>Ga0209235_1000929_pt1 | contig 15521 bp, 13 predicted proteins | sample GraSoi013_1_20cm_4_FD_185817 | JGI IMG/M metagenome (GOLD analysis project Ga0209235, IMG submission 185817) | Grasslands soil microbial communities from the Angelo Coastal Reserve, California, USA - Sample 09_25_2013_1_20cm (SPAdes) (version 2) | ecosystem: Environmental > Terrestrial > Soil >... | reverse complement strand
AGATCGAATTCCATCACAGGTTCATCCGTTTCAAAAAGACGGCGTATCGCGGCTCATCCCGCACGGCGTCGAAGATCGGGTCGACTTTCATGTACGTGAGCCAGCCCCGCCGGTCTTCGTATGCGCGGTCGAGCCAGTCGAACACGTGGTCCACGTTCTTCAAGCCGAGATGCGCAATACAGAGCGCGACCGGCGTCACGTAACGCTCGCGCGCGCGGGCTTCGAGCTCGGCGACGATGACCTCCGCCTCGCGACGCCGCCCGCTCAGGGCCAGCACGAGGGCCACGCCCGCGGTGGCGTACGACAGGTCGGGGGAGAGGGTGATCGCCTCGCGGAACGCACGCTCCGCCTCGGCGTAGGCGCCCTGTTGCGCGAGCACCAGGCCCATCACCCGATAGCTGTCTTCCGACGTGGGGTCCATCGCGACGGCGCGCCGCAAATGGTACAGCGCCTGGTCGTAGCGGCGGGTGTAGTAGCTGATCCAGCCCACGCCGCGCCGGGTCGAGAGCGACGACGGGTCGAGCTCCAGGGCCGTCAGCACCTCGGTCATCGCCTGATCCGATTGCCCGTTCACGAGCAACACGTATGAATACCAGTGATGCGCCGTGGCAAAGCCCGGGTTCAGCTCGAGCGCTCGGGCGTACTCGCGCATCGCTCCCGGCCAATCCCAGTCGTACACGTGCAGCAACCAGGCGAGCGACGTGTGTGCCTCAGGCAAGGTCTCGTCCAGGGCCAGCGCCTTGAGCGCGTATTCGCGCGCCAGCCGGTAACCATCGGTGACCGGCACGCTGCGGTAGTCCACTTGGAGCGCGTACGCGTCCGAGAGGCCGGAGTACGCCAGCGCGTAGTCGGGATCGTGGTCGATCGCCTGCTTGAAGAAGGAAATCGCCTCGAGCACGCCCTGCTGATTCCGCTTGTTCCAGCAGAAGCGGCCTTTCAGGTACAGCGAATACGCCTCGAGGTTGTGGGTGTAGCGTTGCGGCGCGGGGTCTGCAATGTCGGCCAGGAAGGTGGTGCGCAGCGTGCTGACGATGGTGCGGGCGATCTCGTCCTGGATCGCGAACACGTCGTCCAGCGTGCGATCGTAGCGCTCGGACCAGAGCGTGCGCCCGTCGTCGGCGGCGGCGAGCTGCGCGGTGATGCGCAGCCGGGCTCCGGACTTCCGCACCGTGCCCGCCAGCACGGCCGAGACGCCGAGCAGCGCGCCGATGGCGCGGATGTCTTGCGCCTTTCCCTTCAGGGCGAACGCGGATGTGCGAGAGGCGATGCGCAGGCCGTCGACCTTGGTGAGCGCGTTGATCAGCTCGTCGCTGATGCCGTCGCTCAGGTATTCGTTCTCCTGGTCGGCGCTGCCATTTACGAACGGGAGTACCGCGATGGAGCGCGTCCTGCCGACGAGCGACGGTACGGCCCCGGATCGCGTCTGTTCCAGGGCCACCGTCAAGTCGGCGACGCTCGCGAACCGGTCCGCCGGCGCTTTCGCGAGCGCGCGCGCGAGCGCCTGCTCGACCGCCGCCGGTGCGTCCGGGCGGCGGGCCCGGAGCGGTGCCGGCAGCTCGCTCAGATGCTGCGCCACGATGGCGCGGGCGCTCGCTCCGGAGAACGGCGGCGCCCCGGCCAGCATCTCATAGATCACACAGGCGAGCGCGTACTCGTCGCACCGCCCGTCCAGCTCGCGATCGCCGGCGGCCTGCTCGGGACTCATGTACTCGGGCGTCCCGATGGCGAGCCCGACCTCGGTGACGTGGTCGCCACCCGCCTGGAAGATGGCGCGCGCGATCCCGAAGTCGGCGACCACCGCGTGGCCGTCGGCGAGGAGCACGTTCTCGGGCTTAACGTCCCGGTGAACGAAGCCCTCACGGTGGGCGTAGTCGAGCCCCGCGCCCACCTCCCGGGCGATGCGCAGCGCGTCCTTGAGCGGGAGCCGCGACTCGCGCACGAGGCGCTCGCGCAGCGATTCCCCGCGGACGTATGGCATCACGTAGTACAGGGATCCCGCCGCCTGGCCGGAATCGATGAGTGGGAGCACGTGGGGGTGGGTGAGCCGCGCGGCGATCGCGATCTCTCGCAAGAACCGCTCCGCGCCGATCACGGCCGCGACGTCGGAGCGCAGCACCTTGATCGCGACCTGGCGGCTGTGCCGGAGGTCCTCGGCGACGTACACGGTGGCCATGCCGCCCCGGCCCAGCTCACGGTCGATCGTGTAGCGGTCGCCGAGGGCGGCCGAGAGTGCTTCCCGCACGCGCTCCAGCGAGGCACGCTCCATAGGTGAAGAAAGCTATCCGGACTTGCGCCCGGGGTCAGCGGGTCTTTGTTTCTCACGCGATGCGCCTGACCGTGGCCCTCCTCGCGCCGCTCCTCACCGCGCCGCTCCAGGCACAGGAGCGCGCCGTCGTCTTTACGAACGTCCGCGTCATCCCGATGGACCGGGAGCGCGTGCTCGAGGATCAGACGGTGGTCGTACGCGGCGACCGCATCGCCGAGATCGGCCCGGCAGCGGCGATTCGCGCGCCGGCCAACGCGGTGCAGGTGGATGCGCGCGGCAAGTATCTCATCCCGGGCCTCGGCGAGATGCACGCCCACGTGCCCGTGCCCCAGGCCGAGCAGCAGCTCGGCGCGGGGTACGCCGAGCGAGTGGTGTTCTTGTTCCTCGCGAACGGCGTGACGACCATCCGCGGTATGCGGGGGCATCCCGCGCACCTCGTGCTGCGCGAGCGGCTGCGCCGCCACGAGCTGCTCGGGCCTAGGCTCTACACTGCGGGCCCGGGGTTCAGCGGCACCAGCGCTCCCGATCCCGCAACCGCTCGCCGCATGGTGCTCGAGCAAAAGGCCGCGGGCTACGACTTCCTCAAGATCTTCCCCGGCTTGTCTCGCGAGACGTTCGACGTGTTGGTTCGCACGGCGGACAGCGTGGGGATCCGGTTCGCGGGCCACGTGCCGGCGGCGGTGGGGCTCGACCGGGCGCTCGCGGCGCGCTATGCGTCGATCGATCACCTGGACGGTTATGTCGAGCGTCTCGCGGGATGGAGCCCGGATGCCGGACCGGAAGGGTTCTTTGGGTTCCTGCTGGCGGACCGCGTGGACACAACGCTCATCGCCGAGCTGGCGCGCCGCACGCGCGAGGCGGGGGTGTGGAACGTGCCCACCCAGGCGCTGATGGACGGATTCGTGAGCGAGCAGGATCCCGCAGTGCTCGGCCGCCGGCCGGCGATGCACTACCTGCCGCCGTCCCTCGTCACGCAATGGGTGCAAGCAAAGCGAAACGCGCTCGCGGACCCCACCTACAACGCCGCGCGGGCACAGCGCTTCATCGCGTTGCGCGGCCGGCTGATCAAGGCGCTGCACGACGCCGGCGCACTGCTGATACTCGGCTCCGACGCGCCGCAGGTGATGAACGTCCCGGGCTTTTCGGTGCACCGGGAGCTGCAGACCTATGTCGCGGCTGGTCTCACGCCGTTCGACGCGCTCGCCACGGGCACCCGCAACGTCGCCGCGTACTTCGGTACCACCGACAGCATCGGCACCGTCGAGCGTGGCAAGATCGCGGATCTCGTGCTGCTCGACGGGAACCCGCTCGCGGACATCACGAACACCACCCGGATCTCCGGCGTCATGGCGCGGGGCGTGTGGGTATCGCGGGCGGACATCGACCGGCGGCTCGCGGCGATAGCGGCGAGTCATTGAAACGGCGCGCGGCGATCGGCGTCATGGCGGCAAGCGCCGCCGCGGTCATGTTGCGGCGGCCGCCCTCGGCCCTCGCTCGCGCCACCCCCGTCGCCAAGCCGATCCCGTCCAGCGGCGAGAAGATCCCCGTCGTCGGCTTGGGGAGCTGGATCACCTTCAACGTAGGCGACGACCCGGAGCTGCGCGATGAGTGCGCCGCGGTCATGCGAGCCTTCTTCCAGGAGGGGGGCCGCCTCATCGACTCCTCACCGATGTACGGCTCCTCGCAGGGTGTCATCGGCTACGGACTCGCCAAGCTGGGCCGCCCTCCGACGCTGTTTGCGGCCGACAAAGTCTGGATCTCGTCCGGCTCGCGGGGGCCGCAACAGATCGAAGCATCCCGGACGCTGTGGGGCGTCCCGCGGTTCGATCTGCTGCAGGTGCATAACCTCCTCGACTGGGAGGACCACCTGCCCACGCTGTTCGCCATGAAGGCCGAGGGTCGAGTCCGCTACGTGGGTGTGACCACGTCGGAGGGTCGCCGCCACGGCGAGATGGAAAAGATCATGCGAAGTCAGCCGATCGACTTCGTGCAGGTCACCTACAACGCGCTCGATCGCGAGGTCGAGGAGCGCATCCTGCCGCTCGCCCAGGAGCGCCGCATCGCGGTCATTGCCAACCGGCCGTTCCGGCAGGGGGCGCTCATCCGGCAGTTCGAGCGCCACAGCCTTCCTGCCTGGGCCTCGGCGCTGGGCGCGGCCAGCTGGGCGCAGTTCCTCCTCAAGTTCATCGTCTCACACCCGGCCATCACCTGTGCCATTCCGGCGACCAGCAAGGTGGCACACGTGGTGGAGAACCTCAACGCCGCTGCCGGACCGCTGCCTGACGCAGAGTTGCGTCGCCGCATGGCGGCTTACGTAGGGTCGCTCTGATGTCCGAGTGGTGGAAATACCACATTTCGGACTTCCTATTGTTCTCGCCCCGGACTTACTACCGGATGATCGAGCGCCACAACGAGGCGGTGTGGCCGGGGCAACTCGCAACGCTGGCGCTGGGCGTCGTCATTCTTGTGCTCTTGTACCGGCCGGCGCCGGAGCGGCGGCGGATCATCGCCGGAATCGTCGCCGTGCTGTGGGCCTTCGTGGCGTGGGCGTTCCTGTGGACGCGATACGCCACCATCAATTGGGCGGCGACCCATTTCGCATGGCTGTTCGCGATCGAATCGCTGCTCTTGGCGAGGCTCACCTTTCGACTCGGTCGCAATTTCGCCGGCAGAGTGGGCGTGGGTCTGTTCCTGTTTTCCCTGGCAGTTTATCCGCTGCTCGCTCCTCTCTTAGGACGCGGCTGGAGGCAGGCGGAGCTGTTCGGCGTGGCGCCGGATCCGACGGTGCTCGCAACGCTCGGCCTCCTTCTCATGGCGGAGCAGCCTACCCGTTGGTGGACCCTGGTCGTGCCGCTGGCCTGGTGTCTAATGAGCGGCGCGCTGCTCTGGGCCATGGGGTCTCCGGAGGTCTGGATCCTCGTTATGGCGGCGATTCTCGTGTTAGGGGTACGTCGCATCCGGTGGTCCGACGCACCATCCACAACAGGAGCCTGAGACGTCCATGTTCCGACGCATCGGTTTCGCCGGTCTCCTAATCCCCGCAGCGCTCGCCGCTCAAGCAACGCCGTGCATGTCCCGGCGCTCAGGGAGTGTTCCTGCGGCGTACGCTGACGTAGTAGCCCGCGAGCGTACACTCGTGTGCCAGCGACTCGCGACCCAGATCCCCGGGGTGCAGGTGGCCGTGGCGGTGAATGGGAAGCTGGTGTGGTCTGAGGGGTTCGGGTACGCCGACGCCGAGCGCCAGCAGCCCGTCACGCGCGAGACGCAGTTCCGGATCGGGAGCGTATCGAAGCCGCTCACGGCCACCGCCGTCGTCCTGTTGTACGAGCAGGGGAAGCTCGACCTCGACGCGCCGGTGCAACGCTACGTGCCGTCGTTCCCGGACAAGGGCTAGCCGGCATCCGGCATTACAAGGACCAGGAGTTTTTCTCGAACCGCTACTACGCCAGCGTGCTCGACGGGCTCAAGATCTTCCAGGACGATTCGCTGCTGTTCCCGCCCGGCACGCGCTTCTCGTATACGAGCTACGGCTGGAATCTCGTCTCGGCGGTGGTGGAGGGCGCATCGGGGGACAACTTCCTGCACTACATCTCGGCGCACGTGTTTCGCCCGCTCGGCCTGACCCACACGGCCCCCGACCGCGTGGACAGCCTGATACCGGGCCGCACCCAGTTCTACGATCGCGACAGCGCGGGGAGTTTTCACATCGCCCCCGCGGTGGATAACAGTTACAAGTGGGCGGGCGGCGGGTTCGTCTCCAGCGCCGAAGACCTGGTCAAGTTCGGGTCCGCGCTGCTCCAGCCGGGCTTCCTGAAGCCGGGGACGCTGGACCTGTTGTTCACGTCGCAGCGCACCAGCGCGGGGGAGGAGACGGGTTACGGAATCGGCTGGTTCCTGAGGACCGACAGCTTAGGACATCGCTGGGCGTTCCATGGCGGCGGCTCGGTGGGCGGGACGGCGGCCTTCGGCCTGGACCGTGATTCCCGAGTGGTCGTCGCCATCCTCGCGAATCTGTCGAACGCACCGCTCGACGCGGCCCAGGAGATCGAAGCAGCGTTCGACCGCGAGGCGGCATCCCATCGTCCGTGATTGGAGCTCGACTCGTGCGGGACACAGCCATGTCCGTCCCATTGGTGTGGAACTTGCCCACTCGCGCACGGCCGGGGTAGCTTGGGCCGGCAAGGAAGCGCGAGGAGATTCCATGAGCGCCATCGACGACGCACAGCAGGCCAACGCGCGTTTTGCCCAAGAATTTCGGCTGGGCCAGCTCCCCATGCGCCCCGCTAAGAAGCTCGCCATCGTCGCCTGCATGGACGCGCGCCTGACGATCGAGCCGGCGCTGGGCTTGAAGGCGGGAGACGCCCACATCATCCGCAACGCGGGCGGCATTGTGACGGAAGACGCGATCCGCTCGCTCCTGATTTCGCACCACCTGTTGGGCACCGACGAGTGGATGATCGTCAATCACACCGACTGCGGGATGCTCACGTTCAAGGAAGAGGAGCTGGTCGCGAAGCTGCGCGCGCAATCGGACCAGGCGCCGGTCACCCAGGTCCACTTCCACGCGTTCCGCGACCTGGAGGAGAACGTGCGGCACCAGATCCGGAAGGTGCGGTCGCACCCCTGGGTGCCGAGCGATATCCGGGTGCGAGGGTTCATCTACGACGTTGGGACTGGCGCGTTGAACGAAGTCGCGGAGGTGGTCACAGCCTCATGAGCACCCCTTCGTGCTCGAGCAGCCAGCGCTTGCGATCCAACCCCCCGCCGAAGCCGGTGAGTGATCCGTCCGCCCCCACGACGCGATGGCAGGGCACGATGATCGGGATGGGGTTTCTGCCATTGGCGGCGCCGACGGCGCGGGTGGCCCGCACATCCCCCAAACGGCGCGCCAGCTCGCTGTAGCTCAGCGTCGTCCCGTACGGGATGGCGCGCAGGGCGTCCCACACGCGGCGTTGAAACGGCGTGCCCGCCGGCTCCAGTGGAATGGCGAACGTCGTGCGACCCCCGGCGAAGTACTCGGCGAGCTGCTCGCTGGCTCGGGCGAGAACGTCGTTCGTGGTCCGGTGTCCCTCATTCGGCGGAGTGGTCGTGACTTGCCCCTCGACCGGGAACCACACACCGGTGAGCGCCGAGTCGGACGCGCTGAGCAGGAGGTCACCAAGCGGGCTCTCGAACCGGGTCGCTACCATCCCTAGGCCGTCTTCCAGGCGCCGAGCAGGCGTCGGAGCAACACCAGCTGCCCCAGGTGATAGGAGTTGTGATCGGCGAGGACGAGCGCTTCGCGCAGCGGCGTCTGTCCGCTGCCGTGCGGGATGCGGGCAAACAGGTCGGTTGCCGGGTCGCGCACCAGTCGCTGCATGGCCTGCAGGTCGCGCTTCACCTGCGCGACGCTCTTGTCCCACGCCGCGGCGTCCGGGGGCGCGTCGCTCGCGGGCCAGTAACCCGCTGGCCACTCCGGTGAGACGTGCTTCGCGCTCTTCGTGAACTCGAGGATATCCCACTGCGAGATGCGGATGTGCTCGAGCAGGCGCCAGGGCGTGAACGGCTGGCTGGAGGGTTTCACGCCCCGGAGCGGGGACGGCCAGTCGGCGATCGCGTCCCCGAGCTTGACGTGAGCGTGACCCCCGTCGAGCAGCTCGACGACGTGGTCCCGGAGCGCGCGCTGGGGATCGGTGCGACGAGGCTTGCGTTTGACCGCCATGGGAGTCCGGGTCAGCCTGCGTCGTGCTTGCGCCGCTTGTCCCGGTAGAGCGCGCGGTCGGCTCGGTCCAACAGGCCGGCCACCGAGCCGAGCGTGCTCGCCTTGTGGGCCGCGAAGCCGAGGCTGATCGAGAGCTGATAGGGTCGTGCGCCGCGGCGGTTGAAGTCGCGCACCTGCCGCTTCAGCCGCTCGGCGAGCACGTCGGCGCTTTCGGGTCCCGAGTGTCGCACCAGCACGGCGTACTCGTCGCCGCCGATCCGGGCCACCAGGTCCGAGTCGCGGAACGTCTGCCGCAACAGGGCGGCGGTGTCGCGCAAAGCACGATCGCCTACCGCGTGGCCGGCCGTGTCGTTGACGCCCTTCAGGTCGTCCAGGTCGGCGAACGCCACGAGCAGCGTCTCATTGCCGCGGCGCGCGAGGCGCAGATCGCGGGTCGCGAGCGTCAGGAAACCACGCCGGTTGTACAGCCCCGTCAAATCGTCCACGAGGGCCAGATCGAGCAGCGCGGCATGGAGGCGGTTTCGCTCGATCGCCAGCCGGAGGGCGTGCGCGAGGACCGGCCCGTCGACCTCACTCTTCACTAGGAAGTCCTGCGCCCCGGCGCGCACGGCTTCGAGGCCGTTGCGCTCGTCGTCGGCGTCGGAGAGAAACAGGAACGGGGTAGCGGGCGCCAGCGCCCGAAGCTCCGTGAAGGTCGCGAAGCCGCGGCGGGCCGAGAGCGACATCGCAAGGAGCACGACGTCGATGCCGCCCCGTGCCAGCCGGCCGAGCGACGCTTGCGGCGCCGTGGCTGCCACGCTGAATCGGTCGGGATCGGCGCCGCCCAGGAGGTCACGCACGCGCCGGGCTTCGTCCTCGCGGTCGCTCACCACGAGCACGACGACCTTGTCGCCGCGGACCTCCGATTGGCGCCGGCCCGTGGGCTGGCGCCGATCGGAGGCCCGGCGGCGTTCGACCCGGTTGCGCCGCTCCTCGTCGAGCGAGATGACTTCCAGACGACGCTCGCCCAAGCGACGATCGTTGTGACCGCGGCGGGGCGGCAGGAGCCGCCTGTCTACTTTACCGTGCTCGGGTGCGATCATGCCCGTGCCTTGGTGGCCGGTGCATGGAAGTTGGGGGCAATGCCCCCGCTACACAATCGACCCGATGAAGCCTTGGCCCGCGCAGGTTACCTTCTGGGGAGTCTCACGGGAGACCCATGGTGGAGCCGACTGCCCTGTTGCCGTTCAGTGCCTGGGAAAACTTCTACGTCATCGTCGGCTCGTCCGCGGCGGCGCTGACGGGTCTGCAATTCGTGGTGGTCGTCCTTGGGGCCGAGGCGCGCTCAATTCGCGACCCGGAGCTGGGCGCTTTCGGTACGCCCACGATCGTGCATTTCTGCGCTGTCTTGCTCATCTCGGCGATCATCAGTGTGCCATGGCACGCCGTCTCGAGCGCCGGCCTCGCCCTCGGTGCCAGCGGCGTGGCGGGAATCGTCTACATGCTGGTCGTCATCAGGCGGGCGCGCGGACAGGCGGCTGGGCAGAAGGGGTACAAGCCGGTGCTGGAAGACTGGCTCTGGCACACAGCCTTTCCCTTCATCGCTTACGTGACGCTGCTGGCGGCAGCGATCACGCTGCGACGAGACCCCCCCCGGTCGCTCCTGGTGATCGCCGCGACGGCGCTAGTCCTGCTCTTTGACGGCATCCACAACGCGTGGGACGCCGTCACCTACATCGCTACGCAGCAGCCGCGGCACACCGAGGGCCCTCCCGGCGAGAAATAAAGGGACGCAGATTCGGAGCCATGGCTACCCAACGCAAGAATCGCCGAGCGAAATCCGAACGACGCGGCGGGGCTGATCGCCGGAGTGAGCAGACGCCCGTCGATGTCGAGCGCCGGAAAGGCAGCCCCCGCCGTAGCGGGCTCAAGCGGCGCATGGAGCTGGAAACGGCCAGCGATCAGGTCCACGCGGCCCTCGGCTTGCTGACCTACGCCCTGGACCAGGGGATCCTGCTCGATGTGGATCGGTGGCTGCTCGAGACGGCGGCCGCGCGGTTGCGGCTGGCGGTCGAGCAGCTGGGTGACGAGACGGACGAGTAGGAGAGTGTGATTACAGGAAAATCTTTACCGCACCTTCACTCTGTAACCCCCTTCCCCATCGTCCAAGCCCCACTCCACCACCATCCCCCGCAGCTCACCCTGCAGCAGAGTCTTCACCAGCCCGCGCAGCACCGGCCCGCTCGTCGAGCCTTTGCCTTTTCCCGTGATGATATGGACGACCGCGCCAGCCTTCCGACGCTGCCAACTCTCGAGGAACGCGCGCACCGCGGACTGCGCTTCGACCGCGCCAAACCCGTGCAGATCCAGCTCGGCATCGGCCCGCGCGTCGAGCAACGGGTCGCGTGAATCGAACGCGGGATGGCGACCTCTGCTCCGCTTGCTCATGCTCCTTTCAGCACGCCACCCTGTCCCCGGTTACCTCGGCCAGCCCCGCTCGCGCCACGAGCACGACCCGGAACGGACCGGCGCGCGCCGAGTGGTGCCAGCGCGCCTCCCACACGTAGCCCCGGTCGCCGAGCGAGCGCACGGCGCGGATCTCGAGCTCGCGGTCGTCGTCCCATGTCACCGTGTCCCAGCGCTCCCCGACGAGCCGCTCGATCCGTAGCACCGGTCCGTCGGCAGGGACCAGGCGTCCGGGGTGCAGATCTCGCCACCGCACCACGAGCGTGTCCCCGGCGCAGGCCTGGCTCAGCACCACCCGGGTGACGCGCTCGGGCGGCGGGCCGGCCGTACGGCGCGGCAGGATAGCGCGGGACTCCCCCGGATAGGCAAACATGGAGTCCACCGGGTTCGCGGGACTCGCGCCCGAGCGCACGAGCGAGGCCGCCAGCTTGCCCAGCTCCTCCGTGAGGACGGCGGCGCTGTTGGGTCCGAACAGTGTGGAGCCGCCTTCGTAGGCCTGCTCGCCGTATTCCGCGTCGGTCGTGACGTACTGCATGTAGCCGTTGGCGAGCCCGACGATGGTGACGGCGCGCGGCACCAGCCCCGCGGCACGAGCGCTATCGGCGATCGCGCGCTCGATCTGTGCACCGGCCCGAGTCGTCACCTCCGCCGGCACGACGCCCAGCAGCAGATCGCCCAGGCGGATCACCGAGAGCTGAGCGACCTCGGGCAGGCCGTGCTCCCCGACGACGAGCTTGCGTTGCAACCCGCCCAGAGCCACGCGTTTCTCGCGCTGGCAATCGTGCGGATTGGGACGGACGGCATGCCCGCCTTCCTCGAGGCCGACCGGGAAGATCCCGAACAGGCGCCAGCCGTACAGCCGAGTGCGGCCGTCTTCCGCGCCGCCCAGTGTAGCCGAGCCAGCCTCGGGGTACGGGCAGAGGCGCGGGTCGCCCTTCAAGCGCAGGGTGCGGAACGCCACCCCGACGCGCAGGTCGCCGCGCAGGCTGGGCCCGAGCGAGTCGAACAAGGCGGCCGCGCGCGCGGCGAGCGAGTCGCCCGCCGTGTTGACGTAGCGGCGCGCGGCGGCACGGCACAACCCCATCCACGCAGGGGCCGGGTCCCGCCATTCCCACGGCGGTGGCGGAGTGCGCGGACCGCCCGGCCCCACGACGGGACGGAGCACGGGCGCACCGCAGCGCGACTGCGCCGGCCAGTCAGGGGACACATCTCCCTCCGCTCCGTTCGCGACGAGGTGATATCCCACGCCGCGCCGGCTCAGCGAGTCTACGTGCCGCTCGAGACCCCGTTCGATGATCCCGTGGATGCCAGCATCGAGCAGCTCGTTCTCCGGAGCGTCCGCCGTGCCGTGCACCGCGAACACGCTGAGCGCGCCAGCCGGCCGGTACGCGCTGTCCGCACCGCGGCCCCGTTGATCGACCCGCAACAGCGTCCACAGCGGGTTCACGGCGCGATGCGTCGCATCGAGGCCGGGCGTCACCGGTGCGGGCGCCGTCCACTCGGGCTTGTTGCGGAGGAAGGCCTGGTAGCTCCGGTTGCGCGTATGTCCCCACACCGCGGTGGCACTCCACGCGACCCGAGCCAGGCGCAGGTCGCGCTGCGCGTCGAGCACGGCGCGAGCGAGACGCGACACCAGGAACTCGACCATCGCCGAATCGTAGCCTACGACCTGCGACGTGCTCTGGTTGTACTGGCGCTCGGCGTAGAAATGCCCCGGGCCCGAATGCACGTGAGTGGCCGCGATCACCAGGCGATCCGCGCCGATCCCGGTCGAGTCGCGGATGCGCAGGGCGGTGAGACGGTGCAGGTTCGGGGTGACCTGCGCCAGATCGGCCACGACCAGCGCGACCCGCTCGCCCGTCCGATCCTCGAGCAGCAGGGCACGCGCGTACAGGCGCACGCGATAGCCCGCGGCGCGGCGGCCCTCCGGGCCGTTGCCGGCGAGTCCGACTCCGGGCGGGGGTGTGATGTCGGCCCGGCCGAATCCCGCCCGTAGCCCGGGCAGCGCAGCCGGCACCGGCCGCGCGGACGTAGGACTCGGCAGCTGCAGCTGGTGGTACGCGATGCACCCGGAGAGCACGAGCGACACGCCCAGTGCGACCCGCACGCGCGCTCTCACCATGACCCAATCGACGGAGATAGGCGCAGCGCCAGCGCCGCCCACAGCTTGCCGCTGCGCCGCGCGTCACTGGGGCGGGCGCTGGTGGGTCGGGTCGCGTCGTCGGTGCTGAATTGCACGTGACCCTCGAGCCGCAGTACGGTGGGCACACGGAGCGGGCGCAGCGTTAGGTCGGTCGACGCGGAAAAGTCCACATGGGTGACACCGGCGCGCGCGAAGTAGGCGCCCTGCGACGGATCCTGGGTGTTCACGTCCTGGCCGAGCGTATAACCCACGGCAGCCCGCGTGACCAGGACGAAGAACGGCGCGGCAAGCGGGTTCGCGAGTACCGGGACCGTGACGCTCCCCTCGATGTACGTGCCCCGCACACGGTCGACGTCCAGCCACAAGGCGACGCCCGGCACGATGTACTTCGACGTGGCACGCAGGTTCACGAACAGCTCGGTAGTGTTGTCGGCGCGTGTGCGGCCGGCGGTCGGAGCGGTTCCGCGGAACGTGTAACGAATCCCGCCCAGTGCCGCCTGCACCAGCCCGAGGGACCACGCCGCCTGCCCCCAGTAGTTCAGCTCGGCGAGGCCGGCGCCGCCGGTTCCGAGATCCGACAGGTCGTTGGGCCCGGCGTTACCGAGCTCGTAGCTCGCCCACACGCCGCCCGACAGGAACCCGCCGCCCGCTTTCAGGCTGACGAAGCCTTCCGGCTGAACGACCCAGCCGTTGGCGCGCGTCAGGCCGCGCCACACGTAGGGCGAGGTCAGAGTGGCGTCGAGGCCGAGGTACACCTGGGCACAGGCGGGGCTGGGGAGCCCAAGCGCCGGAAGGAGAGCCGCGGCGACGAACAGCCGGAGGCGAGGCATCGAGGCCGGGAATGTGGGCGCCGGGACCAGCGGCCGCAATCACTTCCGCCGCTTCGACCCCAGCAACGAATGGTTCACCACGCTGTCCGGCGCGCTGTCCCCATGCCGCAGCGTGAACACCGCCTTGCGCCGCAAGCCGAGATCGAGCTCCACCACCAGGTGACTGCGGTCGCGCGCCATCCGCCACGCGCGCGACGCTTTCGGTACGCCTCCGCCGATGACCGCTCGGGCCGCGGTGATCACCGCTTCCGGCGGCTCGGCGATCGCTGCCAGCTGAGCGCAGGTCGCGCAGCGGCGGGACTGCCGCTCGAGATCGGCCGTGCACACGTTCCGGCCGCAGTAGCCGCAGGCGGCGCGATGCTGGACGCACGCATCCTTGCCACACACGGGGCATGCCTCGACCTCATCGGAGGCGAAGAGGGCCATTGCCTCTTCCACACAGCCGGCTCGGTGTCGCGCGCACACCAGGCGCCGCGACGCGTCGGTGCGACGCAAATGCTGTGAGCAGTGCACCTGTCCGTCCACCACACACACGGCCTGATGCGCGGTGCATACCGACCTGCTGCAGCTCGCGCATTCAATGACCTCGTCCACGCCGACTGGCTCGTTCGTGCCGCCCTCACAGTACTTGAGGCACGCCGTGCACAGGCGCCGGCTTCCCTTCGGCGCATCCGCCCCGCTCTGCTCCGCGTGCCGGTTGCACACGACCCGGCCGCAGCTACCGCACGGTGCGAGGCAGGCCGTGCAAGCGGTGTGCCCGTCCTCGGCGCACACGCCCTCGTGCGCCGTGCAATGCTGCAAGCGGCACGAAGCGCAGACGCGCACGTGCTCATCACATGCCGGTTGCTCGTCCACGCGACAGTGCGCAATGCCGTGCTCCGCGCAGAAATCCTCGCCGCAAACCGAGCACCGAGACGAGCACGCCTCACAGCCGCAGTGGTCGTGCCGGCAGATCACGAGGCTCGTCGGCGGCCGACCACAATGCGGGCATGCCACGATCCAGGCGGCGGCACCGCTCAGCGACCGCTGTGCGTTGAACGTTGCGTGACGCCCATGCGCCGACTCGAGCTGCCACTCGGCGCGCTGCACTAAAACGGTCGCATCGATGAGCTGTAAGGGATGCACGACGGCCTTCACCTGGCTGCGCCTGATCTCCTCGGTGCGGCGGCGCTCGGCGAGTGCGGTGACGGTGCCAATGGCCTCCGGGTCCGACTGCTCTTTCAGGATCGACTCGAAGTAGCGGTCCAGCCGGCCGAGCTCGGCGGCGAGCGCTTGCTCCGCTGCCGCGCGCCGCGTGGCCACCCGCTCCGCCGATTTCTCCTGGAGATGACTCAAGAGGAGCCGCAGCAGTTCTGCCGGCTCCCGGGCTGGGACGCGCGGGGTCTTACCTGCTTCCGACGGCGCTGCGGGCTCCATCCGCCCCGCCTCGAGGTCCTGGAACGGGGCCACGAGATCGTCACTTACTTTGGCGCCGGCCGACAGGTCGTAGATGTCGCTTTCGACCACGGCTTCCTCGACCCCGGCTCCGGCCCGCAACACCACGCGGGCGACCAGGCGCCCCACCGGATGCAGGGCCACCCGCGCCGTGCTCAGCGTGCATGTGCCGTTCCGCACGGGAATCGGCAGGGGGACTTCACTATCGTCCGTCCTCTCCCTTCGCGAGAGGGGGACAGGGGATGAGGATGGCGCGATCAGGCCGAGCGACAGACGCGCCGCGCGCGTCCGAATCGCCTCGATCAGCTGCGACACGAACGGACTGCCGAGCACGGCAATCTCGGCGTCCGGGGCTCGTTCGAGCGCGGCGAGCGAGAACGCCACGCTCAAGCGCTCGCGATCCCTGAAAAACGCCCGCTCGCCCTGGGGCAAGGTCAACCTGGAGTGATCGGGGCCGAGCGCGGTCTTCTTGATGCCGGCGAGCATGCAGTAGCGCTCGAGCAGCGGCCGGATGCGCGCATCGGCGAGCGGATCGGCCTCGGCGACCGATGAGTCGCGGCTGGGCCCTGCCGCTGAAGCGGTCACGGCAGGCCTGTTCACGGGCAGACGCCGAGCCGCGAGTTTACTCGCGCCTTTCGGGCGACCCTTGCGCCGGGTCTTGTGCTGTGGCTTGCGAGGGCGCTTCACGCCGTGCCAGCCTGG
>Ga0209235_1000927_pt1 | contig 15537 bp, 21 predicted proteins | sample GraSoi013_1_20cm_4_FD_185817 | JGI IMG/M metagenome (GOLD analysis project Ga0209235, IMG submission 185817) | Grasslands soil microbial communities from the Angelo Coastal Reserve, California, USA - Sample 09_25_2013_1_20cm (SPAdes) (version 2) | ecosystem: Environmental > Terrestrial > Soil >... | reverse complement strand
CGAGATCGACGAGCCGAATGCCCACGACGTCGGAGGGTCGTAGGCCCGTGTCATGGAGGAGTCTCACGGCAAGCCGTTCCTCCGCATCCGAGACCCGCGCGAGGATTGCTCGGTACTCCGCGTCGGAGATAAGCTTCGGGTTGGCCGCGATCTCCTTTGGCGGTCGGCGGATGCGGAAGGTCGTGCCCTTCCATGCCAGGTACAGGTTCACGCCGACAATCTTGTTGCTCAGGGAGTTCGCCCTGAATCTGGACTTGAGCCAGGACTCGTACTCGATGACCGATTCGAGTTCCAACGTCCGAGTGCCCAGCCATCCTTGGAACCGCTTCGCCTCCCGGAGATACAGCTTCACCGTTTCCTCCGATCGGGCGCGGCAGTTCGCGCGGATGAAGGCCTCGAACTTCACGCCCGGGGGCCTCCTGTTCGGATTGAGGATCCTATCGAGGATCCCCGTCGTTCTCGCCCTCGTCCCCCGAGTGGGGTTGTACGCGGGACAAGCCCGCGATCTCGGGGTTCATGTTGACCAACTACACGCGTTCGTTCCCCTTGGACGCGTGCATGGAAGCGATTGGATGGGCCAGGCATAAGCCCACCGCCCCGGTTTCCACGGCGGATGGCCCGGCGCAGCAGGGAACGACTCCCGAAGAGGGAGGGCCGCGCCGGACGGTCAACGTAAACTCGCGCAAGGAGCGCCTTTGGAGACGCCGAACCAAACTGCATGACTTCCGGCTCGGTCATCCGGTCAACCTCACTGCCTCCGTTCCAGGATCCAACGGTCCACGGACCGGACAAGCCGGAAGTCCGTGCCTACCTGGGTGAGCTGCAAGACCCAACGCGAGGCGGTGGTCATCGCGCAGCGGGCGTAGTTCGCGGCCTGCGCATGAAGGACGGACAGGTTCGGCCATTGGCTCCCGACGTTGTCCTGGAGGAACTCGGCGATCAGCGCCCGGATGTCCAGGGACAGCGTGTAAAAGCGCTCCTCGGACGAGATGTCGGGGACGAGCTTGTTCCGGCCGACGTCCTGGACGATCTGTTGCATCCTCGGGGACAGAGGCGTCTGTCCGCGTTTGCGCCTTCTCCGCCTGCGTATTGGGGGAAACGGTATGTCGCTCCGGCGGGACCCGGCGCTCGGACTCGCGCCACCCGCCTCCGCTCCGTCTGTGCGTCCGTCCGCGTCTGTCGTCATACCTCTCTCTCCCTCTCTCACTCTCTTACAATAAGGCCCCGCGGTTTTGGGCTCCAGTGAGCCCGTCGTCGGGTCGGCACATGCGAACGAGAGGCCGTCTCGAGTGGGATTTCGGAGAAGACAGGTTCATTCATAGCGCCGCCTCCCTGTTGTTTTGCCAGAGCGGGGAAATCAGCCACCATGGCTCGTCGTTCCGCGTGGGGGCGAAGGCTCGACACTCGAGACATCGGTCGTCCGGATCGCCGACTTGGACCGAGCCGCAGTTGCGGCAGAATCGTTGACTGCGGGCGAGAAGGATCACGGTGCCATCCCCGTCCGTGCTGTATGCGCTCGCCGAATTTTCTGGACAAGGGACTTCCGGATGGACCAGGTCCCGTCATCGCGGACGAGCGTGACAAAATCATGGTCCTCGCCGATGATCGTTCCGCGCAGAACGCGAACCTTTGGTCCCTCGTTGCCGTCCTCGGAGAAAACGACCTCATCCTCGGCCGCACGAACCATCTAAGACCGGGCAACTTTCTATACCCGGTGCTATTTGCCGTCTAGGTCGACAACAAGGTTGGACCTGAGCACGAGCTGGTTGCAACCGGGTTGCGGATGCGTCTGAACATGAGCGAATCTGGGGATGAAGCGGCGATCGCGCTGGCGGAAGTTTTCCGCGAGGCGCGTGTGGACTTCTTGAAGCGCGACGATCTCGAAACGCGCCTAGCGAAACGCCTCGGTTATGTGCGGACCGAGGCCGTTCTCAAGCGACTCGTCCGCGGAGAACTCGACCCATACGGTCGTTTCGAGGGCAGGAACCCACAACAGGTACTATTCGGGCGCAGGGACGCGGTCCCGCCGAAGGGATATCACCTCGCCTTCCTCGACGAAGCCAAGGCACACAATTCACTTCGGTCCCCGATGCCCGTTCCGCCGCGCGCTCTCGGCTTCTGGGAACGAAGGGAGTACCGCCGGCAACTCAAGCGAGCGCCGATCCTGGCGAAAGCGGATTTCTCACGTGATCTCGTCAGGGCAGTCGGGGAGCAGGACGAAATTGTCGAGGTTGACGGTATCAAACGCACCAAAGGATTCGTATTCCCGGACACCCTCCTCAAGCGGCTTGATGAGCGAGAACGCGAGGTCTACCGGCGCTTCGGCCTCGAGCCTGCCCCGCCCCGCGAAGAGCGTCGGAGCAAGTAGCCCCCCGCGCCTCGGATTGGAAGCCACCATACGAAGAGTGACTGTGAGACCGTGCTTTAGCGCTTGGTTATCTCCCTAAGCTGGGGTTCTCGGTCGCAGTCACAGCCGGCGGCTCGTCCGGCCCGCCCCGAGCCGCTATTTTCTCGGCGATCGTCCGAGCCTTCGCGAGATTTCGGTTCACGCTCTCCCTGGCGAGCCCGACAAGGGCGCCAATCTCCGCTTGGGTGCGACGATGTTTACATCCCGGACACGGATCCGAAGCGGCGAGGAGGCCTCGGTATGCCCACTCCGGGATGCTGTCGTGGGCACCGGCTCCACGCCATCGCTCGCGTAGACCCCTGTAGAACGAATCGAGATACGCCCTCCGCTTCGCCTCGTATGCCTCCAGGAGCGCTGGCGTTGACCTAGTGAACGGGATGCCGCGCATCTGCATCGGCCCGTTCTCGAACAGGAGCACCGGATACTTCTCGTACGGTTTGCCGTCGCGCCCGTGCGACACAAGGAATGGTTTCGCAAGTACGACGTCCGGACCTATCTGCACGCCTTGGCATTCCAGCAGGACGTGGAACAACGCGCGGGCCTGCGAGTCGAGCATCATCTGCGAAGGGACGGTGAGGAGCAAGACATAGTTCTTGAATCGGAAGGTCTGCAAGATGTAGCCCACGGCGCGATTCATCACGCTCTGCCATTCTCTTGCTGGCAGGCCGAGGCCCGCCTCGTCCCATACGACGACTGAGCCTCGAGGGAGATCCGCGTTCACTAGGTCGAGGAACGCCTCTTTCGTGAAGACGACCCGGTCGATGCCGAAGGAGTCGTCGATGAGCTGCCCGAGACGCATCGCGGTGTACGACTTTCCGCTCCCGGTCGCACCGATGAGCGCGACGATGGCGTTGAGGTTGCGATTCACCGTGCGTTCGCGGAGCTCCTCCGCGAGCCATCGCTCCCTGTCGAATCCCGAGAGCGCGAACACCTTCATCCGAGAACACCTGCAGGGGTTAGACCGACCCGCTTCATCAGATTCACGATAGCAGCAAGTTGGAAATTGTGCACCTTGCCGTTGTCACTGGGGCCGCGGTAATTCCGCTTGATCCAGGAGCTGATCCGCTCGTCGTCCATATGCCATCTCGCATCCATGTATGGCGTGAGCAGGACGATCAGATCCTCGATCTCATGGGTTCTCGTATTGCTTCCGTTCCCGGCGGCCAGGGCACTCGCGAGCTTCCACAGGAGGATGCTGTGGTAGTCGAGCGGCTGGCCTTGCCGTTCCTTCGCTTCTCTCGCGATTCGGTTGAATTCTGTCCCGCGTTCTCCATCGAACATCAATTGTCTCCCTTGTGTCTCGCCAGCTCGTCCATGACCGCTCGTTTCTCTGCAAGGTACTGCGCGTGCGCGGCCCTCTGCGTAGTCGGTAGGTGCATCCTCTTACTCAGTCCGATTCGCTTTACGCTTGAACGCACGAATCTCCTTGTCGTATCTAATTTTGCCCGAACGGAGGAGGCGGAAGCACTCCCGCAGCGATGCTTGATTCTTTATTCCCATGAGTTCCTGGAATTTGGACCAACCGAGGTTGGACGCTTCAACCTCCGACTTGGTGAACACGACAGGCATGCGGACAATGAAGCTCAAGGCGTCGTGGGAAAGACCAAGATCGTGTGAGAGAGCCTCGAGTTGGTTGGTGACCACCATTCCGCGCTTCTCTTGAAGGAGCCGGAAGAACCTGTTCATGTCATTTCCAAGTCGCCAGCGAACGAGTGGATCCGACTTTTTCTTTCTGATCTCTAAGACAAGAGTCCGCCACTTGGAAAGATTCAAGTTGTACTGCTGTTCCGCGAGCCTGACGCCCGAATACCCCAGAGGAATCAAGTCTGTCATTCCGACGATGAAAGATCGGACCGAGCGGTCCGCACCCGACGGCGTCTTAATCTGAATCGGAATCGTTGTAGTGGCCATCTCGGGTGCGCCCCTTAGCCGGATATTGAGGAGTATGCGCCAAATAGCTTGTTGAGGACGCGATCGCGTTCCGCGGGGTCCTCAATCGTGTCTGTCACCACGGAGAAACAGCAATCGATCGCATAGAACGAGATCGAGTCCAGGTCCTCAGCGCACTTGAACGCCTGATGAGCGTTGTTCACGACGATCGCTTGAACAGCAGAATCAACCCACGCCCGCTCAAGGCTTTCTGGAAATGACGCGAATGTGAGACGAATGCCTGCCCGGACTCGGCGCTCCTTCTGGCCGACGGCCTCCGCACCCTTTTCGTCCTTCGCGATGCTGGTGCCTGGATCGTCTCCTTCCGTCGCAACTCCGGAGCCGACACCTTGGCCTCCGAGAGTGCCCGAGGTCTCCTGAGACCCGGTGACGATTGATCCCTTGTCGATGCCGGTCGAAACTGCGATAGGTGTCAGCCGTCGCCTGAAATCTTGGAAGAGGTCCAGGCTAAGTTGTTTGATTTCAGGAAGAGAGAACACTCGGTTGAGATCTTCTTGGATCTCAGCCGCCAACTTCTCAAGCTCCAGATCCGACTTGATCTTCTCCAGTTCTCCCTCGCGATCGAGCCATGCGGAAAAGACCTTCCCGACCCGTTTATCGAAGTCCTTCCATAGTGAGGTGCGCCGGTTGAAGGCGTCCTTTGATGTCGTTGTCACGTGGATGAGCGGGTCGCAGCGGATGTAGCCGGCAACATGGTCCGGGTCCTTGAGGCGGGCGAACTGCCTGAAATCGTACTGCTCTCCAATCGTTTTCCCATGAACGACGATGGACACAAGGGCGATTCCTGAGGGCGCGTCCTCTCGAAGAATGCTCAACACGCCGGTGGCTCGACCTCCTTCCCGGAGTTTGACGTCGACCCCTTCGGTTTTGATTGCAGTCTGTGCCGGAACAAAAGGTGCAATCCTCTCTCCGTTCAGCTTGAGAACCGCCTCGCCATGGGGTTTCATGGCGTAGTTATAGTTACCGAGGATCGTCTCCTTGATTGCCTCCTCCGAGAACCGGCGGACCTCCTTACGATCGCTGATGGTGATCTCAATCGCTGTTCCACGCTTGCCGCGAAGGAGACCGTGTGGAGACACCTCTCTCCACTTTGGAGCCTTCTCCACCTTGAGGAACGACCAGTGGCTAGAACCTGTGAAAGACGCCGACCGGGTCTCAGTGTAGATGCTGTCGCATCGGTCGATGTAGAGCTTCGCCCCGATGCCCGCCCAACCGATTCCTCCGCCGCGGGACTTCGTTAGTGATCCAAGGTCGTGGTACTCCTCGAACTCTTTGCGAGACCTCATTCCATGACCGTTGTCAGTGACCACCAGATGGACGACCTCGTCGCCTTCCAAGTCAATCGCGATGTCCTCCGCTCCGGCGTCAAGAGAGTTCGCGACCAGCTCAATCATGAGGATTTCGGAGGGAGCGATGAACTGATAGCCTGAGCGGAAGTTCTCGATTACCTTCCGCCAATTAACGTTGGAGGTGTGCTCCCTCGCGGTCATGTCCGCCTCCCCCGGAGTAAGCAGAAACCGACAGAGCCAAGAATCTCTCGCAGAGATGGGTGGCTGAGGATAACACTTTGTCCTGGCATCGGTTCAGCGACTGTTGGTGCCTTCGACCCTTTGCGCGCGAGGTTCGGTGACGCCATTAGGCGCGCTGGAATGGAATGTATGCCGAGTTGCTGGCGGCGAGCGTAAGGGTTACCTCACCGATGAATCTGGCCCCGTCTTTGGTCACAACTTCGGCGTGGACTTCGGCCTCATCGTGAACCCCTCGAACGCCGATGCCCCCAAATTTGATCACATCATAGGTTGCACCGGCCTTTGCTCCCGCTCTTTGATATCTAATCCAGGCGCCGAACAAGTTGCGAGCCACGTTCCGCGTACGTGCAACAATCTGCATCCGAACAAGGGGCGTCTCGGTCGTCACGCGTAGCCAGAAGTCCATTACAGGGATGAAGAGAACGAAGGCCTGTTTTTCACCGATGCGGACCATGACTTTCGGCACATCGCCTCGCACCACCTCGAACATGCGTTGCGCTTCGCGCTGTCGCTCTTGCGCCATACGAGTGGACTTCAATTCGACAAGCTGGTCCCGGAGGATACGGACCTGTTCCATCATGACCTCGCGATCGCCACGGGAGATCTGGGCGTAAGCCTCAGACTGGCCCTGCGAGAACCGTTCCATATCCTTAGAGAAGGCCAGAGACGCCAGAAGCGTCGCGAGCGCGGTAAAGACCAGTGTTCCCAGAATGGCGCCGAGTGCGCTTAGGGAGAGAAGCTCGTAAGCGACGAAGGCAAGCAGCGCGCCCACGTATGTCAGCGCAATGATCCAGAGATACCTGATGAGGTAGACCCGTATCGACCGGACCGGGCTCGATGGTCCTACGCTCTCCTCACGGTTGTCGGTCTGTATGTCTCGGGCCAACGGTTCCCCGATGGAATGTCCGGGCTTGAAGCTGGCCCAACTGGCTGGAGTCTCCATCATCTTGAAAGCAAGTTTCACTTTCACCGACCTCCTAGGAACCGAACCACCTCGATTGCTTGCATACCAAGAACTTGAGAGGAGTGATGAGAGAGGAAAAGGTGATTCGGGAACGGCTCGAACATCTGCGGGGACAGCTTTTGCAGTGGGGCACGCCCGAGCTACGGGTCTTCGTGGTCACCAAAGACGAGCTGCGCGGCTGGATTCGGGCCCTGGAGTGGATCCTCGGCAAGACCGGTGGGGACACGAAAGGGTCTTGACCAGAACATGCTCCTTCTCGTAGGCGGTCCATGACGGCAGGCAAGGCACATTACTTCCGGATCGGTTCGCAGCGATTTCCATTCATGATCTTCAAGGAGGGCGCCGACGGAAGCGAGTACCTAATCTTCCCGATGGACCGAACGGGTTTCAAGATCTCGCAACATCCATTCGCCGACCCGCACATGGGAGACGCGAGCGGATTTCGCCATCGACTTGACCTGAGCGCTCTGCGATCGATGAACTGGACTGAGATTTCGAAGGAGTGGGAACCTTGGTGGAACTCATTGTTCTATTGGCCCTCGCACCGAGCCGATCTGATTGCGATTCCTGGACCGGCTGGGAAGACCTGGTTCGAGGGACTCCAGCAAACGTTCGGCCAAGAAGAAATCGACCTAATCGAGTTGGTCAAGTTCGTATTCGGCGGCGGCACGATCTACAAAGTGGGCCATGGTGCTCGGAGAGCCTTCTTTGAGACCGAGTTCGGTCAGAGTTGCGTGATCATCGACGCCCGTGAAGAGCGGTTCGGGTCCTACGTCGGGGGCCCATATCCGGGCCGGCCGCTCTTGGGTTTGCGCTTCGAGGAAGGCATGTCCTTCTCCCGATACCTCCCTGGTCCGCTGCGCAGCTGGAAGGAGATAATTAACGTCCGAGTCGAAACTTCCATGGAAGCATACTTCGAGGATGTCCAACACGAAGTAGAGCAGGCGCTGCTGGAAGTGCTCCCTGAACTCGAGGCATTCTTCGAGAACTTCAAGATCGTGCGATGGAAGGCGGTTGGTCTCGACATTCCCGCTCTGCCGGACTGACGGTCCCGCTTAGAAAACATAGAGGTCTTTCTTGAGTCGTCCAGGAAAGATCCCATACCCTACGACCAGGTTTGCCGTGGGCAAGAGAGGGAGATTCGTGTATCTCATTTCCCGTTCGCCCCAAACTTCGTTCCGTGGAGCTTCTTCAAGGCTGGGGAAGACCCCGAACAAGATCGGGTAATCCTTGTCCACCAGTGCTCCACCTCCCGTGAGGATGAGATTCATCCGAAGATGATGGTCTCGGTCCCACTTCGGCCCTCTGGGTAATGTCAGGAGCGGGTGTTCCTTCGCCAGAGATTCCGAGAGACGATCTTCGTATTGTTCGGCCGTCATTCCGTTCACGTTTTCGAAGGTTGTGATTGCCGTGCCTGCGAGGTCAAGAGCCTGCGGGCGTCGAACAAATAGAGAGGACACCAATACTGCATCACCTCGATCCAAGATGATCTTCTTGGACTCGTGCCACGGAGTTTCAATGCCAGTCCGTGACTCGGTGTAGTGGGTTCCGATCGCTCCGTCCACGGCGTCGATAGAAATGTGATGGGCATTTTCCAGCACACGCGGCTGGTCGGTCCATTCCTTCGTTAGCCGCGAACGTCCCCAGCCCGGAAAGACCACGATCCGGCGCCGCCCAATCCAAGGGTGTCCGCCCGACTTGGCGTTTCCCGCTACGGAGAAGGAGAACGGGATCAATATCGGCCATCCGCGACCGGCGAACAGCATCACGAAGGTGACCCGCCCAACGGTTTTCCCATGGGCCCGGATGATCCGATCGAACGGTCGCAGGAACGGGTGATATTCGGTCCGCATTTCCCTCAACCGCAACTCGATCGGGCAGGTGACGGCCAAGTGGAGGCGCTTTGGATCCGTGCCGCTCCGGACCACCGCAAGGCTTGCCGCTGAAGTTTGCGTGGCGATGTGTGTTCCCATATCGGTATCGAGTTATCGCGGGAGACTGAAGTCCGTTGCCACCGACGGGTTGCGTTCTATAAAGGGCTTCGGCGAGGTGGCCGAAAGTATCGGGACTCCGGAAGCACCGACGCCTGCGGGCGGACATCTGCACGGAATCTTTATTGCTCTGCCGTTCTCTCTTCGATGACGGATCGGGCGCTGCCCGGTTGGAAGGATTGAAACTGGCCATATCGCCGAATGGGCGCCGCCAGGGCGACGAGGCCCAGTGGATCAAGATCCTAAGGGTCTCCCCACAAATGGTCATAGGCTACGTCATCTCCGGGATCGTAACGGCCATCATTGCATTCGTCAGTCGGGACGTGCTTGCGGGTATTGCTACTGCGACTTTTTTGGGCGTCTCCATCGTGATTTGGATTCTTGCTCTGCTCTTTGTTGGTTTCCGCCTGTATGAGCCGATACAGATGATGACAGAACGTAGTCCGAATGGAAGCAACCTCAATCTGGACTTGGAACGACTTCGCATTGATTTCATGGCAAATCTCGGTCGTGACGTCATGGAGGACGCCTTCAGAAACGCAACCCAGGGGCAAGAGAGGCTTGACTCCGATGAAGCACGTTCGAAGGATTATCAATACTATTCCCCGGAGAAACTTGAGGAGTATAAGATGAGCGAGGAGACGCTAAGGAGCGTAGAGATTCTCGTTCAGTCCATTGCTAAGATTCGAAAAATCCGCTCGACTCTACCTCGAGCCCGTGTCCTTCTGTCTCGGTCGAACATTGCTCTCGCAGCGCTTCTTCCAATCATCGTGATTGTTGGCTTCTTCACAAGCCTCCTGCCTCAGACACCTAGTACGGCAATATCCGTCGCTTTCGTTCTTCCGTTCATGGTCGGGGCCTTGGTGGTCCCCGTTCTAGCCTCTTATTTCAGTGGGGTAGTCAACTGGCACAAGAACGTCGTCAAGCTCAAAGATTTGACCTACGAAGAGCTTAAGGGTGCCATCCTTGTGAAGGAACTCCAATGAACCCTGACGATGCTTACAACCGGCGCCTCGTGCCACTCCTTGTAATCGACGAAGGAACGAAGGCTTCACCATGGTTCGAAGGACGAACCAAGCTCGCTAAGATCGTCTTTCTGATCCGCCAGCTCGAACCGCACTCGTTCTGGGACGTCGCCGGACCGGGCGGCGAGTACGACTTCGTTCCACACTACTATGGCCCATTCAGCAAGGAACTCCTCAAAGATGTTGAACGCTTGGAGGCAGAAGGGTTGATCGAAGTCCACATCGAGGACTTGGACAGCCATGGAAAAATCTCGGAATATTGGTATCGTCCCACCCAGAAAGGCAAAAAGCTCTTGGACACATCGATCCTGAGTCAGGGCGCCGCGCAACGAATCCGGCAGCTGGTCGCGCATTATGCTGCGATGACTCGATCCCAGCTCGTTGAGTATGTGTACGAAAAGTTTCCCAACTTCGTACCGAAATGAAGTGAGCGCGATCAACATCTGACGTCCTCTTGGACCTGAAGAGGGAAAGGGCCGGGCCTCGGGCCCGGCTTGGCGGGGAACAAGGGCGTCGAAACATAATCCGAACAGAAGGGGGCTGACAGGGTTAAGGTTGGATGACCCATCCTCTCTCTCGAAACCGAGGACCAAAGATGCCTGCCCTGGGCGGACCCGAACAACGCCTTCGCGAGCGGGGTCTGATGGCGTCCTGGCCGGTCGTCAGGAACCAAGTCGACAAGAACACCGGCACCGGCTATATGACGATCGAATACCGAGGAAAAGGCCTCACGGTTTGGGTGCGAGAGGTGCCCGAGTTCGTGTCCAAAGGAGAGGTGCCCGGTTATGTGATTCTGCGGTCGAACGACGCTTCTGGACTCAGCACACCGGGACACCCGGATCCGTACATCCGCTCTCTCGAAAATGCGGAAGCTCGATTCTTGGCGAAGGTAGTCGAAGTGCTGACGGCAACAGGCGATCGGAAGAAACCTTACGTGTGGTTCATCGGCGATTGCGGGACCGAGCTGACCGTGGGAGCGAGGATCAAGTGGGGCCGACGCATTCGTCCCGGAGACCTTGTGCAGGGTTCGAGTACGGTCGAACTCGTCCCCGACTTGAAGAGGTTGATTTGAGGGGACGGAGTTCCAGATCATGGAAAGTGCCCGCCCTGTTTGGGGCGGGCGTTGGCGGGGAACGAGGGCGTCAGAACGTAATCCGAACAGAAGGGGGCGTACGGCGGCCACCTGGCCCTTTTGTCTCTACGCCATGGAGAATACGCGTCGGGGGAGCCGGCCCCTTCTGTCGGAACCGACCGAAACTTTTTCCCCTCGGGGAAGTGAATCAGGGTCGTGTGGAGGATCGCATGTCCGATGGGTGGCCCTTTCATCCGAAGAATTTTGCCATGATCATGGCGGTTGTCTTCTTCGCCATCCTCATCGCCCTCGTCGTTTGCGACTCGGGACTCCCTCAGCCCCCCTCCTGGTACTTGACGGGGACCGCGATCCTGAGCGTCCTCGGCGGCTCCTGTTTCACCGCGTGGCTAAGCATGAGCATCTACGAGTTCATCACGAAACAAGAGCAGGAGCGCAGGCACAAGCGAGAGTTCGATGTGGACTTGGTCAAAACGCTCTACGGGCCATTGTACGACGAATTGATGCGAGTCAGGGACCGCTTGCTCGATAACTTCGATTTCCTGGGTTTGGACCAGCTTCACGCACTTCACTTCAGGTATCTCAGGCTCCTTGTCCCCGTCACGCTGATCGAGAGGGGCAAAGGTCTGGAGGCCTTGGCAGCCGAATATCGCATGGTGTTTGCGAGTGCCGATCAGACTCTAAACAGAAGGGGTGCCGAGATAGCCAAGTCTTTCACCGAGGAACGCGGCGGTATGTTGAACATCGTGCCAATCTCAGGCAACGTGGATGCCCTTGCAGGGGGAGAGTGGCGGGCCGTACTGGGGACAGCAGATTCTGGCCCGAAGTCGGTGTTCGACCGGTTGGCGGCCGCCGTCAACGGTGCAGTAGCGCCGGGGAAGAAACCCGTGACACAGGTGTTCATGGACCAGTTCATCCAAGACATCAAGAACGAACCGATCGCACGACGCATCGTCGAAATCCGCGATAGCCTCTGCAAGTTGATCTTGGAGGTCATCGCCGAGCTGGGACCGCTAATCCAAACTCCGTACCTCGTACGCGGGGCTTCGCAATAGGTTCGCGGACCTCTTCCGGAGAGAACGACTCCCTGCGCGGGGAGTTCCTTCATCCGGGACGACAAGGCGATCCGCCAACGCATCGAGGAATTCCGCGGTCAGTTCCTCCAGTGGGGCGCGCCGAAACTCCAGGTCTTCGTAATCAGGAAGAACGAGCTTCGTGGATGGATCCGAGCCATTGAGTGGGTGCTCGGTTCACAGACCTTCTGGGAACCTTCAAGCATCGAACCAGGAACTCACGGCGGGTACCCCGGGGAACGTCAAAACTCATGCCGTCGTAGCCCGCGACCACAGTAGGGACAGATCGTCGCATCTTTTGAAACGTCGCGTCCGCATTTTGGACACCTTACGAATTTCTCTTCCCGCTCTGACACCGCCGAGGGATCGGCACCCGGATGGTTCGACTCGTCGAGGAGCGAGCCCGGGGAGAGGGCAAGCGGTCGGTCACACTGGGGACGAGTCGGAACGCGGCTGGAGTGGCCTGGAAGTCGTTGCCATGGTGGGAGTCTCGCGGCTATCGCATCACGGGCGAAGAGGAGAACGATTGGACCCGGTCAATCGGGGCAGGGGTCCGGGAGATTCGGATGGACAAGGAGATTCCTCAGACAACCGAGATCCTCTTGCGGGACGTCGCGGAAACGGACCTCCGGATCTTCTTCGAGCACCAACGGGACGTGGCGTCCAATTTCATGGCCGCGTTCACGTCCCGTGATCCAGCCGACAGAGATGCCTTCGCCGCGCATTGGAAACGAATACTCAACGACGAGACCGTCGTCGTGAAGACAATCATGTTTCGACGGGAACGTGGTCGGGAGCGTCGCGAAGTTCGTCGACAAGGAATTCGGCAAACCGGAAATCACCTACTGGATTGGCAAGGAATACTGGGGGATGGGGATTGCGACCAAGGCGCTTTCAAAGTTTCTGAGTGACATCCGCCTGCGCCCGATTTACGGCCGCGCGGCCACGGACAATGTCGCGTCGATCCGAGTCATGGAAAAGTGTGGGTTCACGATCTCAGGGTCGAGCAAAGGATTCGCGAACGCGCGCGGCAAAGAGATTGAGGAAGTCATCCTGGAGCTGAGTGGACCTACGGCGAATTGACAACGGACGACACGGCAGGCTATTCAAGCCGGCAAACCCGCGGGCCGGATCGGACCCCGGAGCCGCAATTCCTCGTAGCCCCAGAGGAAGAGGGCGAGCCAGAGGGTGAGAGACAAGAACCCGGCGGTCACCGCGATCGTGCCAAGCCCATCCAGTTGTGTCGCGCGCCAAACGACCGCGAGGACGGAACTAACGGAGCCCGCAACGAACGCGACGATTCCGGCGAGGCGAGCCTGACGCACCCCTTCCCCCAACAGGAGCCAGTAGAGACTCAGGCCGATCGAGATCGAAAGGCCGACATCGAGAATCCCATTGCGCAATTCGAAGTCGGGGGAGTACACCAATCCGGCCGCAATCCCCAAAACCGTGAGGATAGCAGCCGCTCCTGCGGAGACAGCGAAGGCCATCGTCGCGAGCTCGAGGATCGGACGCCGACCCGGGTCGGCGTGTGCGCGGTCGCGCCACGCGAGCAGAAAGCCGATGACAAACAGAGCGGCAGTGGCCCCGCCGAGAACAAGCCCGCTAAGCGGAATCCAAACCGTGTGCACTGCATAGTAGAACGACCCCGTGTCCCCGAAACCGGATGCCGGCAAGAAGATGCTCCATGCGTACTGAAGAAGGATGGAGAGGATCCCCAATCCGATCGCACCTGCGATGCACAGAAGTCCACGCCCAGAATGCGAGGTCGAGGCCGTCACGCGACCCTCCTAGCCGTCGGCCCGCCAAGGCCGTTCAAATCATGAATGTTATGTTTTCGGCCAGCCGTCCTGCCGCGGGTCTTCGGTCCATGCCGCGCCAGCCGAGGGGGTCTACTGACTCATCAGCGCGGGCTCGTCCCCTCCGGGGGCGCGAAGAACACCAGGACCGCCAGATTCTCCAGGATATCGTGGAACCGGTGTTCGGCGCGGGCGGGGACGAACACGACGCTCCCTGGACGGACCTCGCGATCCTCTCCTCTCACCCGAATTCGCGCGCGGCCCCGGACGACGTAATAGACCTCATCCTCGGCATGGGCCGATTGCTTGTCTTCGCCGCCCCGAGGGAGTTCGTACAGGCCACAACTCATCGACGCGACCCGCAGGAACTCAAGGTATGCCTCGCCCCGTCGCCGGCGCGCCTCGAGGAGATCCGTGACTTCGTGAGCCTCCATTCCAAAAGCCTCGCCACCGGGCATCGAGTCCGCGGATAAAGCCGCGTCGGCGAACGCGGTATGATTAAGTAGGCCCGCATATTGGCGGAGCTGTCCATGGCCGGCGATTCATCCGACGAGGAAGAGAAGAGACGGCAGGGTCCTCCACCGGTCGAGTTCGTGCGGCCGTCGGAGGCCCAGGGACCGGCCCCTCCGCGAGACCAGCCTCCGGCGGCCTGGGTGCCGCGACCCGAGGAGTTCGGTCAGCCGCCGCAGCAGCCGTTCCCTCAAGCGTGGCCGCAGGTCGCGCCGAGGACCGGACGACCCATCATCGGAGGCGTCCTCCTCATCATTTCCGGCTTACTCGGGATGGTGAGCACGTATCTCATCTTCACGCAGCCGCTGACCGCCTCAGACATCTCCGCGATTCAGAACATGACCGCGAACGATCTGACGGCGAACGCGCTCCTCGTCTTCGCCGTCGTCTATGCGCAGGCCTTTGCGATCTTGGGCGGGATCATGGCCATCCAGCGGAAGAACTGGAAGCTCGCGGTCGTCTGCGGGGTCGCATCCCTGCTCAACTTCGGGTTTTTCCTGATCGGAACGTTCCTCGGCCTCGCCGGTCTCATCGCGATCATCACCGCCCGCCGAGACTTCATCGGCTAGATGGCGGCTAGTCCCGCGCGGGACCCCGGCGACGGATGAGGAACCGGCAGACGGGATCTCCGGCGACGACTCGGTGAGAGGTCTCGACATCCGCATGGATCAGGTTCTGAAACATTTCCCGCTCGACGCCGCATGCCTCCGGAAACATCTCCGCGACCGCCATGATCGGGCAGTTGTGCTCGAGCATCTCGACGACATTCTTCCGAGCGTTCCCCATCTCGGCCATGTAGCCGCCCTCGTCGCGGATCTTCACGAGCTCCCCGACTCGGTCTTTCAAACCCGAATCCGGAATCCGGTTGCGGTTCGCATCGAGGACCTCTTGCGCCCGTTGTTGGAGGAGCCGCACGACGGCGTCGCGCCCGAGCTTTTCCTCGATGAAATTCAGGGCGCAGAGCGTCATGTGCGTGTACGCTTCGGGGAAGAGGGTCGCGGAGTCCTTGCTCAGGTTGAAGAACGCGCGCGGTCGGCCGCGGCCACCCGCCCTGAACGAACGCTCGACGAGGCCCTTCGCCTCGAGCACGTTCAGGTGTTTCAGCGTGGCCATCTTGGAGATCCGGAGCTCCTCCGAGATGTCCGAGAGCGAAACGGCCCCGCGGAGCTTGAGGGTCAGGAGGATCTGCTTCTTGGCGG
>Ga0209235_1000926_pt1 | contig 15538 bp, 13 predicted proteins | sample GraSoi013_1_20cm_4_FD_185817 | JGI IMG/M metagenome (GOLD analysis project Ga0209235, IMG submission 185817) | Grasslands soil microbial communities from the Angelo Coastal Reserve, California, USA - Sample 09_25_2013_1_20cm (SPAdes) (version 2) | ecosystem: Environmental > Terrestrial > Soil >... | reverse complement strand
TTCCTGTTCCTCTTGTGCGTCATGCGGGTGCGCTCCGTGTCACTTACCGCGCCGACGGCGGGTTTTAGCGATGGGCGCTAGACCAGCCGCCTCGAGGTGCTGAGCCAAGGGCAAGCGGCACAGCCGCTCCGCGCGTTGCTTCAGCTCGTAATCTGCTTTGCGATCTCGGAGCACACGCCGAGCAAAGTCGATGGCGATCTGCCCGAGTACCGCCCGTGTCGTGGCTGAAGGAGGTCGCCCGTGGCGGACGGCCTGGACGGTGCGCTCCGTGACGCCTGCCTCCTCCGCAAGCAACGACCGCGATACGAGCCGCAGGAACGGCACCATGCAGGTATGCCATGGGTCGTCCCGCGGATCGACGTAGACGGCCCGGACCTCGTCCCAGTCCGCGATGAGGCCCCGGTCCACTTCAGCGGTGGTTGGTGTTGAACGCGAAACCTTACCGCGGGAGACCGGCACCGCGAGTCACTATGGAATGACCGGCTCCCGATCGCAGGACGTAGGTTACGCGGTCGGAGCTAGCGGACCACGCAGAGCTACATGCGAAAGGAGCCGGTCTATGTCCACTAACCTGCGCTACTTGGGCCTCGATGTCCACGCCGACACCATCGCCGTCGCCATGGCCGAACCGAGCGGTGCAGTCCGGAACCTGGGCGTGATCCCCAATCGCCCCGAGGCCGTCGCCAAGCTGATCCGCAAGCTCCGGGGCCGCGAGCAGCTCCGGGCCTGCTACGAAGCCGGCCCCTGCGGCTACGTCCTCTACTGGCAGCTCACCACGCTTGGGGTCGCCTGTGACGTCGTGGCCCCGACGCTCGTGCCGACGAAACCCGGCGATCGGGTGAAGACCGATCGCCGCGACGCCGAGACACTCGCCCGCTGCCACCGGGCCGGCGATCTCACGCGGGTGTGGGTCCCCGACGCCGCCCACGAAGCGCTGCGGGATCTGGTGCGCGCACGCGAGGCCGCCCAGCAGGACCAGCTCCGCGCCCGGCACCGCCTCGGCAAACTCCTGTTGCGGCATGGCATCCGGCCGCCGCCGGGAGCCCAGCCTTGGAGCCAGCGCCACCGCCGGTGGCTCGACACCCTGCCTCTCGATCCTCCGGCGCTGCAGGCGACCATGGACGATTACCTCCACGAAGTCGACCACGCCGCCGCCCGGCTGGAGCGTCTGGAGGGCACCCTCGATGCCGCCGTCGCCGCGGCCCCCGCGCCGCTGCGCGCGGTGATCGCCGCCCTGCAAACCCTCCGGGGCGTGCGCCAGGTGACGGCCGCGACGATCGTGCGCGAGGTCGGCCTCCTCTCGCGCTTCACCCATCCGCGCCAACTGATGGGCTACAGCGGCACCGTGCCCGCGGAGCACTCGAGCGGTGCGCGGGTGCAGCGGGGCGCGATCACCAAGACCGGCAACGCCCACCTGCGCCGGGTCCTCGTCGAAGCCGCGTGGGCCTACCGCTTTCCGCCCAAATGCGGCAAGGCACTGCGCACGCGCCAGCGCGGGCAACCGGACGCGATCACGGCCATCGCCTGGAAGGCCCAACATCGACTCAGTACGCGGTATCGCCGTCTCCTCGGGCGCGGGAAACCGACGCCCCAAGTGGTCACCGCCGTCGCCCGCGAGCTCGTCGGCTTCATCTGGGCGATCGGCATCGCCGCCGAGCGGGCCGGCACGGCTGCCGCAGCAGCCTGACCTCGGGTGCGGCGGTCGCGGGGCACGGAACGGAGAATCCTTGAGCGCCCTCGGCGATCAGGCTTCGGCCGAACTCGCGACGCTAGTCTCGAGGCAGCTCCCGACGGATCATGATTATGCCGGCGCCCCCAGGGGCGATCCGCGAATAACAGCGTGATCCACCGTCGTAGCTGCCCCCGACCGCCACCCAAGGGGGTTACAGTACTTGACAGGGTCATTCCATAACAGGGCGCTCGGGCGGCACAGCTGCGCCGAAGCATAGGCCCCACCCCCGACTTCGCGTCACCTACGCAGAGCTTCCCTAAGCGATCAGAAGTCTTTCCCTAGGGGATGTAGAGCAGGTCGTTCGGCCGATCGCCCACCGGGATGGTGGCGATGACCTTTCGCGTTTGCGTGTCGATCACCGAGATCTGGTTGGAGCGGCCGTCGGCGGTGTAGAGCCGCCGCGCGTCGGGCGAGAGGGCGATGCCCCAGGGGCGTTTCCCGACGGGAATCGTATCGATCACCTTGCTCGCCGTCAGATCGACGACGCTCACGCTGCCCGCTGCGCCTTCGGTGACGTAGGCCAGCCGTCCGTCCGGCGTGAAGGCGATCCGCACCGGCTTGGTCTTGCCGTCCCGGATCGGGAACTGCCCCAGCACCGAATCCGTGGCGACGTCGAGAATCGTGACGTTGCCGCCGGCCTCGGCCGTCACGTACGCCCGTCGGCCGTCCGGCGCGACGGCCACCGTGCGGGGGTTTTCGCCCACGGGGATCGTCCGCAGCACGCGGCCGGTCTTCGTGTCGAGCACGCTCACGGTGTTGCTCGTTTCCGCGGTGACGTACACCTTCGCCCCGTCGGGCGACACGGCGATGCCTTCGGGCTCTACGCCCACCGGGGTCGAGAACTGCATCTGCCCGCTGCCCGCGTCGATGGCCGACGCATGCGCGATCTCCTCGTTGGAGACGTACAGCGTGCGGCCGTCGGGGCTGACCGCGACCAGCTCGGGGTCCCGGCCGGCGGGGATCGTCTTGGTCATGGCGGCCTTGGCGACGTCGATCACGCCGACGGCGTCGTCCTGACCGAGGGCGACGTAGACGGTGCGCTTGTCGGGGCTCAGCGCCATCCCGCGCGGGCGCTTGCCCACCGTGATGGTCGCCCGGACGGCGTTGGTCCGGGGGGAGATGACGGTGATGGTGTTTCCCACTTCGTTACTGACCCAGAGCTGAGGGTCCGCCGAGCGCGCCGGACCGGCGCGGGCGAGGCACAGCGGCGCCAGCAGGGCGCCGAAGCGCGCCCGCGCCATCGCAGATCTCATCGGCACGTCTCCGTCAATCGTTGAAGATGGCCTGATCGGCGTGGATCGCTTTGTCGAGCCCGCGGATGCGATCGCGCCCGCGGATGTTCCGGAGGATCGCACCGGTCAGATCCGCGCCGGTCACGTCGGCGTCCGTCAGGTCGGCGCCCGTCAAGTCGGCACGCACCAGCAGGACCTTCCGCAAGTTGGCACCGGAGAAGTCGGCCCCGGTGAAATCGACCCCGCTCGCGTCCGTGCGCATGACACCCATGGACTGATTCCCCGGATCCGCGCCGAGGTCCGCGTTGGCGAGTTTGGCGCGCGCGAACTTGGCATTGCTCATCGGCGAAATGATGCGGGCATGGGTCAGGTCGGCATCGGAAAAGTTCGCGTCGTAGGCGATGACCGCGAACAGACTCGCGTCGCGGAGCACGGCGCGGCGCATATCCGCGCGATACATCACGGACGCGTCGAGCTGGGCGCCCGTGAAGTCGGCGTCCGTGGCGATTGCGTCGGACAGCGTGGCGGAGAAGAGCTGCGCCTTGGCGAAACGGGTCTTCACGAGCCGGCAGCGCGACAGGTTGGCGCGCTTGAAGTCCACGCCGCTCAGGTCGAGGCCCGAGAGGTCCTTCCCGGTGAAGTCGGCCGGAGCCTGCGGGGTGGCGGCGCCGAGGGCCGCGAGGACCTGGTCGCGCGTGAGGGGCTGCTGCGCAGGGGCAGCGACGACGCTCCCTAGCGCAAGGCATGCCAGCGCCGCCCCCACGACGGCGCGGCTCACTGGCTCTTCTTCAAGTCCGACTCGCGGTGCGGGCGCCCGACCTTGAGCCAGCCGTCGCTCCGGGCCTTCACGTACAGGTACAGCTCCTTCACTGCGGCGGTGTCGAGCAACACCTTCCACGCCGGCATCCCCTTGTCCAGGCGCCCGTTCAGCGCTGTGTACTGGAAGGAATCCCGGGGATACGCCTTTCCGCTCGTGCTCAACACCCACCGCAGGTCGGGGGCCGCCGGGTTGACGCCGCCGATGGCGTCCTCGCCGTGGCAGCGGAAGCAGTACACGTGGAACCATTTCCAGCCTTGGTAGATCGAATCGGACACGAGCAAACTGTCGCGCCCCGTGTCCCGCGTCGGGGCGGCGGCGCCCGACGGCGTCCCGTGCGGTGCGGAGGGCGTCGGCGTCGCCCGTAGATCGAGCAGGGGGACGTTGTACTCCTGCAGAATTGCCGTGATCTCGCTCTTGCGACGATCGATCACGGAATCGAGCTGCGCCTTGAGCTCCTTGTCGCGGTGCCGCACGGCCATCGCCATGCTGAACGCGAACGGCATGCCCGAGACCGCATCCGAGTCGGGGAGCGCCACCATGGTCAGGGGCACGGGCTGGCGCTTGACCCAGTAGCCGGCCAAAGGTCCCCACACGATCGCCACGTCGATCGAGTCTTTCGCGACCGCCCGGATGATGTCGTCGGGGTGGTCTGCCTTGGGATCGGGGTTGAGGAAGTTCCCGAAGCCGACGAGGCCCACGATGCCGCGCGCGCCCAGCGCGTGCGCCGGCGGCGTGTTGGTGTAGTCGTAGCCGATGATGTTCACGCCGATCTTCAGGTGTTTCAGGATCGTGTCATCGAGCGAGCGGATCTGGAGGCCGCGGCCGGCGCGGTAGACAAAGAAGTACGCGGAGCGATAGTATGGCTGTGTGGTCGCCACCGGGTCGAGCCCCACCGGCGCCTGGATCATGACGTCGCAGAAGCCGCCCAGGATCGAATTTCGCAGCACGCCACGTCGGCTGGGCCACCAATAATTGACCACACGGGCGTTGAGATCCTGCGCGACGACGTGCGCGATCTTGTTCTCGAAGCCTTCTTCGTGGTCGTTCGAAAAGGGTAGGTCGAACGGGTCGGCGCAGACCCGGAGCTCGGTGAGGGGCCGCGGCGCGCCGGCCATGAGGGCGACGGCCGGTGCTCCGAGCAGGAGGGCAGCCGTGAGTTTGGCCCGAGTGCGATTCATCGTTCTCCTTAGCTGGTCCAGCGGACGGAGCGCTGCGGTGTTGTACAGATGCTACACCCGGTGCCGGAGCGCGTTCGCTCCAGCACCGGGTGCCTTACGCCTTCACTGCGTGACTAAAGCCCGAATACCAACAGCGTGCCGCCGGCGTTCGAGATGTTGATGTAATCACCGAACGCGCCGATCGCGCCCAGCGCCGCCGTGGGATCTTCGGTGCCGATGCCGAGCGCCACGCCGGCGCCGGCCCAGCCGCCGACCCCCGAGAGCACGGCGACGTACTGCTTGCCGTCCGGCCCGAGGTAGGTCATCGGGTTGCCGATGATGCCCGACGGGCACTTGAACCGCCACAGCTCGGTCCCGGTCGTGGCATCAACCGCCTTGAGCCAGCCTTCCATCGTGCCGTAGAACACGATGCCGCTGGCCGTCGCCAAGGCCCCGCCGTACGCGGCGAGGTTCTCCTTGATCGACCACTTGATCTTCCCCACCGTCGGATCCCAAGCGATGAAGGCGCCACGGTTGCCGCCCGGGCCCGGGAACATCCGCACAATCGCGCCGACGTAGGGCTGACCGGCCGAGTACTTCACCTCGACGCCCTCGTAATCCATGCAGACGTTGTTCGTCGGGACGTAGAAGAGGTGAGTTTGCGGCGAGTAGGCGGAGGGCTGCTGATCCTTGAAGCCGATGGCGGCCGGACAGATTCCCTCGGTGTTCTTCTTCGAGGTAGTCCCGAACTGCGCATTGCGCACCGGAACGCCCGTCGTCAGGTCGATCTTCGAGGCCCAGTTGACCTGCCCAAACGGCTCGGCGACGAGCACCTTGCCGTTGGTCCGGTCGAGGGTGTAGCCGAAGCCGTTGCGGTCGAAGTGCACCAGCGCCTTCACCGGCTTCGCGCCGATCGTCAGGTCGACGAGGACGTTTTCATTGACGCCGTCGTAGTCCCACTCGTCATGCGGCGTCATCTGGTACGCCCACTTCGCTTCGCCGTTGTCCGGATTGCGGGCGAAGATGGTCATCGACCACTTGTTGTCGCCGGGCCGCTGATCGGGGTTCCACGTCCCCGGGTTGCCCGAGCTGTAGTAGAACAGGTTCAGCGTCGGATCGTAGGAGTACCAGCCCCACGTGGTCCCGCCGCCGTGCTGCCACTCATCCCCCTGCCACGTCGAGACGCCCAGGTCCTTGCCGCGCATCGACGGATAGTTGGGGTTTGCGTCGCCGACGATCTTTACGTCGGCATCGGGGCCGGTCGAGTAGGCCCGCCACAGCTCCTTGCCGGTGTTCACGTCGTACGCCGTCACCCGCCCGCGCACGCCGAACTCACCGCCCGAAATCCCCGCGATCACGATGTCCTTGATCACGATCGGAGCGTTGGTCATCGTCGAGCCGGTCTTGTAGTCGGCGTTCGGGACGCGCCAGATCTGCTTGCCGTTCTTCGCATCCAGCGCCAGCAGGTCGCCCGCCAGCAGCTCGATGAACAGCTTGCCGCTCGGATGGTAGGCGAGGCCGCGGTTCACCAGGTCGCAGCACGCGATCGGCTTCGCCTCAGGCGGCTGGCTCGGCACGTGCTTCCAGATCATCGGCGCGCCCGGCTTCGTCAGATCGAGGGCGTACACGATGTTCGGGAAGGCGCTGTGCACGTACATCACATTGTTGAACACCAGCGGGTTTCCCTCGTGGCCGTTCAGGACGCCGGTCGAGAACGTCCACGCGGCCTTGAGGCTCTTCACATTCGCCTTGTTGATCTGGGTGAGCGGACTATACCGCTGCAGGTCGTACGTCCGACCCGTCATCGTCCACTCGCCCGGACCCTGGGCGACGGCGGAGGCTGCGAGCACCATCATGCTCGCCGCGATTCCGCCGGACAGCAGTTTGAAGCGGTTCATAGCTGACCTCATGTTGAGGATGAGGGTGGTGAGAAACGGATCATGCAACTCGTCTGTCAGCGTTCGCGACCCTCGTGAGCAACGTCCGGGGGCCCGCGTTCTCGACAGGCCACAGCCATCGTCCGACTACCTCCAGCCTAGGGATAGCTTGCAGCAGCCTAGGGATAGCGTCCAGAGATATTGGTTATATCCCCCGGTGCAGTGACTGTCAATCGACCCCAAAAGACCCGAGTTTTCAGGGTGAAACGGGGCTCGCTCCGCGCCACACGCGCGCCCCGGCCGCGCTGAACCCGCCTTCATACACGGTCCCGCCGGGGCCAAGGATCGCCCGGACCCGCCCCGCGAGCGCCTGGGACGCAGCCGCGTCCCCCACGATCCCGTAGGCGGCCGGCCCCCAGGAGCTCTGGCCCACGCCGATCGCTCCCCACTGCCGCAGCCGCTCGACCAGCTCGCCCGTCTCCCCCGGTGCGAACACGCCGCCCTGGGCCGGGGCAAACCACCCGCCGGCGATGCGCTGCACCTCGGTCAACGCCGCCCCGAAGGCGGCGAGGTCGGCCACGGCCACGGCGGGGAGCAGCTGCATCAGCACCAGGTGGGCGACGCGCGCCACCTCGCTCGCGGCCGGCGGCGGTAGCCGCCCGAATGCCGCCGCCTCTTCGTCACCCGCGAGCCCCGGCTTCCCCTGGGGGACGGCGACCACGCAGCGCCACGCCGCGGGAATCGGCAGCCGGGCGAGGAGCGGGGCGGGCGTGTCGTCGCCCGGTTTGCGCCCGCCCTCGAGCACGAGCCCACCGAACGCGAACGTCCACGTACCGACCGCCGACCGCCGCCCCCGGTCCACGGCGCGCGCCAGGGCCGCCGCATCCGTCGGCAGCGCGTACAGCTCGGCCGTGGCGCGCGCCACGGCCAGGGCGAGCTGCGTGCCCGACCCGAGCCCCGCATGCGCGGGAATGGTGCGGTGCAGGCAGAAGTGCACGCGGGGCTCGATGCCGTGGTGGGCGGCGAACCGCTCGGCGAACGCGAGCGCCCGCGTCGCGTCGGGGCCTTCCGCGCGGAGCTCGGGGGCGGGGCGCGCCTCGAGCAGCAGCGACGGCGCGGGGACCGCGGCCCCGATGCCGCCGAACCGCCGCCCCAGATCGCCCCGCAGATCGAGGACCCCGAAATGGAGGCGGGCCGGCGCCTCGACGAACACAGGGGACGCCCGCTCGCTCATCGGGACGCGGGCTCGGTGCGCTCCGACGGCGCGGTGCGCACGAAGTCCGACAGCAGCGCCATCGCCTCGCGCTCGCGTGGACCCGCCGTCTTGTCCACGATCACCTGCAGCCGCGCGAACTCGTCGCGGATCTGCTCGGCCGGCAGGAGATGGGTGCGGGTCGCCAGGATCGCCGCCTCGAGCACGGCGTGGCGCGCCCGGTTGAAGCCCAGGAACTCGCGCCGGAACCCCCGGTGCGCTACGGCGGTGACGACGCGGGCGCGCGGCGGGGTGGCGTCGAGCGAGCGCACCTCGACCTCTCGCCACGAGCAAGCCGCTTCGAGCACGACGCCGCGGACGGCCGTCGCCGGGACCGCCGGGAACTGGACGGTGGCGATGGCGCCCTGCGCGAACAACATGACGTCGTCCGTCAGGTTCACGACGGCCGCCCCGGTGTCGCGGAGGTTCTTGAACGTCGTGGTCTCGAGGAACGGCTTGATGATGATCTCCTGCTCGCCCCACTCGACGCCCATCGGAGCGAAGTTGGCCGTCCCGGCGGGGTCGAGCGTAGTGAGAATCGACTCGATGATCACCGCACCAGTTCCACGGGGGGCGGCGCGAACGCTGGCGCCCGCGGTGGGGCGCGCGCGCTGTCGGCGCGGTCGGGGAGCCCGTCGGTTCGCGCGGTCGCGCCGTGGAGGAAGCGGTCGAGCAGGAGGTACCCGTGTTCTGAGAGCACTGATTCAGGATGAAACTGAAGGCCGATCACCGGGTGGCGCACGTGCTCGATCGCCATAATCTCGCCGTCCTCGGCTGTGGCAATGACGGAGAGCTCCGGTGGTAGCCCCGCCCGCGCGACGGCGAGGGAGTGGTAGCGCGCCGCGCGGAAGGGGTTGGGGAGTCCGGCGAAGATCCCCCGTCCGACGTGATGGATGCGCGACGCCTTGCCGTGCATGGGGCGGCTGGCGCGCACGATCCCCGCCCCGTAGGCCGCTCCGATACACTGGTGGCCGAGGCACACGCCGAGGATGGGCGTGGTGGGCCCGAAGCGTCGAACCACGTCGGTCGAGATCCCCGCTTCCCCCGGGGAGCACGGGCCCGGGGAAATGATGATGTGCGAGGGGCGCAGCGCCTCGATCTCCTCGTACGAGGTCGCGTCGTGGCGTCGGACGACGGCCTCCTCCCCCAGCTCGCGCACGTAGCGGGCCAGGTTGTAGACGAAGGAGTCATAATTATCGATGAGTAGGATCATGGCTTGAGGGCTGCGATCAAGCCGCGGGCCTTGTCGAGCGTCTCCCGGTACTCCTGTTCGGGGTCCGAATCGGCCACGATGCCGCCGCCGACTTGAAAATACACGTCGCGGCCGACTACCAGATAGGTGCGAATCACGATGCTGGTGTCGAGGGCCCCGGTGGCGCTCAAGTAGCCGATCGAGCCGCAATACACGCCACGCTGCGTAGGCTCGAGCTCCGCGATGATCTGCATCGCCCGCACCTTGGGCGCGCCGGTGATGGAGCCTCCAGGAAACGCCGCGCGCAGCAGGTCCAGCGCATCGTGCTCTCGGGCGAGCTCCCCCACCACGGTCGAGACGAGGTGGTGCACGGTCTGGTAGTGCTCGAGCGCGAACAGCTCGGGGACGCGGACCGTGCCGGGGCGGCAGACGCGTGAGAGGTCGTTCCGCAGCAGGTCCACGATCATCACGTTCTCGGCCCTGTCCTTGTCGCTCTCGGCCAGCGCCAGTGCGAGCGCCGCATCGTGCTCCGGGCCGACCCCGCGCGGTCGTGTTCCCTTAATGGGACGCGTTTCGACGCGGCGGCCATCGTCGACGCACAGGAAGCGCTCGGGGGACGAGCTGACCACGACGACGTCGCCGAAAGCGAGGTACGCCGCGAACGGCGCGGGGTTGCGCTGCCGCAGGCGGCGGTACAGCTCGAGCGGCGTCCCGGCGAGCGGCGCCTCGAGTCGCTGCGACAAGTTCGCCTGGAAGATGTCGCCGGCGTACACGTACTCGATGACGCGCGCGACGGCGTCCAAGTACCCGGCGCGGGTAAAGTTCGAGCGTAAGCCTGGAACGTCGGGGACGGGGTAGGAGGGCGCGGCTGGGCGGATAGACGAGTAGACGGGTAGACGAGTAGCCGTGCGGTCACTACCCGTCCAACCGTCTGACCGTCTAACCGTCAATCTTTCCTTCACGAATGCGAGTCGGCGGACCGCGCGCTCTTCGCGAGCCGTCCCCTGGTCAGGGATCCCGGTCGAGATCACCCACGCCCGCTCCGTCTGGTGGTCCCAGGCGATGACCCAGTCGTACAGGCCCAGCATCACGTCCGGGATTGCGAGGTCGTCGTAGCGCGGCCGCGGGATGCGCTCGAGCTGCGCGCCCCAATCGTAGGCCACGTAGCCCGCCGCGCCCCCTTGGAACGGCGGGATCCCGGCGAGCGGTTGCGCGGCGAACGGCGCAAGCAGTGCCCGGATGTGAGCCAGCGGATCGGCAGCGACGCGGGTCCACCCGGCAGCGTCGAGCTGCTGCGTGAGCGCGCCCTTCGAACGGACGATCGTCGCCGGGTCCGCGACGAGGAAGGAGTACCGGCCGGCCTGCTCCGGGTGCGTGGCGCTGTCGAGGAAGAGCAGGAAGGGCAGGTCCGCGAACCGCGCGCACGTCTCGACGGGATCGGGGGCGGGGACGAGCGCTTCGACCACGGGCACGACGTCGCTCACGCTCCGCCCTTCGCCTTGCGGCGCTCGCGGGTTCGTTTGGACCGCTGCGTGAGCTTCACGTGCTCGGGGCCGCGGTCGTCCGGGGGCGTGAGGTACCCCCACTGCAGTACCCCCTCTTGCCGGTAGTTCTTGCCGAGCGTGAGAGCGAGTTGCGCCTTCATCAGCTCGCGACCGAGGTAGAAGGCGTGGGTGGCCTCGTCGACGCCGAGCCGGGCGAAGATCTCTTGGATGTCGGTTCCCCGCACACAGAGCTCGTCGTTGAAGACGGTGATGACGTCGCGATCGGCGAAGATCCGGAAGTTCGGGTCGGTCACTCTGGCCTGCAGCTCGCGCAGCTCGGTTTCGCGGTAGGCGAGGATCGTCGGATCCTTGAGCGTGACCAGCCGGTCGTCCACGCCCTTGGGGAGCGACTTTTGCCTCACGGCGTGGTGCATGAGGCGGCGCGCGATGTCGACTTCACGCACCACGCCGCGGGCCCAGGGGATGACCTCGGTCGTGAGGACCGCTCGCACGCCCAGCTCTTCGCAGATCGCGATCAGCAGGGCGTTCACCCCCGTCGTGTCGGCCGCAGTGAGCTCGGTGATGTTGCCGATGCCCATGAACAGCGGCGCGGCGGGGTAACGGCGGCGCACCGCGGCGAAGCGCTCGAGCGAGGCGAAAAAGCCAAAGCCGATCGGCTCGATGACGGGGTCGATCAGGTACGTCACGCCCCAGCGCTCGAGCGCCGCGATGCTCGGCTCCAGCGTCTCGAGGCCCTGGCCGAAGTCGGGGATCACGACCACACGCGTCTTCCTGCCCGCGAAGTCCCGCGCGACGTCGAGGTTGGACTGGTTGACGGACAGCACGAGCTCCGCACCGGCCGCCACGGCCGTGCCGATCTCGCCCACATCGAAGGAGTCGACGCTCACCCGCATCCCGGCGCCGACGAGCTCGCGCACCACGTCCGCGAGCTCGGGGAAGGCGCGGCCGGGGGTGCAGCCGATGTCGATTACATCGGCACCACTCGCCTGGTAGTGCTCGGCCTCGCGCCGCAGCGCGTCGCGCGCGAGCCGCGGGGCGTTGTTCACCTCGGCCACGATTTCGATGTCGTACGCCCCGTACTCTCGCGCGATCGCCGCGCGGCCGAAATACTCGGGAATCTGGTGCAGGTCCTTCGGCCCCTTCTCCACGCGCACCCCGACGCGCTCCGCGATGACGGCGCCGTCTCCCTCGCACAGCCCCGGGATCAGCACGAGGTCGGTGCCCGGCGGGACCACCAGGAAGCGCGCGATCCACGGCGTCGTCATCAGCGCCGCCACGGTGATCTTCATAACCGCGATGTCGTAGGCGAACGCGGGCGCCATTTCGGCGAGCGTGCGGCGGAGCGCCGGCTCGGCGAGCTTGCCCGTGACGAAGAGCACTCGCCGGGGTCCGGCTTCCGCCGGGGCGGGCGTCACCGCGGGTCGCCCGACCGCACGAACTTGTTCGGCGTCCCCTCGAGGGCGCCGCCTTTCGGACGCCACAGCACCGATTCCTCGATCTTGCGCGCCAGCTCGAAGTCCTTGTCGGTAATCCCACCGGCGGCGTGGTTCTGGAGCTTCACGATCACCCGGCCCCACGTAACCGACAGGTCGGGATGGTGGTACGCCGCCTCGGAGCAGTAGCCAATCGCGTTCACCAGCATCAGTGTGGTCGGCCAGCCGTCCGTCTTGTAGGTCCGACGGATCCAGCCGTCTTCGTACCACCACCCGGGGAACTCCTTCAGCTTCTGCTCGATCTCGGCGTCGCTGTAGGTCGGCTCCTTCTGCGCCATACCAATCTCCTTGTCCGGAGGCTAGACGACGCCCCCGCCGTTGATCAGCAACATCTGACCGGTGATGTAGGAAGCCGCATCCGAGGCGAGGTACACCGCCGCGTGGGCGATGTCCTCCGGCACGCCCCAGCGGCCCAGCGGGATCGACCGTGTGATGCGCTCCTTTAGCGCGGCGTCGAGCGTGCTGCCGTACGCGGTCTCTATCCAGCCCGGTCCGAGCACGTTGACGCGGATGTGGGGCGCCACCGACTGCGCGAGCGCTCGGCTGAAGGAATACACCCCGCCCTTCGCGGCGCAGAAGACCTCGCCGTACCCGCCCTTCATCCCAGTGAGCACGTGGTCCCATGACATGTTGAGGATCACGCCCCCCGGAGGCTGGGTCCGCATCAGCTCCACGGCCTTCCAGGAGGCGAGCACCGTCCCCCGCAGGTCCACGGCGAGCAGCCGGTCGAGCTTCTCCACCCAGGACGGCCCGTCCCGGCGCCCCCCCCTCTCCCCCGTGAGGATGTCGGCGCCCGCATTGTTCACCCACACGTCCACCCGGCCGAACGCGCCGCGCACACCAGCCACGAGCCCCTCCAGGTCCCGCGTCTCGGTGACGTCGGCGTGCAGGGACTCGGCGCGGCGCCCCTGCGAGCGAACGGCCTCGGCCGTCTCGTCGGCGCCGCGACGGTTCGCGCGATACGTCAGGGCCAGGTCGGCGCCGGCGTCTGCGCACGCGAGCGCGATCGCACGGCCGATGCCGCTCGAGCCACCGGTGACGACCACGACCTTACCGGCGAGCGTCGCGTCGGCGGCGCCGGCCGCCGCACCGCGCGGCGCCGCCTGGAGTGCTCCTTCCGGCTGTCGCTTTGACATCGGGGCTCCACTGCTCACTTCACGATCGTCAGGCCGTGCGGCACGGCGCCCGAGAAGACATAGGCATACAGCAGGACGATCACGCCGACGATGGCGCCCAGCGCAATGGAATGCCAGAACACGTGCCGGAAAATCATCCCCTCGTTGCCGACCTGATTGGTCGCCGAGGTGGCCACGGTGATCGACTGTGCGTCCACCATCTTGCCCATCACGCCGCCCGCCGAGTTGGCCGCACACATCAGGATCGGATCGAGCTTGAGCTGCTCCGCGGTGATCCGCTGCAAGCTACCGAACAGCGCGTTGGACGACGTGTCGCTGCCCGTCAGCGCCACGCCCAGCCAACCCAGATACGTGCCGAAGAAGGGAAACAGCCAGCCGGTGCGCGTGAACGCCAGACCCAGCACCGCATCGAGTCCCGAGTAGCGAGTCGTGAACCCCAATCCCAGCATGAAAGAAATCGCGATGACCGCCAGCTTCATGCGCTTCAGCGTGTACCAGAAGATCTTCGCGAGCTGGACCGGCCCCACTCCGAGGACGAGACCCGCGATGATCGCGGCGATGAAGCAGCCGGTCCCCGTGGCCGAGAGCCAGTTGAAGTCGTACCGCGCCGCCTCCGGCGTCAGCTTGGTCACGACCGGCGCTGCGCGCGTCACCGCATTGTGGAGCAAGGGGACGTTCCAGATCGGCGTGGTGGCCCGATTGATGGCGCCCTTGACGGCTGGCAGTCCCCACAGGAACACGAAGACGGAGAGGATCGCGAAGGGCATCCAGGCCTTGACGATCTGGCCGGCGGTGTGCTTGCGGACGGCCGTGGCGTTCGCTTTCGGCTGTCCCGCTGGAATCGCGGCACGCTCGTCCTCGAACCTCCAGACCTGTTTCGGCCGCCAGAACCGCAGGAAGGCCACCGTCGCGACCAACGAAACGACGCCCCCCGCGATGTCGACGAGGTTCGAATCCACGTGGTTGGACCAGAGATACTGCGTCAGGCTGAAGGAGGTCCCTACCACCAGGATGGCGGGCAGCACCTCGAGCGTTTCGGCCCAGCCCACCATCGCGCGTACCAGCCAGAAGGGCACGATGATACCCGTGATGGGCAGGATGCGGCCGATCATCGCGCTCAGGTCGGACTCCGGCAGACCCGACACCGCCGCCAGCGTGTGCACCGGCGTCCCGATCGCGCCCCATGCGACGGGCGATGTGTTCGCGATCAGGTTGAGCGCCGCCGCATGGAACGGCTTGAATCCCAGGCCGATCATGAAGGCCCCCGCGATCGCCACCGGAGCCCCGAACCCCGCCGCCCCCTCGATGAAAGCGCCGAAGCAGAACGCCACCAGCAGGACCTGCAGCCGCCGGTCCGGGGTGATCCCGGCCACCGACTCCTTCATGATCTCGAACTGGCCGGTGTGTACCGAGATGTCGTACAGGTAGACGGCGGCGAGGACGATCCAGGCAATCTTGACGACGCCGAATGCCACGCCGTAGAGGAAACTCATGCCCGCCAGCGGGAACGGCATCCCGAAGACCGCGACGGCGACGAGGACGGCCGTGCCGGCGCCGGCCATCGCGCACCAGTGCGGCTTTACTTGCAGCCCGGCGAGCAAGCCGAACAGCACCAGGATCGGTAATGCTGCGATGAGAGTGGACAGGATCCAATTGTGCAGCGGATCGTAAACCTGAGTCCACGCCATGGCTCGCTCCTTGGATGTGCCAGCGGCTTCCAGGGCACGTGCTGTCGTTTTGACATCGGGTCTCCGGAAGCCTAACCTATCGGCGGATTTGGGACACCCACAAGGGAGCCACCGCACATGCAGCTGCTCGTCAGCGTCGCCGATGCGTCCGAAGGGCGCGCCGCCCTGCTCGGCGGCGCGGACGTGATCGACGCGAAGGACCCGCGGGAGGGCGCCCTGGGCGCCGTGCGACCGGAGGTGCTGGGAGAGCTCCGCGCCGCGGTCGGTGCCGGCCGGCCCCTGAGCGCGGCGCTCGGGGACGCTGGACCCCCGGTGCTGGTCGAGTGCCGCGCCCGCGCGGCCGCGCGCCTCGGGGCGACGTTCGTGAAGGTGGGATTCCGCGGCGCTGCCACCGTGTCGCAGGCGCGCCGGCGCGCGGCGGCGGCACGCCGCGGCGCGGGCGTGCGGACTCGGG
>Ga0209235_1000925_pt1 | contig 15541 bp, 13 predicted proteins | sample GraSoi013_1_20cm_4_FD_185817 | JGI IMG/M metagenome (GOLD analysis project Ga0209235, IMG submission 185817) | Grasslands soil microbial communities from the Angelo Coastal Reserve, California, USA - Sample 09_25_2013_1_20cm (SPAdes) (version 2) | ecosystem: Environmental > Terrestrial > Soil >... | reverse complement strand
CGAAAAGTCCTATGGCATTGAAGCTAGCGAAACGCGCGATAAACAGTGCTCCCTCCATGAGCCTGCAGGATGGTCTCGCGTTCGAGAGTGAGCTCTATTCGAAAATCCTGTCGAGCCGTGACGCCAAGGAAGGGCTTAGGGCATTCCTGGAGAAGCGGCAACCGCAGTACATTGGAGATGGGATTGGCTAACCGTTCCAGGGGGCGACGCTAACCGTTCCAGGGGGCGACCCCAGGCGGAGTGTCAAGGAGTCTGACGTTAGGGTCACCAGGACGATGGACGCTATATGCTCGTCCAGTCTCTCTATGAAGTCCTCGACCATCGAGAGGTTCACGTTCTCAGACTAGGCATTTGCAACTATGGTCGGGGAGCGAACCATGGATTCCGAATAGACCAATGGAGCGCAGAGGAGAACTACCACTGAGGGGATTAGTACTATAAGTTCACTCAGACTTATTGGAGGAGGTACGGGCACTCCCAAGAAGAAGAGCCCGGCTTGATCTCCTGGAACCAAGAAGATATACGAGATGGCCGCAATACTCCCGAGAATCGTCGCGGTTCGGGGTCTCATGAAAATCAGGACAAAGGAAGCGATGCCCAGTATTACTGTGGCCAAAAAAATAGGGATCAACGCGTAGGACCTAAGGGTTGAGGGAGGACGAGTCTCCAATCCGGCAGGGGTCAAAAGGAAGCCGAATACCGCCATCACACCGAACGCGACCATAAGGATCTTGCGGTTTCTAGAGAGTTCCATCGCTTGACTGGGCGATTGATTGAGAGTTGTTATAAGTACGTTCGCGCTACTTAGATCAAAACCTTCTAGGTGCCCTCCTCTGATTCAGCTAAAGAAACTTGGTTTCGAAGCAGACAAGAATCATCATGGAGTTATTCAGGCAACGCATTCCGGCCCGAACCTACCTAGTTAGCTTGCCAACGAGCCCACGATTGACCTGAATTCTGCGTCATCAATATTCGATTTCTTTTCTTCGGACCTCTTCTTCACCTCGGCGAGAATCCTATCGAGATGATCCTTGTTTGCTTCCAAGCCGAGTTCCTTCAGCTTCCATTCGACCGAGTGCAGACCGGACTTCTTGCCCAGAAACACCCCGTGTCTGTTTCCCACGATTTCTGGAAGGTAGGCTTCGGAGCCGAGATTGTATTTCATCCATCCAGCAATGGAGATTCCCGCCTCCCTTGTGAATACCCTGTCGCCCACGACTGGCTTGTTGGGTGACAGAGGAAACGCAGTCAGCCTTTGCACCAGTTCGGATAACTCCTTGAATTTCGAGAAATCGAACCTGACTGGCTGCCCGTAGAGGTACTTCAGGGCCATCGCGACCTCTTCGAAACTGGCATTTCCCGCCCTCTCTCCTATTCCGTTGACAGACGTGTGGACGCTGGAGGCGCCGTTCTTCAGCCCCGCGATCGCGGTGGCAACGCCGAGGCCGAAGTCGTTGTGTGTGTGGACCTCCAGGGGTTCCTTGACAGCGCTCCTGACGATCTTTACGAGTTTCCCGAACGCTTCAGGCGAGGCGCAGCCGAAAGTGTCGACGATTACGAAAGAATCTGGATGAGCCTCTCGAGAGATTTTCTTCAGCGCGCTCGTCAAGAAGCTTGGGTCTGCCCTGGTACCATCTACTCCGAAGAAAGCGGTCCAAAGTCCATGCTCCTTCGCAAACTCAATCGAATCGATGGCTTTCTGTATGACCTGTTCGTGGGTCCAATCGAACTGCCTGAGCTTTGGGACGCCGACGGGTCCTTCGCAGATTATTCCCTCGACATCGCACTTCAGAGCGGCCTCTATGTCCTCCCGGACGAGCCTTGAGAAGGCTATGACTTTCGCCTTCAGTCCGAGATGCGCGATCTCTTTGACTGCTGCGAAATCGTCTTGCGAGACTACCGGCATCCCGGCCTCGATCCGATGGACACCCACTTCGTCGAGTTTCCTCGCGATCGCTACTTTCTCAGCCCTCCGCAGCACGACGCCGGGAGTCTGCTCGCCGTCTCTCAGGGTAACGTCGTGAAAGATTACCTCCTTCTGGAACTCGAATTTCGAAACAACTTCAGAATCGAAGTTGAAGCGGCTGGTCCAGTGGTCCCTCCCAACCCACTTCCCGCTTTCAGAGTTTTCATGCCGCGTCCCAGTCTTTGTGGAGTCGGATTCTTGCATTGAAACGTAGATTGCTCCGTTGCTGTCAATCAAAAACGTTTCTTCTGGGTTTTGACGAAGACCCCACAATTCATCCCGACAGACAGTAAGAACGCGGGCCTGAACCTACACTCCGCGAGGGATGAGATTGAAATTCAGCCAGTGCGCTTGAGCGCGCGGTCACGCACGAAGGACCAAGTCGAACCTGGCGCTAGATATCAATAATGTTATATACCCAGTTCGTTATGTGGGCGCCCATGGACGCAAGAATAACACAATTCACGCTTGTAGTGAAGAACCAGGCACAAGCGCTGGAGTATTACACAAAGAAGGTCGGGTTCGAAAAGAAGACCGACTTTACTCCTCCTGGCAGCTATAGATGGGTCACCGTTGGGCTAAAGGGGCAGGATCTGGAATTGGCTCTATGGCAGGTCGGGTCAGCGGACCCCAATGGTTGGTCGAGGAACTGGAAGCCTGGGAGTGGTCCACCAATCGTCCTTCGTGTCGACGACTGCCGCAAAATCTTCGCCGAAATGAAATCAAGAGGGGTGGAGTTCAAGCAGGCTCAGCCTGAAGAATATGCCTGGGGAATCTCCGCGACGTTCTCCGACCCTGACGGGAACCTCTTCTCGATCAACCAGCTGCCCTCAAAATCCTCATGGTCGTAAACGCAGTGCGACGAAAGAGCGAAGCCCGGGGCAACGCAGTCTTCGCGGCCCTGTCGAACCCAACTCGCCGCAGGATGCTCGAACTCTTGAAGGAGGGTGAACGTCAAGCAGGAGAGCTGGTGGCAGCCTTCCCTGCCCAGCCGTCTCCCGCCATCTCAGAATACTCCGTGAGGCCGGCCTTGTCGTTGTATCTCCGCAAGCCCAACGGCGCATCTATGCGCTGCAGCCAGGTAGACTGCGTGAAGTGGACACCTGGGTCTCGGCGTATCGCGAGTTCTGGTCAGGGCGACTGGAATCATTGAAAACGCACCTTGATGAAAGGAAAGGGATGGTGCCATGACGATGAGGAATGAATTTGGTCCGAGAGGAGCGGTCGTCATGGAGGGGGCGAATGCCACTCTGGTGTTCCGAAGACGGTTTGCTCACTCTCCAGAAACTGTGTGGAAGGCCCTTACGGACGCATCGGAGCTATCGAACTGGTACATGACCAGGGCCATGATTGATGGGCGAGAAGGTGGTACCATAGACTTCATCGCAGGACCCTCTCGATTGCACGTGACCGGCCGAATACTGACTTGGAAGCCTCCAATTGTATTTGAGCACGAATGGAATGTCGCTCCACGCGCCGAACTCCAGTCGGGAGAGAATGCTATCATCCGGTGGGAGCTTCGACGTGACGGCGAAGGAACGATTCTTCATCTCGAGCACCGCAAACTCAACCGCGAGACTGCTCTCGGCTTCGCTCCGGGCACACATGCGTTCATGGACCGGCTTCAAGCCCAATTGAACAAACAACCTTTGCCTAACTGGCAGGAGCGATATCAACAGGTGGCTCCCAGCTACCCTCCGTCATGGGTGTCGAAGCAGTCCTAGCTCCTGCTTCTGGTTAGGATACCTTATTCCATAAAAGCGCCCCTGTTCGGCATTCATCCCAAGATTGAAATCGTGGACTTTCTGCCGCTTTGATTGGTAATCCTTGTCGGGGGTAGCTGACGACCTCTTGGCTTTAATTCTGCGGGCCAAGGTCTATGACCTCGGTCAGCCGTACTGGCAGGGAATGCCCGTCCATCCAGCAGACCCCCCGTTCCAGTACTATCTGTACAGATATCATGAACATACAAGGAAGTTATTCGAGTCGGTCGCGCCCGGCTTCGCGGACTCAATAGGGCTCATGGTGTCTTCGATGCACGCTGGGACCCACTTCGATACCCCAATCCACATGTCGCGCAACCTCAAGGTATTGGGCCGCGATATCACGCCCTACCAGCAGGATAAGGGGTACAGCAACTTACCGGCTGAGCTTCACAGCATCGACGAGGTTCCTCCACTGGTAATGCGGAGTGTACTCCTCGATGTCCCGTCTTACAAGGGATTGCAGACCCTACCCGAGCGCTACGAGATAACCGCGAAGGACCTGGAGGAGACCGAGAGGAGCCAGTCTACAAAGATAAGTGATGGCGACTGCGTCTTGGTGAGGACGGGGATGCGTCCCTCCACAAGTTTGCCGGTCTCGGGGCAGAAGCCGCCAGGTGGCTCGCGAAGAGGAGGGTTCGTCTCGTCGGCATCGATAATCTGGCCGCGGGGGTCCCTACCCCCTTTGAGGTCCATAATGTCCTGCTGAGTGATAATGGAATCTTCCTGATGAAGAGCCTCTATCTTGAAGAGCTCTCCAGGGACCGTCGACTCTCCTGCGTAGTCGTAGTTCTCCCCCTTAAGATCAAGGGAGGAGAGGCCTCTCTCGTAAGGCCAATCGCAATCGCCTAGGCTAAGCTTCACAAAAAAGCAAGGGTCAGGCGGCGGGCATACTGAATCCACCGTCACACATCACCGTATTCCCGGTCATATGGAAGGAGTCTTGAGAGGCCAGGAAGACGACGATATGGGCTATGTTCTCTGGCTTGCCTATTGATCTAGCGGGCGTGTGATCAATGATCCACTTCTTCCTTCCCTCAGTCCAGTCCTTCCTTGCTCTGAGAGAAGGCGTATCCATATAACCGGGCGCAATCGCATTTACCCTGACGAAGGGGGCGAGCGCAAGGGCGTACGACTTCGTTATCCCGATGACGCCGTACTTTGCCGCCGCGTATATCGGGGACCGAGGGCTTCCGGTGACGATCACGTTTGACGCCACGTTAACAATCGTACCGCTCTTCTGCTCGTCGAGCATCCTCTTTCCAAATTCGTGTGTGCAGAAGAGTGTCCCCTTGACATCGAGTGAAAGCGTCCCGTCCACCACTTCGGGCGAGAGCTCTCTCCAAGACATCTGCGTGGCTGCTGTTTCGCCAGCGTTATTTACAAGAACGTCGCACCGACCCCACTTCTTCCAGACCTTCTCTGCGAGGACCCTGACCTGCTGCAGGTCGCTCAGGTCTGCCTGGAGGGCGAAGGAGTCAACCCCTGCCTTCCTTACCTCCTTGACAATCTCGGCTGCACTCTCCGCCGACTTCAGATAGTGAACAGCCACGTTCGCCCCCTCCTGCGCCAGCGCACGGGCTATCACGCTTCCAAACCCCCTCGAAGAGCCAGTCACCACCGCGTATTGACCGTCGAGCCTCCGTCCCGGAGGAACTCGTCTGGGAGTCCAGTCAATCTCTCCCTCGACTTTAACGCCCCCTGGTGGAGTCCCCCAGCTCATCTTGTCAGAGCCTCAAGTGATTTGAGTCCGTAACATTCCTTCATGGGTCTGCACTGGCGCGAGGGGTTTTAATCTATGCGCAAGTGAGGTCGCATTTCAAAAGAGAGGTCGAGCGCGGTTAATCAGTAAGCCTCCTTATCCTCCACAACGTAGTTTCTGAGGATGCCAATCTTCTCAATCTCTGACTCAAGGACATCGCCGGGTTTCAGGTAGTACTTTTCGGGGTCTTTCCTGAAGGCGGCGACGCCCGAGACGGTTCCCGTGGTAATGATGTCGCCGGGGTAGAGCGTCACCCATGAATAGTGTTGAACAATCTCCGGGACGGTCACAGAAAGATGGCTCGTGTTGCTCACCTGTCGTGGTTCCCCGTTAACTCTGCATTCTATCTTGAGTTTGTGGACGTCCTCGATGTCCTCTTTCGGTACCATGCAAGGCCCAAAGGGCGCAAAGGTATCCATGTTCTTTCCGAAATTGAGAAGGCCGGATTTCATCTCCTCTCTCTGGATGTCACGCGCGGTTATGTCGTTAAAGATGGTGAAGCCCGCGATCGCCTTCCACGCGTCCTCCTTGGTCAGGTGCTTGGACTTCTTGCCGATGATCATGGCCAATTCAATCTCGTAGTCAAGCTCTTTTGTGTATCTAGGGCGGACTATCTTGCCTTCGTTGCCGATTATTGCTGAAGGACTCTTGAGAAATGAAATCCACTTTGGTATCGGGAACTCCCAGCCAGACTCTGTCCCCTCCTTCGCATGCTCCCTGAAGTTCCCTGCCGTGTGTATGATTTTGCCCGGTCTGGGTACCGGCGCCATGACCTTCACTTCGGGGAGCCTGAAGATCGCCTTCTCCCTCTTGGGGCCCGAGAGCCCGGACAAACCCAGCCCAAGTGCGAATTCTTCGACTTTGCGCAAGGCGTCGAGCGATTTCCGGCCAGAACGCAGTAGTCCCAGCATGTCTGCTGGCATAAAGTCCGCAAGCTTCCGGGCACTCCTTCCCTTCCCTCCCTTCAGCATTCGATTGTATGCGTAATTTGCATCGATGATGAGTGACTCCCCATCGGGGCTGACCAGGATACCGAGCCTTTCACTGTGGTTGTGCCGTTCCTCAAAAGTGACGAGACGCATTATCGACAATCTGGCTATCCTTCGCCTAAAAACATTGTAGCGAAGAGCTTCCGAACAACCCTCTTGCCACGCTCTGGAAACGAAACTGACGAACAAAACCTTGAAATATTGTCTTCGAAAATTCGGAGACTGGCTCCTCGATGACGCCAAAGAAATTTGCCTATTTCGCGCCCGCGTCGCTGAAGGAGGCAATTCAGCTACTTCGTGTGAACGAGGACGCCAAGGTCCTGGCGGGCGGGCAGAGCCTCATCGCTCTGATGAAGCTCAGACTGGCTGCTCCCGCCGCGCTTGTAGATATCACGAAGACAGGGGATCTTCTCTCATACATCCGGGAGGGCAAGGGCCACCTAGAGGTGGGAGCGCTGACGACGCATGACACGCTCGAGCGCAGCAAGATTATCAACAAGAAGTTCCCGATTCTCTCGGACGCGGCTAGCAAGATAGGCGACCAACAGATTCGTAACAGGGGTACGATTGGTGGAAGCTGTTGCCACGCGGATCCCGCCGCTGATCTACCGACCGCCCTGACAGCGCTCGAGCCAGAATTCGTCGTTCGCGGGGTGAAGGGGAAGAGAGTGATACCGCAATCGAAATTCTTCGTCGATACCTTCACAACCTCAATCGCAAAAGATGAAATCCTTACAGAGATTCAGATTCCGCACACTCCTCCGAAGTCTGGATCGGCGTACATCAAACATAGCCGTCGGGAGGGTGACTTCGCGATAGTTGGTGTTGGGGCCGTGGTGACGGTCGGACCGAAGAAGGTCTGCAGGGATGTCAGAGTATCGTTAGGTGCAGTCGCATCGACCCCGATAAGGGCCAAGAGCGCGGAGAGGCATCTCAAGGGGAAAACGCTCGACGAGGGTAACATAGCCGAGGCAGCGGAAAGGGCGAACGAAGAAGCGGACCCTCCATCAGACATGCATGGAAGCAGACAGTACAGGTTGGACATGATCAAGGTCTTCGCGAGGAGAGCGTTGAATCTCGCTCTGAGTAGAGCGAGATAGGGGCGTAGAGGTTGCACTTCGACGGGACATTCTCGATTAGAGCACCAAGAAAAGACGTCTTTGACGTCTTGATCGACCCAAAGCAGATTTCCAGATGCATGCCGGACCTCCAGAAACTGGACGTCAAATCCAAAGAAGAGTTTACCGCCGTTGTTAGAGCGGGAGTTTCCTTCATAAAAGGCGACTTCACCCTGAACTTCAGACTCGTCGAAAGCGAGCCTCCAACTCACGCCAAGCTTGTGGCTCGAGGTTCTGGAATCGGGAGTGCCGTCGACCTCGAGACCACCATTGACCTGTCGGATTCTGGCGATGGAGGGACCCTCATGAAGTGGCAGGCGGAGGCGAAGGTGGGAGGAAGGATTGCCTCCGTAGGGCAGAGGCTCTTGAGCAGCCAGGCACAGAAGATAATAACGCAGTTGTTCGAGTGTTTGCGAGACAAATTCGGGACCGGATCATGAAGTTGGCCAAGCTCACGCAGAAGGATGATCTAGTTCAGATCAGATGCAAAGTGAACGGAGATGCGTACACTGGCACGGTGGAGCCGCGAACCCTGCTCGTCTACTTCCTCAGGGATGTGCTGAATCTCACAGGCACGCACGTGGGCTGCGATACTGGGCATTGTGGCGCGTGCACGGTAATCATGGATGGCAAGACCGTGAAGTCGTGCATGGTGCTTGCGGTTCAAGCCGAAGGGGCGAGTATCCTGACCGTGGAGGGGCTGGCAAAGGGTGAAAATCTTCATCCAATCCAAGAGGCTTTTTGGGAAAACCACGGACTGCAGTGCGGCTACTGTACCCCAGGAATGTTGATGTCGAGCCTCTTCCTCTTGCAGAGGAATCCCAACCCGACTGACGAGGAGATTCGCAGGGGTATCGACGGGAATCTTTGTAGGTGTACCGGCTATGTCAACATCGTAAAGTCGGTCAAGGCCGCCGCGAAGAAGATGAGGGGAGTTGAAGTTACCGCCTAGCCGCCAGCGAAAGAATTCTTGAGGTTGCATAAGAAGGGATTGTCAACTCTTACAAAACTCGTCAGGGAGGAACCAGCGTTATGGATGGGACATCCCTTGAAGAGAAAGGAGGACCGCAGGCTCCTCACGGGGCTTGGCAAATTTGTGGACGACATAAAACTCCCCGGAATGGCGTACGCCGCGATACTGAGAAGCCCCTACGCCCACGCCAGAATCTTGGGGATTGACGTGAGCAAGGCAGAGAGGCTGGAGGGAGTGGTCTGCACCCTGGTCGGAGAGGAGGTGGCGAAGCTAACCGACCCTTTCCTTCAAATCTCTTCTCCTCCCGCCAACAAGCTGAAGGACTACTGCTTGGCGGTCGGGAAGGTCCACTTCGCAGGCGAACCAGTCGCCGCGGTCGTGGCAGAGACCAGAAGCACAGCAGAGGACGCCCTAGAGCTCATCGATGCCGAATACGAAGCCGTCGACCACGTCCTCGACGCGAAGGAAGCCCTGAAGCCTGGGGCGCCCGTCATTCATGAAGAAGTGGGTTCCAACGTGGTCTTTCGGGGCAAGTGGGATTATGGAGACATTAATGCAGCGATGAAGCAGGCTGACAAGGTCGTGAAGAAGACACTTCATTTCCATCGATTCAGCTCGACCCCGATCGAGAACAACGCCGTGCTGGCGCAGTACGATAAGGCAACTGGTTTCCTTAACGTGTACAGCAACAACCAGATGCCGATGTTCTGCATTCCTTGGGTCTCGTTTGCCCTGAAGTTCCCGTCCAACAGGATCAGAATGGTCACGGGCGATGTCGGCGGTGGTTTTGGGACGAAGATCATCAGCTATCCCTACATTGTTCTGATAAGCCTGCTCGCGATGAAATCAGGGCGTCCCGTAAAATGGATAGAGACGAGGACGGAGCATCTCTCAGCTGCGAACCACGGAAATGAAAGGGCCTTTGAAGTCGAGATTCCCGTCAAGAATGATGGCACGATATTGGGCTTGAAGGTCAAGGCTTGGGACGATTGTGGGGCTTACACTAGGTACGAGCCTGCAGGAGCGACCATCTGGGCCCAAGTTACCCCGGGATGTTACCGCTTCAAGAACTTCCAGATGGAGTTCCTCCAAGTCATGACGAGCAAGTGCCCGGTAGGTCCAAACAGGGGATATTCGAGAATGCAGCACCTCTGGATGATTGAGCGGTCCGTCGACATCGTCGCCAGAGAGCTTGGACTCGACCCGACCGAGGTGAGGCTGAAGAACTTCATCAGACCAGAAGAGATGCCTTACGTGACCCCTAGCGGGGGTGTTTACGACGGAGGCAACTACCCAGAGTCTTTGAGCAGGGTCCTCAAGCTAATCGATTACTGGAGGTGGAGAAAGGAGCAGGTAGAGGAGAGAAAGAAGGGCAGGCTTATCGGCATCGGCATCTCGACAATTCTCGACTCGGGTACAAACAACTTCGGGCAGGTCAAGATAACAAACCCAGAGAACCCATTCTCCGGAAATTCTGAGGGAGCGAGGATATCGATAGACGGACTCGGCGGGATACAGGTCGCTCTCGGGACATCCCCCCAGGGACAGGGTCACGAGACGTTCGCATCACAGGTCGTGGCCGACGAGTTTGGAGTGAGCCCCGACCAGGTCACCGTTCTGATGGGCTTCGATTCCGCGGTAAATCCATACTCGCACCAGTCAGGCGCGTACGCGAGCCGTTGTGCCGTGATGGGAACAGGAGCCTTGCTCGGGGCAGCGAAGAAGGTCAAGGAGAAGGCGGCAAAGATAGCGGCTCACGTCTTGAAGGCAGACCCAGAAAGTATAGAGTTCAAGGAGGGTCACGCGGTCGATAGAGATTCTGGAAGAAAGATTCCGTTGTGGCAGATAGGAAACATCGCTTGGGTGAACAACGTCCTGCTACCAGAGGGGATGGAACCCGGACTTGTGGCGATTCATTTCTGGAGGCCTGATTTTGGCCTACCGGACGAAAAGTGGAGACTCAACCAAACCCTGACCTACTCTTACCAGAGCCACGCCGCGGTAATCGAGATGGACCCAGAGACTGGGAAGTTCAAGATCTTGAAGTACGCCATAGTCGATGACTGTGGCAAGCAGATCAATCCGATGATCGTCGAGGGACAGGTGCACGGAGCGGCGGCTCATGGTATAGGGGCCGCCATGTACGAGAACTTTGAATATGATGAGGATGGGCAGCTCAAGAGTAGTACACTGGTGGACTACCTCGTTCCGACGGCCCTCGAGGTCCCTGACCTCGTAACAGAGAGCATGGAGACTCCTTCTCTCTTCGCACCAAAGGGGATAAAGGGGGTCGGTGAAGGAGGCGGAACGCCGATATCTGCGATAGCGAACGCGGTCGAGGATGCGCTAACCCCGTACGGGGTAGAGATATCCGACTCTCACCAGAACCCACAGCGCATTTATGAGCTGATAGTGAAGAAACGAAAGAAAATGTGACCGACTATCACGGGGCGCGAGGAGAACCGAATCTACGAAGGAGATCAAGAGATAGCTGACGAGTTCTTTCGAGTAAGAGCGTGATGGAGCAGATTCAGATGGTGCATCGAAATTGGAAACGACTCGTGTAGGTGGAGTAGACCTCGCTTACGTAGACAAGGGTAAGGGTGATCCAGTTATCTTCGTACACGGGGGAATGACCGACCTTCGAAGTTGGCTCGGAACTCAAATAGAGCCCTTCTCGAAGGGGCCCCTGCGATTACTGCGACTGAACTTGTGGCGCTCAGTAGCGTCATCACCGAGGAAAGATCGAGGGCCAACTCTGGTTGGTCGGTCCCGGGAGCACTCATAAAACGTTGGGGCGAGGCTTTCCAATGAGAAGGCGATTCCTTCTCACGCTGGCGAAGGTGACTCTCCACGCAGACTGAGGGAGTCCCGATGCGAATTCGGTAAAGTCTCTCTATCTAAGATTGGACATGCAGAATAATTGTCCACAGGCTAGAGAGTCCCTCTTGAAAGATTTATCTTCGCGCAATGAAATTGGGTCATCATGAAGTCGGTTTATGTCGTACCCGGGCTTGTTCTGAACCTCTTGGGAGCGACCTTCGCACTCCAAGGGGCAGGAGTCCTGCCCACGACAGTGATGATTGGTCCGACTTGGATAGTCATCGGGCTGGTCATCTTCCTGGCCGGTCTAGGGCTTGACCTTGCGGGGGCTAGGGCGCGCCCACCAATGCCGCAATCCTAGAGAGAGACACTCAAGTCGATTGTATCGTACCCCGACGCGCCGTCCGGAAATGGAGGTGCCGGTTTGGCGCCCTGCAGCGTCCCCCCACCGTCGTAGGCGCGCGCGACGATTCTGTACCTCCCCGTGCGGGAGGGGCTCCAAGCGTACTCCCACAAGACCCAGCTCGTACTTGAAAGAGGAGGTTTCAAGACCGCCGCGTTCCAACTCGTTCCACCGTCTGTGCTCACCTCGACCCTTGAGACGCCTCTGACACCCGCGAAGGCGACGCCGCCGATCGATACCATTGGCCCCGACACAGAGCTGTCCTTCGGAACACGGATGATGGCTGTCGTATTAATCTCTCCTGAGTTGGTCCAGCCTTTCTGCTGCCAGTACCCCTTGTACTCCCCCTTCACCAGGGTGATTCGATTCACCCATTTTGCGCTGAACATCCCATAGAGTCCCGGGACGACCACCCTGGCCGGAAAGCCGTGACTCTTCGGTAGAGGCTGTCCGTTCATAGACAACGCCAAGATCGTCCGTGGGTCAAGGGCCTTCGCAATTGGTATCCCCTCCGTGTAGCCATCCTCGCACGCACATGCGCAGTATCCCGCATCTTGCGCGACCCCCGCCTCGGAGAGGAGCGTGCTCAATGGGATTCCACTCCACTTCGCATTGCTAATCAACCCTCCCCCGACCTCGTTGCTGACGCATTCGAACGTAACGTACAGGTCCGTCTGCTTTCTTGCGAGGAGTTCCTGATAGGACAGGCTGAGGGGGCTGCTGACTTCGCCGTCTATCTTCAGATTCCAGCCGCCAGCGTCGATTGTCGGGTCGATGAGATTCTTCGTCACGACATAGAACTCGTCGTTCGGTGTAACCTCGTTAGCGAAAAGCTCGGCGATCGTCTTGTACCCCGTGCGTGATGGTCCCAAAACGAGTGTATCGAGGCCGTACACGAGCGCCGCGAGGCCCAGAACCAATACGGCTACGCTCTTGACAAAAGTCCTTCTGGAGACTTTCAGCCTCTCGGGGTAAGACACTCTGAAGTCTGCGGCGACGAATAGAAGCGTCCCCGAATACACTAGTGAGCTAACGGTGGTGTTGACGCTTGCGCCGACCCAGCCGGCTGCTGTGGCTGTCCCAAGAAGACCGGCCCCGAAGAGGGGCATGAACACAAGGAGGTCGAGGGTCGCTGGAATCAGGGCGAAGGCTCCGACCGACACGAACCTTCGACCAGAATGGCGTTGTATCGCTGGAATCGCCAACCCGTACGCACCGTGTATAACCAGGTAGACCACGGTGGCAACGATGAGAGCTGTGTACTTGGCAAGCTCACCCATCTGGATAACAAAGAATGATTCGATGTTTCCAGGAGTCGCGTTGACCAGAGCACCCACAGCAAGCTCGGGGATGAATATGCCGACCTGAGCCACCCTCAATGAATACATGACTGCGATGGAGACCATCCCCGCGAGGACACCAGAGAGGAAGGCGGTTCCCTGAGAGACTCGATTAGTGGATTCATCAACCGACGCCGCGGTCATTTTCTTGGATCTCCCAACAGCACCAAAGAGCTCAGATGGGCATTATTCGGGGAGAGAGATGATCCGAGGCAAGTCATTTCGACTTCCGTTTGAACTCGAATGCCTGGAGTAGGCGACCGCTTGTGTCATAGAAGTCTGTCAGTCGCACGTGCTCTCCCTCGACTACCCTCTTGGCGAACTTCACACCCTTCTTCTTCATCCTACTAACGAATCTGTCGAGGTCAGAGACCTCGAGGGTGGGGATGAACCCCTGGATATGCTCCGACCCCGTCTTCTTCGCATCGAGTAGCGCCAAGTATATCTTCGAACCCCAATCCTGAATTGAATTAAGTCCTGCCGTTCCTCCTCGAGGTTGACGGGAAGGCCCAGCGTATGATGGTAGAACTCGACCATTTCAGCGTATTCGGAACCCTTGCTTCGACCCATTCCAAGCCTTTCACTAGATGCTCCTTCTTCTTCATCTCGCAACCATCAGGTTCGCTTCAGGGTCTGCGCCAGGTCGTCCTTCAGGTCCTCGACGTCTTCTAGTCCCACTGAGAGCCGCAGCAAATTCTCCCCAATCCCCAACTCCTTCCTGACGGCTGGCGACATTGTCTTCGAGGCGCTCGTGAGGGGGTAGGTCAGGAGGGATTCGGTCCCACCAAGACTCGGGGAGGGCTTGATCACCTTCACTTCCTTCAGCAGCTGCGTCGCGGCGCCCTTTCCTCCCTTCACCTTGAAGCTGAGGACGCCGCCGTAGAGCTCGGCGCTGAACAACTTCCTCGCGGTCTTGTGGTAAGGGCTGTCATCCAGTCCGGGATAGTAGACGCTCTCGACCTTCGGATGCTCGTGCAGGAACTCCGCGATGGCCATCGCGCTCTTGCTCTGCGTCTCGAACCTGACCTTCAGCGTGCTCACGCCCCTCAGCGCGAGGAAGGCTTCGAAGGGACTCATAATTGAGCCGAGCCTCCTTCTGAACTCCCAGAGGTCCACAAGGTCCATCGCATCGTTCAGGGCGAGGGCCCCTCCTATCATGTCGTTGTGCCCTGAAATGTATTTGGTTATGCTGTGGATTGAGAGCCATGCTCCATCCTCCAGCGGACGGTAAAGCAGGGGCGTCGCGAAGGTGTTATCCACGATGAGGCGCGTCCCGACCTCCCTGCACCTCCTCGCGACCTCCTTCACGTCCACGACCCTCGCGAGAGGGTTGGTGATCGTCTCGACGAGGACGAACGAGACTCGTCTGTTGATTTTGGCGATAAGGTCGTCCGTTTCTGGCCCCGCAAGAATCGTCTTCACGCCGAACTTAGAGAGGTTGAGCGCGAGGTCTTGTGTGGTCCCGTATGATTCCTTCGTGATGACGATTGTGTCGCCCGAGGCGAGAGCGGAGAGATAGACGGTGGCAATCGCACCCATCCCGCTGTTGAAGGCCAGTGCCTCGGACCCCTTCTCGAGTTTCGCGAGCACCCGCTCGAACGCTCTCACGGTCGGGTTTTCTTCGCGCGAGTACTTCTGCTCGAAGCCTCTGTCGCTCTTCCTAGCCTCCCCCGTCCTGCGGTCGGGATGCTCGAAGATCGCCGAGAGGTAGAGTGGGACCTTGAAGGCCCCAATCTGTTCGTCGTAGTAATCATGGCCGTGGATGCTGTCAGTAGAAAATTTCGGCATCGCTATGCCTCGCTCGCTCATTCGCTCAGGCTCGGCCCTAGTAAGTCTGCATCGTAGGGTCTATTTCTTCTGCCCAGGCCTTAATCCCTCCCTTCAGGTTCTTGACCTTCTTGAAGCCGAGACCCTGCAGAAACCTCACCGCCTGGGCGCTTCTCACCCCACTGTGGCAGTGAACGATTATCTGGTCGGCGGTGTCGAGCTCATTGGCTCTCTCAGGAAGCTGCCCAAGAGGAATCATTCTTGACCCTTCTATGTGACAGATCTCGTATTCGAATGGTTCTCTGACGTCCAGGACGACCACCTTCTTCTGCTCTATTAGTTGGTTCAGCGTCTGGACCGAGACCTCGAGTTCAGGGGTCAACTCTTCTTCGATTCCGCAGAATGCCTCGTAGTCGATGAGCTCCTTGATCTTTGGATTGGGGCCGCAGATTAGACAGTCGGGGTTCTTCCTCAGCTTCAGCTCCTCGAACTTCATGTCGAGAGCGTTGAAGAGGAGGAGCCTCCCTATCAAGGGTCTACCCCTCCCCAGGATAAGGTCGATGGCCTCGGCGGCCTGGATGCTTCCCATTATTCCTGGGAGCACGCCGAGCACACCCCCCTCCGCGCACGACGGCAC
>Ga0209235_1000922_pt1 | contig 15553 bp, 8 predicted proteins | sample GraSoi013_1_20cm_4_FD_185817 | JGI IMG/M metagenome (GOLD analysis project Ga0209235, IMG submission 185817) | Grasslands soil microbial communities from the Angelo Coastal Reserve, California, USA - Sample 09_25_2013_1_20cm (SPAdes) (version 2) | ecosystem: Environmental > Terrestrial > Soil >... | reverse complement strand
GGACTTCGCGGCGGCCCAGGCCGAGTTGGTGCAAGCGTACGTCCTGCGAGTCATCCTGTTCGCGCCCAGCGACACGGCGCTGGTCGAACGGGCCTGGGTGGCTACGGAAAAGGCGCTGCGCCTCGATCCGGACCTCGCGGAAGCTCACCTGGCCCGGGCGTCTGTGCTGTCGAACCTTTCGGGCCGGTTCGCCCCGGAACCGGCCATCGAGGAGGACCGCCGCGCGCTGGAGCTGAACCCGAACCAGGCTCGGGCGCATCATCAGCTCGGCAACATCTATCTGCACCTCGGCCTCCTGGACAAGGCCGTCGATGAATTTCGGAGAGCGCTCGCCATCGATCCGGGCAACTACGGCGCGACCCGCCGCATCGGCGTCGCCCTCGTATACCAAGGGCGATACGAGGACGGTTTGCGCTTAATCCGGCAGGTGCCACCTGAGTCCAACGAGTCACTCTGGCACTACGAGGTCGCCTGGGCGCTCCTCTATCTCGGCAGGAACGCGGAAGCCGCGGCGCTGATGGAGCGATACCTGCACGACCACCCCGAGGATCGCGGCGGCGTGGTCACGAGCACGCGCGCGCTCCTCTTCGCCCAGGCGGGCGACGCTCCGCGGGCGGAGGCGGACATCCGGACCGCCATCGAGAGGGGCAAGGGCTTCGGCCATTTTCATCACACTGCGTACAACATCGCCTCGGCGTACGCCCTGCTTCACCAGCCGGCCCGCGCCGTTTACTGGCTGCGGCAGGCGGCGGAGGGCGGCTGGCCTTGCTACCCCTACTTCGCGAGAGATGCCAATCTCGATAACATCCGCAGCGATCCGGACTTCGTTGCGTTCATGAGACAACTGAAGTCACAATGGGAGCGCTACGCGGCGACGCTGTGAGCGGCACGGTCTTGACACAGCAACGCCCGAGGAGAATGTTCCAGTAGCCTAGTTCGAGGCAACGCGGCAGACGCCGAGCTCCCGATCCGGGAGCTCGGCGTCTCGCTTTGGGGGACCAAGGTGCGGCTCGGTTCGCAGCTCCTCTCGATCGCCTGCGCGACGCTCCTCACCGCCGCTGGACCAGTGTCAGCCCAGACGCTGGGATCGCCCGCCCCTGATTTCACCTTGAAGACGCTCGCCGGCGGCACGGCGAGCCTGTCCGATTACACGAGTCGTCCCGTGCTCATCAATTTTTGGGCCTCCTGGTGTAAGCCGTGTCGCGGCGAGATGTCGGACATCATCGCCGCCTACAACGCGCACCACGCCGCCGGCCTCGAAGTGCTGGCGATCAACTTGACCGATCAGGAGCGGATGAAGGATGTGAGGACGTTCGTGGAGGCATTCCAAATGCCCTTCCCGGTGCTGCTCGATGAGAAGGGCAAGACTCGCAAGCGTTACGCCCTGCACGGCGTGCCGACGTCCGTGTTTATCGATGCACAAGGCGTCGTCCGCCTGGTGAACCCCGGCCCGATCACGGGCGAAACCATCCAGCGTGGGCTCGCTGAGATTCTGCCGGCGCCGTAATGCACCGTCGCTTACAGGACGAGGAGGTTGTATGCGCGTTCACCCAGTAGCAGTTCTCACGATCGCCGTGGGCTTGCTCGCACTTCCGAGGCAGTCGTTCGCTCAGGGCTGAATGCCGGTGCGCTTTACAACCCCCAGTTTGGGGGGACAGGGCGAATTGCAGGTGGCAGATCTCGCGGCGCACCAGTGGCGGCTCGCAGTCGGGTACCGGCACCTCCACGCCGACCAGTTGTTCGTGGGGACGCAACTGCTCCCGACCAATCAGCCGCTCATCATCAATCTCCACTCGGTTGACGTCACCACGTCGTACGCCGTGACCGATCGCTTCAGCCTGAGCCTCACCGTACCGTTCGTGGACGGCATGCAGTCCCGGATGTATGCGGACTCCGCTCGCCACGCGGTCACGGCGCTCGGATTGGGCGACGTCAGTCTGATCGGCAGCACGTGGTTGCTGGACCCCCACAACCACTCCGGGAATATCGCGCTCGGTCTCGGAGTGAAGGCGCCCACAGGAACGCACACGGCGACGGACGCATACTTCCTTAAGGGCGGCACGTCCATCCAGTACCCGGTGGACCAATCCATCGAACCCGGTGACGGCGGTTGGGGCATCGTCTTGCAGCTGCAGGCGTACCGGCGCGCATTCCACAACGCGATCGCGTACCTGACAGGCTCCTACTTGGCCAACCCGCGCCGGCTGAGCGACGTCGCGAAGGACCCGGGCGGAACGGTCTACTGGTCCGTGCCCGACGTCTATTCCGCGCGCCTGGGGCTGGCGTACGCGTTGTGGCCGCAGAACGGCCTCTCCGTCAGTCTAGGCGGCCGGATCGACGGCCAGCCCGTTCGCGATCTCATCGGTGGGGGCGACGCTGGCTTCCGCAGGCCGGGATACGCCATTGCGCTCGACCCCAGCGTGTCTCTGACGACCGGACCAAGCCAGCTCACTGTGAGTGCGCCGATCAGATTGAGCGCCAACCGCCAAGCGAGCGTGCTGGACCTGCAGACCGGCAAGCACGGCGGCGGTGATTTCGCCAGCACGTTGATCTTCGTGAGCTACTCGCGACGGTTGTGAAACGAGTCGAGAGGCGTCGAGGTCCGCGATGGAGCCTCCACGCCTCTCGGCAACCCTGCGTGATCCCTCTCACGGCACCACGACAACCGAACCGCGCGACCGATCGACCTCACCCGCAACCCGAGCGACGTTGCGACCGAGTTGCGCCCCCGTGTCAACGTCGAACCGGTAATGAATGCCGGCGTAAATCCGCGCGAGCCCGGCTTCATGCACCATCGCATCCAGGCTATCGCCTTTCGCCGGAAAGAACGCGCTCAGGACCCCGGCGGCCGCGCCGCAGTAGCAGCTGTGCGCGGATGGGTACGACGGGTGATTGGGCAGACCGATCGCCGGGATGAGCGTGATGGCGGCGTCGGCCTGGGGGGGCCGAATGAACCAGTACGCGAGCTTCGCGTCCCAGCAGCCGATCGCCGCGTCCATCATGGCGGCGTCGAGCAGCGCATATACGTGCGTCGCCTCGCGCTCGCCGAGGCCGCGCTCCTCGATCCAGCCGGTGGCGATCGTATTCCAGAGACCTCCGATGCTACTCGTGCCCGCGCCCCTCGCCCAGGACAGCGCGATGTTCACCTGATCAGCCGTGCGGGTATCGGAGATGCCTCGCACCTCGGCGAGGGCCGCGAGGTAGTCCGGCGACCCGAAAGCCGGCGGCGGTGCCGGCCGGAACTGATCGGCCGACGTCAGGAAGAACGGACGCATCCCCGGGAGCTGCGCGTTAGCGGGTGGTTGAGGCGGCTTCGCGCTGCTGAACCAGAGACCCGGCCCGACCGGCACCGTGCCGGTCCATGGTAGGTCGAAGCCGTCTGTCTGGGCCCGCGCGATCGCTGCCGCGCCCACCTGCCGGCCCACGGCCTCTCCCCGAATGAAGTCGGGATGTGGCTGCCCCGGCCCCACGTTCGCCTGTTGCTCGAGCTTGTCCTCGAACAGCTGCGCGTCGGCCGGATCGAAATACGTCAGCACGACGGCCGACGCTCCCGCGACCGCCCCGCGGTCGGCTTCGAGCCGGCTGCGACCGCCAGAGCCGAGACCGTTGCCAGGCGTTACCTCCGTCTCGGACTCGCTCCCGCCGATCGCGTCCTCGGCGCGCACCACCGCGTCATGCTCCGCCACGCTGAGGTAGGCGTACACCCGCATGGCCTTCGCGGAGTTGCCCGACAGCGTGGACTGCATGATGAAGTTGCGCGCGAGTTCCTGCCAAGCAGGACTCGCGAGCCCTTCGGTGAACGGCACGCCGCTGGCGTCGGCCCTGAGGGCCCTTGATGCGCCAGGGCCTACCACTTGCTTATCGGAATCGCACGCGTAGGCCAGAGCCGCCAGCGCGCACAGCAGGGCGATTCTTTCGATCGGTCTCATCGGACACCTCCTATTCGTTGCCTGCCCTCACGACAATCAGCCGGCCTTCCGGTTGACAGTCCCAGCTTGAGCCGGGTGCGTCACCACGCCGTGACCATCGTGTCACCGCGGGCGGTGACGGCTCTCATCGTCCCTGTTACTGGTCGATCCGCTGCCGCGTTGTCACGTAGAGATCGCTCCCGCCGAACCCGCCGAGGCGTCCTGAGAAGAAGTAGAGGGTGGTCCCATCAAAGGAGAGCGCCGGGGCGCCGTCACGGGCCGCACTGTTGACCACCGGCCCGAGGTTCAGCGGCGTGGACCACGCATCGAGAGCGCTCGCGCGAGTCGAGACGTAGAGATCTCGGTCGCCGAGCCCACCCACGCGGTCCGAGGCTAGGAAGATCTCGAGCCCGTCGCGCCGGATCGCCGTGCGTGAGTCGCGACCCGAGCTATTGAGCTCGGCGACCAGCACACCTGGACCAAACGCACCATCGTCGCCGCTGCGGGTGCTCGTGTAGATGTCGAAACCACCGAGGCCGCCCGGCCGGTTACTGGCGTAGTAGAGAGTCGTCATCCCCGTGACGTCGTCTTCGAAGAAGGTGGGGAAAAGCTCGTCAGAAGGGGTGTTCACCACGCATCCGAGGTTGACGGCCGGTTCCCAGCCGAAGTCGTCCTTCGCGTCGTGGCGGTGCGAGACGTACAGGTCGACGCCGCCACACCCGCCGGTGCGGAAACTCTGGAAGTACATCCGGTGTCCATCGGGCGACAAAGCGGGCGCCAGGTCGGCAGCGTTGGAATTCACGTTCGGGCCCAGCGGCTGGGGTGGGCCCCATGGATCATCCACGCTCGCACGCTGCGAGACCCAAATGTCAAGATCGCCCAACCCTCCGGGACGATCAGTACTGATGTACAAGCTGAGTCCGTCTTTCGAGATCGCGGGATCCGCGTCGATGAAGGAGGTGTTGATCACGGGACCCAGGTTGACCGGTGCCGACCACGGTCCGTATGCGAGCTGGTCGTCCGCAATGTCGTGAGCTGTGACCTTGGCTGCGGGCCCAACCGGCCTGTCGTCGGGACCGCACGCGACTGCCAGGGCTGCGAGCACCGCCAGCCGCGCGATCCTTCCATTGGTTGCGATCATCGTCCCCCTCCTGCTGGTGATTAATTGCCACGCCTTTGTTGCCGGGCTACGTTTCGACTGCGGAGCCAGTCTAGGGGAGCGGCGTAGCGTCCCTGTGACGCGAGCGTGACGCTGGTCGTCACGGCCCCCCGGGTCGTGCGTGGATCTCTGGACGGCGCCGCGTGCGCCACCGAGGCCTCGCATGATCGAGCTCCGTATGCTCGGGAGACTGAGCCTCACCGCTGCCGACGGGCGTGAGATGCGGACGCTCCTCGGACAGCCGCGGCGCTTCGCCCTCCTCGCCTACCTCGCCGCCGCCACACCTCCCGGCTTCCACCGCCGCGACAGCCTGCTGGCGCTGTTCTGGCCCGAGCTCGACCAGGAGCACGCGCGCACGGCGCTGCGCCAGGCGCTCCGCGTGCTGCGCGCGGCCCTGGGGCCCGAGGCGGTCGTGAGCCGCGGTGATGAGGAGGTGGGCCTGGACTTCGATCGCGTCTGGTGTGACGTCGCGGCCTTCGATCGTGCGGTCGACGGCGGCGCTTCGCGGGAGGCCCTCGACCTCTACCGGGGCCCGCTGCTGGAGGGGTTCTTCATCTCGGATGGGCCCGAGTTCGAGCGCTGGCTCGAGCGCGAACGCGCGCGCCTCAGGGAAGCGGCAGCGCGAGCCGCGCAGCGATTGATCGAGCAGTGCGAGTCGCGTGGCAATCTCACGACTGCTACGCACTGGGCTCGGCGGGCGGTCGAACTCGCGCCGAACGACGAAGCGCTGGTGCGGCGCCTGATCAGCGTGCTGGACCATCACGGTGACCGCGCCAGCGCGCTCCAAGCCTATCAGGCGTTCGCCCAGCGGCTCGCCGCGGAGTACGAGGCCGAGCCGGCTGCGGAGACGCAGGCGCTCGTCGCGGCGGTCCGGGCACGAGAGCGGGCCGCGCCGGCTGTGCCCTTACCCACAGTGGACCTGCTGGCGCGCCTGCAGGCCGGGCTCACGGCCCGCTATCGGGTCGAGCGTGAGCTGGCCAAGGGGCGGACCGCGACGGTCTTCGTAGCCCATGACATGAAGCACGATCGGCAGGTTGCGCTCAAGGTGCTGCACCCCGAGCTCGCGGCGGCCGTGGGGCCGGAACGCTTTCTGCGCGAGATCCAGCTCGCAGCCCGGCTCGACCACCCACACATCGTGGCGCTGCACGACTCGGGCGAGGCCGACGGCCTGCTGTACTTCGTCATGCCCTACGTCCTGGGCGAGTCACTCCGGGATCGTCTCGACCGCGAGCCGCAGCTGCCGATCGCCGAGGCGCTCCGGATCGCGGGCGACGTGTGCGACGCACTGGGCTACGCCCACGGCCTGGACGTCGTGCACCGGGACATCAAACCGGAGAACATCCTGCTCGCCGACGGCCGCGCCCTCGTCACGGACTTCGGGATCGCTCGGGCGATCAGTGCGGCGGGCAGCGACCGGCTCACCGAGACGGGAATCGCGCTAGGGACCCCGGCCTACATGAGTCCCGAGCAGGGGACGGAGGAGGGGGAGCTGGACGGCCGGAGCGACCTGTACGCCCTCGGCTGCGTGCTGTACGAAATGCTCGCCGGCACGCCGCCGTTCACCGGCCCCACCGCACAAGCAATCCTGGCCCGGCACGCTGTCGATCCCGTCGCTCCCATCCGGACAGTGCGAGACACCGTATCCGCGGGAGTCGAGCGGGCGGTGCTGAAAGCGCTCGCGAAGGTGCCCGCGGATCGCCACGCGTCCGCCGCCGAATTCGCGCACGCCCTCGCCGAGCCCCAGCCAGAGGTGCGCGTGCCCGGGAGCCGCAAGGCCTGGCTCGTGATCGGCGCCGGCCTCTCGGCCGTCGCGGCGCTCGCGCTGCTCCTGGGCTTCAACCTGGGCGGCTGGCGCGGTCGCATCTCAGCCAACGGCAATGCCACGTGGCTCCGCTCGATTGCGGTGCTGCCGCTCGACAACCTGTCGCGCGACACCACGCAGGACGGCTTCGCCGACGGCATGACGACGGCCTTGATCACGGACCTCGGACGGATCCGTGCGCTCCGCGTCATCGCGAAACGGGCGGTGCTGCCGTTCAAAGCCTCAACCCTTCCCGCGCACGTAATCGCCGAGTCCCTGCACGCGGACGTCCTCGTCGAGGGAGGCATCGAGCGGTCGGGGGATCGGTTTCGCCTGGATTTGCAGCTGATCGACGCGGCCTCCGGGGACCAGCTTTGGTCAGACCAGTTCGAGGACTTGACGCAGAACCGCTTTGCCATCCAGGACGCGGCGGCGCGGGGCGTCCTCTCGGCCCTGAAACTGCCCGTGACCGCCGCGGAGGCGCAGGGCCTCCGCACACCACTGACCAGCAATCTCGAGGCCTACGACTTCTTCTTGCGGGGGAAGATCCGCGTGCGGCACGAGACGCGGGAGGACGACTCGATCGCGATCGCGCTGCTGCAACGGGCGGTGGCGCTCGATCCCTCGTTTGCCGTCGCCCACGCGTGGCTGGCGCGCGCGTACACGCTGAGGGTCGCGCAATTCGCTCCTCGAGACTCAGCGGCCCTGGAGGGAGCCTTCCTGGCCACAGAGAAAGCCCTCCAGCTGAACCCCGATCTCGCGGAGGCCCACTTCGCCAGGGCCAATCTGATCTGGGGCGCGACCAAACAGTTCGCCCACGAGCGGGCGATCCAGGAAGACCGGCGCGCCGTGGAGCTCAGCCCCAACCTGGATGCCGCGCACCATCATCTGGGGCTGGTCTACACGCACATCGGGCTGCTCGACAAGGCCCTCGAGGAGCTGCGGAAGACGCTCGCGATCGATCCCGGCGACTGGATGGCGCAGGAGCGTATCGCTGAGACCGCGCTGTTGCAGGGGCGATACGAGGAGGGATTCAGGATCCTCCAAACGGTTCCCCCGGAATACAACCCGCCGTTCTGGAATTTTGACGCGACGTGGGCACTCATTGAGCTGGGAAGGAATGGTGACGCCTCGACGCTGATCGAACGCTATCTACACGGCCATCCGGAAGACCGCGGCGGCCTGATGACCGGTCTGCGCGCCCTCGTGTTCGCCAAGCAGGGCGACGCACGCCGAGCGGAGGCCAACATCCAGTCGGCGATACAGAAAGGGAAAGGATTCGTTCACTTTCACCACACGGAATACAACATCGCCGCGGCGTATGCACTGCTCCGACAGCCGCGTGCTTCGGTTGAGTGGTTACGCCGAGCGGCGGCGGAAGGCTGGCCGTGCTATCCGCTCTTTGCGAGCGATCGCAATCTCGACAACATCCGCAGCGATCCAGCGTTCGTCGCCTTCCTGCGCGAGCAGAAGGCTCAGTGGGAGCGGTGGCGGGCGACACTCTGACCTATTGCACCTGAGCCCGGCTGTCCTCGCAGCGCAGGCTGGGCACGTCGCTGTCATCGCTGTCGTCGCTGTCCCCATCCCCCACATCCGGGTGCCCGGGCGTGAACGCCTCAACGGAGCTGAGTACGCTGCTACCATCGAAGCCGCCGATGGCGAAGATGGTTCCGGCGCGCCCCACGGCTGCTGCGAGCGCCCCGCGCGGCGTGGACAGCCCAGCTACCGCGGTCCAGGTGTCCGCAGAGGGATCGTACGCTTCTACCGTCGTTAGTTCCTGCGTGCCGGGAAATCCGACGGACCCGACCGTGCCGCCGAGCGCGTAGATGATGCCGCCACGACCGCGGACGGCATCCAGGAATCGGCGAGGCGTCGGCATGCTCGCGACAGGCGTCCACGTATCGGCGCACGGGTCGTACGCGTCCACCGTGGCGACGGTAGTGACGCCGTTGATGCCTCCCATCGCGTAGATCCGGCCGTCTGGCGCCGTGACCGCTGAGAGCTTTCCGGCTCGAGGCGCAGGCAACGGGGCCAGGCTGCTCCACGTGTCGGTCTCCGGATCGTAGGCCTCCACATCGCTGAGTTGGACGTTGCCGTTGGCAAATCCTCCGATGACGTAGATCCTGCCGTCCAGACCGGTCGTCGCCGCTCCGCAACACCGGGCCACGGGCAGCGGTGACATGGCGCTCCAGGTGTCCGTTGCCGGATCGTAGCGCTCGACAAGGCTACGGAACACACCCGAGAGCGCGCCGCCAATTGCATAGACACGTCCCTGCCGGTCGGTCGCCGCCATTAGATAGCGGCGAGGCGTCGGCATCGGAGCCAGCGCAGACCAGCTGCCGGTCTTCTGGTCGTATGCTTCTACGGCAGGGACAATGGGGCCGGAAAGACCGCTGGAGCCGCCGATGGCGTAGATGATGCCGTGCTTTCCGGTGACCACCGCGAGCCCGAAACGCGCCGTCGGCATCGATGCGACGGGGCTCCAAGTCCCGGCCGCCATCTGCTCTCGAGCAGGCACGTCGGCCCGCTCGAGCGATGCATCGGGACGGAAGGGCCCGCGGTCTCGATCGCAGGCCTGGACCAGAGCGACGGCGAGCAACGTCTGGAGAATCCTTGCAGCGGACGGTTTCATAGCACTACTCCTGTTGTGCGGTCCCACCCCGTGCGGCACGTAGTTGCCGCACCCGGATGTGGCCGGTACCTTGGTGGTGAGGGCACGATGGGACGCACCCGTCAGCGGACTGTGATGGGTGCGTTACGGGAGCGTCATCAACCGTCTGTGCTCAGCGTGCGGCTGCTCGAGAACACCCGCCCAGCTGCGTGGGGGTTTGAGTGATCGAGCTTCGGCTGTTGGGTGGACTCGACCTGCGAAGGGGCGGCGGGCTCAAGCTCGACGGATTTCTCACTCAGCCAAAGCGTGTCGCCCTCCTCGCGTTCCTAGCCGCTGCTACTCCCCCCCGCTTCCACCGCCGAGACACGCTGCTCGGACTGTTCTGGCCAGAACTCGACCAGGAGCACGCGCGCGCCGCGCTGCGCCAGGCGCTCCACGGTCTGCGACGGGGCCTCGGCACCGACGTGCTCACGAGCCGAGGCGATGAGGAAGTGGGCGTCGACGAGCAACGCTTGTGGTGTGATGTTCGCACATTCCACCAGGCTCTCGAAGCGAACGACTGGAGGCGCGCGCTCGAACTCTACCAGGGCGGTCTGCTCGAAGGCTTCTTCCTCTCGGATTCCCCCGAATTCGAGCGCTGGTTGGAGGAGGAGCGAGCGCAGCTGCGGAACCGGGCGTGCCAGGCCGCGTGGGCGCTCGCGCAGCGCGGCAGGGTCGAAGGTGATGCCGCGCTCGCCGCCCAGTGGGCACGCCGGGCAGCATCGCTGCTCCCCGACGATGAGGAGATGGTCCGCCGGTTGATTGCGTTCCTCGACGAGATGGGGGACCGCGTGGGCGCCATGCGAGTGTACGAGGAGTTTGCCGGGCGGGCTGCCAGCGAATACCAAGTCGACCCAGCCGTCGAGACGAAGGCGTTGATCGCGCTTGTGCGCTCGCGTGAAGCGGCGTCACCCCCCGTGTCGAGACCGGCTGCGGCGTCCTTCCCGGCGCCTCAGGCAGCGGCGGCCCGTCGATTCATGCTAGGGAGGGGCAAGCGCTGGGTCGTCGGGACTATCGGCCTGGTACTCCTGGCCGCCGTCATGGCGATCCGACACCAGCAAGCCAACGCACGCTTGAGCCAAGCGGCCGTGGGGATCCCCGAGCGCGCGACGCTCCGCCCCGATCCCGTCGCCTACGACCTATTCCTGCGCGGCCGCTACGAAGCGTCCCGGCGCACCCCAGCTGGCCTGAGCCGAGCGGTGGCTCTCTTCTCGGAGTCGATCCGAAGGGACTCCACATTCGCGCCCGGTTGGGCGGGACTCGCCGCGGTGCTGCACAATGCGAGCCGGTGGGGGTTCCCTGTCCGTGGCGTCCCGCCGGAGAGTTTGCTGACGCGGGAGATCAGCGCGAGCGACCGCGCGCTCCAACTGGACAGCACCAGCGTCGACGCGTGGCTGAGTCGCGCATGGGCCTCGGAGGACGTGGACCCCACCACTCGTGGACCCGTGCTGCGAGCGATCCGCCGGGCCCTGGCGCTTGATTCCCTCAATGCAGACGCCTGGGACCGGCTGGCAATGGCGCTCGAGGAAACTGGCAGTCGGGACAGCGCGGGAGCGGCGTGGCACCAGGCGGTCGCCTTGGATCCAGGATACGTCCGCGCCAAGACGTTCCTTGCCATCCACTACTGGTGGTGGCGCGTGTACGATAGTGCGGCCGTGTGGGCAGACAGCGCCGTGGCGACGGACCCACTGTACGGGCTCGGGCGGGTCATCGCCGGGCAGGCTGCGCTCTCACGCGGCCACCGCGCCGAGGCGGAATCGCAGTTGGACGCCGCCCGTCGTTTGCCCACCGGGCCCGGGAGCAACGGGCTCTCGGGATTCGTCTCCCTGGCGGTCGCCGCCGGAGACACCGTCGCGGCGCGCAGGCTTCTGGCAGAAGCCGAGGCTCGCACAAACCCGGGGGCGCCTGACAACCACAGTGCGGTCAACATCGCAGCCGCCTACGCCGCGCTCGGCGAAGCCGGCCGGGCGCTGACGTGGCTCGAGCGCTATCGGCCGGTGCGCGACCTGCACTTCCAGCTACACCTGAGGCTCGACCCACCGCTCGATCCGCTCCGGCGCGAGCCTCGGTTCCAGGCGCTGTTACTCAAGGGTCGGTGACTTGCCGCCCCACCGCATGTTCGCGTACTGCAGCACGGCAGCGCTGTTGCTGAGCCTCGGGTCGAGCGTCCTCGCCGCGCAGGGCACGACGACGGCATCGGTCAGCGGGATCGTCGTCGACGACAGCGGCCGCGGCCTTGAGGACGCCGATGTCCAAGTCATCAACCGCGCCACGGGCGTGATGACGGCGAGTGTAACGCGCGACGCCGGCCGGTATCTCGTCCAGGGGTTGGAGGTCGGCGGACCGTACACGGTCGTTTTTCGCCGCATCGGCTTCGCGACCGAGACGCGCGAGCATGTCTTCTTGAGCCTCGGACAGGACCTGCGGCTCGATGTCCGGCTCGCGTCCGAGGCGGCGGTCCTGAGCCCTGTCGTGGTGCACGGCAATCCAGATCCGGCGTTCTCCAGTGCTCATACCGGCGTGGCGACCATCGTGTCGGACTCGGCGCTCCGCCGGTTGCCGACTGCGAATCGGGATCTCTACGGCTTTGTGGCGCTCGCCCCCCAGGTGTCCACCGCGAGCGGCCTCTCGGGCGGCGGGGTGAACCACCGCTTCAACAACTTCCTGATCGACGGAGCGAGCGAGTTGGGCGTGTTCGGCAGGCTGAACGGCGCGGTCTACGGAGCCAAGGCGATTTCGATCGAAGCGGTGAAGGAGTACCAGATCGTCTTGTCGCCGTACGCGGTCTCATTGGGCGATTTCGCGGGGACGCTGATCAACGCCGTCACCAAGAGCGGCACCAACGACCTCCACGGAACGGCGTTCTTCTACGCCCGGAGCGATCAGCTCGCCGGCAACGGCTCGTTCCAGGGCGCGTCGTCGTACCAGTCACAGGCTGGCTTCTCGCTCGGCGGGCCGATCATGCGCGACCGGGTTCACTTCTTCCTCGCTTCCGAGTTTCAGCAGCGCAGGACTCCCGCGAACGGTCCGTACGTCGGGCAAAGCGCTTCCTCCCAGACCCCATTGCCCGTGGACACCGCCGACATCACCCGGTTCGCGCAGATTCTCGCCGCCAAGGGTCTCCAGGCCGGCACGGGGGGCGTGGTAGACACCCACGATCCCGGCGGCAACCTGTTCGCGCGGGTGGACGTCGCGCTCCCGGCGTGGAACAGCCGGCTGGTGCTGCGCTACAACTACACGCGCGCGGATAGCGGAGCACTGTCGCGGCCCGAGACGCCGGTCGCCACGGCGTGCTTCACGCGGTCCTGCTTTCCATTGTCTTCCGTGCAGCGGCACCAGCTTGCCGTCAAGCGCGTGGCCGCCGCGCAGCTGTACACGTATTTCCGCGACGGCGCCAACAACGAGCTGACCCTCGGCTACCGCACGCAGCCGCTGAGAATCACGCCCGACGTGAACCAGCCCCTCATCCAGGTGACCGTGCCGAACCCGAGCGCTTCGGGGACCACCACGCTCCAGGCGGGGGCGGTCGAGTTCGCCCAGGGGAATCTGACGGATCAAGTGGTCTACGACTTCGCAGATGACTTCACGTTCCCGATCGGTCCTCACCGCGTCAGCGTCGGGACGAAGGTCGAGCCCTACCGACTGCGTCTGCTCCAGCTCAAGGGCTCGTATGGGACCTGGACTTTCTCGAGTCTCGACTCGCTGCAGCGCGACAGCGCGCAGTCTTATAGCGTCGCCCGAGACCTTGGCGGAGCGGACGCGACAATGCGAGGAGTCCAGGTCGGGATGTACGCCGGGGATCAGTGGCAGATCTCCCCGCGCTGGTCGTTGACGTACGGCCTGCGCGTCGATGTGCCGATCTTGATCAACAAGCCTCCCTACGACAGTGCGGTGGCTGCAGCGTTCGGCCGGCGCACCGATGCCGTCCCGACGGGTCATCCGCAGTGGTCGCCTCGGGTCGGCTTCAACTGGGACGTGACCGGGGACCAGCGGAATCAGATTCGCGGAGGCGCCGGCATGTTCGTCGGGCGGCCGCCGCTCGCCTGGCTGCTCAGCGCCTACGCCAACTTCGGCAAGGGGCTTGGCGTCCTCACCTGCAACGGCAACCCGCCGCCCTTCGATCCCGACTACGCCAACCCGCCGCTCGCCTGTGCGAGCGGCTCGGGCTCCAGTACGAAGCCGGTCGTCACCTTTCTGGATCCCAATCTCAAGTTCCCGGAGACGCTCCGCGCCTCGCTCGGCTACGACCGCCGGCTTCCCTGGGGCCTCGTGGCCACGGTGGAAGGACTCTATACCAAGAACCTCGACGATTTCTTCTACGCCGACCGCAATTTGGCGGGGCCGATCGGCGTTGATCCCCATGGCCGTAGCATGTACGGCACGTTCGGCAATAACGGACTGGCGACTCCGACCCTGATCTCGCCGGCATTCCCGAAACAGGTGATCGAGTTGACCAATCAGTCGCGGAACTACTCCTACAGCGTCACGGCTCAGCTGCAGAAGCGCCTGTCTGCCAGCCTCGAGGCCAGTGCCGCCTTCAACTACTCGCGCGTGCGCGACGTCCAGACTCCCCTCGCCGTCGGCGCCTACGACAACTGGCAGTCCGGGCGTGCGGTTGCGGGCGACGAGCTACGCCAGAACCTGGGAATCTCGGGCTACGACCAGCCCCGGCGGGTGGTCTTCAGCGCCACGTACACTTTCCCCTGGCAGCGGTGGAGCACCGACGTGTCCCTCGTCTACATCGGGGAGTCGGGGCTTCCCTATACCTACTTCGCGAACGGCGATCCGCGCACGGGGGACTTGAACGCCGATGGCACGACCCAGAACGACCCCGTCTACATTCCCAAGAGCACCTCTGACACCCTCGAAGTTCGGTTCTCAGGCACCGCCGCGGAGGTCGCCGCCCAGCAAGCGGCATTCGATCGGTTTCTGCGCGACACGCCGTGCGTCAATGCACAGCGCGGCAGGATCATGGAGCGGAACAGTTGTCGCAGCCCGTGGCGCAACACCACGAATCTCTCGATCCGCCAGTCGCTGCCGACCCGCCCCGGGCACACGCTCACGCTCCAGGTCGACATCTTCAACGTTCTGAACCTGGTGAACAAGCACTGGGGACTGCTCAAGATCCCCAACACCGCACTGCTCACGCAGGTCGCAGGGCCGGCTGTGCAGCAGCCGATCTTTCGCTTCGATCCCGCGTTCCTGCCTTACAGCTCGCAGAACCTGTACTCGTACTACCAGATCGAAGTCGCCGCGCGCTATAGCTTCTAACCGGCTCAGGGCATGGTCTCTTCGCTTTCATCGTACGCCTCCAACCAGGGCGAGGGGATCCGCCGCCCGCATCACGACATCCCGCGCGATCTCGAGGAGCGACGCGCTTTGCGTTTCCGACAGGATGCCGGCGGCACGGAACGCCTCCACCTGATTGATGAACGCCCCGAGCTTGTTCATCGCCGGCTCGGTCTCTCCGTCAGCCAGCTTCCGCAGCGCGCCCTCGAGCTTGACGTTCAGCGCATTGCCTTGACCGTCGTTCAGCACGCCGTTCGTCACCAGACGCGTGACGTGATGCTGGAGAAACGCAATCCGCTGCGCCAGCGGCAGCGGAGGAGTAACGTGGGTGCCGCCCTGGTTGGCTCGGTCGATCGCCAGCTGAACCAGGCCGGACGTCTTTGCCCAATCAACGAATTCGTCGATGTATTGCAGCCCTGCGCTGCTGTGGGCCTGCGCCGTGTCCGGAACCACGATGGCCAGGTTGGCGATCAAGAAGTTGTCGGGCAGCAGCCGCCCGCCGCAGCAGGCAATGAAGGCGATCACCTGCGGCCCCCGGCCCCCGGCAAATGCGTCCACTTGCCCCGTGCGCAACAGGTCCAGCGCCTGCGGGGTCGCGGGCGTGCGCACGAGCGTCGCGTACTTGAGGGTGTGGCTGAGATAGATGTCGGGAGAGTTGCCCTCGGCGACCGAAATCCGCACGCCAGGGGCATCGACGTCCGCGACCTTCTGAAACGGGGCGTCGCCGCGGACGAGATAGGTGTTCT
>Ga0209235_1000920_pt1 | contig 15570 bp, 13 predicted proteins | sample GraSoi013_1_20cm_4_FD_185817 | JGI IMG/M metagenome (GOLD analysis project Ga0209235, IMG submission 185817) | Grasslands soil microbial communities from the Angelo Coastal Reserve, California, USA - Sample 09_25_2013_1_20cm (SPAdes) (version 2) | ecosystem: Environmental > Terrestrial > Soil >... | reverse complement strand
CTGTCGCGGTGCTACTAGATCGGCTGCAGGAAGGCTCGCAAGTGATCGTAGTATATTCTCCCGCCGGCTGCGGTTCAAGTACCGAGGAGCGGCAGTGCTGGTGGTGGGATTCGAACCCACAAGGGCTTGCGCCCGGAAGATTGCGAGCCCTCCTGCGTTTACCATTTTCGCCACACCAGCACCTCACCGGTTGCGATACCATGGTAAGCCCGAAGGCCGAGACGCGAGGCTGCGCACGCGCCACCGTGCCGCGTGGTAAGGGTATTAGGTGATCGCCGACGGCCGTCACCCAATAAGCGCGCAATGCATCGGAAATGCGCGCGGGCTGCCGTGGCGGTGGTGAAGGTCCACGTCGGTACTTCCGGATACAACTTCCCTGAGTGGAAAGGGACGTTTTATCCCACGAAAATGCCCGAGTCGCAGATGCTCGAGTACTACGCCCAGCGGCTCGCGGCCGTCGAGATCAACTACACCTTTTACCGGATGCCGAACGCGAAGACCGTCGCCGGCTGGGACGCCGCCACACCCGCGGGCTTCACGTTCGTGCTCAAAGCGCCGCAGCGCATCACCCACATCGCCCGGCTCAAGGACGTCGACGACCCGCTGCGCTACTTTCTCGAGACGGCGCGCAAGCTCGGCTCCAAGCTCGGGCCGATCCTGTTCCAGCTGCCGCCCAACTTCAAGAAAGACGTGCCGCGCCTCGCGGACCTGCTCACGCAGTTCCCGCCCGACATCCGTTGCGCCTGGGAGTTCCGCCACGAGTCGTGGTTCTCGGACGACGTGTACGAGCTGCTTCGCACCGGGGCCGCGGCACTGTGCGTGGCGGACACCGAGGCGGGCCACACGCCGCTCGTGGCGACCGCCGATTTCGGCTACCTTCGGCTGCGGGACGAGGGGTACGACGCGAAGGAGCTCCAGCAGTGGGCCGGCACGGTGCGGGAGCTCGGCAAGGGCTGGGGGGAGGCGTTCGTGTTCTTCAAGCACGAAGAGTCGGGCATCGGGCCGAAGCTCGCGCAGGAGTTCGCGACACTCCTTGCGTCTTCCTCGCTGTGAGCGACGCCCGTCCCCGTCTCACCGCGGCGCTGGCCGGCCGCTACCGCATCGAGCGCGAGCTGGGTCGGGGCGGCATGGCCACGGTCTATCTGGCCCACGATCTGAAGCACGACCGCTCCGTCGCCCTCAAGGTCCTGCGGCCCGAGCTGGCCGCCGTGCTCGGCGCCGAGCGGTTCCTGCGGGAAATCGCCGTCACCGCCCGGCTCGACCATCCCCATATCCTCACCCTGATCGACTCGGGAGCAGCCGAAGGGTTTCTCTTCTACGTCGTCCCCTACGTCCGGGGCGAGTCGTTGCGTGAGAAGCTGAACCGGGAGAAGCAGCTGCCGCTCGATGAGGCTCTGCAGATCACGCAGCAGGTGGCCGGCGCGCTCGACTACGCTCACCGCCAGGGGGTGATCCACCGTGATATCAAGCCCGAGAACATCCTGTTGCACGAGGGAGAAGCGATGGTCGCCGACTTCGGGATCGCGCTGGCCGTGACCCAAGGCGCAGGCGATCGGCTCACCGAGAGTGGGCTGCGGGTGGGCACGCCGGCCTACATGAGTCCGGAGCAGGCGACCGGGGACCGCCACCTGGACGCCCGCAGCGACGTGTATTCCCTGGCGGCGGTGCTGTACGAGATGCTGGCGGGCGAGCCGCCGCACACCGGACCCACAGCGCAGGCCATCATCGCGAAGCTGCTCACGGAGCCACCGATGCGACTCGCGGTCGTACGGGGCGACGTATCGGCGGTGATCGACGCGGCGCTCGCCAGGGCGTTGGCGAAGCTGCCGGCCGAGCGGTTCGCCTCGGCGGCGCACTTCGCCGAGGCGCTGGCGGGAGCGCCAGGGCGCGCGGCGGTGCAGGGACGGTCACGCAGCCTGCGTGCGCTCGCGGCGTCCGTCGTCATCGCGACCGTCCTCGCCGCCGGCTGGGGCTGGCTTCACTCGCGGGCCGCGCATCGCCCGCTGGTAATCCTGATGGACTCGCCGAACCCGGCGCGGATCTACGACGAGGAGACGATACGCGCGAGCGGGACCAACGCCGACGTCATCAGCGATATCCTGGCCGACTTGCCGATCGTGCGGCAAAAGGAATCGGGAGGGCCGGCTTGGCATCGCTACGAGGAGCTCGTCCGGTTCGATCCCGATCTCATCGTCCTGCACTATTCCACCTTCCGTGGCTCGGACGTCGATGATCCGCGACCGGGGCTCAAGACGTTTCTCCGCTACTTTGCCGACCGGCCCACGCGCTTTCTCATCTACACCCGTTCGTCAGAGGCGGCGGTGCGACACGCCGTGGATTCCATGCTGGCGGACGTGGAAGCGCAGCACCGGGGGCTACTGGCGCGCATCACGGTTTTCGGGACGCCGGATCACGGGGGCGGCCCCCATTGGCGCGACCCGGTGACGGCCGGTGAGCTGAAGCTCGCGGTGAAGCGGATCCTGAGGCTCGAGTAGGGAAGCCGGCCCCGCGCCCGTCACTCGTCCGCCGTGAGTCTCCGGTAGCTGGAGAGGTGCCGTAGCGCCGCCGCTTTCTTTCCCACCTTCTCGTACAGCCGCGCGACATTGTAATGCGCATCGGCGAGCCGCGGATCCGTGGCGAGCGCCGCGCGATACGCGTCGATCGCATCCGCCGGGCGGCCCAGGTCTTCGAGCGCGATCGCCAGATTGAACGCCGCCGTGGCGTGCTCGGGGCTTTCCCGCAGCGCCAACCGGTAGTGGCGCTCGGCTTCCTCCACGAGCCCTTGCTCGTGCAGCAACCGGCCGAGGTTGACGTGGGCGTCGGCGTGATGGGCGTCGAGCTCGAGCGCCCGCCGGTAGGCGTCGCGGGCTTCGGCCGGCGCGGCCACCTCGAGCTCCAATCCGAGGTCGTACCAATCCTGGGCGGAGAGGTCCTGCTCGATCAGCCGGGCGGCCCGTGCGGTCCGCCGCGCCATCGGCGCTGCCCGCGTAGCGAGGTCCGAGATAGCGAAGTCGATCTGCATCTGGTCCGACTCGGGGCTCCAGGTGGACTCGCCGTCGCTCACGACGATGCGGTCGTCTTCAGCGGTGATCCGCAGCTCCGCGAGGGAGCGACCGCGGGGCAGCTCGGTCCGGAGCCGGCGCAGCGCCCGCCGGATGCGGCGCGTGGCAATCCGCGCGGCGACGAGCCCTTTGGCGGTGCGCAGGATGACGAGGTCCTGGAAGGAAAACAGCAGCTCACCGCGGGGACCTCGACCGGGCGTCAAAAAACCGTCGCGCGCGAAGCCTCGCACCTGCGCGACGGTCAAGCCCAACAGCTTGGCGACATCTCGGGAAGTGTATCCCTTCATTCCGGCAACCTAGCCTCGCGCACCTCCCACTTTCCGCTTGGCGGCGGGAGCCGCTTTCGCCCCCTTGCCCTCGACTCGCTTCGCGGGCTTGCGCTCCCCCGTGGCCCCTTTGCCCTTGAGGCTCGCCTTCAACGCCTCCATCAGGTCGATGATCTGCGTCTTGGGCGCCTCGGTCGGCTCTTCGGTGATCTCCTTGCCCTCGACCTTGCGCTGAATCTGCTCGAGGACCCGCTTGCGCACGTTGTCCTCGTACTTATCGGGTTGGAAGGCCGCCGACGCCGCCTGCTCCACCAGCTGCACGGCGAGCTGTAACTCCGGCTTCTTCACCTCGACCTTCGGAATCGGCACGTCGGCGATCGAGCGGATCTCGTTCGCGTAGCGCAGCTGCTCCATGACGAGTCCAGTCGCCTCGGGGCGCACGGCGACGAGGTACTGCTTGCCGCGCGCCGCGTACTGCCCCACCGCCACGCGCCCCGTCTGCTTCAGCGCCTCCGCCAGCAGCCGATAGGCCCGGTCGCCGCCCTTGTCGGGGCCGAGGAAATACGACTTCTCGACGTATTTCCTGTCCACCTGGTCCGCCGGCACGAACTCGGTGATCTCGACGGTGTTGGTGGACTTTTCCTCGAGAGTCTTGAGCTCCTCTGGTGAGAAGATCACGTACTGCCCCTTCGTGAACTCGTAGCCCTTCACCATCTCGTCCTTCTCGACCTTGTCGCCGTCTTTGGAGCAGAAGTACTGCTGCTTCAGGCGCGCGCCATCCTTCTTGTGCAGCCAGTTGAAGCTGATGGCGGCTGACGACTCGCCGGTCGAGAACATTTTGATCGGCACGGAAACGAGGCCGAAGGACAGGGTGGCTGAACCGAGTGGGTGTGCGCTCATAGGTCGATCGGTGCGCTCATGGGGGTGGAATGATAAGATTTCACCCTTATGCCCGCAAAACGGAAGCCCGGGTCCGATCCGCTCAGGACCTACCGGGCAAAGCGGTCTTTGGACCGCACGCCCGAGCCCGGCGCCCACCCCGCGACCGCAGCCCCCTCCGCCGGCGGCCTGTTCGTCGTCCACATGCACGCCGCCCGGCGGCTCCACTGGGACCTGCGCCTCGAGATGGACGGTGTGCTCCGGTCGTGGGCCGTCCCGAAGGGCCCCTCACCCAACCGTGCCGACAAGCGGCTCGCGGTCCATGTGGAAGACCACCCGCTCGAATACGGCGACTTCGAGGGGATCATCCCCGAAGGCAACTATGGCGCGGGGGCGGTGATCGTATGGGACCGCGGGCGCTGGGTGCCGCTCGAGGACCCCCACGACGGGATGCAGAAGGGGAAGCTGCTGTTCGAGCTGCACGGCTACAAGCTCAAGGGCAAGTGGACCCTGGTGAAGCTCAAAAAGGGCGAGAAGGAATGGCTGCTCATCAAGGAGAAGGACGGCTACGCCGCGACGGACGGTGCGCTGCCGCCCGAGTCGGTGCTGTCGGGGCTCACGGTGGAGGAGCTGAAGGCGGGGAAAGACCGGGCGGCGCCGCTGGAGAAGGAGCTCACGCGTCTCAAGGCGCCGCGCCGTGCCGTCGCGGTCGAGGAGGCCGAGCCGATGCTCGCCGCGACGCGCGAGCAGCCGTTCTCGAAGCCCGGATGGCTGTTCGAGCTCAAGCTCGACGGGTACCGCGTCCGCGCGGCGCGCGAGGCAGGAGAAGCGCGGCTCGTCACCCGCAACGGGCACGACATCGCCTTTTCGTTCCCCGAGATCGCGCGCGCCCTGGCGGCGCTGCCGTACGAGGGATTCATCGTGGACGGCGAGCTGGTCGTGCCGGACGAGGTGGGCCGGCCGAGCTTCCAGCGACTCCAGAACCGCGCCAAGGTGTCTCGGGCGCTCGAGGTGCGGCGCGCCGCGGTCGAGACTCCCGCCGTGCTCTACGTGTTCGATCTGCTCGCGTTCGAAGGCTACGATCTCCGACCATTGCCGCTCGAGAAACGAAAGGCCCTCCTCGAGCAGATCGTGCCGCGGGTGGGGCCGATCAAGTATCTCTCGCACTTCGAGAAAGATGGCGAGGCGCTGTACGAGCAGATCGTAAAGATGGGGCTCGAGGGGATCGTCGCGAAAAAAGCGGACTCACCGTACCGCGCCGGCCGTTCCCCCAATTGGCTCAAGATTCGGGCGGACCGGACCGACGACTTCGTCGTGGTCGGCTTCACCCGGCCAAAAGGATCCCGCTCGGGGTTCGGCGCGCTCGACCTGGGCGCGTACGAAAACGACAAGCTGGTGTACGCGGGACGAGTCGGCAGCGGGTTCACCGCCGCGCAGCTCAAAGAGGTGAGCGCCGTATTGGAGCGCGGGGTTCGCCCGGCGCCGGCCTTCCGCGGGCCCGTCCCCCAGGACCCCGGGCATACGTGGGTCGAGCCCACGCTCGTCGTGGAGGTGAGATACAAGGAATGGACGGACGAAGGCCTGCTGCGGCAGCCGGTGTTCGTCCGGTTCCGGGATGACAAACCGGTCACAGAGGCCGCGAAAAAGGGAGAGGGGAGAGGGGAGGGGGACGTGGAGGCGGCGCCGGAGAGTACGTCTCCCCTCTCCCCTCTCCCAAGAGAGGTGAAGTTCTCGAATCTCGACAAAGTCTTCTGGCCCGACGAAGCCTACACCAAGGGCGACCTGATCGAGTACTACCGCGCCATTTCGCCCTGGCTGCTGCCATACCTGAAGGACCGGCCGGTCGTGCTCACGCGCTACCCCGACGGGATCACGGGGAAGTCGTTTTTCCAGAAGGACGCGCCCGGATTCGTTCCCGACTGGATCCGCACCGAGCGGATCTGGAGCGAGGACACGCAGCGCGAGATCGCCTACTTCCTGTGCGACAACGTCGAGTCGCTGCTCTACATCATCAACATGGGCACGATCCCGTTGCACGTCTGGGGCAGCCGGATCGGAACCCTCGAGCAGCCCGACTGGTGCATTCTCGACCTCGATCCCAAAGAGGCGCCGTTCGTGCACGTCGTGAAGATCGCGCGCGCCACCAAGGCGCTGTGCGACGACCTCGAGCTGCCGTGCTTCATCAAGACGAGCGGCTCGACCGGGCTCCACGTCCTGCTGCCGCTCGGCCGCCAGTGCACCTACGAGCAGGCCCGCACACTGGGCGGCCTGCTGGCGCGCGTGATCGCCGCCGAGCTGCCCGACATCGCCACCATCACCCGTCAGGTCGAGAAGCGTGGGGCCAAGGTCTATCTCGACTACGTGCAGAACGGCCACGGGCGCCTGCTCGTCGCGCCGTTCAGCGCGCGGCCGTTGCCCGGCGCGCCGGTGTCCATGCCGCTCCAGTGGAGCGAGGTGACGCCGAAGCTCGACATCAAGAAGTTCACGATCAAGACCGCGCCGGCGCGCATGAAGCGGCTCGAGGAGGACCCTCTGCGCCCGGTGCTCGAGCTCAAGCCGGATCTCGTGGCCACGCTCGAGCGACTCAACGCGCGACTTTCGGACGACAGATGACGGCCGCTGCCGAGCTGAGCTTCGCGGCGGGCCCGAGCGGATCTCGGGTCTCCGGATTGCTGCTCCGTCCGGACAGCGCGCGGGTGCTCTACGTGCTCGCGCATGGCGCCGGGGCGGGGATGGGCCATCGCTTCCTCGAAACCATCGCGCGCGCGCTCGCAGAGCGCGGGATCGGCACGCTGCGGTACCAGTTTCCTTACATGGAGCGGCGGGCCAGCCGGCCCGATCCCCCCGCGGTCGCGGCGGCGACGGTGCGGGCGGCGGTGGCGGAGGCCGCTCGGGTCGCGCCGGGGCTGCCGCTCGTGGCTGGCGGCAAATCGTTCGGCGGGCGGATGACCTCGACGGCGCAGGCGGAGGAGCCGCTCCCCGGCGTGCGAGGCCTCGTGTTCTTCGGATTTCCGCTGCATCCGCCCGGGCGGCCCGGCGATTCGCGCGCCGAGCATCTCGCGCAACTCCAGATTCCCATGCTATTCCTACAGGGCACGCGGGACGACTTCGCCGACCTGAAGCTGCTCAAGCCGCTCGTCCAGCGGCTCGGCCAGCGCGCGACGCTGCATCTCGTGGAGGGAGGGGATCACTCGTTCCACGTGCTCAAGCGATCGGGGCGGACGGACGCGGACGTGCTCGAAGAGCTGACGGCGGCTGTCGAGGAATGGGCGACGAGACTACTGTGAGGGTGGACCAACCCCGGGGCCATGCCCCGGGGATAAGCGGAGGCGGGAGTGCCCAACTACTGGATCGTGAAGACCGAGCCGTCCACCTACAGCTTCGACGACCTCGCCCGCCAGAAGACCGCCGTGTGGGACGGCGTCAAGAACAACCTTGCTCTGAAGCACCTGCGCCAGATGAAGCCAGGTGACCGGGTGCTGGTTTACCACACCGGTGACGAGAAGGCCGTGGTGGGTGTGGCCGAGGTCGTTTCCGAGGCGTATCCCGACCCCAAGCACAAGGACCCCAAGCTCGCGGTGGTGGACCTGAAAGCCGGCGAGAGACTGCCGCGGCCGGTGCCACTCGCCGAGATTAAGAACGACCGGGCGTTCGCCGATCTGGGGCTGGTGCGGATCGGGCGGCTGTCGGTGATGCCGGCATCCGCGGAACAGTTCAAGCGGTTGCGCAAGATGGGTGGGCTCAAGTAAGGGACAACGGACACGGGAGACGGTCTTCTATGGGCAAGGGCGACATCCGCAGCAGGCGTGGCAAGATTTATCGTGGCACCCACGGCAACGCGCGCAGCCGGAAGCGTGAGAAAGCGAGGGCGCGCAAGCGGGGCCGGGAAGGGCCCGGCGCCGGGAAGGCCGGGGCGAAGCCCGCATGAGGGTCGGCCTCGCGCTGTGGCTCGGTGTGCTCGCGGCCGTGCCCTGCGCCGCGCAGGACCGCTGGCAGGTGACGCTCAACAGCGGGAAGATCTTGTGGGATCTCCATCTCATAAAGCTCGCCGGCGACACGCTTGTCGTGCGCCACGGGGACTCGACCTACGCCTTCCCGCTCGTGGAGCTGGACGAGGTGCGGCTGGTCCAGAAGTCCACGCGCCACATTACGCCCGAGCCAGGCCGCTACGGCGGCGTGTTGGGCGGCGTGGATGATGAAGTTCACCGGCTCACCCTCCTCACCCTCGCCGAGCGGCGCGACATCCTGCAACAGATCTTCAAGGACCACCCGCCGGGGAAGGGACCTTGACCGCCTGACCCTGCGTCCTTGGGACCGCCGCATTCTGCTGGTCGACGCGGACGCGTTCTACGTCGCCGTGGCGCGGCTCGTGGACCCGGACGGGGCGGGGAAAGCGCCGCTGTTGATCGTGGGCGGCTCGGCCGAGCGCCGCGGCGTGGTGACGTCGGCCTCCTACGAGGCGCGGGCGTACGGCGTGCACTCCGCGATGCCGATGGCGCGCGCCATACGGCTGTGCCCGAGCGCCACCGTGGTGCCCGTGCCGTGGGAAGCGTGCGCCCGGAAGAGCGGCGAGATCCGGGACGTCCTGCGGCGGTTCACGCCGGCGGTGGAGCAGGCGTCGAGCGACGAGTTCTACGTCGACCTGACCGGCACCGACGAGCTGTACCGGGGCGAGCCGCTCGCGACGACGGCGCGGCGGATCCGCGCAGCGGTGGCGCGCGAGACGGCGCTCACCGTCTCAGTCGGCGGCGGGACCTCGAAACTGGTCGCGAAGCTCGCCGCGGGTGTGGCAAAGCCGCGGCCCGGCACGCCGGCGGACGGCGTGCTCGTCGTCGCCCCGGGTGCCGAGCTCGAGTTCATGCGGCAGTTCGCCCTCGCGGACATTCCCTTTGTCGGGCCCAAGTTCCAGGAGCGGCTCGGGAAGCTGGGCCTCCGCACGGTGGTCGACGTGCTCCGGTACGAGCGTGCGACGCTGGTCGGCTGGCTGGGGCAGCGCGAGGGGCGGTGGTTGCACGAGCGGGTGCGCGGCATCGACCACGCGCCGGTCGAGCCTGCTCGCGAGCCCAGGTCGATCAGCCGGGACGAGACGTTCCCGCAGGACCTGGCGGACGACGACGCGCTCGCCGCACGGCTGCGGGCCCTGGCCGACCGCGCGGCCGCGGACCTGCGCGACGTCGGGCTGCTGGCGCGCACCGTCACGGTGAAGCTGCGCGATGCCGACTTCACCACCCGGCAGGCGAGCCGCACACTGTCCGACCCGGTGCACTCGGAGCGCGTGGTGTACGAGGTGGCGAGGGATCTGCTCCGGCGGCTGCGCGCGGCGCGGCGCATGCCGGCGCGGTTGCTGGGCGTCGCCGTGTCGCAGCTCGTGACGCCGGACGCGAAGGCGCAGCTCTGCTTGCTCGACGAGGTGCGGCCCCTCGAGACGGAGCGCGACCGCACCATCTCCCGCGTGATCGACGAGGTGCGGGAAAAATTCGGCCCCGCCGCGCTCGGCCGCGGCCAGGGCCGTCCGCCCTACGGTTCCGCGTGACGTCTCTGCGCGACGTCTTTGCGTGACGCCTTTGCGGTTACGACGTCGCTCCCACCGCGGAGGCTGCCTTAGCGACGTCGCGCGGCTTCACCCAGAAGATCGCGCCATAGCGGCTCATCCCCGCGCAGACGGCGCTCACCGCAGTGACGTTGATCTTCGCGTCGCCGAGCCGCCCCATGACGCCCGCGAGCGCACCGACTCGGTCGTCACCTTCGATGACGAACGCCGTCTTCGGCTTCGAGAGCTTGATCTTGGCGGCCTTCGCGGCCGCTTCGAACGCCGCCGCGTCCGCCGGGACGAAATCGGCCTGCGACTTGCGCGCGCTCGGGAAGGCGTGGAACGCGAGCAGGTTGACGCCGGCGTTCCTCAAGGCCTGAAGCAGCCGGGCGCCCTCGCCCGGTTTGTCCGGCGCCGTCGTGTAGTAGTAGCTCACCTTCCGGATCGTGTCGGCCATACGGGCCTCCTGGGATGGACGGGCGCATGACTATCGCCCTTGGGGAGCCGTCCAGCAAGTCTATCTCACGTAGAACGCGGTCCTCCCGAGCCGCCCCCCGCGCTCGAACCACACGGTCACCGCGCCCCCGCCTGCGGCTGTCGAGAAGGCGCGTCGCAGGTCCTCGGCACCGGCGATCTTAGCGCGGTTGATCTGCAGCACCACGTCACCGGACCTCAAGCCGGTGGCTTGTTGCATCTCGTCCGGGATGTCGTAGATCAGCGCTCCGTGGTCGCTCTGGATGCTTCGCTCCGCCCGAATGGCATCGGTCAGCGTGACCACCTTCATGCCGCCGAGGATCGCCACCTTCTCGGCCAGCGTGGTGGGCAGGTCTGACACGGTGAGCCGCGCGGCTCGGGCCTGGCCGGCATGCCGGTAGGAAACGGTGAGTGAGTCGCCGGGACCCGTGTCGAGCAGGACCGCCTCCCAGTCGAGGAACGTGCGCAGGCGACGGCCCTTCGTGACCAGCAGCACGTCTCCCTCGGCGATCCCGGCGCGTGCGGCGGGACCGTTCTCCGCGACCTGCGTCACCCGCAGACCGCCCACCCGCTTCCAGCCGCGCAGGTCCTCCGCGCCGGCGACGTCGAGCCCCACCCACGCCCGGCGCACGGTCCCGAAGCGGCGCAGCTCGTCTGCCACGCGCACCGCCCGCTCGATGGGGATCGCGAACCCCACCCCTACGGAGCCGCCGCTCGGCGTCAGGATGTTGCTGTTGACGCCCACGACCTCGCCCAGCGCGTTCGCGAGCGGTCCTCCTGAGTTCCCCGGGTTGATCGCGGCGTCCGTCTGGATCATCCCCACGTAGACGCCGGATTGCCCTTCGGACGGGAGCAGGTTCCGCCCCACCGCGCTCACCACCCCCGCCGTGACCGTGGGCTCGGTGTTTCCAAGGAGATAGGCGAAGGGGTTCCCCACCGCGACGACCCATTCGCCGATCTGCAGATCCGTGCTCTTGCCGAGCGGCGTCACGGGGAGGTTCGCCCCGTCGATCTTGAGGACCGCGATGTCCGTCAACGGGTCCTCGCCGAGGACCTTGGCGGGGAAATCGCGCCCGTCGCGCGCGGTCACCACGATCTGCTCGGCGCCCTGAGTCACGTGCTGGTTGGTGATCACGACACCGTCGGAGGAAACGATGAACCCGGACCCGTACCCCTCGACCGTCTGCTCGTATCCACGGGGCATGAAGAACAGGTCGAACGGGTCGGCGGGCACGCGGCGCTCGCGCCGCAGCACATTGACGCTCACCACCGCGGGCGCCACGCGGGCCGCCGCCGTCACGATCGCTGTCTGGCGCGACCGGGCGGCGTCCTGCGCTCCGACCGCCGGGCTCCCCGCTCCCAGGGCTGCCGCCATCGCGAGCGTCAGCGGCCGTCGCATGCAGCAAGTGTAGCATGCCGGCCGGACAGATTTTAGGCCCCGGCGTGCTGATGAACAGGGGTCTCGGCGACGGAGTTTCCCATCCTATTGAGGATGGGCCTGGTAAAACACAACGCTGACGCGTGATGTGCTTCAGCATAGGGCTTCACCGGGCCCTCGCTTTAGCGTGGGAATCAGCACGGCAGAGAGGTTGTTGGTTTTTTCCGCGCCCTGCTGGCCCGCGAAACCCTCACCGGCGCACGGCGTAGGATCAGCCCGTGACGATCTCCCAGCTCAAGCTCGCGGCGCTGCGGGAATGGGAGCGGCTGGAAGCGCGCATCGCCGCCCACGGCAGGCTCCCGCCGTGGCGGCCGCTCGCTCGCCGCGGGCTCACGCTCGCCGGGAAATTCACCGTGCTCGCCGTGCTGCCGTTCTTCGTGCTGGTGCGGGGTTCGGTGTTTCTGTACGCGCAACGAGGCTACGGACCGTGGCTCGCGCTGGCGGGCGGCGCCGGGTGCACGCTCGTGGTCGTGACCGCGTACGCCGCCTGGCTCTCGCACCGGCTGACGGGCCGGGTCAACGTGCTCGCGCTCGCCCGGCGCGTCGCGCTGCCGTTGGTGCTCGCCTATTGCGGCTACACCCTGATCTACCTCTCGAGCGGCAACGCCAAGTCGGACCAGGTGCGCACGTACTATGGCTCGCTCCATCCACTGCTCCGCGTCGCGCTCAGCACTTGGATCCTCGTGGACAAGGACATCCTGATCACCGACCTCGCCCGCCGGCCGGCCGATTACGCGGCGATGGGGATGCGGGCGAACGATGGGTCGCTGCATTACGTGCAACGGGACGGCTACATCCACGCCGCCGATGTGCGTACCCGCGGCCGCAGCGAGGTGAAGAACCGCCTGGTGCAGCTGTATTTCTGGAGCGTGGGATTCGGGACGCTGCGGCACGTGGGCAGCGGCGACCATTTGCACGTGGAGTTGCGGCTCCGGTGATGGGCGGTAATTTCCCCGGCTCGTTCCCTACAGATTCCGAGACATGCCGGCCACGATCGGATTTCGCTCGCTCCGCGACGCGAGCCGCCTCTTCGCCCTGCTGCTGGCCCTGGCGGCGTCGGCCTCCCCGGCGGGCGCCCAGGTCACGAAGTACGACACCAGCCTGTACCGCGGTCTCGTGTGGCGCGAAGTGGGCCCGTTCCGCGGCGGCCGGGTCACCGCCGTCGCGGGGAGCTCGACCCAGCCGCTCGTCTACTACATGGGTGGAACGGGCGGCGGCGTGTGGAAGACGGTGGACGGGGGGCTGACGTGGCACGCGGCCTCGGACAAGCACCTCACCGCTGGTTCGATCGGCGCCCTCGCCGTGGCACCGTCCGATCCCAACGTGGTGTACGCGGGCACCGGCGAGTCGCCGATCCGCGGCAACCTGTCGCCGGGCGACGGCCTCTACAAGTCCAGCGACGCCGGCAAGACGTGGAAGAAGATCGGGCTCGCCGACGCGGGCCAGATCGCCCACGTCGAGGTTCATCCGCAGAATCCCGATCTCGCATACGTCGCCGTGCTGGGACACGCGTTCGGCCCGAATCCCACGCGAGGCGTGTTCCGCACCAAGGACGGCGGTAGGACCTGGGAGAAGATCCTGTTCCGGAACGATAGCACGGGGGCGATCGACTTGGCGCTCGATCCGGTCAACCCGCGCATCCTGTACGCGGGGCTCTGGCAGGCGGTGCGACGTCCCTGGGAACTGGTCTCGGGTGGAGCGGGCAGCGGGATCTTCCAGTCCACCGACGGCGGCGACAGCTGGAGCGAGATCACTCGCAACAAGGGGCTCCCCAAGGGGATCATCGGGAAGATGGGCCTCGCCGTCTCGCCCCTCGACCACGAGCGCGTGTGGGCGCTGGTGGAGGCGGACTCCGGCGGCCTGTTCCGCTCGGAAGACGGTGGCACGACCTGGACCCGCACCAGCGACGACCACGAGATCCGCCAGCGCGCCTGGTACTTCACGCACGTGTTCGCCGACCCGGGCAGCGTGGACGGTGTGTACGTGCTCAACACCGCCCTGCTCAAGTCGGGGGACGGCGGCAAGACGTTCACCACGCTGCGCGGCCCGCACGGCGATCACCACGCGCTGTGGATCGACCCGCACGACCCCACGCGGATGATCAACGGCAACGACGGCGGTGCGACGATCAGCAGCAACGGCGGCGCTACGTGGACCACCCAGGGCAACCAGCCGACTGCCCAGTTCTATCACGTCGTCGCCACCACCCACTTCCCGTACATGTTGTGCGGCGCCCAGCAGGACAACAGCACGGTGTGCATCGCGACCCGCACCGATGGCATCGGGATCACGGAGAAGGATTGGTACGACGTGGGGGGCGGCGAGAGCGGCTGGATCGCCGCGCGTCAGGACGATCCGGACATCGTCTTCGCAGGGAGTTACGGCGGCCTCATCACGCGCTACGACCACCACACCGGACAACAGCGGGCGATCAACGCCTGGCCCGACAACCCGATGGGATGGGGCGCGGCGCATCTCAAATACCGCTTTCAGTGGACGTTCCCCATCGTCCTCTCGCCGCTCAACCCCAACGATTTGTTCATCGCGGCGCAGGCGCTGTTCAAGTCCGGCAACGAGGGGCAGAGCTGGCAGGCGATCAGTCCGGACCTGACGCGTGACGACAAGGCCAAACAGGGGCCGTCAGGCGGCCCCATCACCAAGGACAACACCAGCATCGAGTACTACAACACGATCTTCACGGTGGCGCCGAGCCCGAAGGACTCGACCGTGATCTGGGCCGGCACCGACGACGGCCTGGTGCAGGTGACGCGCGACGGCGGGAAGTCGTGGCAGAACGTCACGCCCAAGGAGTTGCCCGAGTGGGCGCTGGTGAGCACGGTGGAAGCATCGCCGCACGATGCGGGCGTAGCGTACGTCGCAGCGACGCGCTACAAGCTCGACGACTTCCGACCGTATGTGTACAAGACGACGGACTACGGCCGCTCGTGGAAGAAGATCGTGACCGGGATCCCGGAGACGCATTTCGTGCGCGTGGTGCGTGAGGATCCCGCGCGCCGCGGGCTGCTGTTCGCCGGCACCGAGTTCGGGATGTATGTCTCGTTCGACGACGGCGCGGTCTGGCAGACCTTGCAGCTCAACCTGCCCGTCGTGCCGATCCATGATCTCACCGTCAAGGACCATGACCTGGCCGCGGCGACGCACGGGCGCGCGTTCTGGGTGCTCGACGACATCACGCCGCTCGAGCAGCTGTCGGACGAGGTCGCGCGCGCCGACCGGCACCTCTTCACCCCGCGCGACGCGGTGCGATTCCGGGGCCCTAGCTTCGTGCCGGCGCGCAGCCTGACGGGGCTCGGGACCAACCCTCCGAACGGCGCGACCGTGTACTGCTACTTGAAGCAGAAGCCCGAGGAGGAGGCGACCCTCGAATTCCTCGACGCGCGCGACTCGGTGGTGCGCCGGTTCGCGACCCGTCCCAAGGAGCCGGGGGACTCCCTGAAGATTGACGCGGGCCTGAACCGTTTCGTGTGGGACCTGCGCTACGCAGACGCGCACCGGTTCAAGGGTCTCGTGTTCTGGGCCGGGAACACGCGCGGTCCGCTCGCGGTCCCGGGGAGCTACAAGGTCCGGCTCACGGTCGGGGGCTGGTCGGAGACCCGGGGCTTCAACATCATGAAGGACCCGCGGGTCAAGGCCACGCAGGACGAGCTGCAGCAGCAGTTCGACCTGCTCGTCCGGATCCGTGACCGCGTGAGCGCGGCGGACGACGCCGTGCAGCAGATCCGCGACGTCAAGGAACAGATCGACGCCGCGGCCAAACGCGCCAAGGGGCTGCCCGCCGGGAAAGGTGCCGCCATCGCCCGGGCGGCGGATTCGCTGCAGGCGAAGCTCGGCGCGGTGGAGGAATCCATTTACCAAGTCAGGAACAAGAGCAACGAGGATCCGCTCAACTTCCCGATCAAG
>Ga0209235_1000918_pt1 | contig 15572 bp, 10 predicted proteins | sample GraSoi013_1_20cm_4_FD_185817 | JGI IMG/M metagenome (GOLD analysis project Ga0209235, IMG submission 185817) | Grasslands soil microbial communities from the Angelo Coastal Reserve, California, USA - Sample 09_25_2013_1_20cm (SPAdes) (version 2) | ecosystem: Environmental > Terrestrial > Soil >... | reverse complement strand
GTGCTGGTGCTCTTCGCCGCGTTCGGGAACCTCATCTTCAAGTTCTTCGGCGTCACCATCGAGGCGTTTCGCATCGTGGCGGGACTCCTCCTGCTGAAGATCGCCTTCGACATGATGGAGGCTAGGCCGGCGCGGGTCCGCCACACGCCCGAAGAAGATGCAGAGGGAGCCCAGCGCGAGGATATCGCCATCATCCCGCTGGCCATCCCCTTGTTGAGCGGCCCCGGCACTATCTCCAGCGTGATCGCCCTCACCGGCCAGGTGGCCAAATCCCCGAAAGTCCTGCCGGCATTCGCGCTGTTGATGCTGGCCATTGCCCTCAACGTCCTGATCGCCTTCGTCGTGCTTCGCAGCGCGACCGCAGTCACCCGCCTGTTGAAAGAGACCGGGATGCGTATCTTCACCCGCGTCATGGGCTTGATCCTGGCGGCGATTGCCGTACAGTTCGTCCTCACCGGCATCAAGGAAGCCTTCCATCTGTCGGCTTGATATGTCGCCATCTTGCGACTAGGATAGGCCGCCATGGCGATCGGTCCGCCCACCGGCATGCGCGACTGGCTGCCCCAGGACGCGCTCCTCCGCCAACAGTTGATGGAAACCATCAGCTCGACCTACCGGCTCTACGGTTACCTTCCGATCGACACCCCGGCCATGGAAGACCTTGCGGTCCTGCTCGGCAAGGGCGGCGGGGAAAACGAAAAGCTCCTGTTCAAGATCCTGAAGCGGGGCGAGAAGCTGGCTCAGGCGAAAGACCGCGAACTGGCAGACTACGGTCTTCGCTACGATCTCACGGTGCCGCTCGCCCGTTTTGTAGCGACTCACCAAGGAAAAATCCCCAAGGTATTCCGGCGCTACCACATCGGGCCGGTCTGGCGCGCCGATCGCCCGCAAAAAGGGCGCTTCCGTGAGTTTTACCAGTGTGACATCGATGTGGTCGGCGGAGTCTCTTCCGCTTATGAGGTCGAAATCATCACGGCTACGGAGCGTGTTCTCAAGGAACTCAATCTCGGACCGTATCGCTTCAGGCTCAGCGATAAGCGACTGCTGCCACTCCTGCTTAATGGATTTGGGGTATCCGATGATCACATCGGGCCTATTACAATTCTTCTCGATAAACTCGACAAGGTCGGAGTCGGCCAGGTCTGTTCGGAGGTCCTCACCCTTTTGAAGCCCGGGTCCGAAGCAGCGAAAACAGTCGAAGCGTTCATCTGGGATGCTTGCGAATCGCGGGCCAAGGAGAAAGGACGTCATGCGCGTGTGGACTTCTTAAACCCTCACCTTGAAAAGACCGGCAAAGCCTGCCGCACGGCTATCGACGAGGTGCTTTCGAACTTGGGAGTTATCATGGATTCCGTTCGTGCGATCAACCCTCAGTCGGCCATCGTCTTCGACCCTATCCTCGTCCGCGGCATGGACTACTACACGGGCCCTGTCTACGAAGCCGTTGTGGAGGGCTATTCGTCTGCGGTTTTGGGCGGTGGCCGCTATGACGACCTGATCGGCCAGTTTGCCGGGAGGAAAATCCCAGCCGTCGGTTGCTCAATCGGTTTTGAGCGGATCCTTGCTATCCTGCAAGAACGCACGGCAGGGCAAGCCATAGCTGCATCGCCTCGGGCCCTGCTTATCTGCGACGAAGGAGATGTAGGCCTCCTCCAGCGACAGGCTGAACAACTACGAAACGAAGGGCTCTGCGTCGAAACCTACCTCGATTACGACGATGTCGGCAAGCAGTTCAAGTACGCGGAAGCGGCTGGGATATCCTGGGCCATCAAGCGCTTTGACGCGGCTTCCTTGTCGGTTACCGTTCGCTATCTCCCGGAACGCAAGGATCTCGCCCTGCCCCTATCCGAGTTTAAGGCCCGCCTCGGCGTCAAAAAACCAGCGTAATACCCTGCGTAAATCTATGTATCTTAGATTTTAGGCCTGCGCCTGTTTTTTCCGTTGACTCGTCGCCAGCGTTTATGGTACATTTTAACACGTGGCTTGTGTCACAGAATCCTTTTGTATTCTGCTTAGTTACGATCATCTCCATCCTGTGAATTCAAGATGAAAAAAAGAGCCCTAGGTATTCTTCTATCCACAGGGCCCGATAACCCCAATCTCGGTACCGCCATCGGGCTCTCTGGCGCTGCCTTGAAAGCAGGTGTTGATGTCTATCTCTATCTTATCGACGAGGGCGTGTTGGCCGTCGATGATCCTCGTTTTCAACCGTTGCGAGATTCCGGATTGAAATTATTCGCCTGCGCCTATGGTGCTCAACATCATGGTGTGCCGAGGAAGGATGACAAGGCCACATATTGTGGTCTCGTTGTTCTCTCCAACATAGTTTCTACCTGTGATCGCTTTGTTGCACTGAATTGAGTGTGTGGCATGGACCGTCCCTCTCCTAAAACGCTGGTTGTGATCCAGACAGACCCTACCAAAAGTCATCGCGGTGTCGAAGCTCTTCGCATCGCATTGGGGTTAGGTTCGCACAACGAAGGACGGGACATTAGTATCGTCTTATGTGGCCGCGCTCCTTATCTCTTGTCTGAAGATGAGGGAGATATCGTTGATGGGGAGATATTGGAAAAGCATATCCCTGTCTTCATTGAATGGGGAACGCCTTTCTTCATCGCAACGGATGCGGAAACACCACATCGCTATATCCTTAACGTCGTGACGAAGCCTATCAGCGCGGCCGAAATTCCCAGTGCATTGGAATCAGCAGACCGGGTTCTCGTCTTCTCATAGGAATGTGCCGATGACGCTCCATCTCCTTAAAGCCACTCCGAATCCTCTTGCAATCCAGACGCTTCGCTCTCAGCCTCCTTCCTCCATGTCCCCTGTCGTCGTTTTCCTGTCGCCACCGAATACACCGCCTGTGTTGCCGCAGTGCACTGTGTACCGTCTCACGGACACCCCTTCATCACAAGAACAGGGTGATCTCACATATGAGCAACTCGTTGGGATGATCTTCAAGGCAGACCGGGTCGTTACATGGTAGGCCTAGTGTTCTTCTCTTCCGACATTGTTTGAGAAAACAAGAGGAGGAGCCGGTAGTGGGAGTAAGGAGTGTGCATGGTGTGGACAGAATAAAAATACATCAGTCAATCAACTAAATGGGTTTGGTATGTGTCTGAGTAACGTGGGGATGGTGGGATCGTGCGCTGGGGAAAGACTGAGCTTGCGGTGTGAAGGCAGTGGCCTCTACCCGAAGCGCAAGGAGGAGGTGTCCGCGGACACGGGGACACTATCCACAGGAGTGGAACGAGATGTGGAGTTCATAAAAAGTAAGGGCTTACTGTGGACGTAACCGCCATTTGGGAAACAAGCGTCGGTCGGCTGCGAGAACAGGTGTCGAAAGAGATCTTCGATACCTGGTTCCAAGGCATATCCCTAGAAGAACTCAATGACAGTGACGCTAAGGTCAGGGTTCCCAACAGATTTTATCGCGACTGGATACGGGATCATTACAAAGGCTTGTTAGAGCAAATTTTGAGGGATACGACGGGGAAGTATAACTTACGCGTCGGATTTGTGGTGTCTGAAGCAGAACCACAGGAGAAAGCCGCGCCACGTGAAAGCTTTGAGCGACCCGTGATCGCGGGAGGGCCACGCGCAAGGAGAACGGGGCAGATAAACTTTAGGTACTCATTTGAAAATTTCGTTGCCTCTCCAAACAACCAGCTGGCAAGAGCCGCAAGCATGAAGGTGGCCGAGTCTCCAGCTGCCGCCTATAACCCATTGCTGATCTATGGAGGCGTGGGGCTCGGGAAGACACACCTCATGCACGCAATAGGCAATTATGTTCTCGAGCATACGGATCTCCGGATCGCGTACGTGACGTCCGAGCAGTTCACCAACGAGGTCATCAACGGCATCCGGTACGACAAGATGATTGATGTTCGCCGCCGGTACCGCAACATCGACATGCTGCTGGTGGACGACATCCAGTTCATCGCCGGCAAGCAGGCGACCCAGGAGGAGTTCTTCCACACCTTCAATAGCCTCTTCGAGGCCCGTAAACAGATCGTCCTTTCGAGCGACCGATATCCCAAGGACATCCCTGAGATGGAGGAGCGATTGCGCTCCCGTCTCGACTGGGGCCTCGTGGCGGATATTCAGCCCTACCCCCTCGAAGGGCGGATCGCCATCCTTCGGGACAAGGCCGAGCGTGAGGGCATCAGGATCCCGGACGACGTCGCGATGTTCGTGGCCACGAACATCAAGGCGAACATCCGGGAACTGGAAGGCTCGCTGATCAGACTCGGGGCCTACGCGTCGCTGACCGGCCAAGCCATCACGCTCGAGATGGCGCAAAACGTGCTCAGGGAACTGGTCAACGAGAAGAAACGTGTGATCACGCTCGACGCGGTGCAGGAGGCCGTCGCGGCGAAGTTCCACGTCAAGGTGGCGGACCTGAAGTCCAAGCGGCGGACGAGGGTGCTCGTGTACCCGCGTCAGATCGCAATGTACCTGTGCCGGGAGATCACGCAGCAGTCCTATCCAGAGATCGCGCGGCACTTCGGGGGCAAGGACCACACCACCGTCATGCACGCGTGCAAGCAGGTCGAGAAAGGGAAACAGAACGATCGCGGCCTGCTCGAAACACTCGAAGAGTTGAAGCGCCAGGTCACCGGCGCCTAAGCCCAGAAGGAGGCAGGCTGATGAAGATCAAGATTGCCAGGGACGAGTTGCTGACCGGGCTGCAGCGCGTCCAGGGAATAGTGGAGAAGCGCAACACCATGCCGGTGCTCTCTAACATCTTGCTGGAGACGAAGCAGGACGGGGTCGAACTGGTGGCGACGGACCTTGAGATCGGCATCCGGGGACACTACAAAGCCGAGGTCCGCCAGGCCGGGAGCGTCACCCTCTCCGCGCGCAAGCTCTACGAGATCCTCAAGGAGGTGGCGGACGGCGAGGTGACGTTCACGACTCAGGAGAACAACTGGGTCCTGATCCAAGCCGGCCGGAGCCAGTTCAAGATCGTCGGGATGGCGGCGTCGGAGTTCCCGGCGCTGCCCACGATCGAGCGCGAAGGGCGGGTGGCCATTCCCGGGAGCGGGCTTTCGTCGCTGCTTCGCAAGACTCTCTTCGCGGTCGGCGACAACGACGCGCGTTACATCCTCAACGGCTTGTTGATTACGCTGCTCTCCTCCGAAAAGAAGGTCACGATGAAACTGGTCGGCACCGACGGGCATCGCCTGGCGATTGCCGAGAGTGAACTGGCGAATGCCGGGACGGACCTTCCCAAAGAGGTCAAGGCTATCATTCCGCGCAAGGCGGCTCAGGAGATGCGGCGGCTGCTGGAGGAAGAGGAGGGCGAGCCGCTGCTGGGCTTCACCAAGAATCTGGTCACCTTCCAGAAGAGCGGGCTGTACCTGACCTCGCGGGTCATGGAGGGGACCTATCCCAACTACCAGCAGGTCATTCCGAAGGAGAGCGCCAAGAAGGCGGTGATTGAGCGGGCAGCGATGGAGGGCGCACTCCGGCGGGTCGCCGTGCTCTCCAAAGACAAGACGAACGCGGTCAAGCTGATGCTGCAGGCGGGCTCGCTCACCCTGCACACGAGCAACCCCGACCTTGGAGAGGCCACCGAAGAGGTGCCGGCGCAGTACCGCGGGGAAAGCCTGACCACCGGCTTCAACGCCCGCTACGTCCTCGATGCGCTGGCCGTGATGGACGGCGAGTCAGTCACCCTGGAGATCAACAACCCCTTGAGTCCCTGCCTGATGAAATCGGACGGCGACCCAGGCTTCCTGTGTGTCGTCATGCCGATGAAGATCTAGGGAGGGCATAGCGAGGAGGTCTATGGCCACGGACGAGACCAAGATCGAGAGCGGACCGCGCGACTCCTACGGCGCCGAGCAGATCAAGGTGCTCGAGGGCCTCGACGCCGTCCGCAAGCGCCCCGCCATGTTCATCGGGAGTACCGGCCCCGAGGGCCTCCACCACCTCGTGTACGAAGTGGTGGACAACAGCGTTGACGAGCACATGGCCGGATTCGGCGAGACGATCGAGGTCACGATCCACATCGACGGCAGCCTCACGGTGGTAGACAACGGCCGGGGCATCCCGACGGGCATGCACCCCACGCAGAAGAAGTCCGCCGCCGAGGTCGCGCTCACCATGCTCCATGCCGGCGGGAAGTTCGAGCAGGGCGCCTACACCGTGTCGGGCGGCCTCCACGGCGTGGGCGTCTCGGTCGTGAACGCGCTCTCCGAGTGGCTGGAGATGGAGATCTGGCAGGAGGGCCAAGTCTTCGAGCAGCGCTACGAGCGCGGCAAGCCCACCGCTCCCCTGAAGGTCACCGGCAAGACCAAACGGCGCGGCACGATGATCACGTTTAAGGCGGACCCCGAGGTCTTCGAAAGCACGGAGTTCAGCTTCGACATCCTGGCCCAACGCCTGCGCGAGCTGGCCTTCCTGAACAAGGGCCTGGAGATCTCGCTCAAGGACGAGCGCAAGGAGCCGGCCAAGGAGGAGGTCTTCCGCTACAAGGGCGGGATCGTGTCGTTCGTCGAGCACCTCAATGAGGCGAAGACCCCGCTGCACAAGCCCATCTACATCAACGTCGAGAAGAACGACATGGTCCTGGAGGTCGCCCTCCAGTACAACGACGGCTACGCGGAGAACATCTTCTCCTTCGCCAACAACATCAACACACGCGAGGGCGGCACCCACCTGGTCGGCTTCAAAGCGGCGCTTACCCGCACAATCAACAACTACGCGAACGCGAACGACCTTCTGAAGAAGGACGCAGAGTCGCTGACCGGCGATGACGTCCGCGAGGGGTTCACCGCCGTCATCAGCGTGAAGCTGCGGAACCCCCAGTTCGAGGGCCAGACCAAGGCCAAGCTGGGGAACAGCGAGGTGAAGGGGATCGTCGAGGCGGCCGTCAACGAGGCCCTCGGAGCATACTTCGAGGAGAACCCTCCGATCGCCCGCCGGATCGTCGGCAAGGCCGTCGACGCCGCGCGGGCGCGCGAGGCGGCCCGCAAGGCCAAGGAGTTGATCCGCCGCAAGAGCGCCCTGGACAGCGGCTCGTTGCCCGGCAAGCTCGCCGATTGCTCCGAGAAGGATCCGGCCCACAGCGAGCTGTTCATCGTAGAGGGCGATTCGGCCGGCGGCTCCGCCAAGCAGGGTCGCGATCGTCGCTTCCAGGCCATTCTGCCCCTCAAGGGCAAGATCCTCAACGTGGAGAAGGCGCGGTTCGACAAGATGCTCTCCAACGAGGAGATCCGGGTGTTGATCATGGCGCTCGGCACCGGCATTGGGCGCCAACGGGAAGACGGCGACTCCGGCAAGGACGACAAGGAAGTCTTCGACATCGCCCGCGCCCGCTACCACAAGATCATCCTGATGACCGATGCTGACGTGGACGGGAGCCACATCAGGACGCTGCTGCTGACGTTCTTCTTCCGGCAGATGACCGAGCTCATCGATCGCGGGTACATCTACATCGCGCAGCCGCCGCTCTTCAAAGTCAAGAAGGGCAAGACCGAGAAGTACCTCAAGGACGAGAACGCCCTCAACGAGTACCTGGCGGACCTGGCGGTCGAAGAAGTGGAGGTCTACGTCGAGAGCGGTCAGGCCTTCGTTACCGGGCGGCGCCTGCTGCCGATCCTCAAGAAGCTCATCGCCTTCGAAGGGCTCTTGACCCGTTTCGGGAAGAAGCAGCACGAGGCGAGCATCTTGCGCGCCTTCGTGGACGAGCCGGGCCTCGACCGGGACCTCCTCAAGAACGCGGCGACGCTCAAGAAAGTGGTGGCCACCGCCAAGAAGGCGCTGACGGCTGCCTATCCCAAGGCACAGATCGCGCTCGACATCGCCGAAGACGAGGAGCACGAGTCTAACAAGGTCATCTGCCAGATCCAGTCGAACGGGATGGCGCACACCATGGAGATCACCCATGAGCTGGTCGGATCGGCCAACTTCCGCGAGCTGCAGAAGCTCGCCCCCTCCGCCATCGGGCTGGGGCGGCCCCCGTACAAGCTCAAGGCGAAGGGGGAGGAGAAGGGGTGCCCCGGGACAGCCGAGCTGGTCCGCACGATCCTGGAGATCGGCAAGCAAGGGATCGGGCTGCAGCGGTACAAGGGTCTCGGCGAAATGAACCCCGAGCAGCTCTGGGAGACCACGATGAACCCGGAAACCCGCACCCTGCTGCAGGTCAAGCTCGAGGACTTCACCGGCGTGGAGGACATCTTCTCGATCCTCATGGGCGATGAGGTGGGGCCGCGGCGCGACTTCATCCAGCAGCACGCGCTCGAAGTGAGGAATCTCGACGTATGACGTTATTCGTTAAACGTATTCGGATGGGAATGTCTTTGCTTTCACGATTAACGCATAACGATTAACGGCCCCACAGGAGGATGCATGCCCGTAGATGAACGCCTGGCGCAGGTCGCGATAGAAGACGAGATGCGCTCGTCCTATCTCGATTACGCGATGAGCGTGATCGTGGGACGCGCGCTTCCGGACGTCCGGGACGGACTCAAGCCGGTTCACCGCCGGATCCTTTACGGCATGCACGAGATGGGCCTGGTCCACAACCGGGCCTACCGCAAGTCCGCCAAGATCGTCGGCGAGATCATGGGGAACTACCACCCACATGGCGACGCGGCGATCTACGACACCCTCGTGCGGATGGCGCAGGACTTCAACATGCGCTATCCCTTGGCGGATGGCCAGGGCAACTTCGGCTCGGTGGACGGCGACCCCCCGGCCGCGATGCGGTACACCGAGGCGCGCCTCACGAAGCTTGCCGAGGAGATGCTCGCCGACATCGACAAGGAGACCGTCGACTTTCGCCCCAACTACGACGAGTCACGTATGGAACCGCTGGTCCTGCCGGCCAAGGCGCCGAACCTCCTCGTCAACGGCGCCGGCGGGATCGCAGTCGGGTACGCGACGAACATCCCCACCCACAACCTGGGCGAGGTCGTGGCAGGCCTCATCAAGCTGATCGAGAACCCGGGCATGACGGTCGAGGAGCTTATGGAGGTCATCCCGGGGCCGGACTTCCCCACTGCCGGCTACATCTACGGCACCCAGGGGATCAGGGACGCCTACACGACCGGGCGGGGGCTCCTCACGCTGCGGGCGAAGGCCGTCATCGAGACCGACGAGCGCACGGACCGCGACCGGATCGTCGTGACCGAGATCCCCTACCAGGTCAACAAGGCGAAGCTGATCGAGAAGATTGCGGAGTTGATCCAGGAGAAGCGCATCGACGGCGTCGCAGATCTCCGGGACGAGTCGGACCGGGACGGCATGCGGATCGTCATCGAGCTCAAGAAGAGCGAGATCCCCCTCGTGCTGCTGAACAACCTCTATAAGCACACGCCGATGCAGAGCACGTTCGGAGTGATCATGCTGGCGCTGGTCAACAACCGCCCCGAGGTGCTGAACCTCAAGCAGATACTGGAGGCCTTCATCGAGCACCGGCGCGAGGTCGTGCTTCGCCGGACCGCCTATGACCTGCGCAAGGCCGAAGATCGGGCCCACATCCTCGAAGGCCTCAAGATCGCGTTGGACAACCTGGACGCCGTGATCGCCCTGATCAAGCGGTCGCACTCGCCGGAGGAGGCCCGCGCCGGCCTCTCGCGGCAGTTCCGCCTGACGGAGATACAGGCCAACGCCATCCTGGACATGAAACTGCAACGCCTCACACGGCTCGAACGCGAGAAGCTCATCCAGGAGTACGAGGAGACCATCAAGAAGATCGCCTACCTCAAGTCCGTGCTGGCCTCCGAGGCCCTGGTCCGGCAGCTCATCAAGGACGAGCTCCTGGCCCTCAAGGAGGAGTACAAGGACGAGCGGCGGACCCTCATCGTGCCGGAAGAGGCCGAGATCAACATCGAGGACCTGATCGCGCAGGAAGAGGTGGTGGTGACCATCTCCCACGCCGGCTACATCAAGCGCAATCCCGTCTCCCTCTACCGGGCGCAGCGGCGCGGCGGCAAGGGGAAGATTGGGATGGGGACCAAAGAGGAGGACTTCGTCGCGACCCTCTTCACGGCCTCGACACACGACTACCTCCTGTTCTTCACGGATGCCGGGAAGGTGTACTGGCTGAAGGTGCACGAGATTCCCGAGGCCGGCCGGGCCGCCAAGGGCAAGGCGATGGTCAATCTTCTCGCCCTCTCCGGGGACGAGAAGGTGACGGCCACCCTGCCCGTCCAGGCGTTCCGCGAAGACCGTTACGTGGTCATGGCGACGCGGATGGGCACCATCAAGAAGACGGAGCTGTCGGCGTACGGGAATCCGCGCCAGGGCGGGATCATCGCGCTGACGTTGGACGAGGGCGATAAGCTGATCGGCGTGGAGATCACGGACGGCCAGCGTGAGATTTTGCTCGGCACCCGCGACGGGATCGTCATCCGCTTCAAGGAAGAGGACGTCCGGCCGATGGGCCGCACCGCCCACGGCGTGCGCGGCATCACCCTGGATGAGGGGAACTACGTGATCGGCATGGAGACGATCACCCCCGACTCCACCACGTCCATCCTCACGGTCACGGAGCGCGGCTACGGCAAGCGCACGCTCGTGAGCGAGTATCGACTCCAGGGCCGGGCCGGCAAAGGCATCATCAGCGTCAAGGTGACCGAGAAGAACGGGCCCGCGGTCTCGTTCCATCAGGTCCGCGACGGAGACGAGATCATGGTCATGACGGCCGAGGGCAAGATCCTCCGCACCCGGGTGGACGACGTGCGCGAGATCGGCCGCAACGCGCAGGGGGTGCGGCTGATCGACATGACGGAGACCGACCGTGTCGTGGGCGTGGCCAAGCTGGCCGAGTCGTCGGTCGAAGGGGCCGGCGAGGGCAGCGGCGCGGGTTCGAACGGGGATGAGCCCGACCCCGCCACCGGGAACAATGGAGGGTGAGCAGCCCAAGAAACCCCTCGACCCCCTTGTCAAGACCGCGCTCACGCTCTGTATCGGCCTGATCGTCATCACGGTGGGCGGCATGATCCTGACCGCGCCGGATCGTTCCATTCCCCCCTATAGCGTGATGGCGCAGCAGGGAGAGATCGTGACCGTCGACGTGCCGCCTCGCACGACGGACATTGAAATCGAAGCGCTCCTCGTGCGGTTCCAGACCGTGGGCCACGGCAACCGCAACCAGTTCGCGCGTCTCAAGATCAAGCCCACTACGCCCGGCGACCCGGCCGGCCTGTACCAGCGCGTGACGATCTACGTGTTCGACAATCCGGGCCTGTCGGAAGAGGCTTCGCTGAAAGAGTACCTGAGCGGCAGGGATCCGCTGGCCCGGGCCAGCTTCGAACGTGCCGTACGAGGTCTGTATCGTCTCACGGCCGACACGGAACTTGGCGCCATGGGATTCGTGCCGGAATCGGGTGCAAAGGGCGAGAGGCCATCCGTGGGCGCGCGCATCCTCTTTCACGGCACGGCGGGAAAGGGTTAGGAGGAGGCCGATTTCTCTAACAAGGCGCGGAGCCGCGCTTGGAGGGCCGGATCGTGGACTGGTTGGACGGCCGCCTCGATCGAAGCCTGCACGTCATCAGGCACGGTGGCCCTTGTCTCTGCTGTGGCAGGAGGAAGTTGGGCTGAAACGCTTGCTTCGACTTCCGGAGCAGGCGGCGTTCCTACGCGTAAGACGATATCGGTGATGGCGTCACCGCCGGCGCACGCTGAGAGCTTTGCCAGGAGCTCCGGTTTCAGGAACCGGAGCTGCTGCAGCCAGACCGAGTTCTCGGCGACCAGGTAGAGTTTTCGGTGGCGGATGGATTCGGGCCAGGTATGGTGTCCGATGTGCTCGCCGACGATCTTGGGCCAGTGCTGCTGGAGCGTGCACTCCAGCATGCGGGACTCCATCCCGTGATTTTTGAGAAGCTGGCCGAGGACATCAGGGATCGCGATCAAGCCGGGACGCCTGGCCATGAAGCTATCGTAGCCCGCTGCGGCATGCCCGTCAAGACGGAGGAGGCCACCATGAAGATGAAGACCCTCTTCGACAACTCGCTCTTCGAGGAATTCATGGGGCAAGCCCTGGAGAAATTCGAGCAGCACCTGAAGAACGAAGGGATCAAGCAGAACCCGCTGGAGCAGCGCATGAGAGGCGCGCGGGAGTTTGCGGTGTTCCTGCTGGGGCGGGGGCACCGCAAAGGGGAGCGGACGAAGGGACGAATCTAGGTTCAATGTAGGGGCGGCCCTATGTGGCCGCCCAGAGAGGGCACCCACGCAGAGGTGCCCCTACATGAATGTAACAGGGCGCCCATGCGGTGTCGCCCGCTCGGCGTCACCCCTCCGCCTTCGGCGACATTGACGGCGCCACCCGCAAGAACTCACCGCCTTGAATGCGAGCAAGGCAGATGCTATTCTTTTGGAACTAGAAGGAACGACCTAAAACATAGAAAGGGGGCGAACGGTATCGACGGGGATCATGAGGCCAGGGTGGCATGCCGAGCTCCGGGAACTCGTAAAAGTCCGGAAACCACAACTGCCAACCAAGAGCTGGCACTCGCTGCTTAATTAAGCAGTGACGTCTCTCTCCTGATGCCTGCGCGGGGGAAGAGGCGACGATAGCGGGCTGGTCCGGCGCCGGTGCTCAGCGGCGACGGGCGAGACACACTGGGCTAGCAACCGTTCTAAGCCTGCCGCAGGGCGTGGACGGAAGCGAACCCCCAAATCGGCGGCTACGCATGTAGAGGCCCTTCGCTGACGGTCTTCGGACCCGGGTTCAACTCCCGGCGCCTCCACCATGATGGCCCCTGGGTCATACAGACTCAGGGGCCTTTTCTTTCGAGGCCTGACTCACGCGCGACATTACTTGGTGTCTTTGGCGCAGCGGAACCCGCGGTCGGTGCTAGGGGCCGATGGGTAACTCCGCGACCGGAGCGCGGAGCGTTGGAGCAGCGCTGAATCGTACCACGACCCGCCGCGCACAACTTTCTCCTCGCCGTCTCGAGGCCCTTTCGGATTCCGCTCCAGCTCATACTTGTAGGAGGTATTGTCGTACCAGTCCGCCACCCATTCTGAGACGTTTCCCGCCAGGTCGTAGATCCCATAGGGGCTCCGACCGGCCTCTAGACTCCCGACGATGGCAAGCACGCCGTAGCCTTTCCACTCGCAGCACTTGTTGAAGTTCGCGTGTCGGGGCGTCGGCGCTTCATTGCCCCAGGGGTATTCCCGGCCATCCGTGCCCCGGGCGGCCTTCTCCCATTCGGCTTCGGTTGGCAGTCGCTTGCTGGCCCATCGGCAGTAGGCGTCGGCATCCTCCCAGGTCACGCCGATCACGGGCCGGTCCCCATGGCTCACCAAGCTCATTTCGCTCCATTTAAACGGCAGCTGTCGCCGGGTCGCCTGTAGGAATTTGGCGTAGCGCGAAGCGGTCACTTCGTACTTATCCATATAGAAAGCGTCGAGATAGACCGGGTGCCGGGGGTTATCAATACTGTCGCCGCCCATCGTGAACTCGCCGGCTGACACCAGCACTATCGGTGCGCCGTCCTTACCGATCAGCTCCCGGCCTGCAGGCGGAGGCGTAAAGGGACGGACGCGAGCCTCTTCAATCGGCTTCGAACGCTGCTCCGCGCGGGCTTTGGCCTGCTCCTCCGCGCGGCGGCGCTCTTCCGCAAGCTTGCGCTGCGCCTCTTCGCGGACGGCTTGTTCCGCGGCCGCGCGTTTGCGCTCTTCTGCCAACCGCTGTTGCTCGGCCTGCTGCTTGGCCCGTTCTTCCCGCTCCCGGGCTAGGCGCTCCCGCTTGGCGCGCCTCTCGTCCTCCTGCCGGGCTTGCTCCTCGGCGTCCAGCCGGGCTTTTTCTTCCGCAAGGCGTTTGCGTTCCTCCTCTAATCGTCTTTGCTCGACTTCCTGCTTGGCCTGTTCTTCCCGTTCGCGAGCCAGCCGTTGCGCCTCTTGTAACTCTCGTCTCTCTGCCTCCAGCTTGGCGCGCGCTTCCTCAAGACGCTGACGATCTGCCTCCAGCTTTCGGCGCTCGGCTTCCAGGTTGGCGCGTTCTTCCTTCTCACCGGCCAGCCGTTCGGCGTCCAGCCGGGCCTGTTCTTCCGCAGCGCGCTGGGCTTCTTCTGTGGAGAGACGGATGCGCTCTTCCGCCTGCCGTCGTTCTTGTTCCAGGGCCTCGCGTTCAGCCTGGAGAATTGGTTGGGCGAGACGGAGCTCCCTCGCGACCCCGGCCGTCACGTGAAACAGATGCACCTGCTTGGCCTTCATGCCCTGCAGCTCTTGGCGGATTGCGGCGTCCGTCAGCAACGTCTCCGGCGCCAGGGGCGTCCCCTCAACCGGCAACCACCACTCCAGACGGCCGTCCTTGTCGTATTGCGCGTGGCCGGCGAAGTAGATCAGGACGATATCGTCAGATTTGGCTTCGCCGCTCAGGCGAAAGAGGGCATAGGCAATGTTCTGTCGCGTGGCCTGCTCGTTGAACAGTTCGATGAGCCGCTCGCGCCGGACTCCGTAGCGCTGCGCGAGGTCGTCGCGCACCTCCATTGCGTCCCTGACTGCGGTCTGCAACGGAAGCCCCTGGTGGTAGTTGTCGATGCCGATGATCAACGCCCAGTATTCGCCCGTGACCGGCCCGCCGGCGGGCTGCGGAGGGAGCGCCAGGTTCTGGATCTCTGCCGGCGCGACCGGCGCAGTGAGCAAGACGGTAAGAGCCACTATCACCGACCGGGCGAGCACAGGGCGTTTCACGGATGAGTTCCTCTGGCAGGACGGCAAAGCAGAGCGTAGGCTACAGAAAGCAGGAGACGATAGCAAGCACGGTGGCGCCGCGAGCTTTTCTTTTACGACCGGCTCCTCTACTATAGGTGCTCCCTATGGCGGAAAGAAGACCACGGAAAGCAAAAGAAACGGGCACCGTACGGCGGCGGAAGCCCGCTGGGGTCTCGACTGGGCTGGCGGCTGCGGAACTGCTGGCGGCGGCGCCGCCGGGAGAGGTCGCCGAACTCCATCGCGCGATCGAGGACGACGGCGGGAAGGTGCTCGCCGTATACCGTGAACCCTTCGGCGGACGCTGGCTCCTCATGGCCGCGCTCCCGATTGAGAAGGTGGAGCCCACCCCCTACCAACGCAACCTCTCGGAAACGCACGTCCGCAGGCTCGAGGCCGTGATCGGCAAGCTCGGGCGATTCCTTGATCCGATCATCGCGGTTCGCGCGCCGCAGGCAGGCACGGCCAGATACTGGACGCCGAACGGCCACCATCGCCTCTCGGCCATGAAAACCTTGGGGGCGAAGAGCATCACGGCGATCGTGGTGCCGGAGGCCGCTGCGGCCTATCAGATCCTCGCGCTGAACACCGAGAAAGCACACAATTTGCGGGAGAAGGCGCTGGAGGTCATCCGCATGTACAAGGAGCTGGCGAGGCTCGACAGCGCCACGGAGGAGACTTACGCGCTGGAGTTCGAGGAGCCAGCCCTCATCACGCTGGGCCTCTGCTACGAGGAGCGGCCTCGATTCAGCGGCGGCGCCTACCATCCGGTGCTCAAGCGCGTGGATCAGTTCATGAAGGGCTCCTTGCGCGCTGCGTTGGAGGCCCGCCAGGCGCGGGCCAAAACCGTGCTGGCGCTGGACGATCTGGTCGCCCAGAAGGTCGAGGCGTTGAAGGCC
>Ga0209235_1000914_pt1 | contig 15612 bp, 10 predicted proteins | sample GraSoi013_1_20cm_4_FD_185817 | JGI IMG/M metagenome (GOLD analysis project Ga0209235, IMG submission 185817) | Grasslands soil microbial communities from the Angelo Coastal Reserve, California, USA - Sample 09_25_2013_1_20cm (SPAdes) (version 2) | ecosystem: Environmental > Terrestrial > Soil >... | reverse complement strand
AAACACCGGCACGTTCCGGTCGGCCAAACTCTGCAAGGCGCAGTGGAGTTTCACGCTGGTCGCGTCCGGGAAGAGATGGCGGCTGAAGAAGGTGAAATGCGCGAACCCGAGAGTCGTACTCTTCGCCCTTCTGAGGCCCACCGACAAGAGCCACCGGTCAAACTCTGCGATCGACACGGCCTGCGGGGACGGCTCACGGGAGGGCGGCCGGCGGCGTAGGCCGAGCTGCCGCAGCACCGCCCCGGCAGCCCCCTTGATCGGGTCGAGCGGTGGAGACCGCCAGGGATCGAGGACGTCGGTCAGCCGCCAGCGATTGTCAGCACTCACGAGGACATACCCGTCAGGCCTCACGACCCGCGCCATTTCGCCCAACGCCTGTCGGGGAGCGGGCAGCCATGGCAGGACGCCCAAGGCCAGCACTAACTGGAACGTGCCGTCCCGAAACGTGAGGTGCTGTGCGTCCTCCACGGCGGTCTTCACCACTTGCGCGAGGCCGGCCTCAGCCGCAGCCTGGCGCGTGCGCCCGACCATTTCACTCACGGTATCCACGGCGTCCACGACGAAACCGCGCTGACCCAAGGTCACGGCGGCGAGCCCGGCGCCGCAGCCGACTTCGAGCACGCGCTCGCCTGGCGCGAGCGCGAGTTCCTCAATCCATCGGAGTGATACCGCCAGGCGCTGTTGATAAATAGAGGGAACGAGTCCCGCCCAATTGTAGATCTCCGTCCAGGCACTCACCTGCGTGGCGAAGTACCCGTCAACACGGCGTTGCGCTTCCTCGGTCGAACCCACAGCACGCAGCGACATTGACGCTTTCCTCACATTCCCGTGCCACCATCTCCCCCTCACGCAGTTTGCATGCCGCTCCACGCGGTGCTTTGTGCACGCCACCTACCCTTCGGGGTGCTGCGACGCTGCAACACCGGCTCAACGGCCCAGGGTAGGGACGGAATGCGTGGGGCCTGAAGTCTGAGGGAGAGCAGCTCGATAGCGTGAGTCCAGACGGAAGACCCTAATGACTCTCGTTCGGCACCACCGTCGACACCAACCTAGGGACGAGGCCGCAGTGGCGCGGCTGATGCGCGAGCTACGACGCGCGGGCCACCTTGCACCGAGACCCTGACGAGGCATGCTCTACACCCGGGGTGAATTCTTAGGTCTGAGCGCGAGCCTGACCGCGGGCCTCGCATGGCGATGCCGTGACAAGCGCGAGGGCCAGCCCCCAACAGGTGCACCGTGACCTCTTGCGAGGGAGGAAAGCCTCGGCGCGGTACTGGGCACGCCCGTGGGATTCGGCTACGGGTTCGAGAAGGCGATCCGTCGTGACCGCTAGCCCCGTGACTAAGGCGTCATCTTCGAGGAGGAGGAACGGAGCCTCGTGTTCGGTGGGTGTGACTCCTTAGGAAGCTCGATTGCGTCGGTGGGCATGCGCAGTCCATCCAGCAGTGTCTTAATCCGGTTGTCAATATCGCCGCCGCGAGAAACGAGGCGCCCCGGTTCGCCTGGCCTTAGGAAGAGACTGCCGAGCTGCAGGACCATCGCCAAGCTTGCGGTGACGACGGGGATGAATTGGAAGGGTTCAATTCTTCGACTCTTCGACCGCGTGCGGTCAGCTGGTCGTGGTGTTCGGCTATGACGGGCTGGGCCCACACTTCACGCAGTTGGGGGTGAAAGGCTCTGCGCAAACGTTGCTTGTCGCCCGGAGCACCGTTGGGTTTGAGAGGTCCCCTGTACACCAGCCTGAACTCGATGCGGACCCCCTACGACTCTGTTTCAAACTCTGTTTCGGAACCTGCCGTGTATCCAGTGGGCCTGAGTGGAGTTGAACCACTGACCTCACGCTTATCAGGCGTGCGCTCTAACCACCTGAGCTACAGGCCCTACCCCTCACTCCCAGTCCCGCCTAGGCCCTTTCTTTGGCCGAAACTCCTCGTCCTCTTCGTCGTCGAACTCGTCGTCCAGGTCGTCGTATTCGTCGAGGTCGTCCAGATCCTCCTCGTCGAGCTCGTCCTCCTCCAGCTCGTCGTCGAAGTCCTCGTCCAGGTCCTTGTCCTCTTCGAAGTCTTCGAACTCCTCGTCGTCGAGACTGTCGCTGCGACGCTTGAGCGACCAGTCCGACGTCTCACGGGACAACATCGTCACCCCCAGCTGAGGTTGCGGTTGATGGTTTGAACGAGCGATCCGGCGCTGCCTTACGACTCCTCGGCCCGCGCGTTTCGGGCGAGCTTGCGGCGCTCCGTGGCGCCCAGGGCCCGCTTGCGCAACCTGATGGACGACGGCGTCACTTCGATTAATTCGTCGTCCTCAATGTATTCGAGCGCGAGCTCCAAGGTGATCTGCCGCGGCGGCTCGAGTATGATCATCTCGTCCGACGCGGTCGTCCGCATGTTCGTCAGCTTCTTCTCCTTCGACGGATTCACGTCCATGTCGTCGGTCCGGGCGTTCTCCCCCACGATCATGCCTTCGTACACTGGGTCGCCGGGCTTCACAAACATCGTGCCGCGCTCTTGCAAGTTGAAGAGCGCGTACGCCACCGCCACCCCCTGCCGGTCTGCGACCATCACGCCCCGGCTCCGCCCCGAGATCGGCCCCGCCCACGGCCCGTAGTCGTAGAAGCGGTGGTGCATGATTCCCGTCCCCCGTGTATCTGTCAAGAACTCGGAGCGGTACCCCAGCAAGCCCCGGGCCGGCACTTTGAACCGCATCCGGACGGTCCCCACTCCCGGGTTCTTCATGTCGAGCAGCGTCGCCCGGCGGGGGCCGAGCTTTTCCATCACCACGCCCAGGTACACCTCGGGGCAGTCGATCATCAGCTCCTCATACGGCTCGAGCTGCTCCCCGTTGGGCCCTTCACGCGGGATGATGCGCGGCCGGCTCACCTGGAACTCATACCCCTCGCGCCGCATCGTTTCCATCAACACGCCGAGGTGCAGCTCTCCCCGGCCCGACACGGTGAACGTCTGGGGATCATCCGTCTCCTCCATCCGCAGGGCCACGTTGCGCTCCAGCTCCCGGAACAGCCGCTCCCGCAACTGCCGGCCGGTGACGAACTTCCCCTCCCGCCCGGCGAAGGGAGAGTCGTTGACCTTGCAGTCCACCGAGATCGTCGGCTCCTCGACCGCGATGCCCGCCAGCCGCTCGAGGTGGTCGGGCGCCGTGATCGTCTTCCCGATCTCGACGCCGGCCAACCCGGCGAGCGCCACGATTTCGCCCGCCTCGGCCTCCTCCAGCTCCACCCGCTCCAGCCCCTCGAAGCCGAACAGCTTCACGACGCGCGCCTGCTCGTAGGCTCCGTCTCCCAGGGGCCCGGGGGCGCCCAGCGGCAGCAGGGCGACGGTGTCGCCTACCCGCATCCGCCCCCGCTCGATCCGCCCGATCGCGATCCGGCCCAGATACGACGAATAGTCGAGCGTCGAAACGAGCATCTGCAGCGGCCCGCTTACGTCCGCCCGGGGTGCCGGGATCGTGCTCAGGATCGTCTCGAACAAAGCCTTCAGATCAGTCCCCGGCGCCTTGAGATCGAAGGTCGCCGTGCCCGCCCGGCTCGATGTATAAAGGAAGGGGCAGTTGAACTGCTCGGGCGTCGCGTCCAGCTCCAGAAACAGCTCCAGCACCTCGTCGTGCACCCGCAGGGGCTCCGCGTCCTGGCGGTCGATCTTGTTGACCAGCACGATCGGCTTCAGCCCCAGGGCTAACGCCTTCCCCGCCACAAACTTGGTCTGCGGCATCGGCCCGTCGGCGGCATCCACCAGCAGCAGGAAGCCGTCGACCATCCGGAGGATCCGCTCCACTTCGCCTCCGAAGTCCGCATGCCCCGGGGTGTCCACGATGTTGATCTTGGCGTCGCCCCAGCGTACCGCCGTGTTCTTCGCCAGGATGGTGATCCCCCGCTCGCGCTCCAGCGGGTTCGAGTCGAGCACCCGCTCACCCACCTGCTGGTTGGCGCGGAACACCCCCGCCTGGCGGAGCATCTGGTCCACCAGCGTGGTCTTCCCATGGTCGACATGGGCGATGATGGCGATGTTGCGGATCTGCAAGGGGCTACGTCCTGAGTGTGCCTATGTGAGGGGCGAGGTGTGTGAGGGGCGCAGTATAGGAAGGGGGCTCGGAAAAGACAAGCGGGGAAGTCACAAGAACCTTGGTGCGTGGTGCGTGGTTACCGCCGGTGCGAGGCTCCCCGACGGGCCGCAAAGCAACCACGTCCCACGTACCGCGCATTCATTCACAGGTCTGGTCCCGCTCCATCTGCACCGTCACGTGGCGGATCCCCATCCCCCCCAGGCGGTCTTGCACCGCTTCCAGTACGCGCTGGTTGTCGGCCGGGTTCTGCACCACCAGGTGCCCGCTCATGGCGATCACCCCGCTCGTCACCGTCCACACATGAAGGTCGTGAATCGACGCTACACCAGGGACCGTGGCGATGCAGTTGTGCACCTCAGAGAGCGCGATATGGGCCGGCGCGGCCTCGAGCAGCACGTCTGCGCTCTCCTTTACGAGGCGCCACGCGCTGGCGAGGATCAGCAGGGAGATGAAGATCGAAATCAACGAGTCGGCGGCGATCCAGCCGGTCGTGAGGATGATCGCACCCGCGGCGAGCGCCCCGCCCGAGCCGAGGGCGTCGCTCAGCAGGTGGAGATACGCACCCCGCTCGTTGAGCGAGTGGTTGTGGCTGCGGTGCAGGAGCGCCGCTCCCGCGACGTTGGCGACGAGCCCGAGCCCGGCGACGGCGGCGAGCAGCGCACCCTGGACTGGCGCGGGATCACGCAGCCGGTGCAGCGCCTCGATCGCGACGCCGATGGAGATCGCCAGCAATGCCGCGCCGTTCACCAGCGCGGCAAGGATCTCGAGCCGCAGCAGTCCGAAGGTGCGCTCCGCCGTGACGGGGCGCTGCGCCAGGGACGCGACGCCCAGCGAGAGCCCCAGCGCCCCGACGTCGGCGAGCATGTGACCGGCGTCCGCGAGCAGCGCCAGCGAGTGCGCCACCCAGCCGCCCACGGCCTCGGCGACCATCACCACCGCCGAGATCCCCAGCACGACCGCCAGGCGACGCCGGCTTTCGGCGCGCAGCGGCGCACGGTGGGTGCACTGGACTTCTAAAGGCAGAGTCGCGGACATCAGACGTCAGACATCAGAGTTCAGTGTCATGACGAACCTCTGACGTCTGAGGTCTGACGTCTGACATCCGTATCCGAACCGCCTCCGCATGTCCGAACAGTCCCTCCGCTTCCGCCAGCGCGATGATGTGCGCGGCATCCTCCGCGAGCTGTCGCTCGGCGTACCCGATCACGCTGATGCGCTTCACGAAATCGTACACCCCCAACGGCGAAACATACCGGGCGGTTCCGCCGGTGGGCAACACGTGTGACGGACCGGCGAGGTAGTCGCCCACCGGCTCGGGCGTCGAGGCGCCGACGAAGATCGCCCCGGCGTGTCGGATGCGGCGCGCCACGGGCCACGGGTCGCGCGTCAGAACCTCGAGGTGCTCAGGCGCCCGCCGGTTGGCGACTTCGACGGCGCTGTCCAGATCCGGAACCACCACCACCACGCCGTGTCCGGCGAGCGAGCGCTCGACGATCGCCTGCCTCGGCGAGCGGGCGACCTGGCGCGCCACCTCGGCCTCGAGCGCATCCGCCAGCGCCGTGCTCGTGGTGACGCACCAGGCGCAGGCGTCTTCATCGTGCTCGGCCTGGGCGATCATGTCGGCCGCGACGAAGCGCACGTCCGCGTTCTCGTCGGCGATGACGAGCAGTTCGGTCGGTCCCGCCAGCATGTCGATCCCGACTTCCCCTGCCACCTGACGTTTCGCCTCGGTCACGAACCGGTTGCCCGGACCCACGATCTTGTCGACCCGCGGGATCGTGCGCGTGCCGTAGGCCAGCGCGGCGATCGCCTGCGCACCGCCGATCCGGAACACCCGATCCACTCCGGCCAGGCGCGCCGCGGCCAGCACGACGCCGGGCGTCTCGCCTCCGCGGCCGGGCGGCGTGACCATCACGATCTCTGCCACTCCGGCGACGACCGCGGGGACCGCATTCATTATTACGGTCGAGGGATAGGCGGCCTTGCCCCCGGGGACGTACAGCCCCACCCGATCGAGCGGCACCACCCGCATTCCGATCTCGGTGCCGTGCTCATCGCGCTCGAGAAAGCCCTCGTCGACCTGGCGGGCGTGATAGTCCCGCACGCGCCGCACGGCCGTTTCCAGTGCCGCGCGAACTGCGCGAGGGATGGTTTCGAGTGCGTCCTGACACCGGACACCGGGCACCTCCCACTGCTCCGGCGGCAGGTCCACGGCGTCGAGCCGCTGGGTGTGCTCGCGCACGGCCGCGTCGCGGGAGGCGCGCACGTCGTCCAGGATCGCGCGCACCGCGCGCGCGGTGTCAGGGTCGGCCCCGCCGATCCTCGCCAGGTGGGGCGCCAGCACGTCATACGGCGGCGCTTGAAGTCGAGTGAGCACCGGCTATGTTCCCGCCTCTATGCCCGGGCCTCTGTCGCAATCGATCGGCATGCGCCTCATCGCAGTCGTGCTGCTGGTGCTCGCCAACGCGTTCTTCGTCGCGGCGGAGTTCGCGCTCGTCGCCGCGCGGCGCACGCGCATCGACGCCCTGGTGCGGCGCGGCGACCGGAAGGCTAAGACCGTCCAGACGGCGTTGCAAGATCTCTACCGGCAGCTGTCGGCCGCACAGCTCGGCATCACCGTCGCCTCGATCCTGCTCGGCTACGTGGCCCAAGACACCGTGGCCCACCTGTTCCACGAATGGTTCGCCGCGCTGCCCGCCGCGCTCGGCTTCCTCACGCGGGGCGGCGTCGCGTCGACCGTCGCCGTGGCGGTGATTTCCTTCCTCCACGTGGTGTTCGGCGAGCAGGCGCCCAAAGCCTGGGCCATCACCTATCCCGAGGGGACGAGCCGCTGGATCGCAGCGCCGCTGATCTTCTTCTCCTGGATCACGCGGCCGTTCACCGACCTGCTCAACTGGAGCGCCAACCGCGTCGTGCGGCTGCTCGGAATCCGGAGCACGACCGCCGAGCTCGAGCGGATCCACTCCCCCGAGGAAATCCGGATGCTCGTCGAGCAGAGCCGCAAGACCGGGCGCCTCGCGGCCGACGACGCGCGCCTCCTTGAAGGCGTGTTCGAGTTCAGCGAGAAGACGGCGCGCGAGGTGATGACCCCCCGCACCGACATCGTCGCACTGCCGATCGACCTCACGCTCGAAGAGGCGGCGGATCAGGTCGCCGTCGCCGGGCGCTCGCGCTACCCCGTGTACCGCGAGACGCTCGACGACATCGTCGGCCTCGTCCACGCGAAGGACATCCTCGCGGGGCTCCGATCGGCGAAGGGCGGCTCGCTCCGCGCCATTCTCCGGCCAGCCGTGTTCGTGCCCCGCACCCGCGAGGTGGAGGACGTGCTGGCGGACATGAAGCGTCAGAAGATTCATCTCGCCATCGTGCTCGACGAGTTCGGCGGCACCGCGGGGCTGGTCACGATGGAGGACCTGCTCGAAGAGATCGTCGGGCAGATCTACGACGAGTACGACCGCCCCAGCGCAGAGACCCGTGCGGCGCCGGGAGAGGGCGCGCCCTTGCTGCCCGGCGCCATGCCATTGCGCGACGTGAACCAGACGTACGGGCTCGACCTCGACGAGACGAGCTACACCACGATCGGCGGCTACCTGTTCGGCACGCTCGGTCGGCTTCCCAAGGTCGGCGACCACGTGGCCGTGAAGGGCGCGGCGTTCGAGATCGTGGAAATGGACGGCCGCCGAGTCGGCGCTGCGCGCCTGCTCCAGCGCGCCGCCGGTGAGGGAGCGGCGCAATGACCCGGAGTTCCTCCATCGCCCCCATTCCCCCGGGCGCGCTCGATCTCGCGGGCGACGCCGTGCGTCGCCGGCGCGAGCTCCAGGGCCGCATGCTCGAGCGGCTCGAGGCGGTCGGCTATGAGGAGATCATCCCGCCCACTTTCGAGTACGCCGAGGTCTTCGTGCGTGCCGGCGGCGGGGCGGCGGACATCGCGGACCGGCTGATTCGCTTCCTCGACCTGGACGGCAAGCTGCTGGCGCTGCGCTACGACTTCACTGCCAGCGTGGCGCGCCTCGCCGCCACCAAGCTCGCCGACCGGCCGACGCCACTGCGCCTCTCCTACGCCGGCAAGGTATTCCGCCAGGACCCCGAGCGGGAAGGGCGCCGGCCGCGCGAGATCCTCCAGGTGGGCGGTGAGCTGCTGGGGGAAGGCGGCGTGGTGGCGGACGTCGAGGTGCTGCGGCTCGCGCTCGCGCTCGTGGGCTCCGCTGGCGTCGCAGAATTTCAGCTGAACCTGGGTCACGTCGGCGCCCTCGCGCCGGCACTCGCGGCCCTCCCACTCGACGAGCGCGCCGCGGTGCGGCGCCTGATCGACCGGAAAGACGCCGCCGGACTCGCCGCCGCCGCGCCCGGCCCGCTGACCGAATTGCCGTTCATCATCGGCCGGCGTGAGGCGCTGGACCGCGCCGCCCGGGTGATCGACACCGCGCCCGGACCGAACGATGCGATCGCGCGGCTCGAGGCGATCGACACCGCCCTCTCCGAAAGCGAGCGACGCCACGTCGTGTACGACTTCGGCGAGGTCCGCGGTCTCGACTACTACACGGGCATCCACTTCGAGATCTTTGTCGCGGGAGCGGGGACGGCCGTCGGAGCGGGTGGCCGCTACGACGACCTGATGGGCCGTTTCGGTCGGCCTCTCCCCGCGGTGGGGCTCGCGCTCGACCTCGATGCGCTGGCCGCGGCGGCGCCGTGACCGCGCGGACCATCCTCAAGCTGGCGCTCGCCAAAGGGCGCCTCCTCGAGCCGTCCCTCGCCCTGCTCCGGAACATCGGCGCGGCCGTGGCGGAGCCCGCGACCAACCGGAAGCTGCTCGTACCGTCGTCGGACGGGTCGCTGTCGGTGCTGTTCGTGAAGCCCACCGACGTCCCGGTGTACGTGGAGTCGGGCGCGGCGGACGTCGGGATCACGGGCACCGACGTGCTGCGGGAAACCGAGGCCGACGTGCTCGAGCCGCTCGCACTCGGCTTCGGCCGGTGTCGCATGGTCGTCGCGAGCCCGACGGCGGTCCCATACCCGGCCCTCACCGGCGGCGTCACGCCGCGCGTCGCGACGAAGTACCCCCGGTTGACGCGCGCCTTCTTCGCCGAAACCGGCCTGGGCGTGCAGGTGATCGGGGTGAGCGGCAGCGTCGAGGTGGCTCCGCTGCTCGGACTGTCGCACTGGATCGTGGACCTGGTCGACACCGGTCGCACGCTGCGCGAGAACGGCCTCGTCGAGCGCGCGCGGATCCTGGACGTCGGCGCCGTACTGGTGGTGAATCGGGCGAGTCAGAAGCTGCGCCTCGAAGAACATCAGCGGCTGCTGAAGGCGTTACACGACGGCACGACGGCACGTTCCCCCTAACCGCGACGTGCCCGCCCCGCCAGCTCGACCGCCAGCTCGAGTGCGGCCCGCATCGAGCCCGGGTCGGCGATGTCCTTTCCCGCAATGTCCAGCGCGGTCCCGTGATCCGGGGCCGTTCGCGGAAACGGCAGCCCGAGGGTGACGTTCACACCTTTGCCGAAGCCGGCGACCTTTACCGCCGTCATCCCGACGTCGTGATACGGCGTGAGGACGGCGTCGAACTCCCCGCGGAGCGCCCGCACGAAGACGGTGTCGGCGGGGAGAGGGCCCGCCGCGGCGAGCGCTTCGGCCGCCGGGCGCAGCACTCGATCGTCCTCGTCGCCGAACAGCCCTGATTCGCCGGCGTGCGGGTTGAGCGCGCACACCGCGAGCCGCGGCCGGGCGATCCCCCACCACTCCCGCAGCGCCGCCTCCGTGATCCGGCCGGTGCGCACGACGCGCTCGGTCGTCACGGCGCGCGGCACGTCGCGCAGCGGCAGATGGGTGGTGACGAGCACCACACGGAGCCCGCGCGTGGTGAGCATCATCGCCACATCGCGGTCGCCCGCCAGATGCGCCAGGAACTCGGTGAGGCCGGGGTAGCGGAACCCGGCGAGATGCAGGGCGTGCTTGTGCACCGGCCCCGTGACGACCGCGTCTGCTTCCCCGGCCAGCGCCAGGCGGACGGCCTCTGCGACCGCCTCGCCGGCAATCCGGCCGGCGACATCGGCAGGCCCCGCGTCCCGCTCCCGACTCCCGAGTAGCACGACGTCCGCGTGCAGCGGTCCGAGCGCGAGGGCCTTGGCTACTACTTCCGGCCCGATGCCGCGCGGGTCGCCCAGCGTGACGGCGAGACGTGGACGGCGGGCTACGGCGTCAGGGGCGGGTGTCGACGTAGGTCGTGCGGCGCAGGATCTCGAGATAGTGCTGCACGGCGAGCTGCTGGCCCATGTTCTCGCGGATCCGGTCCTTCACGTCGTCGAAGCTCAACTCACCCTCGGGCAGGCGTTTCGTGAGCTCGAACACGACGAACTTGGGCCGCTTCGAGTCCGCCCCCACCTCGAACACCGGCTTCAAGCCGGGGACGGTGTCGCTGTCGATCGCATGCTGGTAGTCCGGCGGCAGCTGGGTCAGGGGCAGCTCCGGCACGATCTTGCCCTCCTCGGGATCTCCATAGCGGCGCGCCAGCGAGTCGAACGGCGCGCCCGCGGCGAGGGCGTCGTGCACCGAATCGGCTACGCGACGCGCCCGCGCGATCTGCGCAGCGGAGATGCTCGGGGCGACGAGCACGTGGCGTGCCAGCACCTCCGCCGGCTGGACGCGCTCCACCTGGATGATGTGGTAGCCGAACTCGGTCTCGACGGGATCGGAGATCTCCCCCGGCCGGAGGCGGAAGGCGATGTCCTCGAATTCCTTGACCATGACGGCACGGCGAAACCACCCCAGCTCGCCGCCCTGCTCCCGCGAGGCGCTGTCGGCGGAGTATTTCTTCGCCACGTCCGCGAAGTTGGCGCCGCGCCGCAGCACCACCACCAGCGACTCCGCGAGCTGGCGCGCCCGCGCTTTCGCGGACGAGTCCGCCTGCGGCGTGACGACGATCTGCCGGAAGGAGATCGCCGCCGGACGCTTCGGCTGCTGCGCGCGGTTCTCCTCCCAGAACTGCCGCATCTGCGCATCCGTGGGGGGGATTGGCCGCAACTTTCCCTTCTCCCGCAGCTGATCGAGCAAGCGCTTCTGCAGAATCCCGCGGCGCTGCTGATCCGCCAGCCAGCGGCGCCATTCTTCCTCCGACAGGAATTGGGCGGCGCGGAGCTGCGCTTGAAACTCGGTGATCGACGTGAATTGCTTCCGCACGTTCTGTACGGTCTGCTCGACCTGGTCCTGGACTTCCTGGTCGGTGACCTTGATCGTGGTGTCGCGCTCTGCCTGCTGGACCACCAGCTCCTCGTCCACCATCTGACTGAGCACTTGGCGCCGCGCCGCGGCCCGGCCGGCGGAATCGGTGGGGAGCGTCATCCCCTGCGCCTGGGCCAGCACGAGCTGCTCCTCCACCTGCGACGCGAGGATCGGCTTCGACCCCACGATCGCCACGATGCGGTCGACGGGCCGGGTCGAGGCCAGCTCCCCTTGGCCCGCCGCGCGCACGGCACCGCCGAAGCCGAGGGCAAGCCCGAGCAGCGTCACGCCGGCGCCGCGCATGTTACCGCGGCGCCCGCGGCTTCGCGCTGTCGGCCGGCGGCGCGGGCGCGGGCCCCGGCGCGGGCTTGAGACCCGTGCCGCTGCCCCGGCTGGCCGAATCGCGCTGCGCGCGGATCGCCTGGGCGCGCTCCAGCGCCTGCGCCAGCCCCGCCTCGTTGACGGACCAGCCTTGCCCTGGGCGCAGAGCCATCGCGAGAAACGGAGGCACCGGGAAGAACTGCGCCGCCCCCTGCTCGAAGACCCGATCGAGGTAATCGTTCACGTGCCGCGTCGCCAGCTCGATACGCGCCGGCTCCGTCGCCGCGGAATCCTTGAGCACCCGCGGGGAGAGCGCGAGCACGGTCTGCAGGATCGTCAGTACCGAATCGTGCTCGGTCTGGAGCCCCCGCCAGTCCTCGGGCGTGAGCTGCACGCCGGCCGAGTCGACCTCCCGCAGCAGCAGCTCGCGCTGCGCGAGACGGCGGACGAACTCGGTGAGCTGGGCGTCGCTCGCCATGCCGATGCTGCTCACATCGCGCTGGTCGAGGGCGAACAGCCACCGAGCCAGGTCCCGCACCCGAAAGACGCCGCCGTGGTAGGTGGCGAGCTTGCGGCGGTCCTCGGTCGACGGCGCGACCTCCTGGATCGCCTGGCGCACGAGCGCCGCGGCCCCGCCCTGGACCTTCAAGTCGCGCTGCGCGGCGAGACTGTCGATGTACGCCGAGTCGAAGTGCACCGCCATGGCCGTCTCGAGCTCCGTGCGGAACGAGTCGCGCACCTCCTCGAGCGCTGGGCGGCGAATGATGTGAAATCCGAACGGCGACCGCACCAGCCCGCTCATCGCGCCCGGCGCGAGCCGCCACGCCACGGTGTCGAATGCCGGGACGAACCGGCCGCGCCCCACGGCGCCGAGGTAGCCGCCGCGCGACTTCGACCCGGGATCCTCCGAGTAGCGCTTCGCAAGCTGGCTGAAGTTGGCGCCGCGCTGTGCCTGCACCTGGCGGAGCAGTCCTTCCGCCTGCTGCTTCTTGTCCTGCTCGACTTTGGGAGCGGCGCTCGGGGGGACGCTCACGAGAATGTGCTGGAACAGGCGGACGTCGCCGGCGTGGTATGCCGAGTCCGTCTGGTCCGCCGTGAGCTTCGCGCGGGCTGCGACCAGCTGATCGTGGTAATGCTCCCACCGGAGCTGCGCGACGTTGGGCCAGTTGGCCTCCAGCACCAGCGCCGAATCGTCCATGTTGCGGCCGCGGGCGAGCTCCACCGCGAACACCGCGTAGTCGAGGTAGACCGTGGTGAGCCCCGTGACCGCTTCCGGGCGCAGCGGCACCTTCTTGGCTCGGCCGGCCAGCTCCGCCAGGCGCCCCACGGTCAGGGTCTGCCCCGCTGCGGTCCCGGCCACTTCGGGGTGCGCGGAAAACGCGTCCCGGAGAGCGCCGCACCCCGCGAGCGTCAACACGGCGACTACCAAACCCGACCGTCGCATCCCGACTCCTTAGGCGTGAGAGTCCTGCAGAACCGCCGTGAGGGCCCGCACGAGACCGGGGCCGATGGCTTCGCCGCCCAGCCGGCGCAGCCGCAGGGAGAGCGGCGCCGGGCGCCGCACCTCGGCCTCGAACTGCACGGCATCGAGCGCCGCCGTCAGCCCGGCGAGGCGCGGGTGCGCGTCCCGCCGAAACGTGAGCCGCGCCTCGTCGCCTTTGACGAGGACCAGCTCCAGTCCCGCCTGGGCGCCGAGCGCGCGGAGCTCGGACACGAGAAGCAAGCGTTGCGCGTCGTCGGGGAGGGGGCCGAACCGGTCGCGCAGCTCCTCGCGCACCGCTTGAATCTCGCACGGCCGCCCGGCCCGCGCCAGCCGCCGATACAGATCGAGCTTCGCCGCCGCGTCGGGCACGTAGGCATCCGGCAGATGAGCGGGTCGGTCCAGGATGACCTCTGGCGGCGCGAACGTCGCGCTGCCCGCTCCTCCCTCTCCACCTTTCAAAGCGTCGACGGTTTCCTGGAGCCACCGCAGGTACATGTCGAAGCCGACGGCCTGCGCATGGCCCGATTGCTCGCCGCCCAGCAGGTTCCCGGCGCCGCGCAGCTCGAGGTCGCGCAGCGCGATGCGATAACCGGAGCCCAGGTCCGTGTGATGCTCCAGGACGCGTAGCCGCTCCTCGGCGTCCGCATCCACGAGATCCGGCGCGAGCAGATAGCAGTAAGCGCGACGGTGGCTGCGTCCCACACGCCCCCGCAGCTGGTACAACTGCGCCAGACCGAGCTGATCCGCCCGGTTCACGATCATCGTGTTCGCGTTCGGGACGTCGAGCCCCGACTCGACGATCATCGTGGACACGAGGATGTCCACTTCGGCCCGCACGAACCGCGCCATCACGTCGTCGAGCTCCGCCTCCTTGAGCCGGCCATGCGCCACCGCGATACGCGCCCGCGGCGGCCCGAGCGCCCGCACACGCTCGGCGATCGTATCGATCGTCTCGATGCGATTATGCACGAAATACACCTGCCCCGCCCGATCGAGCTCCCGCGCCAGCGCCTCCTCGATCAGCGCGTCGTCCCACGGCTCGATGAACGTCAGCACCGGCGAGCGGTCCTTCGGCGGCGTCTCGAGCAGCGTCAGGTCGCGCAGTCCGGCGAGCGACAGGTGCAGCGTGCGTGGGATCGGCGTCGCGGTGAGCGTCAGTACGTCCACCGCGAGCTTCAGCGCTTTCAGCCGCTCCTTGTGCCGGACCCCGAATCGGTGCTCCTCGTCCACGATCAACAGCCCCAGGTCGTGAAACCTGACGTCGCGGGAGAGCAGCCGGTGGGTGCCGATCACCAGGTCCACGGCGCCCCGCTCCAAGCCCTGGACGACTCGCTGCGTGTCCCTGGGATTGCGGAACCGCGAGAGCACCTCGATCCGGACCGGGTAATCGGCGAGCCGCTCTCGGAAGGTGCGCCCGTGTTGCTCGGCGAGGATCGTCGTGGGGGCGAGCACCGCGACCTGTTTGCCCGCTTGCACCGCCTTGAACGCAGCCCGCAGCGCGACTTCCGTCTTGCCGTACCCGACGTCGCCGACCAGCAGCCGGTCCATCGGCCGGGCGCGCTCCATGTCGCGCTTCACCTCCTCAGCGGCGCGACGTTGGTCGGGCGTGTCGTCGTACAGGAAGGCCGACTCCAACTCGCGCTGCCACGCGGTGTCGGGCGGGAATGGGAACCCGGTCGCGAGCTGGCGGCGCCCGTACAGGTCGAGGAGCTCGGCCGCCATCTGCCGGATGGCGGCCCGGGTCTTGTCTCGCTGGCGCTGCCACGTGGTCGCACCGAGACGGTGCAGCTTGGGCGGTGGGGTGTCGCCGTTCCCGGCGGCGCGGTAGGGCTCGAGCTGATCCAGCCGGTACAGCGGGACGTTGAGCCGATCGCCGCCTTCGTACTCGACCACCGCCACCTCGAGCGTCCCGCCCTCCGAGCCGACCGCGATCGTCTGGATCCCGCGATACAGCCCGATCCCGTGTTCGAGATGCACCACGTAGTCTCCCGCCTGCAGCGCACGGGCCGCCGCCGTCGCGGACGCCTCACGGTAGCGCCGCGGCCGCCGCAGGCGGCGTGCGCGCCGAAAGATCTCGTGGTCGGTCAGCACGCGGAGCGTCGGCAGGACGAACCCGCCGTCGAGCGCTCCGATCGCCAGCGTCGCGGCCTCCGCGCCGAGCAGCTCCTCCAGCCGCTCGAGCTGGCCCTCGTTGTCGCACAGGATCACCGTCGGCGGGCCGGCCGCCACGAGCCGGCGTAGTCGCTTGATGTCGCGGTCCACCGGCTCGGGCGGGGTGAGCGGGAACCGCGTGGACGCGTCCGGCGCATTGAGAGCGAGACCGCCGAACGCCGCCAGCTCGCCGCGCCAGCGCTCGGGAGCGACGAACAGCTCCGTTCGCGCCGGCGGATCTTCGCCCAGCCGCCGCGCGATCTCGAGGTGATGCTCTGCCTCCGCCCACGCGCGATCCACCTCCTGCGCCAGAGCGGATTCCTGTTCCAACACGAGCAGCGCATCGGTAGGGAGGAGAC
>Ga0209235_1000910_pt1 | contig 15647 bp, 9 predicted proteins | sample GraSoi013_1_20cm_4_FD_185817 | JGI IMG/M metagenome (GOLD analysis project Ga0209235, IMG submission 185817) | Grasslands soil microbial communities from the Angelo Coastal Reserve, California, USA - Sample 09_25_2013_1_20cm (SPAdes) (version 2) | ecosystem: Environmental > Terrestrial > Soil >... | reverse complement strand
CACCTTGATCGTGGTGTCGCGCTCCGCCTGTTGCACCAGCAGCTCCTCGTCCACCATCTGCGAGAGGATCTGGCGCCGCGCGGCATCGCGCCCCGTCGAGTCCTGCGGGACCTTCGCGCCCTGTGACTGCGCCAGGACGAGCTGCTCTTCCACCTGCGACGCGAGGATCGGCTTCGTGCCGACGACCGCCACGATGCGATCCACGGGACGGTCGGTCGCTGCTCGACCCTGCGCCGCGGCAGGCGTCCCCCAGGGAGAGACGGCGGCAAGCACCGCCACGACACTGGTCAGAACGAGGGCACGCATGTCAGCGCGGCGCCTGCCGGCCGCCGCTCTCCGCCGCGACAGGCGGCGGGCCAGGCGCCCGCTTCAAACCCGTGGGCGCGGGCGCGCGCGCCGTCGTGTCCGCCGCCCGGATCGCCTGTGCGCTCTTCAGCGCCCGCGCGATTCCCGCCTCGTTGACCGACCACGGCTGGTCCTGGCGGAGCGCGCCGGCCAGGAAGGGCGGGACCGGGTAGAACGGTGCGGTGCCCCGGGTCACCGCCTGGTCCACGTACCGGTCGACGTGCGCCATGGCGAGCTGCACGCGCGCGGCGGGGGTCGCGGCGGAGTCCTTGAGGAGCTGGGGCGAGACGTCCAGCAGGCCCTCGAGCCGCGCGACAGCCGAGTCGTGCACGGAGCGCAGGCGCCGCCAGTCGTCCGGGCTGAGCCGCACGCCGGCCTTGTCCACCTCTACGAGCAGCATCTCACGCTGCGCGAGCACCTTGATGAACTGGTTCAGCTGGGCGTCGCTCGCCGCGGAGATCCCGCGCACGTCGTTCGGATCGAGCGCCAGGAGCCACCGCGCCAGATCTTTCACCCGGAACGTGCCTCCCTTATAGGTGGCCAGCGTCCGGCTGTCGCTCCGGGCGGAGACGATCTGCGGAACCGCCTGGCGCACCAGGGCGGGCGCGCCGGACTCGATCTTGAGCTGTCGCTGGTTCGCGAGGCTGTCCAGGTACAGGGAGTCGAGCTGGGCGGTGCGCGAGTTCTCGAGATCGACGCGGAACGAGTCGCGCACCTCGGCCAGCGGCGGCCGGCGAATGATGTGGAACCCGAACGGCGTCCGGACCACGGCGGTCATCGCGCCGGGCGGGAGCGTCCACGCCGCACTGTCGAACGCCGGGACGAACTGCCCCCGCGGCGTGGCTGGTAGGTACCCCCCCTTCGACTTCGATCCTGGGTCCTCCGAGTAGCGCCGAGCGAGCTGCGCGAAGTTGAATCCACGACGCGCCGCGGCCTGCATCAGAACCGCGCTGGCTTCCTTCTCTTTCTGCTGCTCCACCATCGGCACGGCGCTCTGCGGGATTCGGATGAGGATGTGCTGGAACAGGCGGACCGTGCCTGCCTGGAACGCTGAATCCGCCTGGGCGGGCGTGAGCTTGCCGCGCGTCGCGATCAGCTGGTCGTGATAGTGCTCCCATTTGAGTTGCGCCGCCACCGGCCACTGCGTGGCGAGCACCAGGGCCGAGTCGTGCAGGTCGCGCCCGCGCCCCAGCTCGGTCGCGAACACGGCGTAGTCCAGGTAGACGTTCGCGACGCCGGTGAGCACGTCGGGTCGGATGGGGATGCGCTGCGCGCGCCCGACCACGTTCGCCAGGCGGTCGACCGTCAGGGTCTGGCCGGCGGCCGTGCCGGCCACCTGCGGGTCGCCCGAGAACGCGTCCCCCAGGGCGCTACATCCAGTCAACACGAGGACCATGACGATCAGACCCAGCCGTACCATGCCAACTCCTTAAGGGTGAGCGTCCGCGAGAACCGCGGTGAGAGCGCGGACGAGCCCCGACCCGATAGGCTCTCCGCCGAGCCGGCGGAGTCGCAGGGAGAGCGGCGCCGCCCGCCGGACCTCGGCCTCGAACTGCACCGCATCGAGCGCCGCCGTCAGGCCGGCCAGCCGCGGGCTCGCGTCCCGAGCGAACGTGAGCCGCGCCTCGTCGCCCTTCACCAGGACCATTTCCAGTCCGACACGGGCGCCGAGGGCGCGGAGCTCGGAGACGAGGAGCAAGCGTTGCGCGTCATCGGGAAGCGGTCCGAACCGATCCCGCAATTCCTCGCGCACCGCTTGAATCTCGCTAGGCGCCTCGGCCCGCGCCAGCCGCCGGTACAGCTCGAGCTTCACTGCTTCATCCGGCACGTATTCGTCGGAGAGGTGCGCCGGCAGATCCAGGATCACCTCGGGTGGCACCCGTGCACCGTTTCCATCATCTCCCTTCCCGGACTTGAGCGCGTCAACGGTCTCCTGGAGCCAGCGGAGATAGGTATCGAACCCGACCGCCTGCGCGTGGCCCGACTGCGCGGCCCCGAGCAGGTTGCCGGCGCCGCGCAGCTCGAGATCGCGCAACGCGATCCGGTAGCCGGAGCCGAGATCGGTGTGATGCTCCAACACGCGGAGCCGCTCTTCCGCCTCGTCGTCGACGAGGTCGGGCACGAGCAGATAGCAGTAGGCGCGGCGGTGACTCCTCCCCACGCGCCCGCGCAGCTGGTACAGCTGCGCCAGCCCGAGCTGGTCCGCACGGTTCACGATCATTGTGTTCGCGTTCGGCACGTCGAGTCCGGACTCGACGATCATTGTGGACACGAGAATGTCCACCTCGCCCCGGACGAATCGGGCCATCACGGCATCGAGCTCGGCTTCCTTGAGTTTCCCGTGCGCGACCGCGATCCGCGCCCGCGGCGGGGCGAGGGCCCGCACCCGCTCCGCGATCGTGTCGATCGTCTCGATCCGATTGTGCACGAAGTACACCTGCCCGCCGCGATCCAGCTCCCGTGCCAGCGCCTCCTCGATCAATCCGTCATCCCACGGCTCGATGAACGTGAGCACCGGGGAGCGGTCCTTGGGCGGCGTCTCGAGCAGCGTGAGGTCCCGCAACCCGGCCAACGACAGGTGCAGGGTCCGCGGAATGGGTGTCGCGGTGAGTGTCAGCACGTCCACCGCGAGCTTCAGCGCCTTGAGCCGCTCCTTGTGTCGGACGCCGAAGCGGTGCTCTTCATCGACGATGAGGAGCCCGAGATCGTGGAACCCGACGTCGCGCGACAGCAGGCGATGCGTGCCGATCACGACGTCCACTTCACCGGTTTCGAGCTGCCGCGTCACCTGCTTCGTCTCCTTCGGGCCGCGGAACCGCGACAACACCTCGATCCGCACGGGGTAGTCGGCGAGCCGCTCGCGGAACGTGCGCCCGTGTTGCTCGGCGAGAATGGTTGTGGGAACGAGGACCGCCACCTGCTTGCCGGCCTGCACCGATTTGAAGGCGGCCCGCAATGCGACCTCGGTCTTCCCATACCCCACATCGCCCACCAGCAGTCGGTCCATCGGACGGGCGCGCTCCATGTCCCGCTTCACTTCCTCCGAAGCCCGCCGCTGGTCGGGTGTGTCCTCGTACAGAAAGGCCGACTCGAGCTCGCGCTGCCACGGGGTGTCCGGAGGAAACGCGAATCCTTTCGCGAGCTGTCGCCGGGCGTACAGGTCGAGCAGCTCGATCGCCATCTGCCGGATCGCCGCGCGCGTCTTGTCGCGCTGCCGCTGCCACGTCGTGGTGCCCAGCCGGTGGAGCCGGGGCGGCGGCGCGTCGCCGTCGGCCGCGGCCCGGTACGGCTCGAGCTGATCCAGGCGATACAGCGGTACGTTCAACCGGGACCCGCCCTCGTACTCTACGACGGCCACCTCGAGCGTCCCGCCCTCCGCTCCCACCGGGATCGTCTGGATCCCGCGGTAGATCCCGATGCCGTGCTCGAGATGCACCACGTAATCGCCGGCCTTGAGCGCCCGCGTCGCGGCCGTGGCCGTGGCTTCGCGATAGCGGCGCGGCCGCCGCAGCCGGCGGGCCCGACGGAAGATCTCGTGGTCGGTGAGCACGCGCAGCCCGGGCAGCACGAATCCGCCGTCCAACGCCCCGACCGCGAGCGTCGCCCGGTCGCCGGCCAGGAGCTCCTCCAGTCGCTCGAGCTGACCTTCGTTGTCGCACAAGATCACGGTCGGCGGCTCGGTCGCGACGATCTGGCGCAGCCGCTTGATGTCGCGGTCCACCGGCTCGGGGGGCGCAATCGGGAACCGAACCCCGGTTTCGGTCGGATCGAGCGCGATCCGGGGGAACCGGGCGAGCTGCGCCCGCCACGCCGCCGGTTCGACGAACAGCGCCTCCCGCGCCGGCGGCTCCTCGCCCAGCCGCCGCGCCACGTCGAGATGGTGGGCCGCCTCGCTCCAGGCGCGCTCCACTTCCTGTCCCAGCGCCGACTCTTGCTCCAACACGATCAGCGCGTCGCTGGGGAGCAGATCCAGGAGCGACTGACGTGGTGGGGGCGCCGCATGCTGCTCCCCTACGTCGCCGGCCTGCCCTCCCTCAGTCTTCACCGGCAGGACCGTCACCCGCTCGATCGCCTCGCCGGAACGCTGCGAGTCGAGATCGAACGTACGCAGCGACTCGATCTCGTCTCCCCACCACTCGAGCCTCGCCGGTGCCGCCATCCCAAACCCATACACGTCGAGGATCCCGCCCCGTACGCTGAACTGCGCCACTTCCGTGACGGTCGGGACGCGAGCGTAACCCATCGCCTCGAGTCCCTGGATGACGGTTGCGAATTGTAGGGGCGCAGCATGCTGCGCCCCTACTCCCTTTTCCAACACCAATCGCATTTCTCGCAGCGTCCCAGGCACCCCCGTGCGCTCGGCGGCGGCGCGCGCGGTCGTGACCAGCACCCGAACCTGCCCCGACAACAGCAGCTCCAGCGTCTCCACGCGCTCGCCGGCGATCTCGAAGTGCGGCTCTTCGGCGCCCAGCGCCTCACGCTGCGGGTACAGCGCCACCGCGGACCCCGACAGCGTCCGCAGGTCCGCAAGCCACCGCTCCGCATCGGTCGGCGTGGGTGTGATCACGACGAACACGCGCTGCGCGAGTCGCCGCGCGAGCGCGGCCACCAGCACGGCGGGACTCGAGCCGGGGAGGCCGGAGATGCCCAGACGGGTACCGGGCGCGGGCAACCCTTCCGCCAACGCCCGCGTCGCCGGCAGCGCGTCCAACCGGTCGATCACGAAGTCGAGCGGCATCAGCGGGTGCGCGTCGCGACCCCCAGCTCCACGAGCGCGAAGACCAGGGCCAGCACCAGCAGCAGTCCGCTGGCATCGTGACGCCCCGCGCCGGCGAACCGGGCGGCCGCGAACGCCGTGGCGTCGAGCACTTCCGCACCCAGCACGTCGCGCACGAGCGCCGGCGGCGCCGGCGTGAGATCCGATTCCCGTGGGTCGAGTGCGTAGACCGTCGCGCCGATCGTGTCGGCGCCGCGGGTCCGAAACTCGACGCGTGGGTCGCCTTCCACCTCGGAGACGGGTGCCTCACCCCGTACCAGGCGGTTCACCAGCGCATCCACAAACGGGACGAACGCCGGTGTCGCGGGCAGCGCCGTCCACGCAGTGTCGAGCCGGCTGCCGAGGAGCAGGACGTTGCCGTCCCGCACCAGCCACGGCTCGCCGTTCAGCGTCGCGAGCACGGTCGTGTCGTTACTCATTCCTCGTCCCGCGTCTCCCGTCACGGTTTCGATCCGGTACCTCCGCGTCACCTGCACCCCGCTGATCCCCGGTACCGCGGGCCCGGCGATGACGCCGGGCGTGCCAGCCTCCGCAAAGCGCCAGCGCCCGCCCCGTGCCGCGAGCGCGCGATTCACCTGGCCAATCAACGCCGGCTCGGCGGGTGGGACCACGACGCTCACCCTCGTCCCCGCCTGCGGCCGGTCTCCAATGGCGACGTCGCTGCCCCCCTCTGCTCCCGCCTGGACCCGCTTCCCTTCTTCCAGCACGGCGAGCGCTGCGGCCACGAACGGGCCTCCCCCAGCGCTCGGAGGCGCCGCGACTCGGGCGGGCGGAGCCACGCGCCACACGAGCAATCGTCGATCGTCCGCCCGCAGCTCGTCGGCGTCGAGCACGACTTCGCCGACCCACCAGCCCGGACCGAGCGATGGCAACGAGATCGATACCGTCGATCCCGGCGTCGCCAGCGCGCGACCGACCTCACGGCCGCGTATCCGCAGCGTCACCGGCGCGGCGCCTCCCTCCCGTCCCGCGCCGGGCGTCCCGACGATGCCCACGGCCGCCGCGCCGTCCGTCACCCGCACGGTGCCCACGCCCCGGTTCGGAGCCGCCTGGCTCGGAGGCGCGAGGGCGAGCACGCGGACCCCACGCGGCACGGCCGCCCGGCCTGATCCGAGTGCCGTACGCTGCAGGTCACTCACGACGTGCACCTCGCGCGCCGGGAGCGGCTCCGCGTCCACCAGGCGCGTAGCCGCCCCCACGGCGGCCGTCAGGTCCAGCCGCCGAGCCGAGACGCCGACGCTATCCACGGTCGCCAGCAACGCCTCTCTGGTTCCCGCGCGCGCCACGCCGTCGGCGAGCACGAGCCAGAGGTGATCGGACGCCGTCGCCCGCGCCAGCGAGCCACGCGCCATCGCTTTCAGGCGCTCGAGCACGGGACGCCCGTCCACCACCAGCCCGGACGACGGGGAGTTGTCGAGGATCACGGCGAGGGCCGTCGGCTCGTGCAGCGACCCGCCGCTCGCGCGCGTGGGGAAGAGTGGCCGCGCGGCGGCCAGCACGAGCAGCACGATCAACGCCGTCCGCAAAAGCAGGAGCAGCAGGTGTCGCAGCTTCAAGCGTCGCGCGTTCTGGCGCTCCGCCTCGCTCAGATACCGGAGCGGCGGAAACTCCGCCTCCGGCGGCACCCGGCGCTCGAGCAAGTGGAGCAAGGCGGGGATCGCCGCGGCTGCGAGCCCCACGAGCGCCAACGGATGCAGGAACGTCACGCCAGCAGCCGCAGCGCCATGCCGAACGGCATGTCGGTCAGGATGTGGTGGTACGCAATGCCGTGCCGCCGGCACGCCGTGCGCCATGCGTCAACCTCCCGACGCACGGTGGCCTGGTAGGCCCGCGCCAGCTCGCGCGGCCGAACCACCAGGCTCGCCGCAGATTCAGGATCCCGGTACCGCACTTCGGGAGGGCCGGAGAGCTCGGCCTCCGCCGGATCCATGGTGTGCAGCACGATCACCTGATGGCCACGATGACGCAGGTAGCGCAGTGCCGTAAGCGCCAGCTCACGGTCGAACAGCAGGTCGGAGACGAGTACGACGAGCCCCCGCCGGGCGAGCAGCGACGTGAGACGCCCCAGTGCCGCCTGCGCCGCCGTCCCCTGACCGTCCGGCGTGTCGACCAAACCTCGCACCAGTCGCGCCCACTGTCCCGCCTTCACTCGCGCCGGCACGACCTCGCGCACGACGTCATCGAAGGTGATCAGCCCGGTGGCGTCCCGCTGGCGTAGCAGGATCAGCGCGAGCGCCGCCGCCAGCCGGTCGGCATAGGCCCGCTTGGTGAGCCGGTTGGGCGCGCCGCGCCACGCCATCGAGCGGCTCGCGTCCACCAGAATCATCGCGCGCAGGTTGGTCTCTTGCTCGAACTGCTTCACGAACAGGCGGTCGGCCCGGGCGAGGATCTTCCAATCGAGGTAGCGCAGCTCGTCACCGGGTTGATAGGCGCGGTGCTCCGTGAACTCGACGGAGAAGCCACGAAACGGCGACCGGTGGATCCCGCTGAGAAAGCCCTCCACGACCCCCTGCGCCACGATCTCGATCCCGCCGAAGCGAGCTACCTCGGCGGGATCCAGGAGATCGAAGCGCTGCACGTCGGCCATGGCCTCGCGGAAGCTAATGAACAGCCGAATGTCCCGGGTAGAGGACAGCCGGGACCTGGTGATCAGCATCAATAAGCGGTCGAACCTTAAGCTTCACTGTGACTTACGGGCTTCGCGACCGAGGCTCGGGTTGGCATGTAACCTGCCCCCTTCACCGCGCGAACGGAGGCCCCATGTTGAACCCGATTTGGTTGCTCAGCCTGGCCACCACACCGATCGGCGGCCCTTCGATCCCGCCGGTGTCGGTCGAGTATCGGCCCCGCGTCGAGGTCTGGACCGACCGGGGCGACAGCCCCTACACCAGCGGCCAGGGCGTCCGCACTCACTTCCGCGCCGATCGGGACGCGTTCGTGACGATCCTGCGCGTCGACACCGACGGCCGGGTGCGCGTCCTGTTTCCACGCGAGCCGTGGGAGGACAACTTCGCCCGTGGTGGTCGCGACTACGAGGTGCAGGGCGGAGACGAGCGCGACGCCTTCTACATCGATGACTATCCGGGTGTCGGCTACCTGTTCGCCGTGGCCTCGGCCGACCCGTTCGTGTACGACGGGATCCAGAGCAGGGATCACTGGGATTATCGACTGATCGCCGACGGACGGGTCCGCGGCGATCCGTACGTCGCCCTCACCGACCTGGCCCAGCGCATCGTGCCCGATGGTTACAGCGATTGGGATTACGATATCACGCCGTACTACGTGCAACAGCATTACGACTATCCTCGGTTCCTGTGCTACGACTGCCACAGCTACGTGAGCTACCCGTACTGGAGCCCCTACGATTACACCTGCGTGCGCTTTCGGATCGTGGTGTTCGATGATCCGTACTACTACCCGTATCGGTACTACGGCGGCACGAGGGTAGTCTTCACGCGCCCCTACAGACCCGAGCCCCGGTTCATCTTCAAGGACCGCCAGGCGTCGGACGTCTTCATCACGCGGGTGCGCGAGCGGCCCGTGAGCGACGATCGCCGGCGCGACGTGGGCGTGCGCGGTCGTGACCTCGGTGGCACGGGCGTCATCCCGCCGCCTAACATTCAGCCACCCCGGCGTCGCCCCGGCTCCGAGGATCAGGGAAGCGACGAGCGCGGGCGCGGCCGTCGGCCCGACCAGCCCGAGCATCGCGATCGGCCCGACCAGCCCGAGCGTCGCGACCGGGCTGACCAGCCCGAGCATCGCGACCGGCCCGGGCAGCCCGAGCATCACGACCGGCCCGACCAACCCGATCACCGGGACGAGCCCGGTCGTCTGGACCGGCCCGCGCGGCCCCCTGCGCAACCGGAGCGCCGAGCGGCCCCGGAGGAGCGCCGGCGTGCTGACCCGCCGCCCCCGCGCGCCGAACCGCGACGCGAGGCACCGCCCCCGCGCAGTGAGCCGCGACGCGAGGCGCCACCCCCGCGCAGTGAGCCGCGGGCCGAGCCGAAGCGTGAGCCCCCGAAGGACAAGCCCCGGGCCGAACCCGAGCTCAAGCGGCGCAAGCCGTAACCCGACAGCAGCGCAAGCGCGCCCGACCGTAGTCCCCCGCGGTCGGGCGCGTTAGCTTTCGGGTTCCCCACCCAAGGCTTTAGCGATGCGATACCGCCTGGCGCTGCTGCTCGCGGTGCTCTCCGGAACAGCGGCCGCGCAACGGCAGGGACCGACCGCCCGTGGTGCGGCTTCGATCGTTGCCACGGACGTCCAGCGCCGCATCGGCATCATCGCCGACGACTCGATGCTCGGTCGTGCCACCCCGAGCCCGCAGCTCGACGCCGTGGCGGCCTATGTCGCGGGCGAGTTCCGGCGCTTCGGTCTCAAGCCGGGCGGCGATAGCGGCACCTACTTCCAGCACTATCCCCTCGAGGTGCTGCGGTTCGATCCCGACAGCGCGACCATCCGGATCACCGGCCGTACGCCCGGGCTCTGGCGCGCCGGCCAGGACGTGCTGCTCGTGCAGGGACAGCCGCCGGCAGCGGCGGCGGCGGGGTCGGCCGCGGTGATCACGGGTTCTGCCGATGCCGGTGGCGCGCTCGATTCCGCCGGCGTCACCGGAAAGATCGTCTTCTTGGCGTACGGGCCGGGGCTGAACGCGATCGCATCGAAGGTCCTCGCGCTCCGGCCCCTGGCCGTCATCCTGGTGGCCGGGTTCCCCGACTCGATCTGGGCAAAGCTTCCCGGTCACGAGGCGAGCGTGATCGTGCGCAATCCGAGCGAAGAGAGCGGGCCGGCGGGCCCCGCCGTGTTCGCCGTGCGGACGGCGACCGCCGGAGCGCTGTTCGCCCAGGGCGGCGTGAGCCTCGACTCGCTTCGGGCATGGGCTGACAAGCCCCTCGCGGCTCGACCGCTGACCGACGTCGCGCTGCAGCTGGATGTGCGCGAGCGGGTCCTCCAGCACGCGTCGGCTCCCAACTCAATCGGGATTCTCGAGGGCAGTGACCCCACGCTGAAAAAGGAATACGTCCTGTTCACGGCGCACATGGATCACATCGGAACGCCGAGCGCCGGTGAGGGCTGCACGCCCCGCGGCGCCGACTCGATCTGCAACGGAGCGGACGACGACGGCTCGGGCACGGTGGCCGTGATCGAGTTGGCGGAAGCGTTCGCCTCGGCGCGAGAGCGACCCAAGCGCTCTCTGGTGTTCATGACCGTGAGCGGTGAGGAGCGGGGCCTGTGGGGAAGTGCGTATTTCGCCGACCATCCCACGGTGCCGCTCGCGGACGTGATCGCCGATTTGAACATCGACATGGTCGGCCGCAACTCGAAGGACACGGTCGCCGTGATCGGCCGCGAGCACTCCAATCTCGGCGCGACCCTCGACAGCGTCGCCGCGGCACACCGCGAGCTGAACATCAAGCCGGTGGGTGATCTGTGGCCGCAGGAAGGGCTCTTCTTCCGCTCGGACCACTACAACTTCGCGAAGAAGGGGGTGCCCATCCTTTTCTTCACGACCGGGTTGCATCCGGATTACCACCAGGTGACCGATTCCCCGGAGAAGATCAACGCCGAGAAAGAGGCGCGGTTCGCGCGGCTCGTGTTCTATCTGGGCCAAGCGGTCGCCAACACGTCCCAACGGCCCCGGTGGAACCCGGACAGCTACAAGCGGATCGTGGGCGGAAGCTGACGGTTAGCTGACGGCGGCGAGCAGCTCGGCGTTCGTCTTGGCGCGCCGCAGCTGCGCCAGCAGCACGTCGATCGCCTTCTCCGGCGGGAGCCCGACCAGGCCCCGCCGGAGCTGTTGTTTGGCGGCCACCGTTTGCGGGTCGGCGAGCAGCTCTTCGCGCCGCGTGCCGCTCGCGGCCACATCGACGGCGGGGTAGAGGCGTCGGTCCGCCAGCGTGCGAGACAGTCGCAGCTCCGAGTTGCCGGTCCCCTTGAACTCCTCGAAGATCACGTCGTCCATCCGGCTCTCCGTCTCGATGAGCGCCGTGGCGATCACCGTGAGGGAGCCGCCCTCGGGCAGGGCGCGCGCCGCCCCGAACAGCCCCTTGGGCTTGGCCAGCGCGTTGGCGTCCAGCCCACCCGACATGGTGCGCCCGCTCCCCCGCCCCGTGGTGTTATGAGAGCGCGCCAGCCGCGTGAGCGAGTCGAGCACGATCACGACGTCCTTGCCGAGCTCCACCTGGCGGCGCGCGTGCTCGAAGACCATGTCGGCCACCGCGACGTGCCGCTCATGTGAGAGGTCGAAGCTCGACGCGATGACCTCGCCCCGGCCCCAGTCCACCATTTCGCTCACCTCTTCCGGTCGCTCGTCCACGAGCAGGATGAGGAGGATCGCAGCGGGATGGTTGAGCGCGACTCCCTCCGCCACGGCCTGCAGCATCACCGTCTTTCCCGCCTTGGGCGGCGAGACGATCAGGGCGCGCTGGCCGAAGCCCAGGGGGCAGATCAAGTCCACGACGCGCTGGATCTCGGCCGTGCGCGGGCTCGAGGCCTGGGGGGTCTCGAGTCGCAGGGGGCGCGATGGGTGCACTGCCCCGAGCTTCGCGAAGTCGGGCCGCTGGTCCAGGTGGGTGGGCGGCAGGCCGTTGACGCTCGTCACGCGCCCGTTCTCCATGGTGACGAGATCGCCGCGCCGCAGGCCGGGGAGGCGCACCCCGGCATCACCCTTGGCGGGCAGATAGCTGTTGGCGGCGAGCCGTACGGCGCCGCCGTTGGACGTAGGGTCGAACCAGCCGGTGATGGGGGGCAGAGACAAGGCCTCGGTCCGCTAAAGATAGCGCCTATATTTCTCCCGCACATGCGCCAGGATCACATCCGCAACTTCTGTATTGTGGCCCATATCGACCATGGGAAGTCGACCCTGGCCGACCGCCTGATCGAGCTCACGGGCACGCTGGACAAGCGTCTGATGCGAGAGCAGGTGCTCGACACGATGGACCTGGAGCGCGAGCGCGGCATCACGATCAAGCTGAACGCGGTGCGCATGAACTACCATGCGCGCGACGGGGGCGTGTACGAGCTCAATCTGATCGACACGCCCGGGCACGTGGACTTCACCTACGAGGTGTCGCGCTCGCTCCAGGCATGCGAGGGGGCGATCCTCGTGGTGGACGCCTCGCAGGGAATCCAGGCGCAGACGCTCTCCAACCTATTCCTCGCGATGGATGCCGGGCTGGAGATCATCCCGGTGCTCAACAAGATCGATCTCCCCGGAGCCGAACCGGAGCGCCGGGCGCAGGAGCTGCATGAGCTCATCGGGACGAAGCCCGAGGAAATCCTCCGCATTTCCGCCAAAGAAGGCAGCAACGTCCCCGAGCTGCTCGAGGCGGTGGTGCGCCGCATCCCCCCGCCCCGTGGGGTGGCGGACGCGCCGCTCCGCGCCCTCATTTTCGACTCGTACTACGATCGCTACCGCGGCGCGATTCCCAGCATCCGCGTCGTGGACGGCACCATCCGGCCCGGCATGAAGATCGCCTTCGGCGCGCACAAGGACGACGTCTACGAGGTGGATGAGGTCGGGTACCTGCAGCTCGGGCACAAGCCGACCGAGCAGCTCGAGGCCGGTGAAGTCGGCTACTTCGTCGCCAACGTGCGCGGTGTGCGCGACACCCGCTCCGGCGATACGGTGCTCGACGCGGACCACCGTGACGTGCCGCTCTTGCCCGGGTACCGCGACATCATGTCGATGGTGTTCGCCGGCCTGTACCCGACGAATGCCGAGCAGTTCGAAGAGCTGCGCGACGCGCTGGCCAAGCTCCAGCTCAACGACGGGTCGCTGCACTACGAGCCCGAGTCTTCGGTGGCACTCGGCTTCGGGTTTCGCTGCGGCTTCCTCGGGCTGCTCCACATGGAGATCGTGCGCGAGCGGCTCGAGCGGGAGTTCAACCTCGACCTGATCAGCACCGTGCCGAACGTGGAGTACCACGTCCACAAGACGGACGGCACTATGGAGCTGGTCGAGAACCCGAGCCTCATGCCGCACGGCTCGGCCGTCGACCACATCGAGGAGCCGTACGTCAAGGCGCGGATCGTGGCGCCTGCCGAGTACATCGGCGGCATCATGAAGCTGGGCCAGGAGCGGCGCGGCGTGTACCAGGGCATGCATTACGTGGACCCGACGCGCGTCGAGTTCAGCTGGGAATTCCCGCTCGCCGAGATCATCCTCGACTTCTACGACAAGCTGAAGACGATCTCCCGTGGCTATGCGTCGCTCGACTACGAGTTCCTCGAGTACCGCCCGGCCGACCTCGTCAAGCTCGACATGCTGCTCAACGGCGACGCGGTGGACGCGTTCTCGGTCATCATCCATCGCGACAAAGCGTACGAGTGGGGCAAGAAGATCGCCGAGAAGCTGAAAGAGCTGATCCCGCGCCAGCTGTTCGAGGTCGTGATCCAAGCCGCGATCGGGACCAAAGTGATCGCCCGCGAGACGGTCCGCCCGTTGCGCAAGAACGTCACCGCCAAGTGCTATGGGGGCGACGTGACGCGCAAGCGCAAGCTGCTCGAGAAGCAAAAAGAAGGAAAGAAGCGCATGAAGCAGGTGGGAACGGTCGAGATCCCACAGGAGGCGTTCTTGGCGGTCTTGCAGGTTGACTAGCCTCGTCATCCAGACCGCCTTCCTGGGAGACGTCGTGCTCACGACGCCGCTGCTCGAGGTGCTCGCCGCCCGCCACGGACCGGTGGACGTCGTGACCACCCCGGCCGCGGCACCGCTCATCGAGACGCATCCCGCCGTCCGGCGGGTCATCCCCTATGACAAGAAAGGCCGCGACCGCGGCCTGGGCGGATTGTTGAGGCTGGCCACCGCCCTGCGCGCGGAGCAGTATGAATGCGCGTATCTTCCGCATCGTTCCTTGCGGACGGCGCTGGCGGCGTGGCTCGCCCGCATCCCGCAGCGGGTCGGTTTCGACGACGGCTGGCGGTCGTTCTATACCGACGTCCGGCAGCGGCCGCAGCGGAGCCACGAGATCGACCGGGTCCTGGCCCTCGGAGGCGTCGCGGTGCCTCACGCGCGCCCCGCGCTGCACGTCACGCTCGCCGATCGGGCGGCGACGGAGGGGTTCCTGCGGGAGCACGGGATGCGGGAGCGATTCGTCGCGCTCGCGCCGGGATCGATCTGGGGCTCGAAGCGCTGGCCGTACTATCGAGAGCTGGCGGAACGGCTGGCGGGGAGCGTGGGGATTCTGGTCGTCGGCGGACCCGAGGATGCGGCCCTGGCGGCGGAGATCACCGAGGCGGTCGCGCGGTCAGGCGGTCAGGCGGTGAGTGGGTGCGGCCGGTTGAGCGTCCGGCAGGCGGCGGAGGCGATCCGGCGGGCGGTGGTGCTCGTGACCAACGACAGTGCGCCGCTCCACTTCGCGCAGGCGGTCGACACGCCGACGGTGGCGATCTTCGGGTCCACCGTGCCGAGCTTCGGGTTCGGGCCGCGGGGACCGCGGGACCGCGTCGTCCAAGTCGGCGGCCTGGCGTGCCGCCCGTGCTCGGCGCACGGGCCGCCCAGCTGTCCGCTGGGGCATCACCTGTGCATGAAATCGCTGTCGGTGCAAGACGTCCTTCAGGCAATCGAGGAGACCGGTGCGCTACGTCGTCGGGATTGACCTCGGCGGAACGAACATCGTCGTGGGCACGGTGGCGGAGGACGGCTCGGAGCTGCTGGGGCTCGTGTCCCAGCCGACCATCTCCGAGCAGGGCGCGGACGCGGTGCTCGCACGGATCGTCAAGCTGGCGCGCGCATCGATGGCGGCGGCGCGCGGCAAGGAGATCGCGGGCGTCGGCATCGGATCGCCCGGCCCGCTCAACACGAAGACCGGCATCGTGCTGCTGACCCCCAACCTCGGGTGGACGAACTTCCCGCTGCGCGACCGGCTGGCGCGCGCGCTGGATCTGCCCGCCACGCTCGACAACGACGCCAACTGCGCCATTTTCGGCGAATGGTGGCGCGGAGCCGCGCGCGGCTCGGACCACGTCGTCGGGTTCACGATCGGCACGGGCATCGGCGGCGGAATCGTGCTCGGGGGAAAGATCTATCGCGGGGCCTCGGACGTCGCGGGCGAGATCGGCCACATGTCCATCGATTCCAACGGCCGGCGTTGCAAGTGCGGCAACGACGGCTGCCTCGAGGCCTACGCGTCGGGCCCCGCCATCGCGGCGCGGGCGGTCGAGGGAATCGAAACCGGCGCCGACACCTCGCTCCCGCGCTATGTACAAGGCGACTTGACCAAGATCACCGCCCAGATCGTGTACGAAGCCGCGCACGACGGCGACGAATACGCGCTGGACGTGGTGCACGACACGGCGAAGTTCCTGGGTACGGGCGTCGCCAATATCGTCAACATCTTCAACCCCGAAGTGGTGGTGATCTGCGGCGGCGTGACGCTGGCCGGGGAGAAGCTGTTCGCGCCGCTCCGCGGCGAAGTGAAGCGCCGGGCCTTCAAACCCGCGGTCGACGCGTGCCGCATCGTGCCCGGAGAGCTCACCGGAACGGCGGGCGTGTATGGTGCCGCCGCCGTGTTCGTCCAGCACAAAT
>Ga0209235_1000908_pt1 | contig 15674 bp, 14 predicted proteins | sample GraSoi013_1_20cm_4_FD_185817 | JGI IMG/M metagenome (GOLD analysis project Ga0209235, IMG submission 185817) | Grasslands soil microbial communities from the Angelo Coastal Reserve, California, USA - Sample 09_25_2013_1_20cm (SPAdes) (version 2) | ecosystem: Environmental > Terrestrial > Soil >... | reverse complement strand
AGAGTCCTCGATCGGCGCCGTGATCGACGAAGTCCAGACCGCGCTCGTCGGTTGGCCATCCGAAATCCTGATTGTCGACACGGACTCGCGGGACCGGACGAGGGACATCGCGACCGCGAAAGGGGCCCGGGTCGTGCCCGAACCGCGCCGCGGCTACGGTCGCGCGTACAAGACGGGCTTCGCCGCCGCGACCGGGACGTTCCTCGCCGCCCTCGACGCGGACCTGACCTACCCCGCGCACCGGTTTCCGGACTTCCTGACGGCGCTCGCGGAAGACCGCGCCGACTTCGTCTCTGGCGACCGCCTCTCAGGCCTCTCCGACGGCGCGATGACCGGCATGCACCGGGTCGGCAACGAGATCCTGAATTTTGCGTTCCGGAGCCTGTACGATTCCGGGATCCGCGACTCCCAGTCCGGCATGTGGTCGTTCCGGCGGTCGATCTTGTCCCGTCTGCGGCTCGTCCACGACGGGATGGCGTTCTCCGAAGAACTCAAGCTCGAGGTGATCCGCGCGGGACTCCGGTTCCTCGAGATCCCGATCGAATATCGAACGCGCGTGGGCGAGAAGAAGATCCGCAGCGTGAGCGACGCGACCGGAAACCTCCTTTGGCTCGCGCGGAAGCGGGTCGGTTGGATCCCGCGGTCGCCCTGATCACTCCGCCAGGATCTCGGCGAGTTTCTGCCACTCTCGAACGAAGCGCCGCGGGTCGAAGCTGCCGTCCACGTAACGGTTCAACGCTTTGTGCATGCCCGGATCCACGTCGGAAACCATGAGTTGCCATGCCTCCCAATGTTCCATCGACTTCCACGTCCAAGCGCCCTCCAGGTCGAGGTGGTGGGGCCCGTGGTCCTCCCAGGTCACCCGGACCGTCCCGAACTCGATCGCCAGCTCGTACACGAGCCGCGCGAGGAGGACCGACTCCTCCTTTGGCATCGCGAGTTCGTCTCCCTTCCGCAGACGTCGCGGGTACTGGATGCGCAGCGCCGTGAGACCTTCCGCCGCCGCGAGCGATGCGTTCGTCTTGTCCATCGTCAGGAAGAAGACGCCCTTGCGGAAATCGATCCCGCGGAGGAAGGCCTTGAACTGGTCGCGGATCATCGAGTCGGCGTTCACGATACTCAGGCCGTCGGGCGACAGGTGCAATTGCTCCGGATTCGTCGGACCGACGACGAGGACGCTGAGTCCTTGGTAGCCTTCCGTCCCTTTCAGAGTCGTGATCTCCTGCAAGGCTCGGTACCCGCGGCGGCCGGCGTGCGAGAGCCGGTTGCCTTTCTTCATGTTCGCGGCGTTCTCAAGCTCCTTCATCACGACGCCCGGGATCACGAGGAGGATCCAGTTGACGCTCTCCTTGTACGGCCGCACGTGGATCCGGTGGAACTCGTCGAGGAGGTGTTCCCCGAGGATCGATGCATACAGGATGTTCGTGTCGACCCCGAGGATGATGTCCTCGTATTCGGCGAGGCGCCGCGCGATCGCCGTGAGCCCGATCGGCTCGACGAAGCCCGCGCACAGCAGCGCCGAGTTCAGCCAGTCCAGGTATTCCGGCGAGTCCTCCAGGACCTTCACCTGATACGACGTCGGCGTCCCGAGGATCTCCACGAGCGGATATTCCTCCTTCGAGCCGCCGGTGCCGATCGACGCCACCGTCAACCGGTCGATACGACCCTTGATCGCGCCGAGGGCGAGTTGCAACGCCGGGAACTCCGCGATCTGCCCTTTCTCGAGGAGCTCCCGGAAACTCACGCTAGGCCTCCGCGAGCAACCGGTCGACCATCCACTTCGTCTCGAAGCGGCGGATGTCCTTGTACGTCTGGCCGACGTTCACGAACACGACCGGCTTCCCGATCGTCTTCGCCATCGAGAGGGCCGCGCCGCCTTTCGCGTCCGCGTCGATCTTCGTGAGGACGATCCCATCGAGGCCGACGGCTTCATGGAATTGCTTCGCCTGCTCGATCGCATCATTGCCCGCGAGGGCGTCGCCGATGTAGAGGATCAGGTTCGGCTTGGCGACGCGTTTGATCTTCTTCATCTGGTCCATCAGGTTCTGGTTCGTCTGCATCCGGCCCGCCGTGTCGATCAGGACGACGTCCCGGCCGCGGGACCGTGCGTGTTCGACCGCGTCGAAGGCGACCGCGGCCGGGTCTGCCCCCGCGTTGTGCTTGATCAACTTAAAGCCCACCGCCTCCGCGTGTTTCTCGAGTTGCTCGATCGCGCCGGCCCGGAACGTGTCGGCCGCCGCGACGACGCAGGTGTAACCTTTCTTCATGATGTGATATGCGAGCTTTGCGATCGTCGTCGTCTTGCCGGTCCCGTTCACCCCGACGAACATCACGACGAACGGCCGCGGGCTCTTCTCGATGAGGCCGAAGAAGTCGAGCGGCGGGACGGACAACGCCTTCGTGATCGCGTCCCGCAAGGCGGCCTCGACCCCTTGCTCGAGGCTCACCTCCCTCGAGATGCGCTTGCCTCGGAGGTCTTCCGCGAGGCGGTCCACGATTTCCTTTGCGACCGGGAACGCGACGTCCGACTCGAGGAGGGCGATCTCCAGGTCGTACAGGATTTCCTCGAGCTTGTCCTCCTTGATCTTGCGGCCGGAATCGCCAATCGCTTCCGGAGTCACTTCGGCCTCGGCTTTCTCTTTCCAGCCAGCGAGCCGTTCCCGGAGGGACTTGAACATCTAGCTCCGCTCGTTCGGCGTGCCCGGCCCTTGCAGTCGGTCGTAGAGATCTTGGACGGCCGCGCCATGGGCCTCCGCCCTCCGTTGCAAATCTCCGAGGCGCGACCCGATTGCATTCGCCGCCTCGGTGATCGACTTGATTCGTGCGTCGAGCCGCTCGACCTGTCGATCCATCTCATCGTAGACGAGGAGGTCCGAGCCGATCGAGACGAACGCCTTGTCGATGTCCTTCGATTGGGCGACCAGGAACGAATTCGCGCCGATCGGCACGAGGACTTCGGCGGCCTTCCCCGCTTCCTGGTACCGCACGAGCGTTTCGCGCGCCCGCATGTGCTCCTCGAGGGAGATGCGGATGATCTCTTGCTGCTGGGCCAACGTCTCGATCTGCGCCCGGTATTGATCGAGGACCGCGATCCCCCGTCGGAGTTCGGTCTCGCCGGCGCTCACGCGCGGGCCTCCAGCGCGTACCGGACGGCGTGGTCTTCGACCTGGTCCGCCGGGACTTCCGCGACCGTCGCGATCGAGATGTACTTGCGCGGTACGCCATGCTGGCTCCCGAGGACCGAGAGGAGCTTCTCGCGAGCCGCCACCTCGTCCGCCGCCGCGAGTTCTTTCGAGAAAGGCTGCCACCGGCGACCCATGCGGAAGCGGCCGCTAATCCGAAATGCCTTCATGGGACGGCGTGCAAGGGGCTGCGCTACTTAAGAACTTGCTCGGGTCAACGGACTTGCGCCATCGTGGCGCGGAAATGTTCGAGCAACTCCTCGGCGACCTTGCGCGTGACACCCTTCACGGCCATGAGGGACTTGGGCGTCGCCTTCGCAAAATCCTCCGGGCTGTCAAAGCCCGCGTCGATCAACGCCTTCGCGCGTGCCCGCCCGATGCCTTTCACGTGGACGAGTTCCTCGAGGAGGTCCGGGCTTTCGGTTTTCGCGGCCTCGAGCTCGAGGATCCTTCGTTGGATCCCTTCGTCCCCGGGGCTCAGTTTGAGGGCCTCGGTGAAGGCCCGCTGCGCGTCGCCATCGCGCCCCATCTTGAGGAGGACTTCGCCCTGGGCCGCCCAGGCTTCCTCGTCGTTCGGATAGAGCTGCGTCAATCGATCGAACGAGTCGAGGGCGTCCTCCAAGTCCCCTTGCTCCAGCAGGATGTTTCCGCGGTTCAGGAGCGCGGACGAGTTTCCGGGCTGCACGCCGAGCACCAGGTCGAGGCAGTTCAGCGCCTCCTGCGGCTTCCCGTTCCGGCGATAGGCCACCGCCTTGCCGATGAGCGCGTTCCCGTTGCTCGGCTCGACCTCCAGGATGTCGTCGAACAGATTCAGGGCCGCCGTGTAGTTCCCGCTCGCGCTCGCGATCAGGGCGCGGCTCAGTAGGCCGGGCACATCGACGCGGACCTCTTCGATCTTCTGCCGCAGGTTTGCGTCGCTCGGGTCGACGGTCGCCGCGGCCTCGTACGCGGCCAGCGCCTCCGGTCGCCTCCCGAGATTCGTGAGGGCGTCGCCTTTCATCTCGAGCGCCGCGGCCTCGTTCGGCCGAAGGCGCAGGAGGTCCTCGACCGCCTCGAGACACTCCCGCCAGTGACGCTCCTCCATCTGGAGGCGGGCCACCGCGCGAAGCGAATCGACGTTCCTCCGATCCTTCGCGAGGATCCGCCGATACGTCTCCAGCGCTTCGGCGTGCTGGTTCAGCCTCTCCTGGCATCGGGCCTTGCCCTGTAGGGCCGGGACGTATTCGCCATCGAGCCGCAACGCTTCCACGAATCCGACGAGGGCGGCTTCGTAGTTGGCCGTCGCGACGAGCGCCGCCGCTTTCCGGACCAAGGTCTCGGCGGTCTCGGGCTCCCGGACGGGCGCTCGAGGTGTGGGCCGCGGCAACGGAGGCGTTGGCGCTTGGATAACGGGAGCGGGCACCGGAGGCGGCGGAGGCGTCGACCGGGCCGGGGGTGGCGGTTCGACGAAGCTCGACTTCATCGGCACGGGCCGGGCGGTCGGCGCATCCGGGATTGGGGCCGACGGATCGTACACCCGCTCGCCGGAGTCGATTTCCGCAGCCGAACGCAGGCTCGTCGCTTTCGTCCGCTCGCGGACCGGTCGAAGGACGAACCACCAGCCGATCTGGGTGGCCCCATACAGGAACACGAGGGACGGGACCGTTGAGAACAGCGTCGGGATGATGCCTTTCTGAAGGTCGAACCTGAGCAACGTCGGAGCGTTTTGCAAGTTCAGGAACACGAGGGACCAGTTCGCGTACTCGGCCCACATCGACGGTTCAATGTTTAGGACCACGCCCTCCCCCGTTGTGAGCGACCAGGATGCGCTAACATTCACGTTGTCTCGCCTCACTGTGACGGACGCCGAGCCGTTGGTCACCCCGACCGTCGCGTGGGTGACGAAGGTCAAGCCGAGGGCATCGGGGCTCGTGAACGTGACCACCTCGCGTCCGTTGGGCTGCAGCGAGACGATCTGCAGCGGATCGGAGAACAAGGTCGTCGCCAAGGAGGGCGTGATGGCCAAGAGCAAGGCGATCGCGAGCCCGATCGCGAACGCCGCCGTGCGCAGGGCCCGCGTCATCGAGGACTTCGCCATCAGGAACCGTTGGTTGTCGCGCAACGCATGGCGGATCTCGAGGTTCCGCAGAAACAAGCCGATGATCGACGCCGTCAAGCCCATGATCAGTGCGACCTCGAGGATCCCGTTGACGGGCAGGAAGAACGGCTTCAGGCTCGCGCCTTCTCCCTCCAAGCGCACGAAGATCAGGAGGATTCCGAGCGCGAACAGGCCCGCGAAGATGGCCTTGCGGATGCGGCGGATTCGGAGGAGACGGTCCGTTCCCTGGAGTCGATCGTGGTACCCCGACATGGGCGACTAGGCCTCTGGCACGACGGTTGCGAGTCCCCTAGCCGCGAGGAAGATGGCCAGGTACTGCGGAACGTCGCTTACTCCAGGAGCCAAAATAAACGCTTCGCCTCGAATCTCCAGACTGATTTTATTCTTGAGATTTACGCGCACGGGCTCGTCGGTCCACGCCGGCGGCACCGCATCGCGCAATGGACGGAACTCGTCGAGGGCGTCTCGTGACATCGGGATCACTTGGAGGCCGGTCTTGCCGTGCAACGAAGATGGCATGCGGATCAGACGCTTGATGTCGGACGTCACCGGCTCATCCGTCTCGGCACGTTGCACGATTCCTTCGAGAGAAACGCCCCCAAGTTCCTCGGAGCGCACCGGCTGGATGTCCTGCACGAGCCGGATCAAGAGGTCGCGACTCCGGTCGGAGAGGGATTCGAGCTGTCCCTCCCGCAAGCGGTCCACGCCGCGGATGATCCGGGTCTTCGTGCCGCGCGGCTTGAAGAGGTTCTCGTACAGGTCCCGAGCGTCTGCGTCGCTCACGTGCTCGAACGAAGTTAGGAACTTGATCGCCTCGTCCGGTTGCATGGCCTCCAGCTTCGCAGCGAGGGCATTGACTCCGCGCATGATCTTCCCCCGCCAGCCCGGTTCATCCTGGGCCGGCGCAACGAGTCGCTTCTTGACGCGCGTGTGTCCTTGGAACTCCTTCTTGTCGAATGCCGATTCACGGAAGACCGCGCCGACGTCGAGGCCTTTTCCCGTGATCCAGTCGACGATCTCGCGGCGCTCGTGCGAACCGAGGGGCCAAACGCGCTCGTCGAAGACGTGAATATGGTAGCCGCGGCCGCCGGAGAAGACGATCCGCATCGCCTTTTCCTCGAACCCGAAATCGGCCCCGAGGAAGTCATCGTACAGATGCAGGATCTTGAGACGGATCGCCTCGAGCATCTCCGGATAGGACATCGTCGCCGCGTTCGGGAGGTGGTCCGCGTCGAGGTCGAAGATCAAGTCGGCGCCGAGCCAACCTTTCTCCTCCATCGTCGGCGCGTTCGGCGTCTCGTAATATGCGCTCGAATAGTACGCGTGCGCCGGGATCCGGCTCGACAGGAACGATCGAAGTTCCTCCTCCCGCGAGAATCCGAGATGCCGTTGAACGATCCCCGCGGTCCAGAACATGAAGCCGAACTCGCGGCGGCCGAAACGGTCTGGAAGCGTCGGCTTGGATCCATCGTAGTAGCGATGGAACTGGGCCTTGAGGAACTGGGTCGTCACCTCCTTCGCGCGATCCGGAACCGCCAAGTGGGCTGCCATCCGAGTCCCGCCCTTAAGGATTCGCGGCGGGTCTGCGGCGACGCGCGGATCGCCGAGGCCAAGTCCGAAATACGAGAACCTCGGTGCGGCGCTCGATGGACCGCCGGATCGTGGCCTGGGCCGAGATCTCGCTCGTGTTTCTCGCGCTCTACCTCGGGGTGCCGCTCGCAGGCCTATCGCTGGACCGCGGACTCGGCCTCCCAACACTGCCGGCGTTTGTCCGCTTCGCGGGAGTCGCCTTTCTCGTCGTAGGCCTAGGTGGACTCGCGTGGTGCTTCTCCCTCTTTGCGGGAGCCCGGGGCACTCCGAACCCGAGGCTGCCTCCGAGCCGGCTCGTCACCTCCGGACCGTACGCCTGGACCCGGAATCCCATTGCAGGTTCGCACTTCCTCGCGGTCCTCGGAGTCGCCCTGGTCATCGGCTCTCCCGGCGCCGTCTTGGTCGTGTTCCTCCTAGGTATTCCCGCGAACCTCTTGATCCGGCACGAGGAAAGGACCCTCGAACTTCGGTTCGGGGCGGAATACCGGGCGTACCGAGAATCGGTCCCGCGCTGGATCCCGCGTCGGCCCAATCGTCACAGGTGAACCGACACGTTGACGCTCGCGTTGGGTCCCGCAGGCGCAGCCCGGAGTTGCTCGAGGTGGACGACCTGGACCGGCACGCCGGCCAGGTGACGCACGAGACCGTCCACGTGGCCCTCGCCGACGACGGCCACGATGCCCCCGCGGGATTCCTCGAGCTGCCGCAACGTTCGGCCCATCACGGCATCCCGTTCGTCGATCAGGATCCGTTTCGCGGTCGGAAGTTCCGTCGCAAACTCGCGGAGAAAACTCTGCTCGTCCTGATAGAATCGCTGCAGCTCGGCCTCGACCCGTTCCTTCCGGGTGAATAATGCTCCCAGTGCGGACGCGAGGAGGCGGACGCGCTCGCGGAACGACATCTCCGCCCAGACGCGACGCAGGACACCGCGCGAGTCCTCGTCGATGAGGACGATCTCGCTGCCGATCTCCTGGGCGGCCCGCGCGGCCGCGACCATTTCGTCGCCGACCTGGACGCCGTATTGGTCGGCAATGCGGACCTGGAACTGGGCGAGCAATCCGAGGATGGACCAGCCCCGGCGTCGCGGTTCGCGGCTCATGATCGCCTGGTATCGCGCCGGATCCAGCTCGAGGGCAACGACCTTCGGTCGTCGGGCGAGGACTTCTGCGCGGATGGCGGCCCCGATGTCGAACACGTGGCCGACGCCGAGCAGCGTGATCATTGTACTCTGACCATCCCTCGGCCGACGATAACGCTTTGCCTCGAAACCGCCACCGGTCGAAGGCGGACCTGCGATCCGGTCGCTCAGCGGGAAATCCGCTCGCGAACGACGCGTCCGTACATCCGGACGATCTCATCCGCCCGTACACGGCCGTAGTGAACTGTCCGCTGCTGGGTGCGGATGTGGTGGACGACCGCCCGGTCCCTTCCGAGGTCCACGATTTCGCCGATCTCGAACTCCTCGTCCGGCGCCGCGAGGACCTCGTGCGGTACGGTGCGGTTCCCTTTGTTCACGGAGAACTTGACTCGCACTCGGTCGATCCGTTTCGCCCAAACGGTGGCCACTTCTTTGGCACGCGCGGCGGCGACGCGGCGTCCCTTCGCTTCCACAGCGGTGACCTCGATTCGGGAGTCTCCGAGGTCGAGCGCCTCCCCGACCGTGACGTTCTCCTCGGGGGAGAATTCGAGGGACGTGCGTTCCGACTTGTCCAGCCAGGACACGATGAGCGGGATCTCGATCGGCTTCGGCTCTCGCGTCACGACCGTCGAGACGCGGCCGCAGTTCGGACACTTCACCGTGCCTTCGAAGACGATCTCGTCTTTTCCGCCGATCTTGCCCCTCAGGACCCGATGGGGAGCCTCCGCTCCACAGGCCTCGCACTTAAGGACAAGGGCACTCGGAGCGGCCACCATGCGACGAACGCGAGGACGGAGAAAAGGATTTGTGGTCCCTAGAGACGTCGGCGCCATCCGCAGTCGCTCGTGATCCGCCCGAACCGCCGTCGCAACGGCCCGGCGCACCGAGGACACCGAGCGGCCCGAACGAACGATTCGATCCATGCGTCCCGCGTCTCCGGCAGATCCGCGCGCTCCGCCTCATGGAAGATTCGTTGTAGTTCGGGGGACGTCGTGAGGTCTTCCAGGGCAGCGACCGGGACGAGACGTCCACGACCGCCCCGCAACGGGAGGCGCATGAACCAGGGCGCGGTCGCGAAGCCGAACACGAGCGCTCCGACGTGGGCCTCCCATGCGATGCCGAGAGGCCCGAGGAACCCGAGCAGGCCCTCGAGCGCGAGGAAGATCACGACGACCTCGATCACGCGGAAGGAAGGGACCCCGGGGATCGGCAGGAACAGGGCAATCCGGTCCCGCGGGTAGAGCCGCCCGTACGCGCCGAAGGCCGCGAAGATTCCGGCAGACGCTCCGACGAGCAGGACCGGAACCCCGAAGTGCACGAGCAGGAAGACGAGCGCTCCAACCGCCCCGCCGACGAAGTACACGATCGCCCATCTCCAACTCCCGATTCGCTCCTCCAAGGCGGGCGAGATCAGGATGAGTCCGAGGAGGTTCAGGAAGATGTGCGTCTCCGAGGCATGCACGAACTCGAAGGTGATCCACGTCCAGGGCGCCGGCGGCGAGCCTCGCGGGGCGAACAGACCGAGATCGAAGACGACTGGCGAGGACAGGACGGACCCGAACGCGGAGGTCGCGACTTGGAGCGCGTAGACCGCGAGAATCGCGACAGCGAACATGAGCGAAAGGGGCGCCTTTCGGACGAAGCCATAGGCGGTCGCGAGGACGATGACCGCGATCGCCGCGAGGGAGGCCGGGTGCACGGGCCTGCCATCCGCGACACCGGCTTAACAGATGCGGCGGTCACACAAACTTGTCGAGTACCGCGGCGATCTTCTCGGCCGCGTGGCCATCCCCGAACGACTTCGACTTCGTTCCGGATGGATTGAACTTCTCGATCGCGTCGAGGATGTCTGCGGTCTCCGTCCCCACGACGGCGTTCCAACCGTCCTCGACGGTCTCGATCCACTCGGTCTCGTCGCGGAGGGTGATGCACGGCACGCCGAAGAAATATGCCTCCTTCTGCACCCCGCCGCTGTCCGTGACGACTTTCGACGCCCCCATCAGGAGCGCGATGAAATCGAGGTAGTCGACGGGCTCGATCGCCTTCACCTTCGCGCGCAACGGCTCCCACAGGCCGAAGGTCTCGAGGTTCTTCCGGGTGCGCGGATGGATCGGGAAGACGACGGTCCGGCCGGATCGGACCAACGCGTCAATGATGCCTTCGAGGGTCTCGCGGTCGTCCACGCTCGCGGGCCGATGCAGCGTCACGAGGATGTACTCGCCCTTCCGCACCCCGAAGCGCTCGGTGATGTCCCGCGAGCGGGCCGCTTGGGCACTCTGCAACGCGACGTCGTACATCACGTCGCCGACGAGGTGTACGCCGTGGGTGACGCCCTCGTTGGTGAGGTTGTCGACCGCCGTCTGCGTCGGGCAGAACAGGAGCGCGGAAAGGTGGTCCGCGACGACGCGGTTGATCTCTTCGGGCATCGACCGATTGAAGGACCGAAGGCCGGCCTCGACGTGTCCGAGGGGCCGCCCCATCTTCGACGCGACGAGCGCGCCCGCGAGGGTCGAGTTCGTGTCTCCGTACACCAGCACGAGATCCGGTTTCTCCTTCTCGAAGACGTCTTCGAGGCCCCGCATCATTTCCGCGGTCTGTCGCGTGTGAGTCGCGCTCCCGACGCCGAGGTTGTAGTCGGGCCGCGGCATGTCCAGGACTTCGAAGAACACGTCGGACATGTTCTCGTCGTAGTGCTGGCCCGTGTGGACCAGAATCTCCTCGTGATGCTGGCGGATCTCTCGGCTCACCGGCGCGGCTTTGATGAACTGCGGGCGTGCGCCGACGACGCTCGCGATCTTCACGGAGCTTAGGAGCGGGCGCACCGCATATAATGATATTGTGCCAAACGAACGTCGCTGCTGCTCAGGAGAGAAACGATGGGCCGCGTCACGTGTCAGAAGATCACGCCGCAACGTGACCGCTGCGGTGCAGCGCTGGTGCGCGACACCGCGGTCGCACCGGTTCTCCAACTCGGTCTTCGGATTGAAACCTTTATGCGCGGCGGTCCCTTCCGACCGATTCGTGAGAGTCGCGGTCATCGGCCTTGGCTACGTCGGCCTACCCTTGGCGGCCGCCGTCGCCGCGAGCGGCGCGAGTGTAGTGGGCATCGACATTGACCCGGAGAAAGTGAAGGCCGTCAACGCGGGAGAAAGCCCGCTTCGCGGACGAGAGCCGGGCGTGGCAGAACTCGTAAAGGAACAGGTTTCAACGGGCCGCCTCCGGGCGAGCCTCGATGCCACTGCGGCCGCGGACGCGGACGTCGTCGTGGTCTGTGTCGAGACACCCATCGATCCGACGACCCACGATCCATCGTACAAAGCGTTGAAAGCGGCCCTCGCCGGCCTGGCGCCGATTGTGAAGCGAGGGGCGCTCGTGTCGATCGAGTCGACGTTGGCGCCGGGGACGATGGAAGGCGTTGTTCGACCGGCCCTCCAGCGGGGTTCGAAGCGGACGGTCGGCCGGGATTTGTACCTGGTCCACTGCCCGGAGCGCCTGACGACCGGAAAGCTCCTCCATCATCTCGTGGAACTGCCGCGTGTCCTCGGGGCGAACGACGCGGCCTCGGCACGAAAGGCCCTCGCGTTCTACGGACGATTCGTGAAGGCCGAGATCCACCCGACGGACTGGACCACCGCGGAGGTCGTGAAGACCGCGGAGAACGCGTACTGGGACGTGCAGATTGCTTTCGCGAACGAAGTGGCCCTCATCAGCGAAGAGCTCGGCGTGGACGCGTACCGCGTCCGAGATCTCGTGAACACGTGCCCGTATCGGATGATGCTGCTCCCCGGAGCGGGCGTCGGTGGCCACTGCATTCCGAAGGACCCGTGGCTCCTCGTGTCTCCCGCGGTCCAGTCGAAACCGGAGTTGATCCCGACCGCGCGCGAGGTGAATGACTTCATGCCGCATCGGATGGCTCGGATCGTCGAGGAAGCCCTCGCCGCCTCCGGTCGGAAGATCAAGGGAGCCCGTGTCGCGGTCCTCGGTTTCGCGTACCGGGAGAACACGGACGACACGCGGAACTCCCCGGCGAAGACGATGATCCAGGAGCTCCGGCGCCGCGGCGCCGAGATTGCGATCCATGATCCGTTCGCGCGCTCCGAGCGCGGATACGCGGTCCTGCGGGACATGAAGGCCGCGACGAAGGGCGCGGATTGCGTCGCGATCGTCACGGCCCACGATGCGTATCGCAAGCTCGACCTCAAGGCGCTCCGCCACCGGATGCGCCACGCCGCGTTCGTGGACGGTCGGAATGTGTATGCGGGTCCCGACGTCGTCAAGATGGGCTTCGTGTACCGCGGGATCGGGAAAGGGCAATTCTGAGGGCGCTCACTGGAGCTGGACGAGCTTCCCGGTGCGGTGCGAATCCGTCGCCGCGATGGCCACCTTCAGCGTCTCGAGCGCGTCCTCGCCCGGGACGAGCGGTGGCCTCTTCTCCTTGACGGCGCCGAGGAAGTCCTCGAGCTCCTTCCTCAGCGGCTCCTCCTTGCGGACGTGGATCTTCTGGGTGTGGTGCTCCAGCGGGATCTGGTAGAGGTTGAACGGGTCCAAGGGCCCAAGCGTGCTCGAGCTCACGGTGACCGATTGTTCCGTGTAGTCGACCTCGACGAAGTTCTTGAGGCAGGTGAGGGCGAGCTTCCGCACCTTCATCGGAGTGAGCCAGTTCACCTCGACGAACCCGTCGACTCCGTTCTGAAATCGCAAGAGGATGTTCGCGTGGTCCTCGAATGCCGAGTGAATCTTTCGTCCACCGAGCGCGAAGACGCTTTCCACCGGTGCGCCGACGAGGTAGCGGAGGATGTCGATCTCGTGGACGCCGAGATCCATGACGACCCCGATGTCCCGGACGCGGCCCGGGAAAGAACTCACGCGCCGCGCCGTCGCGGTCACGAGGTCGCCGTACTGTCCTTCCTGCAGATACCGTTTCACGACCGCGATCGCGGGATTGTGTCGCTCGATGTGTCCCACGGCGAGGGTCACGCCCGCGCGCTTCGCGGCGTCGACGATTCGCGATGCGTCCGAGACCGTGGCGGCGAGCGGCTTCTCGACGAGGAGGGAGACGCTGGCGTTGATCGCCGCGAGGGCCACCTTCGCATGGTGCTCCGTCGGTACGCACACGCTGACGGCGTCGAGGTCCTCTTTGAGCAAATGCGCGGCGTCCGTGTAGTATGAGACATTGAAGCGGTTCGAGACCGCGCCGCCCGCCTTCACGTCCGGATCCGCGATGCCCACGAGGTCGGCGATCTCGGAGTACACGCGGGCGTGGTTCTGGCCCATCGAGCCGACCCCGATGACCCCGACGCGCATCGGCGCCGCCACAAGGCCGCCAAAGAGAGCTCGGGATATAAACGCACGGCGGACCCGCGGCGTTGTCGAAGGCTTCATATTCGTTCGTGCCTTCGGTCGCGTCGTCCGGTGTTTCGATGGCCGTCGATCCGGTGTGCGAGAAACCCGTGAACCCGCACAACGCGTACTGGATGATCTGGTACAAGGGGACCCCGTACTACTTCGACAGCGAGGAATGCCAGCTCAAGTTCGACCACGAGCCGGAGCACTATCGGCAACTCGCGCTCGATCGACGTCAGAACGAAGCAGTCTACTGATTCGTCCGGCGGGGGCGCGTCACTCGAAGCTTCGCAAGGCCTCGGCCGGCGGAATGCGGGATGCGCGGATGGCCGGGCTCGCAGTCGCGAGGACCGCTCCGATGAACGCGATGCCGCCCAGGAGCAACAGCCGGTCCCAAGGAATCACGAAGGCGGCCTGATTCGCGAAGAATCGCAGATACAGGTCGTAAGACAGGGCCACGCCGAGCGCGACGCCCATCGCGATTCCCGTCAGCGCGATGAACGAGAGTTCGAAGAGGAAGGACTTCAGCACCATCGACTTGCGGAAACCGAGCGCTCGGAGGGCGCCGGTCTCCTGGCGCCGCTCGACGACGTTGCGCATCGTGATGACGCCGAGGCCGGAGATGCCGACGATGAGGCCTAGGGCCAGGTACGCCTGCAGGAGGTTGAACACGCCCATCGTCGTCTCGAGGATCTGGTTGATGAACTCCTGGATGTTCAGCGTGATCAGCTGGTACGAGATGAAGTACCGTTCCAGGTCGTGGCCCGCTTGCGTCACATCGACGCCGGGCCGGACTTGGAAGTAGAACAGGCTCGCCGCGTCGATTCCGAATTCGTTTTTGACGAGGTCGGCGGAGACCCAGAGGCCTTGGACGAACTGCTCGTACAGGATCCCGATGACCTTGACGCTGTGGGGCGCCGTTCGGTTCCCGTAGTACACGAAGTCGCCGACGGTTACCGAGAAAGTCCCGAAGTTGGGACCGAAGTTGTTCGGGATGACCGACCCATCGACGAGCGCGAGGCCAGGATTCGACTGGATGGCGGCCCAAGCCGCCGCCCCGTCGGGATACGCCGGGTCGAGAGCCTGGAGTTCGAACGGTGGCATCGAGCCGGAGGGTACGCCGATCAGGCTGGTGTTGAAGAGGCGACCCGCGAAGCTCGCGTTCGCACTGACTTGGAGACGGGCTTGGGACAGGCTCAGCGTGTCGTTCGTGATGTTCTTCCAAACCGTGTGCGCCCCGTACGTGTCGAAGGCAGCGCTCGCATTGGCGATCGGGACGCCGGAGGCGCCAATCAGGGAGAAACCGCCGCTCTCGCGGATGCTCGTCTTGGCGATTGACGAGCTGACCTCGGCTTGGATTCCCGACATCGTCGCGATCGTGAACATGACGAGGGCGATGCTCGCGAGGGTCGCTCCCGTGCGGAACTTCTTGTTCATCGGGTATGCGATTGCGGTCCGGACGACCGGCCGCCAAGTGCGACGACGCACGAGCCGGGTCGCGATCGCCAGGATCGAGTCGCTGTTGAAGAGGACGATGAGGAGTCCGCCGAGGACGAGCATCAGGCCGGCGGCGATGAACAGCGTGATGTCCGCGTTCGCGATGCTGAAGAACTTCCAGGGACTCAGCACCCACCCGACGATGAACGCGCCCGCGGCCGTGAAGACGGCCCGGGCGGGGAGGGCCCGCATGGTGAGGACGGCGACGCCGAACGCCAGCCCAACCGGTCCGAGGTCCTGGAGCAGCAGGTTCTGTCGCAAGACGGCCACGAAGAATCCGATGGCCCCGAGGACCACGATCGTCGCTCCCGCGGCCACCTGACGTCTCGTCGATCCATGCGGAACCGGCTCCGGGATGTCCCGGATTGCGCGTACGATGTTCAGCTTCGAGACGCGCCACGATGCGATGACAATCGTCGCCATCGTGATCAGGAAGCCGATCGCGAATCCGTTGATCAGATCCGAATCGTTCCAGTGGAGAAGGAATCCGGTGCCGCCGAAGGCCGAGGCGCCGAAGACTTGCGAGAAACCCCAGAGGATGACGCCCGCGACGAGCAACCCGGTAAACGTGCCGATCGCGGAGGACAGGAGCGCGTACAGCAGGCCTTCCGAGACGAAGCTCTGGACCAGATTCGTGCGTCGCATCCCCAGGGCCCGGGCGACCCCCATCTCGCCTTTCCGCTCCTCCGCCAACATGACGAAGATGTTGATGATCAACAGGATGCCCGCGATGACGGTGAAGAATCCGAGGAGGACGAAGACCTGGCTGAGCTGATCGATGTTCCGGCTCGCGCCGTCGATCGAGTCGGCCTTGACCTTCGCGATC
>Ga0209235_1000907_pt1 | contig 15677 bp, 16 predicted proteins | sample GraSoi013_1_20cm_4_FD_185817 | JGI IMG/M metagenome (GOLD analysis project Ga0209235, IMG submission 185817) | Grasslands soil microbial communities from the Angelo Coastal Reserve, California, USA - Sample 09_25_2013_1_20cm (SPAdes) (version 2) | ecosystem: Environmental > Terrestrial > Soil >... | reverse complement strand
GGTCTCCGGTTCGCAGGCGTAGATCCGGGTCTGCGGCCGTTTCGCCTTAATCGCCGTCGCAATGCCCGCGCTCAACCCACCGCCGCCAAACGGGATGATGACCGCGTCGGGATCAGGCAAGTCCTCGAGGATCTCCAACCCGATCGTGCCGTTCCCCGCCATCATCGTCGCATCCGCGAACGGATGGACGAACGTCCACCCCTTGAGTGGCTCATACCTCCGGTTGATGCCGATCTCCCAGACCTCGTCCCAGGAGAGCTGGACGATCGTCGCCCCGAACCGCCGGATCGCCGCGAGCTTCGTCGCCGGCGCGGTGTCTGGGACGATCGCGGTGCACGGGATTCCGAGACGCCTCGCATGCCACGCGAGGGCCTGGGCCATGTTGCCCGCGCTGCACGTGAACACGCCGTGACTTCGCTGTTCCGGATTCAAGAGGGCGATCGAATTGCCGGCGCCCCGGACCTTGAACGACCCGGTCGGCTGCAGGTTCTCCAGCTTGAGGTAGATCTCCGCAGGCGCATCGTCGACGTTCAAGCGGACGAGCGGGGTCCGGACGACGAGGCCTTCGATCCGTTTGCGCGCGGACTCGATCGCCGCGAGGTCGAGGCGGTTCAACCCAATCCTCCATCAGCTAGGCACGGACGCGCCGTTGGAGGATGGCGACATTCCGAACAGGTACCCTCCGAAGGCCAGACCCCAGACCGCGATCGGATACACGATCATTCGCTCCATCCCGCCGGGCCCGAGTCCCAGGTACGTCTTCGAGATGTACAGACCCAGGGCGATGAGGGAGATGACACCGAGGATCACGGAGATGAATTGGAAGGGCGGCCGGACCACGCGCATCGTGAGAATCGCGGAGAGGGCGATGAACACGAACGTCCAGAGGGAGACGAGCGAGTGAATGAATCCGAAATCTTCCGTGAAGATTCCGACGGCGATCGCTCCGACACCGGCCAGGGCCGCAACAATCGACAGGAGCCGATCTCGGAACGCGCGAAACAGGAACCAGGCGATCGCGAGGACGATGAGTCCCAGGAGGATCACCGAAGGATTGAAGATCGGAAGCGCCGGGGCGACCCCGAGGTCGCTGATTGCATTCTTCGAAACGCTGTATCCGGGGGGAACCGGGTACGTGGCTTCGGCGATGATGAGGCCGATGATCAGGTATTGCGCGGTCCCCACGAACAGAAGCATGCCCGCCCACTGACGGTCGTTGAGCCGCATGGCTCGGCGACGCGAATCCGGGACCATAAGGATTCCGACCGGCGGACCGAGGACTACTTAGCAAACCGCCGCGTGTGCGGGCCGGGACGTGCATGGACCCACCGATCCGAGTCATCTGGTACACTGACCCGCACAACATCTGGTGCTGGGGCTTCGAGCCGACAATCCGCCGCCTCGAGGTGCGCTACCCGGACACGGTCCAGATCGAGACGCGCCAGGGCGGGCTCTTCGAGGACTTCAGCCCCGTCCGGGAGCAGTGGGCGCGCATGTCTGGCGGCCGCTGGAAAGACTCTGTGCGCGCCTTCTTCGAGGCGGTCTCGAGCCAGCACCGCATGCCCATGGCGGCGGACGCGATGATCGACTCGTCCGACGACTTCGATTCGACGTGGCCGGCGTGCATCGCGGCGAAAGCCGCGGACCTCCAAGGTGCCGATCAAGGATGGCGGTATCTCCGTCGATTGCGAGAGGCATGGTGCCTCCAGGGACGAGGCATTCATCGGAAAGACGTCCAGGCAACCGTTGCAAAGGAGACCGGCCTTGACGTCGAGGCATTTGCGCGAGCCCTGGAGGACGGTTCCGCGAACGACGCGTTCCAACGAGATCGCGACGAATGCCAGGCGCTCGGGATTAGCGGCTTCCCGACGTTCGTGGTTCGTCGCGCCGATGAAACGCGCCACGTGGACGGCTGGAGGCCATGGGACGGGTTCGAGGAAATCCTGCGGGACGTGTACCCTCATCTCGAAGCCGCCCCCCTCAAAGTCGATCAAGACACCGCGTTGGGCCTCCTTCAGCGGTATGGAAGTCTGGCCACCTGCGAACTCGCGGCGATCCTAGGGACGACGGACGATGACGCAGAAATCCTGTTGGAGGAGCTCGAGGGCCGCGACGACGTCGTGCGTCGTCCCGTCGGGCGCGGACTCATGTGGGACCTGCCGAGGGCCCGACACGCGACCTCGAAAGCCGACATCGCGAGTCGGACGCCTACCTGATCGCGGTGTCTACGCGCCGCTCACGGCCGGAAACCCGGATTGCCGCCATCACCTTGACCGGAGTCGTCGTCGTGTTGGGTCGCGCCCTTGTGGACTATTTTCTATTGCGATAGCATGATTCGGCGCTGACCCAAAGTTCAAAGCCCCGAGGCCGGTATGCGGGCCCGGGACCGTTCGATGCGCTGCGATGCATGCGGCACGATGAACAAAGACGCCTCTCGCTTCTGCCTGTATTGCGGCGCCCCGTTGACCACGCTCGGCGCCGAAGCGACGGCCCCCGCGACCGCGCCGCCTGTGCCGTCGGCTCCCATTCCGCGTGCGAGCCCCATCCGGCCGCTGTACATGCCAAGGCCGCGGACGCCGGACTACGTGGCCCTGTTCGGGGTCGCGTTCTTCCTGCTCGTCCTCGGAATCGTGTTCTACCTCAACGGGAACCTGCTCACGGAACTCCGGCGCTGGTGGGATCAGGTCCTGGCCGGGCGAGGCGCGTTCCGTCCTCCGGAGGGCGTGATCGTGAGTGCCGGGCTCTTCTGGGGACTCCTCGGCTTCTCCAACTTCGGGATCGGCTTCCTCCGATGGTTCTTCACGCGCTCGCGGATCCGGACGCTCGGCGCGCTCCTCGGCGGCATCGCGATGGTCATGTTCTCGTACTTCCTGTATCGATATTCGCTGCGGGACATGAGCGGGTCTCTCCTTGTCGCGCTCGAGGCCGGGGTGATCGCGGTGCTGCTGTTCGTCTACATCGGAGCGGGCCTCTACTGGACGACCCCGCGGTACCGGCCCGCCTACGAAGGCGTCTATCGCACGCCGCGGCCGTAAAGCGAATCAGGGCCGGACCAGGTCAAACGACTCCGGTCCACCGGGTGGGATGAACTCGCTGCCGCACTCGCAGGTCCAGACGACCCCGGGCTTGCCGCTAATCTCGATTCGCGTGATGCTGTAGTCGAAGCCGCAGTGCTCACAGGAGAGCACGACGGCGGGCGGATCGGGTTGGTGGCGCACCACCGGCGGCCGGGCAGGGGGATGGACCACGGGCGGCTTCGGCTTGTGGAAGAACCATTCCTTCAGTCGCGCCAATCGCCGAACGCCCTGTGCACCGTTGACCGCCGACGGCGATGGTGCCTGCGGCGGTCCATGTGAGCCCCCTTGTGGACCGTTCTCCATCGGTCCTCCGCCTCCCCGCACAGGTATTCGGTTTCTGAGGCATAAAGGTCGCTGAATCAGTGTGAATTGTTTCTCTTCCGATAATGAGGACGCACGCGCCGATGTGATGCTACGCGTTGTTCGCGGGACCTACCAGGGGAGGCCGATCGCTCCCGCCAGGAAGCGGTTCAGCGGGTCCATCGACTCGCACGCCTCGATGAAGGAGTCGAGGAACTCCGGGCTCGTGACCTGGTAGTCGCGGAAGCTTCGACTCGAGACGAAGTCCTTTCGCCGCAGGTCCTGGATCAGCGGATGATTCGGGTCGTAGCCGGGCGGCGGCCGCTTGAGCGAGTCGCCCTCGACTGAGACGCGGCTCCGGAGGACCTTCTTCCACGCGTCCGGCTCCTCGACAATCCGATCGCGGATCTTCTTCAGGGTCGGCGCGTCGGGATGCCAGACGCCGGAGTGGGCCATCGTCTCGCCGGAGGACATGTGGAGATAGTAGCCGGGCGCCATTTCCTCCGGCCCCGGTGCCTTCGCGTGCCAGAAGTGGATTCCGACCTCCGTCTTGTACGGGCTCTTGTCCGGCGAGAACCGGATGTCGCGGTAGATGCGGGACAGGGATCCGCCGAACGGCTTGGCTTCCGCGACGATGTAGGAGCTGATCTTCTGCAGCCGCTGTCCGGCGTCGCGGATGAATTGCAAGCCCGGCTCCTGCACGGCCTTCTCGTACCGTTCCTTGTTCTCGGTGAACCACTCTTTGTTGTTGTTCTTCGCCAGATCGCTGAAGAACGCGAAGAACTCCGGGGTGAAGTATTTCGGTTTCTCGGCCATGGGTCAGGACCTCTTCCCCGCGATAGCGCATCTCACCGGTTGAAGATTGGCGCAAACGGACCAGCATCGAAGACCGCGCGAACGACGGCGATCTTTCGCCGCGGACACGATACCGCATCCCGCGGGCTTACGCGGTCGGCCGGAACTTGTATCCATAGTGGATGACGCCGGCCTCGCCTTCTTGGCCGAGCTTCCGGAACGTGGCCTGGACCTTCATCCCGATCTTCACATTCTCCGGCTTGACGTCGATCAGCTGCGAGGTGAGGCGGACCCCCTCGTCCATCTGGATGATGGCCATCACGTACGGCTTCTGCATCTCGAACTGGGCCGGCGCATCATGGATGACTGTGTACGTCACGACCGCGCCTTTGCCCGAGAGCTGGACTCGTTCCATCTTCCCGACGGATCGGCGTCCGCACGTCGGGCACACGGCCCTCGGAGGAAAGTCGACCTTGCCGCAGCTCCCGCACTTCGTGCCGATCAGGTTGTACCGGCTCTGAATCTCTCGCCAGAAGCGAGGGACGGCCATCTCAGTCCCCCCGCTCGAAGATGTGGACGACGGCGGTTGCGCCGGTGCCGCCAAGGGTGTGCGTCAGCCCGCGTCGCGCTCCGACGACCTGGCGCTTCCCGGCCTGCCCGCGAAGCTGCCTCACGATTTCGACCGCTTGCGCAACGCCGGTAGCGCCGACCGGTTGACCTCGGGCCTTCAGGCCACCCGACGTGTTGACGGAGATCTTGCCGTTCAACGCGGTGAGGCCGTCCGCCGTCGCAGGGCCGCCTTTCCCCTTCTCGACGAAGCGGAGGTCCTCGATCGCGAGGATCTCGGAGATCGTGAAGTTGTCGTGCACTTCGGCGACCTGCACGTCCTTCGGCTCGAGTCGCGCCTCCTGGAACGCTCGCTTGCCCGCGACGACGGTCGCGTCCATCATCGTGAGATCGCGCCGATCGTGCAGCGCCAGGAAGTCGCTCGCTTGGCCGGAGCCGGCGATGCGAATCGGCGTGTCCGTGAACTTGCGGGCCTTCTGCATCTCACACAGGACGACGGCCGCGGCGCCATCGGAGAGGGGTGCGCAGTCGAACAACCCGAGCGGCTCCGCGACCCACGGCGCATGTAGCACCGTCTCGAGGGTAATCTCCTTCTGGAACTGGGCCTCGGGATTCAGCGAGCCGTTCTTGTGATTCTTCACCGCGACGGCGGCCATCTGTTCCCGCGTCGTGTGGTACTCGTACATGTGACGGCGGGCCATCATTGCGTACAGGCCGGCGAACGTCGCGCCGAACACGGTCTCCCATTCCTGGTCCGCGGTCGACGACAGGATCTCCGCGGCCTGGACCTCGCCGACGTCCGTCATCTTCTCCGCGCCGCCGACGACCACGATGTCGTACATCCCGGACGCGATCGCGAGCCGCGCCTGCAGGAGCGCGATGGCGCCGCACGCGCCGCCGCCTTCGACGCGGACCGTCGGAAGGTGCATATCCGCCAAGCCGGCGTAATCGGCGACGAGCGCGGACACGTGCTCCTGGTCGATGAACTTCCCCGCGGACATGTTGCCGATGTACACCGCATCGATGTCCTCCGAGCGGAGTTTCGCGTCCTGGATCGCCTTCAGCCCGGCCTCGATGCCGAGGTCCCGGAACGAACGGTCCCAGAGTTCTCCGAACTCCGTCTCGCCGACACCGATCACGGCGACGTCCCGCATCGCTCAGGCCTCCCGCATCAGGATCTTCCCGCGGTACTTCGCGTACGTCGCGTAGTCGACGAAGACCTGATCCGCGATCATGTCCTTGATCGAAGGCGTGGCATCCCGGCGGATCTTCGTGATCTCGTCGGTCACGGTGAGGTCAAAGCCGTCGGAGCCTGCACCGCTGCCGTAGCCGACCGCGAAGATGCGGTCGCCCGCCTCGGCCTCGTCGAGGATCGCGCAGAGGCCGACCATGATCGCCCCGCTGTACGTGTTGCCGATCTCCCGCACGCACAGGCCCGTGTCGATCTGAGGCTCCTTGAATCCGAGTTGCTTCGCCGCGCGGACGGGGAACTTGCCGTTCGGCTGGTGGAACACGGCGTAGTCGTAATCCTCCGCGGTCGTGCCGGCTCTCTTGAACAAAAGCTGGGCGCAACTGACGACGTGCTTGAAGTACGCCGGTTCGCCAGTGAAGCGTCCGCCGTGGCTGGGGTATCGTTGGCCTTCGCGGCGCCAGAAGTCCGGCGTGTCCGTGGTGAACGAGACGGTGTGGCTGATGTCGGCGACCGAACGATCCGTCCCGATGAGGAAAGCGGCCCCTCCGGCCGAGGCGCTGTACTCGAGCGCGTCCCCGGGGGCGCCTTGGCTCGTGTCGGAACCGATCGCGAGGCCGTACTTCATCATCTTCGACAAGGTCAGGCCCATCGTCGTCTGCATTGCGGCGGTCCCTGCCTTGCACGCGAACTCGAAGTCCGCGGCCGTGAGGACCGGGGCCGAACCAATCGCCTCGGCAACGATGGTCGCGGTTGGCTTGACAGCGTATGGATGGGATTCGGAGCCGACGTAGATCGCGCCGACCTCGGTGGGGTCGATGTCGACTTTCGCCATGCACGCCCGCGCAGCTTCGACGGAGATCGTGATCACGTCTTCGTCGGGGCCGGGCACGCTCTTCGCGCGGATGTTCAGCCCGCGGCCCATCGCTTCGCCGTCGGCGCCCCACACGACGCCAATGTCTTTCGGTCGGATTCGGTACCGCGGGATGTACCCGCCGTAGCTCACGATGCCTGCTTTCATGCCATTCGCTCCAGTCTGGAGATGAGTTCTCCCTGTTCGAGGTCTGTGCGCGCCAAGAGGATGTTGTCGAGCTCGGCCAACTTGACGGCCAGGTCGTCGATGTTCTCCGGCTGCACGTACACGACCATCGCGGGTTTCAACGGATGGGCTTTGATCGCGATCATCGGCGAGCGCCCATACTTCACCCCGGTGAAGAAGAGGGCCCGTTCGCTCGTGGAGCCATAGATCTGCAAGTAGTCGCTCGCGTCCAACGTGGTGATGGCCTTCATCGAATCGATCACCGTATATCCGTTCACGATTCGACGGGTGTTGAGTTTCTGCGTGAGCAGCTTGCCGTCGATCTTCCGCAGAAAGTCCGCCGCTCGGACGCCGACCGCCCAGTCACGCATCGAAGGGATGACGTCGGAGTACTCCTGGAACCGCTTCGTCAGCTTCTGCCCGGTCCGCTGGTCGATCTCGAGGAGCGCATCCACGAGCCGGTGAATCGTCTTGATGCCCGGCGACGTCCGACGGCCCGCCTCGTAGTCGGAAATGACGGAGGGCGAAACACGCATGTGGGTCGCGAGCTCGGTCTGTGAGATCCGCAATTCCTCCCGCCACTTCCGCATCGTCTTGCCCGGCTGGTCGGACAAGGCGATTTCACCCGCGATCTTTTCGCGGAGCGGGAACTGCATGGAGCACGCGACAATTTGAGCGCTATATAAGCGTGTCGAAGGTGCTATCGGCGGCTGACGAACAAGGTGAATCCATCGTTCGTGACGCAGCCAACGAACGCTCTGGCTCGGTTGTCGCGATCGCGACGAAGCGCGCCGGAGAACTATGCTCGTCGGTCTCCGCCTTCGCCCTTTTGGGCCGCGTACCGGGCCGAGTCCAGGTCCATCTGGATCTCGGTGTCCTTCGAGGTTCCGAACACTTGTGAGGCGTCGAATTCGAGCTTCGAAGACTTTTTCTTCTTCCGAGCCCGCGGCTCCATTTGGAGCTGGTCCATCGCGCATCGATCCGGGGCTTCGCTAATCAAGTCTCGCCGCTGAGTATCCAGAAGTAGAACAACAGAGGCCCGACGAGATTGAGAATCCGATGGATTGAGGATAGAAACGCAGCCGCGCGCAACTCTTATAGTGACCCCAGACCTACCGCGCGTCACGCGGGTCCGTGGGGTAGCTTGGTCTATCCTTGGTGGTTCGGGACCACTAGACTCCGGTTCAAATCCGGACGGACCCACTTAACTTCCGGTTCAAAACCTATATCAATGTCCACGTCTATTCGGAATCGATGGTTCGAGTCCCCGGGGCGACAGGACGAGGGGCCAAGTACGCGCACCTGCGCGAGAACCCGACGATTGGCCGGTGGTATCGGAATCTGGCGCGAGGCTCCGAGATCACCGCGGATGTGTACCTCCGACGTCTCGGGAACGTCTGCGCCGCCCGGAAGATCGGTCCGGAGGACCTCGTACGAATGACGAGGGATGCGCGAAGGGACTTCCTGACGGACCTCGTGTCGGCGATGGAAGACGCCGGACTGACAGGAGGGTACATCGAGTCCACGCTCAAGGCCCTTCGGTCGTGGCTGTCCTTTAACGACGTCCGATGGGACCTCAAGATCCGGGTGAAGGGCTCGCAGGCGACGCCCACGCTCGACAAAGAACGCGTGCCGACCCAGGATGAACTGCGCCGGATCTTCCTCGCGGCTTCCCCGCGGGAACGCGTTGCAGCGGCCCTTCTCGCCCACGCCGGGCTGCGGATCGAGACCCTCGGGAACTACCGGGGGAACGACGGCTTGCGCCTCGGGGATCTACCGGACGTGGTCGTGAAGGGCAAGGCGCTCACCTTCCGGAACGTCCCGCTCGAAGTCGTCGTCCGCCCGGAACTGAGCAAATCGGATCGGAGGTATTTCACGTTCCTGGGTCCGGAAGCCGCCGGCTACCTGAAGGCGTACCTCGAGGGGCGGCTCCGCGACGGGGAGAAGTTGACCGGCGAGAGCGACGTGATCGCGCCGACGTGGTCGAAGAAAGCCTTCCTCACGTCGATCAATGTGGGCGACGCGATCCGCAAGGCGATCCGGGCGGCCGGCTTCATGTGGCGGCCGTACGTCCTGCGGGCTTACTGCGACACCCAGCTCCTCCTCGCGGAAAGCCGCGGCAAGATGACCCACGCGTACCGCCAGTTCTTCATGGGCCACTCGGGGGACATCGAAGCGCGCTACACAACGAACAAGGGCCGCCTGCCGCCGGACCTCGTCGAGGACATGCGAGACGCGTATCGCCGCAGCGCGTCGTTCCTCGAGACGTCGAAGGCGGAGGACCGGGAGGCGGAACTGAAGGCCCTCTTCCGGCGGCAGATGCTCCTCGTCGCCGGCCTGATGGAGAAGGAGGTCGACACGATGGACCTCGAGGCGATGACCGATGCAGACCTCCAACGGATTGTCCGGGAGAAGCTCGTCGGGGCGGCGGGGCCCAACGGCGACGGCGGGACGAACGGGATGAAGCAGAAGGTCGTCCCCATGACCGCGGTCGAGACGTACCTCGAGCAAGGCTGGGAATGGGTGACCCAGTTGCCGGATGACCGGGCGGTCGTCAGGACTTCCGGTTGAGAAGAAAAGCCCACGTTTCCAACTTCGCGACAAACTCGTTCGGGCTCAATGCGTCTCTCTCAGCCAAGATCACTTCGCGCAGCGGATGTCCTTCCGGGAAGTGCGCGAGGACGAGGTCCTTGAGGGGCCGAATCGAGACGAACCTGACTTGCGGACCGCCCGAGGTCACGGCCCACCCTCCGTCGAGGGGTTTACAACCCGCCCGGTCTCAGCCGCGAGAGGATTCCGTCGCGGAAGCTCGCCGGGGTGTAAAACCCGCTCCCCGCGCCAGACAGACCATTCTGCGAGGGCGAGGCCGAGAGCCTGGGACAGGCTCCGGAGCCCGCGGTCGTGCATGAGCCGAACGAGCTCCTCGCGGATCCCCTCCGTCGTCACGCCGGCCACGCGGACGAACCCGGGCCTCAACCGTCCCGTCGGCGTGCTCGTCGCCTCCTCCGTGCGGCCATCGGCGGAGCCACAATCGCTTCGTGGGCGTTCGGGGTGACAACGTCCTCCCAGCGGCGCGAGCCGACGTACAACGGAGAGTGCAGGACTCGGAACACCTGGCGTTTCGACCAGGAACGACCCCGTTTCGTCACGACGCCTCGCGCGTTGAGCGTCTCCGCGATCGCCTGCATGGATCGGCGTTCGTCCCGGACAAGGCGGAAAATCTCCCGGACCACCGCCGCTTCCGCCGGCACCACAACGAGGTTCTTCGCGGCGGAATCATACCGGTAGCCGTACGGATCCGACATCCCGAGGAACTTGCCCTCCTCCGCGGCCTGTCGCATCCCCATGTGAACCCGCTCGCCCGTCTGTTCCGACTCGAGCTGCGCGATCCGCTGGAGCATGTCCACGACGAATCGACCAGTTGCCGTCGACGTGTCGAGCGACTCCGTCGCGGACACGAAGTCTTTGCCCGATCGGGCGAGGTCGTCCATCATCGCCATGAAATTGCGGGAGTTTCGGTGGATGCGATCCATTTTCAGGACGAGGATCGCGTCCCAGCGGTCTCTTTCCCGGAGCATCCGCTCATACTCGGGACGCCGGACGTCGCGTCCGCTGTAGCCGTCGTCGACATACTCGCCGGACACGATCCAATGTTGCGCACGGGCAAACAGATGGAGCCGTCGCGCCTGGGCGGCGAGCGAGAAACCCTGTTTTGCCTGGTCTTCCGTCGAAACTCTGGAGTAGAGGGCGACGCGTTTCGAGGCCTGAGGAAAACCGGCAGGGGTCGGGGTTTGTCCCCGGCTGGTTTGCGTAGACGGTCGCTCGGTTCTGCCGGCGACTCCTTGATCATCCATCCAGACTTGCCGATCACCCTGATATAGGGCGCGGGGATTGGTACTATGGGCTTTTGGAGTGACTTCGAATGCCTCGGGGCCGGATTAGGCAGACGCCGACGGAAGCGTGGTGGGACAGCGAGCGCCGCATCCTGGAGGCGACGGCACACGGGTGGGTCGGGTTCAATGAAATCCAACGGGCGAAGGGTCTCTCGCCGTCCACCGTCTCGGCGCATCTCGAGCGGCTCGTCGCCGAGGAAAAGGTGCTGAAAGACATCCGCACGGGTCGATACGCCCGGACGCGGGAGGGCGAGCGATGGCTCGACATCCGGGCCGTGATCCAACGAATCGTTGGGCAGTCGAGTCGCGCGGGCTCCGTCGCGCCGGCACACGGTCCCGATCCGTTCGCCGCCGCGACCTCCGCGTTCGCGATGCCGTCGATCGGTCCCTCCGGAATATCCCGCGCCGCCACGAAACTGCCCCGCGAGCTTCTCGCGGTCCTCCTCGAAGACATGGTGAGGCGCCAAGATATCAAGAGGCCGAGTAAACATCGGACGCCAAGCATCAAGCGGACAACGGCGACGATGCGCACCTTTCCCCGGATCTGGATCTTCGAAATCGATTGGGACGTGCTCGCGGCGAATCTCGATTCGGACGCGATTCGCGATGTTTGGGAGCGGGTCCGCCGCGCTTTGCCGGAGCGAGGCTTGGTCGAGAGAGTCGGCCGGGGACGCCGTGGCACGGTTCGGTAGCAGTCTCGGAAAGTCCCACCTACGAGCGTCTGGATTCCGCGATCCCCATCCCTTTAGATGGACGTGGATTAGATTACGATCTATCCTCAATGGCTACGATGAGTACGGTACTATGGTAGATTGCCAGGATTGTATGATCTCAGACTACATGTACTTACAATCCTAGGATATATCATCTGATGCCCAACGAATGCATGGCCCGGATACGAGGTCTCCGTGATGTCTTCTTCACCCTTCGGGAACCCCTCGTTCGATGGCGTCGGAGCGCACGAAAAGAGCACAGAGAGAGTACTTAGCGCGCCCTTTGCGGGAACTTTCCACACGAAAATTGCTCGATTGGAACAGTTTCCGCACAAAAACGCGTGGCCGAAGTTCGCTTGCGCGTGCCGAGTCGAATAATCCTGTCCCACGGACGCAGTCGCCCCCCGCCTTTCTAGCGTCATCAGGCCAATGTGGTCCGGACGCTGAGCCCTAGTCTAAAGATGCTCTCCGACGACACGGCGTGATTAGCTCGGCGCCAAACGGCGTCGGCCGATTCGTCCGCCTGGCGGACTCGTTCACGGAAATCGAAGCCGGCGAGGACGGTGAGAACGGTCGGCTCACATCTTCATAACGCGTCGCCGTTCCGCGAAACGGCCTCGTCGGTTCAACTGTGTTCCGGGGAAGACATTACCATGCGTCGCAGCATGATTGCCTCCAGCGCGTTCCGCTCGACTTCGGTCATCGGATAGGACGACGCCATCTCGCCGAGGAAGTCAGTGAACCCACGCTGTTTCGCGAGTTCGATCACACCGTCGAGGCCTCGGAGCATGTTTCGTCTGGCATTCACTTGTTGTTCGAGTCCCGCCAGAATCTGTTTCGCCTTCGCGAGATCCCCGATGAGCCCGAGGTCTTGCATCCGGGCGGCGACTTGTTGTTCGAGGCCCTGGACTTCCTCGTTGGCTTTTTGCCGTTTGCGCTCGAGCGCTTTCAGCTGACGGTTCAGTTGACCCAACCGGCCTCGAACGACCGCGAGGTTGTGATCCAAGTCAATCCGGGTCGAGACTTTCCGCGACGTTTCGGCGAGGCGGGCATCTAGCTCTTTGCCAACCAAGGCGGCCTCCGTTGCTGAGAAGGAGGCCATCGCATCGATCGCCTCGTCGCATTGCCTCGCCAAGGCAACGAGGCCCTCCCGTTCCGAGTCCGCCAGGTCGCCGCCGCTCGCGATTTCCTCGGCCTTTTTCTTAATGCCCCGCAAGTGCTCCACGAGCTCGATCTTGCGAGCCCGTTCCCGGAACCCTCCGACCGCATCGGCATGCCGCACCTTATGCCCCGAGGGGGCTTTGCGACCTTTCCTTCGGGCTTCGCTATCCATCTGACGCTTCTCCTTGTAAACTCTCGTCCTACCGCATCCGATTTTTTCCGCAATGTGGGCGACAGGAAGACCTTCTTGGATCAGCCGCCGCACCTGCGACACTTGCTCTTTCGTGAGGATGCTCTCACCGGACCAGATAACGTGATTGCATAGCAAGAACATGACGAGGACGGACGGCCCGTCGATTGTCAACGATTCCTAGGCAATGCTTCAGCCTTGGGTCACGTAAGCAGTGGCTGTCTTCCTCTTGCACAGGGGTTGGTCTGGGTTGACTGCTCGATGGAAATTTGCGGAAGTTTTCGCTTCAGCCGTACTTGGTTCTCTAACCGGCGGACTGCCAAGCACTCGAATGCTCGGGCATGAGTGCCAGCTGTAAGGCATGTCTGTGTTGCAAGAGTTCGACGTTCTTTGCATCTTTGAACGCCTTCGAACGCACGAACACGACATAGCGCCCGTCCTCCTTTTTCAGGAACGTATCGAAGAGTGGTGGGCTGTCTGCCTCGACTCCGTTGGAACCTTTGCCCGCGGTTGCTGCAGGGATCCAAATCCAAGTCAAGTCCAGTGAATGCGCGATCGCGTCGAGCCCCCTGAGGTATATGTCGTCCAGGTCTTTCCGAATGAGCCCGTGAAAGGCGAACGACCCCCCTGTCTTTGGGACTAGGCTCATGATCGATTCGTTTGAAGGCGGATCGGGGCGGCCGCCGACCGTTACCTCGTAGCCGTGGAGCTCGTCCACCAATTCATCCGTCAGGATATTGAACATCGAAATTGCGCGATCTAGTGTTGCAGGCGTGAGGGCAAGATTCGCGGGTTCCAAATCGCGGTCCCAAATCTGAATTCGGAGGTTAGTATCGTCGATTGCGGAACGGAACCCGGACGCCGCCCACTCGGTCATCTTCGAGAAAATCGACCTGTCTTCGGACAGGATCCTCCACACGTCCACGAGGCGGAGAGCGAACAGGGCCTGTTTGTAGAATTTCCAGCGCCGGCGACCTTCTGCCACCGAATCCACGACTCCGCACGTAATATCCACAGAACCCGTCCAGTGTTCATTTCGCATGAAGGAGAACGACTGTCGGGGCGACCTTTGGGAGGGCTTGGGCGCACCCTTGAAACGGCAATCGATTTGGAATCGAAACTCACCGCGCTCCTTGGACCGCCTCACGATATCGAAGAAATGCGCGGCGACTTGGTCAACCTCCGCTTTGGTAGGGGAACCCTTGGGTGACTTCCAAGAAACCCCACCGCCTAGCTCTTCAGAAACGCGAACAAGGTGGGATGGTTCGGCCGAGAAGAGCCGGACCGAAATCCAGTGTTGCGCTCCCAAACCTTCCATAAGTTGTCGCGCGAGTGTGAGAGCCGAGTCGAAGTTCGCAGGATCAGGAGTTACACGATAGGCATATTCCACGCCCATGGCGCGTTCCTATAGGCGATTCTGTGATTAACCATCTCCGATAGGCGAATAGCCAGACCATCTATCGCGCTTCCCGACGCGACTTCCCGCTCGATTCTCTCCGGCAATCTTCGAAACCATCCTGGAGGTCGCGACGGTACGCCCAGCTGCGCCGCGGAAATGCGAACCCACAGGGAGAGGCTCTCAAGGCCAAGACGAGTCCCGACTTCTTTGGGTTGGGAAGGGGGACCCCTAGCGAGCCCCAAACCCGCAAGCGCTGTATGCCCTCTTCTGTTCGGATTACGTTGCCGAGGCCTCGTCCCCCATCATGCCAGGCCGCGAGGCCCAGCACCTTACCTCATTGGACCGGTCTTAGCTCTGTCCCGTCTCTCGGGCAAAGTTTGTATTCTTGTTGGTACCATTGGCCGCAGGTAGGGCAGAACCGAGTCAACGCAGGGGTGCTCTGTGTGGCGAGCGGCCCCATTTCCGGTGTCTGAGTCGGTCGCCATTCCTGACTTGCCACTTGGTACGGGTAGACAGCTTGTGAGGGATAGGCTGAGGCTGAAAAGAAGGCCGGCGGCTGAGTGATCGGGATATCTCTCACGAAGAACGAAAGGAGCGCGACGAAGCAGCCCACTAAGGCGACGGCAATGCCGTACGTGGGCCCTATAGTCAGTTGGACGCCTGAGGATGTGGGAAAGGACGCCGAGAAGGACGCGATGCCTGCGCCGCCTATCCCGCTCCCGACCAGCATCACAATCCCACCGACTCTTGAATGGATGAATGATTGCAGGATCGCAAGCAGACAGCCGATACCCAGCGCAATAGTCCCGATGAGCCAAAGCCAACTGCCGAGTACTGCACTCTCCTGCCACGCTACAATCGCTGGATCAGTAGGCCCCGAGGACGAAGGGCCGAACGCTTGCGCAATAAACTGCACGGGACTCAATCCTTCGGTTGCACTCGTCCCGCCTGCGCTGGCCGAAAAAACAACCCAAGGCAAGAGTAGGCTCAGGAAGCCGGCTATGGCACCAATCACTGAAACAAATCCTCGTTGCGTGAGCCGAACCATCTCCACCTACCCCGACTGAGCATTCTCCTGATGCGTACCTAACCGTTTCGGCTGAATTTCGCGGGGAGGAAGGCCTCGGAACCAAAGCTGGTGACCAATATCATGATCGTCGGGCTTATGTGTCAATGCCTGCGGCCAGCTCGCCGTGCAATCGGCTCTGATCTGAAGAGATGACAGGTGGCCAGCCGACCGTCAACGATTTCGGTTCAAATTGGACCGGACCCTTGTCGTCCGGGGGCTAGTACCGATCGGCCGTCAGCTTGCCGCCCCCTCCAAAGCGAAACTGACGGAGGGCCGGGCTGCGCG
>Ga0209235_1000906_pt1 | contig 15682 bp, 13 predicted proteins | sample GraSoi013_1_20cm_4_FD_185817 | JGI IMG/M metagenome (GOLD analysis project Ga0209235, IMG submission 185817) | Grasslands soil microbial communities from the Angelo Coastal Reserve, California, USA - Sample 09_25_2013_1_20cm (SPAdes) (version 2) | ecosystem: Environmental > Terrestrial > Soil >... | reverse complement strand
GTGGCAGCTAAGGTGAAGATCAAACGAAGCGGTTCACAGCCTTCCACCAGAGGCTCGACCGAATGGTAGCGTGCATTTCCACCGTGACGAAACGAGCTAGTGAATATTTTCTGTGTGTGTGGAAGCTCTGGTGCGGCCGCCGGGATTTGAATTCCCGGACCATCGATTTGATGGTCTCCCGGGTCGTTGGGTTGGAAGCCCACTGGACGTCCCCGTGCTATGTCCTAGACCAGGCTAGACTACGGCCGCACGGACCACCGCGTCTACCTCTGGGTTCATCTATCTTACGATTCTCAAGCTAACGACGGTCAACAATCCGCATTCGAATAAGAGTTTAGACACGAGCCGAAGGCAGCGAGAGCCCAGTGTTGTCCTCGCGTCCTAATGCGAGTCCGCAGAAGCGGTGTCTATCGGAGCTTCTCGGCACATACCTGCTGGTCCTTATTGGACCTGGGACGGTTGTAGCCGTCTCTATCGCCCAAGACATCTCTCCCCTAGAGGCCCTTCTCATCATCGGATTTGCATTTGGAGCGACGGTTGCGTTGGTCATCCTTCTGCTCGGCGGAATTTCCGGCGCCCACATCAACCCAGCAGTAACGCTAGCGCACACTGTCGCTGGAAAAACGACTCTGGACATGTTTGTCCCATACATTTCATTCCAAGTTCTAGGCGGACTACTCGGGGCGTTCACGGTAAAACTGATTTTCAGCCAATTCGGGTCCCCATCAGACCTCGGCACTACGAAACTAGCTAGCGGTGTGAGCCTTCCGATTGGAACGTTGTTGGAGGCTGCAGGGACATTCGTGCTAGCGATGTCAGGATTCGTGGCGTCATTACGAATTCACAAGAAGCCGGGAGAAGCTACGCTCATCGGATCGACTCTATTCGTCATCATTCTCGCGCTGGGTCCGCTAACAAACGCATCGCTCAACCCGGTTCGAAGCCTCGGACCAGCACTGGCGTCAGGATATCTGACGAATCTCTACGTTTACTGGATAGGACCGTTAGCCGGGGGTTTAATTGCTGGACTCGTCTTCAGATTCTTCGAGAGAGCCAAATTGGTAAAGGGTCCCGTACTGTTTGTTTGTGTTGAGAACGCGGGACGAAGCCAGATGGCGAAGGCCTTCGCCAAGAAACACGGGATGAACGCTCAGAGCGCGGGCACAATACACTCTACTCGAATCAACCCTACCGTCGTTGAGGTGATGCGAGAACGTGGAATAGACATCTCCTTCAATCGACCGAAGACCCTCACGCCCGAGTTGATCCGGGACGCGAGCATCGTTGTAACAATGGGGTGCTCCATCGAAGAGGCGTGCCCGAAACCGATTATCGCTCAGATGCAGAAGAAGCTGATCGAATGGCATCTGGAAGATCCAAAGGGTAAACCGTTGGAAGAAGTGAGAAAGATTAGGGACGAAATAGAGAGCAAGGTCCGAGACCTTTCCAAGTCAACAAAGGTTCTTCACGCTATGTCTAGCTGAGATCCTTCGTACAAATTTGTGCATGCGATGCGGACAGTTCCCTAGACGAGGTGATAGTTCAGTCTCAAGCTTCTCCGAGCATTCCATAGAAACTGTTAATAATTGAACGACCGGCGTAGAAGCTTCTCCACGGAGAAATGGGTCAATGTCAGATATGACAACCCAAGAAACAGAGAAACCAGAAAAGAAAGTTTCGCGAAGAGAATTTCTAAAATACGGCGCAGTTGCAGCGGCCGTCGCAGCCAGCTCTGCCACAATCCTAGGGTCAATCCCAGAAATCCGACAAGAAACCGTTACTCCTACCAGGCTTCCTCAGACTGGGCCCGCATCGAGTATCGAAGAGATAACCATCGCCCAGATCCAGTCAATGTTTGCAGCCGGGACCCTAACAGCCAAATCCCTCGTTAACAGTTACTTGTCCCGCATCACAGCGCTCGACCAGAACGGCCCACAACTCAACTCAATCCTTCAAGTCAACCCAGACGCACTTAACATCGCAGGCCAAATCGACCAGATGCGTCAATCAGGAACCGTCCTAGGTCCGATGATGGGAATACCGATCCTCTTGAAAGACAATGTGGATACTCATGATCAGATGCAGACAGCTGCAGGCTCCCTCGCACTAGTCGGGACACCAGCACTCCAAGACTCAACGGTCGCTGCGAATCTTAGAAAGGTGGGTGCCATAATACTCGGAAAGACGAACCTAAGCGAATGGGCCAACTTCCGCTCATTCTTCTCGTCCAGCGGCTGGTCCGGACGCGGAGGCCAATGCAACATGCCCTACGCCATCGACCGGAACCCATGCGGATCCAGCTCGGGATCAGGAGCAGCAACATCAGGCAACCTCACCACAGTCTCCATCGGTACAGAGACAGACGGAAGCATCGTATGTCCCGCGAACCACAACGGCGTAGTGGGCATCAAACCTACCGTCGGACTAGTCAGCCGTGCAGGAATCATACCCATATCACACACCCAAGACACAGCAGGTCCACACGCGCGGACGGTATTGGACGCAGCGATTGTCCTTGACGCGATCGCTCAGCGAACACCCGACCCACGAGACCCCGCGACAAGTACAAGCCCGATAGGCAAGCAGGGTCAAAAACGACCGAAGCTACCAGCCAGCTACGCTACCTTCGTCAACCCCAACGGGCTAAACGGCTCAAGAATCGGCGTTTCCCGAGATTTCGAAGGATTCAGTCCAAAGCTGGATGCGGTATTCGAGCAGTCATTGACGGCTATGACGAACGCCGGCGCGACTCTAGTGGACGTGTTCTTCCCACACTTCTCGGACATTTTCAGCGGAGGTAACGAGTTTACGGTGCTACTCTTCGACTTCAAGACCGACATACAGAACTATCTCGCGACGAGGACCGGTGTGCCAACGGCCAGCGGGACACTAGCGGATCTAATCGCTTTCAACACCGCCCATGCAGCTCAAGAAATGCCCTTCTTCGGACAAGAGATATTCGAACTCGCGGAAACATTCAGCTCGGACCCGAACGCCACCCAACCAACAGGAATGTCGTACAACCAAGCCATCGCTGCAGACATACGCATCGGGGCAACCGAAGGGATCGATATGCTGCTAAGCCAATTCCACCTCGACGCGATTGTAGCACCAACCGATAATCCCTCGTGGCCTACTGACCTAATCAACGGCGACCACTTTGTCGTAGGTAGCTCGTCACCACCAGCAATCGTCGGCTATCCCAACATCAATGTGCCCATGGGGATGACCTTCGGCGTCCCGGTCGGAATATCATTCTTCAGCACAGCCTTCAGCGAGCCAACATTGATCAGGCTAGCATCTGGCTTCGAGGCGGTGACGCACGCAAGGCAAGTGCCACAGTTCCTCCAGACACTGCCCTTCTCAGAGCCAAGTCCAACTCCAGGTCGCAGCCACCCCCGGACGAAACCAACAGCAGGTCCACTGGTAAGTCACCTATAGCCAAAGTATGGGACGGGCGACTCAGCTGAGTCGTTTGTCCCTTCTCTTCCCTTGTTTTTCTCCGTCTAAGATATTCGAAGAACTCGTATGTTCCACCAGAGCGCGTCAGACAAAGATTGGTACGGGCGTGGAAAATAGGCGCTATGGAAGTAGTCAGACAAGATCATAGGCGCAGCTTTCTTTCAAGACGTTCGCTCGCAGTGAAGTTGACTAAGGGTCCGTTCGCGAGATAGTTGTTGCTTATTATCGCGATATCGCCGCTGTCCGTCTTGACCCAGGTCGCCCTCAAGCCTATCTTCACGACTTTGCCTTTCACTCCACTGTACTCGATTGAGTCGTGAAGTCGTAGGACTCCATCTGATAGTATCAAGATTCCTGAGATTATGTTACTCAGAGTATTCTGTAACGCCAGGGAGATCGCTAATCCTGCTATTCCAGAGAGGGTCAGAAAAGAAAATATTGACCCCAATCCCGTGACAATGACAAGCCACGCTGTCACAAAGACAACCCAGAGAATACTCAGTCCCTCGCGAACATTCCTGATTAGGTCCGCGGATGCACCCGCTCTCTTGGCGCCCCTCGTGATGAGCCTGATCAGTAATTCGGAAACGAGCCAGGATCCGGCGATGACCGCACCCAATTCGGCAACGAAAACTATTGTTCCATTATCAACCAAAAGCGCTCGCCCATCGCAGTCCGTGGCCGCTCATATTCAAATGCCTTCAACTCTCTCCGCCATTATTATTTTGGGATTCGATAAACCCTAATTAGAACTCTGAAACGGAGTCGTTCTGGTCTTGTCTTCCGAGAAGAGGCTAAGGTTCAGAATCCGAAAAGGGGATTTTGAAGTCGAGCTCGAAGGAGATCACGATTACGTAAGAGAGCGATTTGAGGATCTGGAAAAGTCTCTCGGACCGACAGGTAGCTTCATTCTCGCGCCACAGCCCTCTGCCAGTCCGACCCTCTCTTCAGAACAATCAGTGGGCATCGCGGGCATTGTCGAGTTTACTTCCGAAGGGAAACCCCATCTCACGGTTCCCGTCGACACCCTCTCCGCGAAAGAAGCCATATCACTAGTGATGTTCTCCATGCACCCCAAGCCATTGGGAGACGATGATCTCAGTTCTCTGCTGAGTTCTTCATGGAAGACTACTGGTGAGAGTATCGTCAGAGCCAGAATCAGTGAATTGCGACGAGAAGGCAAGGTGATAACAGAACGAGGAAACTATGTACTCTCAGGCGCTGGAGTCCAGTGGATCCAGAACGACATCCTCCCCCGCCTCCAGAAGATTACCTAGTCTTGGACAGCCAGATTCTGCGGGCCAGTCCTTTCTCAGTCATTCTATAGTGGAATCTCCCGGACCGCCGGGTCCTGGCGAGTAGACCCTGCCTTGAATATCGTAAAAGAGCCATCTCTACAGCCTTGTCAGACAGTTCGACCTTCATGCCCGATAGTAGACTACGGACCCTCTGGCTATCCAATTCGCCCGAGGCTTCGAAGAGGCTCAGGACCCGTATTTTCAGCTCATTGTAGTCCATGCCAGTGCGGTTCGAAGAAATCTATGGGAGATAGATGAAGGTTCGGTCCCGGAATTACCGGTCATCTTAGCAGATTCCACGTTCGGCTACGAGTAACACCTTGTAGTTCAGCCCGACTTCTATCTTGAGCCGAAATACTTTCACTTTCATTCCCAAGTCTGAGAGTAACACCTTGTCGAGTCATCTTCGGGACAGAAAAGCGTTATATCTCAACTCTGTGAACATCGTGGGCAAGAAGAATAATGTCTGGTTTAGAGGTCCTTGAACGAAAGCCGAACTCCGAGGATGCGGCAGCCGCCATTGAAGTCATCCTAAAACACTCCGGGGTCGAGAATCGAATCATCGGTAGTCCAGAAACAGTTCTAAGAGAACTACTCACCTACTTCTCCAAAATCTACCCCTCGATCGAACTAGTCTCCAAACTTGTACTGTCCGTCGACGCGGCGGAGTTCCTTCAGAGCTGCACCGGAGTGCTTGCAGTTTCACCAGAAGGCTTGGTCGTTCTCAAAGACCTGAGGGACCTCAAGGACAAGGAACTCATGATGATACATCTCGCAGGCTCGCGACTACAGCATCAAATGGGCAAGAAAGAGAGCGACACTCTCTCTCTCGACGAGATTACCAAGAGCACCGGACGCTCAACCGGCACCGTAGCAGGCAGGCTTAGCGAACTCTGCAACGAGCAACTCGTCGAACGGGTCGGCAAGGGCTCCTACAGACTTACGACCATGGGTACCAGAGTCGTCATCAAGAACCTCATGCCTCGAGTCACACAGCTTCCGGAGAGGTAGGAAAAATGCCAGAACAACCCAAAATCAAAGTTCAGATCGAATGGGGAGACATCAAACACACAGCCGAAGGAGACCTAGAAACTGTCGTCCGCGAAGTCATGCAATTCGCGGCCAAAGTCCTCCCAAACTACTCGCTAGCTTCCAAGCTAACCTTCTCGCCCGACTACTCCTCCATGGTCGACGATCTTTCCAGCGCAGTCCAGCTGACCCCAGAAGGGGAGGCTGTTCTACTCAAGCCAGAGATGTCTGCCGAGAACTCCATCGCCATGGTACTCCTGGCCGCCAGGGTCGCTCATGCAGTCGGCACCCGGCCCAATGTTGAGATGGACCCCGAGGCTATCAGCCGAGCAATCGGAAAAGCCGTGAAGACCGTTCGGAACACTCTGGCAATGATGACAAAGACCGGACTCATCGACAGAACAACCGACGGATCCTACAAGCTCAGCATGCAAGGGATACGGAAAGCCCACGAGATTGCAAAGCGTCTCACCGCCAGAGCCGCCTCATCGCCAGCCCTGAAAACGGTGACTGCTTCAGGATGATATGGAAACGGGTGCGGGGACAGACGGGAAAGGGGGGTTTCCCGCCTGAAACTGGGGGAATCTAACCTTGCTCCACCGCACCCAAGAGACTACTGAGCCTCTTCAGCAAATAAGAAGCATACCGGAGGTCATCGGACTACCGGCCATTCCCGAATCCCTCGTAGAACTATCTACCCGGTCAATGCAATCACTCCAAGGATCAAAATTCAGCCCGCGACCAGTCTCGCTTGTGGAAATGGGGGTCGACGACGCCGATTCTGAAGAGAGACTCGAGATTGAAGGCTCTATAAACTCATCAGGACTGAAACGCTGCGCGATCAATCCCGCGAAAGATTTCGTCCCCGTAGTTGCTTGCGACGCTTCGAGCGTCAAGATCGGCGAAACCGAGACTGGGATGATCTTCGCTATCCGTGCAGTTGGTGTCTGGAGACAAAGGAGCAAGATTCTCTATACCCGATGGGGGCCCCTACTTTTTCACGTTCCAAACTCTGAAGATGTAAGCCAGTATCGCGAAGATGAGTCGCGAGCCTTCGGCGGATTATCACTGAAGACCCTGAGGGTCCTCACCCGACTCCGAAACCATGTTGAACGCTGGACCCAGGAAGTCCTGTCGGAATCGCTACACGGCGGAATACTATTGATCGACGGATCTCTAACCGCAGGCACTCCAGATAACCCCGCAGCCCGAGTAAACAAGATTCTAGCCACAGCCCGTCAAAATAACTCCATTGTAATCGGCATATCCAAAGCAACACAGCTGACTGTCGGAGGAAGAAACATTCTCGGACTCACAAACGACAAAGACAGCCCCCACCTAATCGACATCAGCTCTCTAGTTGAGAGTGAGTATCCCCCTTACCCTGTAAGATTCCTTGGCAGAGTATACGTAGCAAAACTATCCAGCGATGGATTCCTCTTCAGAACCGACATAGATCGAGAATCGAGCCAAGAAGAAGCCCAACAAGCACTTGAACGACTAGCTGGCATCGATGTTATCTTTCACGGTTATCCAGAGACTCTGAGAATCGCCCACATTTTCAGCACCTTCACGGCCAACGAGATTCTCGCCGTCCAACGATTCGTAGCATCCAATCATCACATCACGCTACAATCTCGTCCCAGTCTACGACGATCACTCTTCGGACCATTCGGCACAAGCAGGTACGTGGCCTAACCATGCGGATCTACCGGAAAGAGGGCGATCAGGTCCAGCTGATCGCCTTTCCCGACGAGCATGTCCAGCGAGGAGACTATTTGCTGATAGAAGATCCTGGATTGGCCAAGGGACTCCTTGTCCAAGTAATCGATCTACAATACGCCAACGTCCCAGGAATCCTAGAAGACATCCTCCGAGACGTCATGACGGACGGCGAACTCTCTGGAGAGGACATGGACCCCCTCAACATTTCCAGCGAAGTAGACGCGCTGAAAGACACGCGGCTGGCAGTCTGCAAGATCAGAGGAACAATCACGGGAGAAAAAGACCTCTCACCCACCACATCATGGCTTCCGTCCCGAACGGCGTCCCGCATACGCGCCTATCCAATCAACCGTCTAATCATGAACGGCGGAAAGATGCCACTCAAGGTCGGCCATAACGACGGCGACCCCGTCCAAATCGATGCCAGCGGACTCGACGGCGGCCTAAACATCATCACCGGCCGCAAAGGCACAGGCAAGTCACACCTCGCCAAACTACTACTCCTCTCTATGAGCGGACTCGGAGCACCCTGCATCGTTCTAGATGTAAATGGCGAATACGTCAACCTCCACAAGTCTAAGGATGGACGCTTGTCCACGTCGAGGCTCACGGTACTTGCGCCTCGAAGCGGAATCAACTTCGCCCTCGCCAAACTCGGGTTCCGAACAATGGCAGGAGTCCTAAGCAACGCTCTGGACCTCCCAGCAACCTCGTCGAAGGTATTCAGCACGATCTGGCGGGACTTAGAGTCAAAGGGTGACCTGACCCTACCCAATTTGATCCAGACCGTCCAGTCATGGAGCTGCCACGAAAGCGTTAGAGAAGCACTCATCTCACGGCTACAAGTGCTACTGGAATCCGGACTCTTCTACGACGAATCCAACCCTCTAACTGAGGAAAAGATTCTTCACGCTATCGACGGCGGAGGAATCCTCGTTGTCAACCTGAAGAACCAGAGCCACACTGTCCGACGAATAATCGTCGAGATCTTCTTAGGTGAACTGACAAAGATTCTCTCATCAAACTGGCTGCGAGCCGCCTTCCTCTTCGCCGAAGAGGCCCACCTCTACCTAAGAGACACATACTGGGACGACATTATCACGAGGATGCGTCATATCGGCCTCTTCACGACCTTCATCACAAACCAGCCCGACACAGTCCAAGAAACCATCTACCGACAAGCCGACAACGTGTTCATCTTCAACTTCACCAACGAACATGACATCGAGACGATCGGCAAAGTCGCAAAGTCAGACAGCGAGACAATTCGCTCTCTAATCAGAGGAACACCGGCGCGACGATGCCTGCTTCTCGGAAATGTTGTCCATGACTTGCCCTTGATGGTCGACATAGAGGCTCTAGATGTCCGAACGATGGGAGAGACAAGGCTGTTCTTCTCGTAGCGACAGTAAGCCAGCTACTGTGCCGTCATCATATTCCAAGTGACGGTTGTAGAATAAGCAGGTTTCGTCTGGATAGAAGCCAGCGCTTTTGTTAGAGATTTCAAGTGTCCGTACCCTACTACAGCAACTACCTGACCAGCGCTGGAATACATGATATCTCGAATTCTAGCCACCATGAACTCCTCCCGGACATCGAGCAGAATCTTACTCAATTCAGGATAGCGCAGGCGAAACAGCCGAAGCTGCTCCTCCAAATTCTCCGTAAGCTTCGACAAGTTGAACCCGCCAAACGGTAAGAGCGCGATACTAACCAAGGAATCTACGCCCAGCCTCACCTTTTCCCGTAAGGGAAGCTTCCGCAGAGAACCGACCGTCATTCCAATTGGGAGATCTACAAAAGCCACCCTAGCCCCAACCGCCCTAGCGGCCTCAACCGCTCGGAGCATCTCCTGCCCCGGCGGCGAACCAGTCATCTCCCCCGCAAACCTCTCCAAGAGCATCATCGCCAGAAACGATCCTCCACCCCCGCGGACTGAGGACCTACCCGGATTCTCAAGTGCCATAAGCCTCCCCTCATCCAACTCCAGCGCCACCACCTCCGGCTTTATCCGCAGAATCGTTTCCCGTGCAAAGCTGGCGCTCTTAGGGTCCACGTGAATCGTCCCAATCAGACTTAGGCGATCACCCACCTTCTCAATGGCCGACGAGTCTGCAACCGTCACCGATTTTCGCTTCAATCCCTATAAGGCGGTCAATCTACCTTTCCATTCATTCCAGTTATCCAAGCACGCCGAGGTCCAACAAGTGAGCGAGATCGACAAGCTCGACGACGAACGACAACAACTGAGAATTGAACAATCAAAGAGTCTCGACCAGCTTAATGAGACAAAGATCAAGCTCCAGAAGGTCCGGGAAGAACTACAAAATCTACGCAAAACTCGGGACGGTCTGAATGAAACTGTCCGAGCGCTCAAACAGACCCGGGACAGGCTCCGAGACACATCCCGCGAGAAGCTCTCGACTCTTCGAGAACTTCTCAAGAAGATGAGCGACCGACCACACGCGTCAATCGCCGAGAAGGAGCTAGCCGCGTTGGAATGGCAGGTCCAGACATCACCGCTTGAGAAGGACGACGAGAAACGATTGATGATGAAGATCAGAGGCTTGGAAATCCGCGTCACGGGCTACCACAAAGTCCTCAAACTAAGAGAGGATATCACGAAACAGCGAGAAGAAGCAGACCAGATGCACGCGAGAATCCAGGAACTTGCCGCTGAAAGCCAGAAGCATCATGCGGACATCGTCCAACTGTCCGAAGCATTTCAGACACTCAGACTTAGACGCGAAGAACAGCAGAAAACCCTCGACGACCTCAAACGTAGAACGGCTGAGACGAATCAGAAATTCCTACAACTTAGAAATACTTTAACAGATGACGAGAGAAAGATTCAGCGTCAGAAGGGAGAAGCCCTCAAGGAAGCTCTAAAGGACACTGCTCAAAAGAAGCTCAGCAAAGGCGGAAAGTTGACGCTACAAGAACTCGGCGCACTCTACGAAGGAACAGAAGAATGAAACATCCCATCGCCATCATCGGCGGCTCAGGAGTAAAATCCATCCTCAAGGGAAACCAGAAAATCCTCGGAACACCCTACGGACCAACACCTAGCCTCACATTCGGCGAAATAGACTCAAGACCCACAATATTCCTACCAAGACATGGAGAAACTCACGCCAGTCCGCCCCACAAGGTAAACTATCGAGCGAACATCTGGGGGCTGAAGAGCCTTGGAGTCGAACGCATCATCGCGACAAACGCTGTTGGTGCGATCGACCAACAACTCTCACCCGGCGAAATCGTCGTCCCCTCGGACCTAGTCGACATGACAAAGTCCCGGAGTGGAACATTCTACGAAAGCTCACCAGTCACCCACATCGACGTCTCCCAGCCCTACTGCCCCAGGGTCCGAGAAGTCTTAACCGCCTCGACCGCGGCAACTGGCAGAAGCTCTCCCAAAGACGTGGTTATGGCGTGTACGGAGGGACCCCGTTACGAGACCCCCGCGGAGATCAGGATGCTAAGAACGATGGGATGCGGAATAGTCGGAATGACCGGAGCCCCCGAAGCCTTCCTCGCCCGCGAGCTCGAGATGTGTTATGCTTCGATCAGCTTCGTATCCAATATGGCCGCGGGGCTTCAGAGAACATTATCAGCAAGAGAAGTAGAAGAGAAGGGCCACGAGACCAGCCAAGTGCTCAACAAGATACTAGCTGGAGCTATAGCAAAAATACCCGAGTCGAGGAAAGACTGTCCCTGCGGGACCGCGCTCGCTCACGCTCAACTGAAGAGAGAGGAAACCCAGGAACTCGCTTAATGATAAACAGCCTCCTCAGATTTGCCGGGGTCTACAAAGCCTACGAAAAGTACCTGATCGAGCAGATCAAGTACGGCCCCATGCCTCAACACATTGGAATAATTCTAGACGGCAACAGAAGATGGGCGAATGAAAAGGCTCTCAACTCAACCGACGGACACTGGGCAGGCGCAAAAGTCGGCGAAGAGGTTCTCGACTGGTGCCTCGAATACGGCATCAAAACGCTAACACTCTACACGTTCTCCACTGAGAACTTCTCAAGGCCCAGCGAAGAAGTAAACTCGATCCTCAAGATCGTCGAAGAAGAAACGCGCAAACTGGGAAAAGACAGCAGACTACACTCCCAGAAGGTACGAGTCAAAGCTATCGGCCGAACCGATCTGTTGCCTGAGACTCTTCAGGACGTTTTCAAGCGTCTCGAAGACGAGACAAGCATGTACGACCAACACTTCCTAAATCTCGCCATCGCATACACTGGAAGAGCAGAGATCGTTGACGCCACGAAGAAAATAGTGGAAGACGTACACCAGGGAAATCTCTCTCCGCAGCAGATTGACGAGGATACTTTTCACAAATATCTCTACACCGCGCATCTTCCGAATCCGAACCCCGATCTCGTCATACGTACCTCGGGCGAAGAGCGTCTGAGCGGCTTCCTGCTCTGGCAGTCAGCCTACAGCGAACTCGTGTTCGAAGACGTTTACTGGCCCGAGTTCCGGAAGATCGATTTTCTCCGAGCTATACGGCTCTATCAGCGGCGCCATCGAAGATTCGGCCGTTAGTCCAGCCATCTACGAATACGTCAATGATGATGGACGAACTTATCTAACTAAAGTCAGAACTGTTCCAGGCCCGGGCCTTGGTCTATATCAAGAGAATCGACATCCGAGGCTTCAAGACCTTCAACAAGAAGGTCTCAGTCAACCTCGACCGAGGCTTCACAGTATTCACCGGCCCCAACGGCTCGGGAAAATCCAACATCCTAGACGCGCTCAAATTCTCACTCGGAGAACTCAGCCCCCGAGAACTTAGAGGGGGAAGCCTCTCAGACCTAGTCCACAAGTCGGGCACGGGAGACGCCAGAGCCGCCTACGTAGCTGTCCAATTCGACAACTCCGACCGAAAGATCCCTGTGGACTCAGACCTCGTGACTGTGTCACGGGAGTTTTCCAAGGGCGGGGAGGGTATCTATCGAATGAACGGTCGCCGTCTCTCTAGAAAGCAAGTACAGGACATTCTCAGCTCCGGTGACATCCAAGTAACTGGCTTCAACCTCATCGCCCAACACTCAATCACCCGTCTCGCAGAGATTAGCACAGAAGAACGAAGACGAATCCTAGAAGACCTCATTGGACTCGGGGTCTTCGAAACCAAGAAGACCGAAGCAAAAGTCCAGCTCTCCGAAGCCGACCTTAACCTGAGGGTAGCAGCAGGCAAGGTCGAAGACGTAAGAAACAGAATAGAACGGCTCGAACGGGAACGAAATGACCTTCTACGTTCCAAGCTTCTTGAGAAAGAGATTGGCAACCAGCAGGCGCGAATCTACTCCTCACAAATCGTCGCTCTCCAAAACAAGCGCACCAGTGCGTCCCTAGAGCTTGAGATTGAGCAGAAGAACCTCGAAGCCCTAAGGCACCAGAGGGACGAACTTACCAGCCAAAGGTCCAAGGTTGAGACGGAGAGACGCCACTTTGAAGACCTCACCGTCACCCAAGGCAATCAAGAACTCTTCGACGTTGAAAGGAAGATCGCAGAAGCCAGCAATGGAGTGGTCAGAGCAAGAGCAGAAGCCGAAGCAGCCAAGAATATTCTGAATACCCGAACTAAGCAAATCGAGTCTCTACAGAATCAGGGAGAACAAATCCAGAACAACTTCAAAGAACTCCCGACCGCCATCAGAAACCTAACTGCTCAGAAGGCAAACATAGAGGCAAGATTTGAGGAAGCAAACACGATAGCGGAGAAGCTCAACACTGCTCTGCAAAACACCCGAGAAACTCTATCGGCCGACGCAAAGACGCACGAATCACTCGACGCTGAAATCGCTGCACTAGAAAAGGAACTGTCAACTTTCATCGCAACAAGCAAGGGCAGCTCGGCGAAACTAGACCTTACTGCGAGTCATTTGCAGACGCTTGAGGCTCGCCACCAGGAATTCTCCAACCTCGCCGAGGAGTTGAAGAAGAGAATCAGGGAAATGGAGAAGCTCGGGAAAGAGGAACAGAAGAGATTGCAGGATATTGAAGAGAAGGCGAAGGAGTATACTGAGCTCAAGGATCAGCGGCACAAAGAGATTGACGAAGCTCTGGACGTTGCTAAAAGAGCGAGAGTGACTGTTACCGAGTTCAACACCCAGCGAAATATTGCCGATACTCTCCAGGCAGAAGAGAAAGCGCTCCAGAAGCTAGAGGAGATGGCGGAAGAAGGAGCGCTCAAAGGAGTCCTCGGGCGACTACAAGAGCTGATCAAGTACAGCGATGAGCACAGCAAGGCCGTCGAAGCAGCGAGCGCGGGCTGGATGAGAGCCCTCGTGGTGAAGGACCTAGGAGTCGCCATCAAATGCGTCGAGAGTCTAAAACGGACCAGACTCGGCCGAGCCAAGATAATTCCACTCGATGACCTAGAAGTTCCCCCGGCCAACGATGAGTATGAGCAGGCTCCCGGAATAGTGGGACCCCTCTCAAACGTCATCAAGTCCGAGAAAGGATTAGCCTCGGCAGTCGAATTCGTCTTTGGCGATACGATGCTCGCGACGACCCAGCGAGCAGCCTTCCTGAGCGCCGCAAAGGGCCTGAGATGCGTCGTGACAAGCGGGGACCTGTACGAGCCGGGCGGAGGTCTCGAAAGCGGATACTATCGAGCCCCATTCGATGCTTCCACTCTTATCCCAAGATCAAACGTCCTTGAGGGTCTTGAGCGAACGGTCAAGTCGTTAGAATCTATCGTTCAGCGATCTCGATCCGAACTTGACCGCTTAGAATCCGAGATTGTCAAACTCAGAGAAGATAGAGTTTCCACCAGCAAGACCCGAGAAGCACTCACACGCGATGTCGAGATGGCTCAGAGGAGCCTCGAAAGGACCCGTTTGTCACTGCAACAGACGAAGAAGAGGATCGACAGTCTACAGAACTCGATGCAGCACGAACAGGAACTACTACAGGAAATAGCCCAGAAGCAAGGCGAGATAAAACGGCGTCTCTCTATGCGTGAGGAAGAGCTATCCAAGCTGAAGATCGAACAGAGACGGACCGCAATCATGGCCATGGAACGCGAACGAGATCAGGCGGTCGCAGAAGCAGAATCCCTGCTGCGCGAGAAGCTATCACTGGACAGCAAAGTTGCCTCTACACAGTCCACACTTGACACTCTCAAACCCGGCTACGACCAAGTACGGATTCAGCTGAGGGCACTTGAGACCGAGATCAGGCGAGAGGAATCAAGAGTTGAGGCAGCGCACAAAAAGTCCGAAGAACTACAACAAGAAATGAGCAAGCTTACCGAAGAAAAAGCTCGACTTGTAGACGCCCTTGCATCAGTCGGTCAGGAGAGGAGAAAGTACGAAGATAGATTCTCCGAGATAGAAAAGTCCCTTTCGCAACTGATAGACAGAATGGATCCACTCAACTCCAACGTCTCGGAGCTCAAGGCAAGTCTCAGAGAACTTGAGACGCAACTAACAATGCTGACCGCACAGTTACGAAATCTCGGTTTCGACAAACCTCTCGAAACCACACACGAAGCTATCGAGGACGCTACGAAACTGAAGGCGGCCCTGGAAAGGGAGGTGTCTGAGATAGGGCTGGTTAACCAGCTGGCGGTCAAGGACTACGAAGAGATCAAGGATGGATACAAGCACCTCTCTGTAAGGATAAGCGATCTGGAAAGAGAGAAGCTGGCCATTCTAGACTTCATGAATGAACTGGAGAAGAGGAAGCTGGACAATTTCATGACTGCGTTCACGAAGGTAAATGATACTTTCCACCAGATCTTTTCCGACATTACGAGCGGCGGGAACGGAAGAATGGCGCTCGACAGTCCTGACAATCCATTCGAAGGAGGGCTTGATGTTTTCCTTCAATTCCCTGGGAAGACGGAGCTCACGATTGGAGCTGCAAGTGGTGGAGAAAAGTCGGTTTCTACGGTTTGCTATCTACTCGCACTGCAGCAGATTCATCCGATGCCCTTCTACATCATGGATGAGATAGACGCTCACCTGGACGTTCTGAACGCGAAGAGGCTGGCAACGTTGGTCAAGTCCAAGAGCACAGATTCCCAGTTCGTTGTGATTTCTCTGAAAGACACTACGATTTCTCGCGCGGACAGAGTCTTTGGAGTCTACATCGATCAGGGACAGAGCCAAGTGATCTCCCTACCCAACAATAGCGGGGTCAAA
>Ga0209235_1000905_pt1 | contig 15688 bp, 23 predicted proteins | sample GraSoi013_1_20cm_4_FD_185817 | JGI IMG/M metagenome (GOLD analysis project Ga0209235, IMG submission 185817) | Grasslands soil microbial communities from the Angelo Coastal Reserve, California, USA - Sample 09_25_2013_1_20cm (SPAdes) (version 2) | ecosystem: Environmental > Terrestrial > Soil >... | reverse complement strand
GGTCCACGCGCGCCGACACCGAGGGGCGTTACGAGGAAGAGTTCCAGGACTTGCTGCACTTCGCCACTCTCGATGAGGCGGAGATGTGCCTGGTGCGCTTGGATGAGCTGCTGCGGAAGTTTCAGGCTGAGGGCGAGCGCGCGGCCGTTGAGCGCGTGCTCGAGGTGGCGCGGTTGGGCCGGCGCCGCGCCGAAATGATTGCGCGCAACCCAAAAGTGGATGCGCAGAAGCGCGCAGAAAAAGAAGAAGTGATGCAGTGGTTCCGCATCTGGCTCGACACGCCGGGAGCCTTCTTCGACTGGTTGGAGGTGCGCAAGCAGTCGCCGGAATTCCAGCAGCGCTTTGCCGGGTTCCCGGAAATGAGCGAGTGAAATGCCGGTGGATCCTTCGCCCTACGTGCTCGAAGTGGAACCGCTCTATCTGGGCGCGGACGTAAAGGCGGTTGGGCTGGAATTGATCGATCGAGAGAGCCGCGAACCCGCGCGCGGTGCCGATGCCGCGCGCATCTGGGCCGCGGCGTTGCCGGTCCTGGCCGGCGCCGAGCCGTGGGTGCTCGATTTTTTCAGCCATCTGGAACGTCTCCGCGAATTCTGCCGGCGGCAGGAGATTGCCTTCCGTGAGGCCGCGAACCGGTGCGTCGTCATCGCCCCGCCCGGCGCGGAGCCGCTCGCGGCGCTCGTCGAGCGCTTCGCGGGCGAAACCTTCGGTGTACGCGCCGGCGAGCCGTTGCTCTCCGTTGACACCGCGCTCGAAAACGATCTGGCGCGCCGCGGCGTGGACGCCTATCATCCCGTCTTCGCCAACTATTTCTTCTGTGCCGTTTGCGATTTCGAGAACGGCTTCCTCACCCTGCTCAGCAACAGCCTGTGGTCGAGCGAGGTGATCCGGCGCGTGCGCCCCGTCCTCGATGGCCTCCTCGTCGGCATCGCCAGGCCCCAGTAGCCGCTGCCTCGCGCGAACGGCTTGCGATGCACTTGGTTGACACGCCCGCAAGGTGGCTATTAAATGGCTCGGTTTGTCTTTCTTCGGAGGAGATTACTGAGAGGTCGTCGCCCCATCTGGACGCTGTGGCTGGCCGTTTTGCCGCTTCTGCTGTCTGGCTGCGCGGTGAGCGAGAAGCACACTGTGCCGCCTGCTCAGGTGCGCCCCGCGCTCGAGGCCACAGCGGACCAGCTCATCGCGCAGTACAATCAACAGGCTCGCGCGGTGCGTAGCATCAACGCTGGCGTGGAGGTTGTGCCGGTGGCGGGTTCGTCCTACAGTGGTGTCATCGAAGAGTATCACGACGTCCGAGGGTTTATTCTGGCGCAGAAGCCGGCGCACATCCGCATGATCGGCCAGGCCCCGGTGGTGGCGAAGAACGTCTTCGACATGGTCAGCGACGGTGAAACGTTTCGCATCTTTATCCCGCCGAAAAACAAGTTCATCACCGGCCCGGCGGCGTTCGAGCGGCCCGCAAAGAAGCCCATCGAGAATCTGCGCCCGCAGCACTTGCTCGACGCGCTGTTCTGGCCCGAGCTCGAGCCCGGCAAGACCGTGCTCTTCGAGGAATTCAACGCCGAGCCGGCGCGCTACTACGTTCTGACGCTGCTGCGCGGCTCTGCGACGCTTGAGATCGCGCGCAAGATTTGGTTTGACCGCACCGACCTGAGTATTACGCGCGTCCAACTCTATGGGCCGGGCGGCCGGCTGGTCTCCGAGATCCGCTACGCTGATTGGCAGCCAGCGGCCGATGTGCGCTATCCACGCCACATCTGGCTCGAGCGGCCGCACGACGACTATCGGCTGGAGGTGCGCATCACGCGCCTGCAGCTCAACGAAGAGATCGCCGCCGAGCGCTTCCGGCTCGAACCGCCTCCGGGCGTCGAGCTGGTGCGCATGGGCGAAGGCGATGCGGCGGAGAAACCGTGATCTGGCAGATGATTCTGCGCAACGTCCTGCACCGGCCGGTGCGCACGGTGGTGAGCGTGCTGGCGGTAGGCGTTGAAGTGTCGCTGGTGATCGTCATCGTCGGGCTTACCAGCGGCCTGATGCAGGAAACCGCCAAGCGCATCGAGGGCATTGGCGCCGACATCATGCTCCAGCCGCCCTCGGCGTCGGTGTTTCTCGCCTTCAGCGGCGCGCCCATGCCCATCAAAATCGGAGAAAAGCTCGCAGAGTTGAAGCACGTGCAGGCGGTCGCGCCGGTGCTGCTGCAATTCAGCTCCTCGGGCGGGGTGGACGTGATCTACGGCATCGAGCCGGAGAGTTTCCGCGCCGTGTCGGGCGGGTTCGTGTTCCTTCAGGGGCACGACATGGAAGGGCCCGACGACATCTTGGTGGACGATTGGGCCGCCAAGGCCAAGTCGATCAAGGTGGACGGAAATTTCCGCCTGCTGGACCACGACTTCCACGTCGCTGGAATCGTCGAGCACGGCAAGGGCGCGCGCCTGTTTGTTCCCATGCAAACCTTGCAGGAACTTTCCGGGGCCCGCGACAAGGCCTCGGTGTTCTTCCTCAAGTGCACCCGCCCCGAGCGCACACCCGCGGTGATCGCGCAGATCCGCCAGATCTTCCCGCGGTACGAGATCCGCCCGCTCAAACATTTTCTCTCCTTGATGACCGCGTCGAGCCTGCCGGGCCTCGACACCTTTATCCACTCGATGATCGCGCTGGCCGTGGCGATCGGATTCCTGGTTATTTTTCTCTCCATGTACACCACGGTGATCGAACGCACGCGCGAAATCGGCGTGCTCAAGTCGCTGGGCGCGTCCAAGGGCTACATCGTTAAGGCGCTGCTGAGCGAGACCTCGCTGATTTGCGGCATCGGCATCGTCGCGGGCATTGGGATGAGCTACGCGGCGCGCGCAGCTTTCCTTTCCCTCTTTCCTACGCTCTCCATTCTGATCACCGTCGACTGGATCCTGCGCGCGGCCGTGATCGCGGTGGCCGGCAGCCTGGTTGGCGCGTCCTATCCGGCGTGGCTCGCCAGCCGCAAAGACCCCATCGAAGCCCTCTCCTACGAATAAGGAGTGCACCGCCGCTTGCTTAAACAGCTTGTTGAGAAACTTTTCGCGATGTCATTCCGAGAAACCGGAGGCGGCGACGAATCCGTTGTTTTCTTCGACTCTTGCGAAAAAGCGGATTCCTCTCCTCGCGCGGAATGACAATCAAAAGCACTTTTGTTGCGGACTATGCGATGCGCGTGCTCGCGCGCTTCATTTGTGTGGCAGTTCTATCCGTGGCCTTCTTCATTCCCTGCGCCCAGGCGCAGCTGCGCGCCGGAGTGACCAAAGCCGTGATCACGCCCGACGTCCACAAGAACGCAGTCTACCTCGCCGGGTTCGGACACAACCGCGTAGCCACTGGAGTCCATGATGACCTTTACGCGCGCTGCCTGGCGCTGGGCGCGGGAATGGATACCGTGGCGCTGTGCTCGGTGGATGTCATCGGACTTTTCTACGACGACGTATTGAAAATTCGCCAGCAAGTGAAGGCGCAGGCACCGGAGGTCTCCTACCTGATTGTCTCTTGCACCCATGTGCATGCGGGTCCGGATACCCTGGGCCTGTGGGGCCCTACTCAACTGCAAACCGGGATTAACGAAAACTATCTTGACTGGCTGGACTCGCAAATTGCCGCCACTGCGGTGGAGGCGTTCCGCTCCATGCGGCCCGCCCGCATGGAACTGTCGCGCGATGACCATCCTCTGCTGGGGCTGCTCCAGAGTGTTGGGCGTCCTCCTTTTGTCAAGGACCCATACTTGTTTCTGATGCGCCTCACCGCTGCTGGTTCGGGTGAACCGATCGCCACTCTGGTGAACTGGAGCGATCATCCCGAGACCCTGGGCCGCAAGAACACGGAAATCACCGCCGACTACCCGCATTGGCTTTGCCAGTATGTGGAAAATCAACTGGGCGGCACGGCCGTCTTCGTCAACGGTTCGATCGGCAAGGTTTCCTCGCTGGGAAGCGAGGTTGCCCTGCAAGATCCCCAGACCGGCGAAATCGCCCCAGACGGGACCTGGAGAAAAGCCGAACTAATCGGCACGACCATCGGCCAGCTCGTGCAACGCGCGCTGGCGTCGCCGGAACCTGCCAATGTGGATTCCATTGCGATTCGCAAGTCAGTGCTGTTCGTGCCTCTTCAGAACGACCGTTTCCGAATTGCCGGAGGTGCCGGCGTCTTCGCTGGCCGCAAGCCTCTTTACAGTAATGGCGCGTTGGACCGATCGTCCGTCGAGAGGGAAGTCCCAGGTGTGGGCAAGATTCAATTTTCCACCGGACAGGACCTCCAGACGGAAGCCGGCTATGTCCAGCTTCGCAGCCGCGGCCGCGTGGTGGCGGAAATTGCTGCCATCCCCGGAGAGATTTATCCGGAGCTGACCAATGGCGGCATCACCCGCTATCCTGGAGCGGACTTCCCCGACGCCGCTTTTGAACCCACACTGCGCGCGCACCTGAAGAGCAAGTACCAGTTCATTCTTGGCCTGGCCAACGACGAACTCGGCTATTTGATTCCCAAAGCCGAGTGGGACGACAAACCTCCCTGGCTGCTCAACAAACCCGAGCGCTGGTACGGTGAGGTCAACTCCCCAGGGCCCGATGTCGCCGGCGTCGTGCTGCGGGCTCTGGTGGCGCTGATCCAGCAGAACTAGTGTCGTGGGTTAGAGACTTGCTGACAAAATCCACCGACGTTGGCGAGGATAGGGGGTCGGACCTATAGGTCTGACAACAGAAGCCGACCGGGCGAGGGGCTTTTAGAGTCTGTGAGAAAACTCAAGTTCTTCGTCAGGGCACGCCTTCAGGCGTGCCGCAAGTCGGGCCACTTCAATATCTCTTCAGCGGCTTCAACCGCTGAGGCCCGATCAAGTCGGGGGTTTTCACACGGACTCTTTCAAGCCCTGAAGCTTCAGGGACTGAAGCCCATAATCTTGGCATCGGCAACATGTCGGAGCTGAAGCTCCGACCCCCTGACTTCACTGTCGGTTGTCCTAGGACTTCCGACTCAGGGACTGGCACCTGTTTTCGCACACCCGCAAGGGTTGGTGAGTGAGGTTTCGATCTTGCGCTTTTCGACTTCCCAGGACGAGTTGCGCGCGCAGAAAGACGCGAATGAGCTCGAGCGGCTGGGCTACGCGCAAGAGCTGTTGCGCAGCATCGGCGGATTCTCCAACTTTGCGATTTCGTTCTCCATCATTTCCATCCTGACGGGCGCGTTGACCCTGTTTGGGTACGGCTTGACCATGGGCGGGCCGCTGGAAATGACGCTGGGCTGGCCGCTGGCGACCGCTGGAACCCTGCTGGTCACTCTCAGCATGGCGGAGCTGTGCTCGGCCTTGCCTACTTCGGGAGGGATGTACCACTGGTCGGCCGAGCTCGGCGGCCCCACCTGGGCATGGTTCACGGCTTGGCTGAATATCGTAGGTTTGATCACCGCCATTGCGGGCATCGATTATGGCTGCGCGGAATTCCTGGTACCGATGCTTGGGCTGGGGTCGAAGAGCTCCACCATCCTGATCGTGTACGGATTGCTGCTCCTTTCCCACGCCCTGATCAATCACTACGGGATCCGCTGGGTCGCTTACCTGAACGATTTCAGCGTCGCCGTTCACATCCTGGGGGTGGCCTTACTGATCGGCGCGCTTTGGCTCTTTGCGCCCAAGCAGCCCCTGAGTTTCTTGCTGCGGGCCACTTCTTCAAGCTCCATGCATGCCCCCTATTCTTGGCTTTTTTTGTTGGGGCTGCTCCAAGCGCAGTGGACCTACACCGGCTTCGACGCTTCGGCCCATGTGGCGGAAGAAACGGTAGACCCGCGCCGGCGGGCGCCCTGGGGCATGGTGACCTCAGTGGTGGTGTCAGGCTTCTTCGGCTACCTGCTTGTCCTGTCGCTGGCCTGGGTGATTCCCGACATCGCGAAGATCGTGAACGCCAAGGACGCCGAAGGCCATCCCATCCCCGCGGTTCTGGCGATCGTCGAAGGAACGCTGGGGAGCGGCGTGGGCAGGGCGGTCTTGGTCCTAACGGTCGTGGCCATGTGGTTTTGCGGGCTTTCAACCGTCACCTCGCTCTCGCGCACGATTTACGCCTTTGCGCGGGACAAGGGGCTGCCGCTGGCCGCCCTGTGGAGCCGTATCAACCCTCGCCACCACACTCCCGCGGCGGCTATCTGGCTCTCCGTGGCCTTGGCCCTGGCAGCCATGATTTATAGCGGGAGCTACTCCGTCGTCACCTCCATCAGCGTCGTTGGCTTCTATCTTTCCTACATCATCCCGGTGTATCTCGGATGGCGGCGGAAAACGGAGTGGACGCAGAAGCGCGGCCCCTGGCATTTGGGTAACAACAGCAACTGGATTAACGTCTTGGCGGTGCTGTGGACACTCCTTATCTGTGCTCTGATGGTGATGCCGCCCAACACCCGCGCAGGGCTGGGGATTGGCGTTGTTCTTCTGGTGCTCTTCGCATTGCACAAGCTCACCGGGCCGCACGAAATCCGCAAACCCTTTTGGCCTTAGCGGTTAGGTCTCGGCTGCCCGCAAGTCCCCTCAGGCCTTCAGAGCCTGTGTGAAAAACTCTAGTTTCTCGTCAGGGCACGCCTTCAGGCGTGCCGCAAGTCGGGCCATTTCAATGTCTCTTCAGCGGCTTCAGCCGCTGAAGCCCAAGCGAAAGAGTGCACCGCTTGACGCCTCGACCAAGGCCTTCCTCCGGTATGAACCTGTCCAAACTCACGCCAAACTCGCGTGCGATCTGATAGGTCATAGGCGCATTCGGGGTCAACCCGCATGTATTCGCAGCTTATAGGACACAAAACCGATGAGAAGCAGACAGAGAAGAAACCCCAAGGTACCTAAGAACGAAATAACCAGCCGCGTGAAGTATCCGACGATGGGTGCAGTCCATTTCTCGGCTTGTGATTCGGCAGGGTATGTGAGAGATCCTGGTAGACCACTCTGGGCAGAGGCAGCCGACGGCCTCTTGCCAAAGCCAAGCATCAGTGCAGCAAGAAATGGCAGTACGATGGCCAGTGTTTCCCACCTCCTAGCTTCCGCCTCAATTCTCGGAATTTCACGCGCATACTTGGCCACCCCTGTCATTGCAGTGACTGAGGCAACGGCGGCGACTAAGCGGGCGACCGAATAGGCGGACACGAACATTAAGGCGAGAGCGAGCAGAAGCCATGGCATGCGGCTCTTGCTAGGCCGTTGAAAAACCACTTCGTGTCCACGTATCAGCATCTCTCCTCCAGCGGGTCGGAGGCCATGCCATACCAGTAGAGTTTGCCTGTGCTCTTCTGCACCCGCTTTCCGTCGCCGTCGTACGTGTACGTTACGCCTGCGCCGGTCTGGATCCGGCTTTCCGCATCGTAGAAATATGTGGAAGCACCATCGTTGAGCAGGTTGCCCGCGACATCGTACGACATGCCTGTCTCGGCCGCCAACAACGGCCAAGATCCCACCATGCAGACCCGCGAGCGTTGAATCCAGGGTTGCACTCTCAGGCGCAGGTGGCCTAAAATGCTGCCCATCGAGAGCCGCCTCTTTCAACTAAATCCGGGACACGCTCGTTTATCGTTCAGCAAGGCCCAGAAACTGCAGAAGGATGTAATCGTAGTTGGTTCTCGTCGCCACGAAGAGGAGCAACCCAAAAATTGCCAAAGTGCTCGCTGCCGAGGCCACTAGAAGAATCCAGTAGCGCTCCCATGGCTCTGGCCTAAATGATTCGGATATGTGTATCTGCGGCGCAGAACCGGTCGTCGTGGGTGCTGGCAGTCTACCGGGTTTAAGAAGCCATGCCGTCACAAATTGGAGGGCTATAGTGACTCCAAGAAATAGCAAAGCCAGATTCCCTGCAAGCTTCGATTCGCGAGCGACTTGTTCTACTCCTACAGTGGCACTGTATCGGATAGCGAAATTCAGATAGAAGAGCAGGAGATGAGCGGAAACGATAACCAGGAGGACAGAGGCAACCCGTTTCATGCTTTTTGACCTCCTATCCCTGCTTCAGCGATCCCCTCGCGCCCAGTTTAAACACTCTTGGCTCCTTATCACAACCTGTGCGCCGCCCGATGCCCTTGGCAATCGTCAATCCATTGTAGCTCGTCTGGTCGTAGAAGTAGCTGATGGGGGGTTGCCGTTGGAGAAGGTTTCTTTGTCACTCGATGCAGGGCGCCTATTTGAGCGAGGCAAACTCTTTTTGCGACGTAGACGATAGGATATAGCCGTGGTTCTCGCCGAGGCGATGCTCCTTGATCCAGCGCTCGGCCTCGGCGTTCATTGCGGCGACATACGCCTTCCAGTCACCCGTAAACGGGATGTCGCGGTCATATCCAGTATAGTCGACAGTCAGCAAGCCTTCTTTTTGGACTTCGAACGCTTCCAGGCCCAGGATAGCGATTTGATGCTCGGTCGCGATCCCAATTGCTCTCAGTGCTTCGGCATAGGGAAGCACAAGTTCATGTCCAGAAGAAACGGCGGCGCTCCTCAAGTTATCGGGAAGAAGACGTTCCAACTCCCCCATAATCCTGCTCCAGCCTGAACGGCCCCTGACTTAGCTGCCTGCCATCGCCGCAGGCGTCGTGACATAAGGTAATCTGATGGTGATGCCGCCCAACACCCGCGCAGGGCTCGGGATTGGCGTTGTTCTTCTGTTGCTCTTCGCACTGCACAAGGTCACCGGGCCGCACGAAATCCGCAAACCCTTTTGGCCTTAGCGGTTAGGTCTCGGCTGCCCGCAAGTCCCCTCAGGCCTTCAGGGTCTGTGTGAAAACTCAAGTTTCTCGTCAGGGCACGCCTTCAGGCGTGCCACAAGTCGGGCAATTTCCAATGTCTCTTCAGCGGCTTCAGCCGCTGAAGCTTCTCGGGTTTCTAAGCTGTCCCAAAACATGGACGGCCTAGGAAACTCAACTTGGGGGCTACGCGCTCATCAATGGACGATGCTTGCAAACCAGAGTGCAACCATCAGCAGGCCTGCCAAAATTACTTGAGCTCGTGAGATGCCTCTCAACGCGAAGGCTAGAGATATTCCGATGAACGCCATTAGAAGAACGGCGCTCAGCCAGGCTTCCACAAGGTTATCAACAGTACGACTATCGAGGCCCCCAGGAGGAAGAGACCCATAAACGCAAGCCAGCCTGAGGAACGTAATCAAGATTGAGATCACACCGATAACACTGCGCCAGTGTGGCAGGTCTTTTCGGACGTGCTTAGCCCACCCTCGCCAAGCAAGAACGGTGAGCACAGGAATCGCCAAAGCCACCGCAATCGATGTCAACTGATAGAATGTGGATTGCAACCAAGTTGCGCGGAAGGCCACGGTCTACTCCTTGAGCCTAAGCGACAGTGCACTAGCTTGGTCGTAGCTGTCTTCATAAACCCGGAGCTTCGGGCAAGGCCCGAATACCTTCCAGCAGATTGCAGAACTCCGGGATCCGATTGCGCTCGCCCCAGAAGTACACGGCGATTGTGCCTCGAATCACACAGACGGCGGCCAAACTATCTTCCAACCTATCTTTCGGACCAACCGCTATGGTTTCGCGGCACACTGCTTCTCGCCCCGCAACTCTGAGAGTTTGAGACCTTTTGACCACGAACTCGCCGATTTGATTGTGGAACGCACCGGATCTCCACAGATCCTCGATCTCTTCCTGCGATAGACCCTCTCTACGCGGCAAGGGGCGGAGGTCAATTGTTTCAAACCGGAACATAAGAGGTATGCCAACAGGCGAGACCTTGACCAGAGAAAGTCCCTCACTCTTAGAACGGGCAAACCAACCCAGCGGAACTGGTGTGCTGAGGCCTAGACCGATCACTCTGTTGCCGTGGGCAAGATGCCACACCGCAGAAAGAGTATAGGGGCCGAGCGGATACACCAGGATCACTTCGGCAAGCAGGAGAGCCAAACACGCTCGCTTCCAGGCGATCCTTGATAATGGCGTTTCCGGATCCGTTGCCGGTTCGCGGCTGTTCAGAATTTCCTCCTTGGCTTTGCCTCTTCACGCCTCACTTCTTGCCTGTTAGCGTCTCTTCCGCGCGATGCCGTGGCCCTCTCGGGTGAAAATCAGGGCACCCAAATTGTAACTTGGGCTGGTCAATCACCTCGCCAACGAAAGGAAATAAAAAAAGAGAGGGGCGGCTAGGACTGTCACAACAAGTAAAATAAAGGTGAACACCACCGTGAGTCCCAGACGCATGAAGTAGTTGTTCCGGACATCCCAAACAAAATCAAATAAGTTGGAAAGGAACGGTTGTTGGATAGAAAGAGAGGCCAAACTCTCAGGGAGGCGCATCAGCCATGCAGCGATCGGAAGCAAAATGAGTGAAACTTTCTCGCAAACACTAGCCCGGAACTCAACACGTTTCACCACCTCAGGGTCAATCGGCAGGCCAACCCAAGAGCTGAGGCTGCCGACAGCATTGACCCAAATGAGCGCTGACCACGCTGAGGCAAGCATCAAAACCACAGACGCCAGCAAACTTACAGTGCGTCGCCATGGTGGTCTTGTTTGGTTATCTTGCTTCACGGACAACGCACCTCTACATTTCTCCACAACGACAGAGGCCAGCCGTCTCGCTTGCCCTAGACCAGTTTCGGGACACATCGTCAGTCTCAGCAAACCACCTGAAGGACTGCCCCACAGACTTGTTGTCGAGGGACCCGGGAAGACAGGTTGTGATCAATGCTGAGATTGAAGACTCTTGAGTAGATCTAAGATTTCAGTGTGGCCCTTGCGAGAGGCGATGGACAGCGCGGTCTCACCATCATCATTCTTGGCATTCGGGTCAGCATGAGCTGCCAATAACGCCGTCACAGCTTCCGTATTCCCCCCTCTTGCGGCCCACATCAGAGCCGTATTGCCTCTGATATCAGTTGCGTTCAACCGCGCTCCATGGCTCAACAGAGAACGGACGACCGAACCGGGTTGCCTGCGCCCGGCTTCCATCAAAGGGGTTAGACCAGTTTGATTGGCAGCGTTCGGGTCGGCACCGGCGTTTAGTAGGAGTTCGCTCATCGCGCTGGTATTGACGTAGTGTTGAACCAAGATGAGCGCGGTCTCCCCGGATGGGTCTCGTGCCTCCAGTTTGGCGCCGGCTGCCAACAGGATTTCTACGTTAGCAGGCCTAACGGACCCAACCGCGAACACCAATGGTGTTTGACCTTGGGGGCCCGCAGAATTCACGTCCGCGCCTGCATTTATCAATAACTTGAGGACGGTTGTATCGCGGCCCGCAGCGGCAGCCCACAATGCGTCGTTCCGATCCTTCCTATCTGTGCCCCTCGACAGGAATTCTGCAACGCCAGCCTCATCCCCCAAAGAGGCGGCATCAAACAGGGGCGTTGCGTCACGATCAATTGGTACAAGCCGTGGTCGCCACTCAGGTAGCCATTCATCGTCTGACAGCCAAACGTAGCTGGCGCTATGTTTGCAAAGAGGTTGCCTCGGCACCTCGAACCACCAACCGGATCCCTTGGTTTGTTGCATGGCAACCTGCTTCAGCTCCTGCTCTAATCCGCTGTCACGGATTCTTTGAAGCTTCAGGGGATCGGTAATTTGGACATCGGCGCAATCATACTCGCGACAATACATGACCCGGACGACCTGCAGGTGTAGAGGACGAAAAAACCAGACAAAATGACTCTCGACGAGAGCGCGCTTAACCCCCTGGCCGCGCATGTCATCCATCCAAGTGTAATGCAGCCCGTCACCGCGGTCACCCACTTCAAGCCTGTGCCGGATCTCACTGCCCGGAGGAAGGGATTTTATCAGCTGTCGGACATGCTCCTCTGCATTCGGGTCAGACTTGCGCTGCGGTCGCGAGCTGTGGCATGCAACTGCAAAGGATATGACGAAGCAGGGAAAAAGTACCTTAAGGCTTCGGATCGGGCGGGTCGCTCTCATGGAATCCTACTTCCTCTGAGGTTTGGTTTAGACCTCGCACCCTGGCTCTTCCCACTTGTCCCGAATCTATTTGCGATAGACATCCCCCCTAGTGCCCGTTCCATTAAGTCATTACGCCGCCCGACCGTCAACGAAAACTCGGGGCTGAATAGGTTGACAAGCTTCCCCAGCTTGAAGGAGGGCACGACAGGATGCATGTTCATCAATGGACGACGCTTGCAAACCAGAGTGCAACCATCAGTAGGCCAGCCAGAAGTGTTCGAACTCGCGATGTGCCCCTCAACGCGAAGGCTAGAGGTATTCCCGCAAACATCATTAAAAACGCGGCACTCAGGCAGGCATCTGCAAAACGGTGAGTGTCGATACCTATTAGACTGAGGAGAAACGGACTGAGGAAGGCTAGCCAGCTGACGAATGTGCTCAAGATTGAGATCACAGCGAGAACGTTGCGCCAGCGCGGTAGGTCTTTTCGGACGCGCTTGGCCCATCCTCGCCAAGCAAGAACCGTGACCACAGGAATCGCCAAAAGCACCGCAATCACTGGCAACAGATAGATCCTGTCTTGCGACCAAATTGCGCGGAAGGCCACGGTCTACTCCTTGAGCCTAAGCTATGAAGCTCTTTGCCGAGCCGATTCGGCCATTCCCAGTAAGCAAGAATCGTGAGCGCCGGAGGTGCCAGCGTCGCGCCGATGACTATCAGCGCACCCAAGCCATGTAGTATGTACTCAACCATAGCCGCATGGATGGTTATTCTCTCTACGGCTTCGGAGCAGGCGGAGACTATGCATTGAGTTAGCAAGATTTTTATCCATGGCAGATATGACGCTAACTAAAAAGAGATGTTCATGTACATGACCAGAATCATCGAAAGACCTGCCAGAAGTACTAGGGCGCGCGAACTGCCTCTCAAGGCGAAAGCCAAAGATATTCCTAAGAACGTAAACAAAAACGCAGCGCTCAGGCAGCCCTCCGCAAAGCGGCGGACGTCGATACCCATCATGTCCAGGAGGAAGGGACCAAGAAACGAAAGCCAGCTGAGAAATGTACTCAAGATTGAGATCGCACCGGTAATGCTGCGCCAGCGCGGCAGGTCCTTGGGGACATGCCTGGCCCAACCTCTCCAAGCAAGACCGGTAAGCATGGGAATCGCCAAGCTCAGCGTAATCGATGCCACCTGATAGAATGTGGGTTGCGACCAGATTGTGCGGATGGGCATGACCTGCTGCTCACCTACCATGACGCAATATACGGCTCAGTGGACAATACTTGTGAACCAAAGTGCAGCCAAAGTAGTAGAAGATGTTTCCTGATGACACGTTCCGGCGGGCGATTCGCTTGCCCCCGAAGAAGACGTATTCGTCGGTGAGGTTCCCAGAAGCATCACTCTCGTCGAGCGGGTCGGAGCCCATGCCATACCAGTAGAGCTTGCCGTTGGACTTTTGCACGCGCTTCCCATCGCCGTCGTACGTGTAGGTCACACCCGCGCCGGTCTGGATCCGGTTTTCCGCATCGTAGAAATAGGTGGAAGCGCCATCGTTGAGCAGGTTGCCCGGCGCATCGTACGACATGCCGACAAAACGGTTGTTGTCGCCCGCTATCTGGTTGAGATTCTCCGGCTGCGGCTTGCCCGCATAGGCCAGGATTTTGTTCAGGTTACCCCACTGATCGATCTGAAACATCTCGCCCCAGAGATTCCCGGAGGTGTAGGCGGTGGCGATACGATTCATCGAATCGTAGGTGAAGTTCTGCATGCGGTTGGTGGACTTGTCGTCCACACAAAGAGGCGCGTAGTGCATGTAGAGCCCCCCGTTCTTTCTGCGTCGTAAGCATAAACCCCTCCACTCTCGGCATGACCTTGAGCGCGTCGTAGTGACAGTCACTTGAATGCGAACTGACGAAACGCCTCGACATCGCCATATTGGACATGAACGATGATTCCGCGAGCGGCATCCCAAACGACAATGTACCCCCCTTTTGGCTCTCTAGGCTCTCGACCGAAAAAATAAGTCAAATTCCCTTCTTTTCTCCTCTTTATGTGCGGCTGGTTTTCCAGACCCTCGTTAACAACGCGCTGAGCGAAAGACTGAATCTGGTCATGCTTCGCAGTTTCCCTCCAACGCGGCTCCTGCTCCCTGCAGAACGCACACTGTTCCAAGTGTCGCTTCACTTCCGGTGCTAATTCAACGGTGCTGTCATACGATTTTCTGATTACGTTGGAAAACACTTTGTGGAACATCTCCGGGTTGGCGCATTTATCGGTCGCCTCAGGCTTTCTCGTCATTCGATACTCCGTTTCACCTACTCCGTACTGTCACTGGACTCCACTTTTCTTGACATAGTTTATCGTCCCCCGTCATACTGGTAGAGACTTCCGCTCTTGGTGCTTTCAAGAGACATTCCTTGGAGCGCCGCGAAGAAATCGGAAATATATCGAGGATCGCCTTCGTAGAAAAGCACCACCACGCTGTTCTCTACTACACATCTCACCAATGATCGCGGTTCACCTGACAAGCGCGTGAACTCTAAACAGTACCCGGAATTCTTGCCAACCGAGATCGTTCGTTTCGATTCGAGTTGGTACCCGGACTGGCCGGCGCTTTGAGTAACACCCTTTTCGAATCGAGAATAATCCCGGTCACATGCAAATGGATGCGGCCGGCTGAAGAGGCTGATATGGCCGTAAGGCACGTTAAATAATGGGGTGCCAAGAGTGTGTTTCCACATTGTGGGACCCATTTCAGACTTCCCCGCGTAAAACCCTTTTGGGACCGGGATTCTCCAACCTCCATAGGAAATGAAATCTCCATGAAGCAAATGCCATCCCGGTCCAAGTAGTGGAATGACCAGCAGCACAATCAGATAGGCGCCAACTCCTACTCCCACGCATTGAAAAATTCGCTTTGTCTGCTTGTGTTTTGGCACTAACATTTTAGTCTGCTGTTTTCTTGGGAGGTGGTGGCGGAGAGAAAAATTTCGCGCCGCGCGTTGACGGAACCCAGGCTTCTGTTGTTGCTGTTGTTGCGTCGACTGGTCCTGTCCCTCCTGACTATCTTTCCTAGCAGAATCAACCATTGCGTCGATAGCTTTTGCTTGATCAACGACGACACCTGTGATCGTGGTCGGGGGTGTTGCGCCGGGAACCGTGTTCTCAACCGCCTTAATTACAGCTTCAGTATAATGCGGTTGTTCGTGATCGAGACCACGTTGCCATTATCGGCCGTGCCCAGACTGAAATTGTAGCTGAAGTCGAGGACGTTGCCGATGTTTGTAGTCGCTGCACTGCGTGGGCGCGGTGCCGGCACTCAGCTGCAAAGGAGCCAACGCGCTTGGGATCCAGGCGGTGCGGTGATTGCTCATTGGCTCCTCATCGATTTCGAATGCGCATTTTCCACAGCCCATGCCCGGAAACGATGAGTTTCCTGTTGACATAGTATTTACCTCTGAGGTAGCTTTAAATGCAAATATCGTGACGCCCTGTCCCACGCGCGCGCTGGCAAACCCTTTGGAATGCGCACTTACGAAAAATGCTTCCGCAAACCCTTTAGAATACGCAGTTACAAAATCATTGGACTTAAAGTTCCTTAGAATGAACATCTATGAGACACGCACCGGTGTCAATTTCTTTTTCTACTAGGGATCTTTTGTCTTTTTTCTCATTTCGGGCACACCTCCTCGGAGGCGGCAGGAGGCCGCCGGAGAGGACGAGGTTGAACAGCGCCGTTCGGCATCAGCTCGGTTCGAGATTCGTCCTACCCTGGGGATCGACCGACGAGTCCGGTGGCCCGGGTCGCGATCACTCATCTATACGAGCA
>Ga0209235_1000903_pt1 | contig 15691 bp, 10 predicted proteins | sample GraSoi013_1_20cm_4_FD_185817 | JGI IMG/M metagenome (GOLD analysis project Ga0209235, IMG submission 185817) | Grasslands soil microbial communities from the Angelo Coastal Reserve, California, USA - Sample 09_25_2013_1_20cm (SPAdes) (version 2) | ecosystem: Environmental > Terrestrial > Soil >... | reverse complement strand
TTGTGTTCAGTGTGTTTAACCGCCGGCAGAAGTTCATCACCGATCTGCAGAAGGAGAATTTTTCGGTCTTTGAAGATAACCAGTCCCAGGAAATTCGTTTTTTCAGCCGCGAGACGGATCTGCCGCTGCGCGTGGGTATGCTGCTGGACACCTCGAACAGCATCCGCGACCGCTTAAAGTTCGAGCAGGAGGCCGCGATCGATTTCCTATATAACGTGCTCCGCCGTCACAAGGATCTGGCGTTTTTGATGACTTTCGACAGCGAACCCTCCGTCATCCAGGATTACACGGAGGATCTCGGTACGCTGCGCGACGTCATTCTGCGCCAGCGGGCCGGCGGCGGCACCGCTCTGTACGATGCCATCTACCTTGCCAGCCAGCAATTGAGCAACCCGCCGGGCCCCTCGGGGGACAACCCGCAAGTGCGGCGCGTGCTGGTAGTGATCAGCGACGGCGACGACAATCAGAGTTCGCACTCGCGCGGCGAAGCCATCGAGATGGCGCAGCGCGCCGGCGTGGTGCTCTACGCGATCAGCACCAGCACGCAGTGGGTCACTGCCAACGAGGAACGCGACCCCGCCAAGCAAACCAGCCGGAAGTACCACAAGGAGCCGGGAGACAAGGTCCTCGACCAGATCACCGAAGAAACCGGCGGGCGCGCTTTCTTCCCCTACCGCGTGGATGACCTGGCGCAGTCCTTCCTGGATATTGGAGACGAGCTGCGCAGCCAGTATTCGCTCGCCTACGTGCCCAGCAACAAGAAAACCGACGGGAAGTTCCGCAACATCCGTATCGAAGTAGACCGCAAAGGACTGCAGGTGCGCGCGCGTAGAGGCTACTACGCCCCGCGCGCCTCCGCCGACGCCACCAGGCCCTCCACGGGTCCTGCCGCCAAGCCTCCCGGCAACTAGCACGCCCCGCGAACCGCTGGCTACCGCCGTTAGCTTTCGCCCGTGAGCAATCTGCTTCCCATCTTCAGTCCATAGATGTCCAGCTTCCACGCGGGAAACTCCGAGGTTAGCGATCCGCGGGGAGAAGCAGCCTGCTACACCTAGGCACCGCGGAGATAAGCATCTCACGGATTCTTCAGGGGTCAGGAGACTGGTCAGTTCCCCAAAGGCCCTGAACGAAAAAAAGAGGCCGGTTGCCCGGCCTCTTTGTCGAAGCACCAGGAATTTCGCTCTAAGGTTTTACGCGCTGGCGCTCAGTCGCGTCGTGTTTCTCGAAATTCCCCTCCCGCCGCATGAATGCTCTTGGGTTTTCCCTGATCTTTTTGCTGGCATAAGGATGGTTTTCCAACCACTCCTTTAGCTCGGGATGCTTACTCAACCAGTCCGGATTGTTGATGAGCTTGGGGTTTCTGCTCAAAGCTTGGGCGACGTCCGGGTGGTTGTCCAGGTACTGGTCGAAGATGCGCAGCTCCCGAGCAGTGATGTCGCCCTCTTTGCCCTCCTGTTTCTCGAAGCCTTTCTCCCGGTGCATGAATGCTGCCGGGTTTTCTTTCAGCTCTTGTCTGGCATTGGGGTGGTCCTCCAACCAATCCTTTAGCTCGTGATGCTTGCTCACCCAGTTCGGATTGTTGATGAGGTTGGGGTCTTTTCTCAGCCCTTCGGCGACCTCCGGGTGGCTGTCGAGGAACTGGTCAAAGTTGCGCACCTCGCCCCGCGTGATGTCGCCCTCTTTGCCCTCCTGTTTCTCGAAGCCTTTCTCCCGGTGCATGAATGCTGTCGGGTTTTCCTTCAGCTCTTGTCTGGCATTGGGGTGGTCCTCCAACCAATCCTTTAGCTCGGGATGCTTGCTCACCCAGTTCGGATTGTTGATGAGGTTGGGGTCTTTTCTCAGCCCTTCGGCGACCTCTGGGTGGCTGTCGAGGAACTGGTCAAAGTTGTGCACCTCGCCCCGCGTGATGTCGCCCTCTTTGCCCTCCTGTTTCTCGAAGCCTTGCTCCCGGTGCATGAATGCTGTCGGGTTTTCCTTCAGCTCTTGTCTCGCACTGGGATGGTCCTCCAACCAATCCCTTACCCCGGGATGCTTGCTCACCCAGTTCGGATTGTTGATGAGGTTGGGGTCTTTTCTCAACGCTTCGGCAACCTCTGGGTGGCTGTCGAGGAACTGGTCAAAGTTGCGCAGCTCGCGCCGCGTGATGTCGTTATCAGTTTTCGCGGCTTGGGCTTGTGTTTGGGATTGCGACCCTGACTGTGCCTGTGTCTGGGACTGGGGCTGCGCTTGCGCGGCCGATGAGAGCGCGGCTAACCCAAACACCAGACCGACCACCAAGAGAAGCAACAGGAAATGATGCAGAGGCTTGAGCACTTTCATTTGGATTAACTTCCTCCTTAAATTCGGCTGGACCCTTGTTCAAAATTCGTCGATAGGCCGATACAGAGCCTGTTCGAATGCCTGAACGACTGCTGATCATCGTAGGGGGGCAAAGTCGTATGAGCAAGGCATACGCTTAAGGCGAGTGCGAAAATGACAAGAACCCTCACCCGCCGGCAGGCTCGGGATAACGATGGAGTTCTTCGACCACCCCCGCCCAGCTCGGGCGGCAGATCGCCGATTGCCTGTGGCTAAAGCCGGATCAAATTGATGACTGAGATCGGCAACTTCGGGCAGCAGCCGATGGCCAAAAGCCGCTCGGTGAGGCTAATTCTTCGGAGCGTAATAACCCCTGCGCGCAAGCACGTGGAGGCCATCTCGCGTGCTTTCGATCTTGATCTTGCGGAAGCGGCCGTCGCGGGCCGTGTTCGTGGGGTAGTAGCCCAGGGCGTATTGGGTGCGCAGCTCTTCGGAGATCTGGTCGAAAGCTTCCTCGAGCTTTTTTTCGTTGCGCACGACGATCGCCCGTCCGCCGGTTTCTTCCGCCAGCTTGCGGGCGACGCCTTCGTTGTACCCTTCGGCGGGGTCATAAACCAGCAGAATATGGACCACCGTATCGCTGCGCTGCGCGGCCTCAATCGCTTCTTCCAGGCGCAGCTTGCTGCCGTTGTCCACGGCGTCGGTCAGGACCACCAGCGCCTTGCGTCCAGCTTCGCTGGCCAACTTTTCGTGGCAGGCAAGATAGACGGCATCGTAGAAGTTGGTCCCCTTCGAGCCGTACTGGGGCAGTGGCCCTTGCACCGTTATCGGCGTCCGCGGGGCGTTGATGCGGGCGCGATGTATGGCGCTCTCCAGCTGCGTGAGGTCAGAGGTGAAATCGGAGAGCAAGTCCACGTCCAGGTCAAAACTGACGACCATGGCAAGGTCGCCTTTGCGCAGCACTCTCGCCAGGAAGCGCGAGGCGGCCTCCTGTTCCGCGGGCAGCATGCGCTGTTCGCTGCCGCTGGTGTCGATCAGCAGACCCAGGGTAATGGGCAAGGAAGTCTCATGGGAGAAGAAGGCAACCTTCTGCGCCTGGCTATCTTCGTAGATGCGGAAGTCGTCTTGGGTGAGGTCGGAGATGATCCGCTTGTGTTTGTCGCGCACGGTGGCGTACAAGTTGACCAGCGAAACGCCGACGCGGATGGGCTGCTGGGGCTCCTGCGTGCCGGCGGGCGGTTTGGCCTGTGGCCCCTGCGGCCAGGCTTCGCCTGAGGAAAACGGCGGGCGAAGCAGACTCGCCGCCAGTATTGTTACGAACAGAATCGAGCTGAGCGCGCGAAGGCGCATTGTATAATGGCCTCGATCCTCTCTATTGTACACGGGCACGCATCGATGGGATGCAAGACTTCCGCAGAGGGATGTTCGCACCGAACGTAGAACGACGAGCGGAAAAACCCCGCGCCAGTCGCGGGAAAGGTACTGACGGGCCACGCATGGTTTCTCCACGGAAAATCCTGGCGCTGGGGATGGCGACCTGGCTCACCGCGCCCGCCGGGGCGCTGCAGCAGGACGACCCCCACGCGCGCATCCGCACCACCGTCGAGTTGGTTGTAGTGCCGGTGACGGTGAAGGATTCCAGTGGCAAGCTGGTGCTCGACCTGCACCAGAACGAGTTTCGCGTGCTCGAGGACGGCATCGAGCAGCAGATTACCCTTTTCTCGGTTGACCCGTTTCCGCTTTCGGCTGTAGTGCTGCTCGACAACAATTTGAAACTGAAAACTTCCGAGCAGGTCGAAAGCAGCTTGCCCGCCATCGCCGGCGGCTTCAGCGAATTTGACGAAGCCCTGATCTGCCGGTTTGACACGCAAGTGCGCCAGCGGGGCGACTTCGCCTCCGGCAACGACAGGCTGCTCACCCAGCTCAAACGGATGGACCTGGACAAAAATTTTCCCGGGCAGGGTTCCGGGCCAATGACCGCCGGCCCGCGCATCAACGCGGGCGCCGGGACGCCAAGCGTGCCGAGCCGCACGACGATCACGCTGACAGACCGCCGCGACGACAAGAACATCGATGATGCTGTCTATACCGCGGGCCAACTCCTTCAGAATCGTGAGCGCGGGCGCCGCAAGATCATTTTCCTGGTCTCCGACGGCCGCAACTCGCGCAGCAACGTCAACAGTTTTTCCAACACGATCAAGCTGTTGCTCTCCGCCGACATCTCCGTGTACGCGATCGGCGTCGGCGGTGCCGATCTGAATCTCGGCGCGAGCGTGCTTCAAAAGTATGCGCGCGCCACCGGCGGCGATGTCTTCTACGCCGCGCGGCGCGCGGAGCTGGAAAACCTCTACTCGGCCGTTACCGAAGAGGCTCGCAACCAATACACGCTCGCCTATGTGCCGCAGGAGACCGACCGTTCGCAGGACTATCACACCATCGAGGTGCGCGCGCGGCGGCCCAGCCTGACACTGCTGGCGCGCGATGGCTATTATGCCCCCACGAAGCGCTGACCCGCCTCGTTTCCGCGCGCAAATTCTTCTTGACAGTCCAGTCTCCTGCTCGTATAGAAAGGAATCTACTGAGCACAGCGTTCGATGTTCCGGGCGCCGGTGCTGCTGGCTCCGAGGGGAGATCCTAGTTCAGGAGAGAATGCGCGATGAAGAAGGTACCCAAGAAAGAGAAGAAGAAGGGCAAGTAGCCTTCCCTTCAGGGAACGTTCCTGGCGGGGCGCTCTGGGATCACCGGGGCGCCCCGCTTTTGTTTTACGCCAGCTGACTCCCTGCTTCGAACAGTTCCGCGACGCTGCGCCTTCGCTCTCACCTTGATCTGATCGCGGATAGCCATCAGCCTCAGGCTTTTGACTCTGTGCTTCTCATCCTTCGGCGGGGCGAATGGTGACCAGTTGTTCATGCGCCGGACACAGCGGCTGGAATTCGCAACTCTTGCAGGCGAAGCCCGGGCGCGCAGGGAATCGCCCGGCGCGGATGTCGGCGGCCACGTCCTGCACGGTTTCGATTGCGACGTTCAACTGTTGTTCGTCGCGCGTGGTGACTACGGCTTCGTTGGTTTGCAGATTGTAAAAGACTAGGCGTACCGGGTTGTAATCCAGCACCTCGCGCGCTGCCAGCGCATAAAGACTCAATTGCAAGTCCTTCTTCGCCTGGGACTCCAGCTTCGGTTTGCCGGTCTTGTAATCCACGATTTCCTCTTCGCGCGGCCCCACGCGGTTTACCTGGTCCATGCGGCCGGTGATCACCACGTTGCCGTCCATCGGCAGCTCGAAGTATTTCTCCTGGACGATCACCCTGGGCAGAGACGCGACTGTGGTTGCATAAAAGCTGCGCAACTGCTCGAGGCCATCTTTCTTGTATTCCTGCTCTTGGTAAGTGTCCTCGAATCCCGCCGAGGTCCACTCGCGCTGGAAGATCGCCTCCACTTCTTCAAACGGGATGCGCCGGTTCTTGCTCAGCGCGCCGATGAACTGCTTGATGGTGTTGTGCATGACGCTCCCGAAGCTGGTGCCCGCTTGCGCCCCGCCGCGGATTTTCCAGACGCGCCCGAACAGATACTTCTGCGGGCACAACTCGTAGGTGCCGATGGCTGAGGCGCTCAACTGGAGCGGCTCAAAGGCGGGCGGGTGATGGGTGGCAGCCCAGCGCGCAATTCGCGAGTAGATGCCGGCGCGGCGGCGGGCGGCGTCAAACAGCGTGGCTTCTTCTACGATGGAACCTGCTGTCGTCTTGGCTGCCCGGTCCGGCCTCGCCTTTGGCGCGAGTCGCTGCACGTGTGCCCGCGCCAGGAGCGGTTCCATCAGGATGTCCTCCAGAAAGACGGACGGTTTCGAGTACTTGCTTACGACCGTAGTCAGCGTGAGCCGCTCCCGCGCGCGGGTCAGCGCCACATAGAACAGCCGCCGCTCCTCCTGGATATGGAAGTCGCCCTGGGGCTTCTCCTCCTTCATCAGCTCTTCGGGGAACTCGAGCACACGTGGCCGCGGGTTTGCCGGAAACGCGCCGCGCGACATGCGGATCACGAAGACGTGGTCAAACTCCAAGCCCTTGGCTGCGTGCACGGTCATCAATTGGACGGCGTCGGCCGGGGCTTCTTCCTCGAGGTTGATCTGCCCACCGGCCTGCTCGAAGTAGTCGAGATACTCGACGAACTCGGCCAATTGCTGGGTTGCGCTCTTGGCTTCCCATTCGCGCACGAACTGCGCTAGGCGCTCCAGATACTTCCGGTCGCTTTCCGCAGCCAGCAGGCCGATCTCGAGTTCAGCAGCCAAGGCCTCGAGCAGCTCAGAGGCCGGCAAGTGTGGCGAGCGCTTGCGCAGGCCATTGACCAGCTCCACAAGGTCGGCGGTTCGCTTCCCGCCTTGCGTGAAGGGCAGTTCGCCCTGCGCCGCCTGCAGGGCGTCCCAGAGCGCCAGGCCGCGGCCCTTTGACGCTCGCTCGCACAGCCGCATCAGGTCGCCGGGCTCGAGCCCCCATCCCGGAGCGGCCAGCACACGTGGGCAAGCCACGTTGTCCGACGGCGCGGCGATCAAGCGCAGGTAAGCGATGACATCGCGCACCAGCGTGTTTGCCAGGATGGAGAGGTTTTTGATGACAAAGGGAATCCTCCGCGCCTCGAGCGCTTCGACCAGCCGGTCGCGGTGCGTGTGCATGCGATAGAGCACAGCAAAGGCGCGCCAGCGTTGCCCCGCGCGATGTAGCCGCTCGAGCTCGTCGGCTACCCATTGCGCTTCCTCCTCGGGGCTGCCCAGGTCGGCGATGCGCACCTTCTCGCCCTGGGGCTTGTGCGGAGTGAGCTCCTTCTTCGGGAGGATGGGGGATTTTTCGTTCTGCGCGATCACCTGCCCGGCCACGCTCAGGATCCGCCCGGTCGAGCGGTAATTTCCGGTCAGGGGTTGGATGTGCCGCGCATGATTCCCGGCGGCCACGCTGGCGCCGGCGAACTTCTGAAGAAAAATCGTGAAGCTGCCGAATGACGCCCCGCGGAAACGGTAGATGGCCTGGTCGTCATCGCCCACCGCGACGATATTGCGGTGCTCGCCTCCCAGCAACCACAGCAATTCGAGTTGCGCGATGTTGGTGTCCTGGAATTCATCCACCAGGATGTAGCGGCAGCGATTGCGGAGCTGCTCGAGCAGCTCGCGGTGGGCTCGCAGGAGCTGAACCGTCTCGAGCAATTGCGCGCCGAAGGTCAGCAGGTTGCGCTCGCGCAGCAGGGCGTCGCTGGTCCGATAGACACGGGCAATTTCCTGCTGCCGCGCGAGTTCTTCTTCGCGCAGGCGTTGTTCGTCGGGCTGGAGCCGCGCTTTCTCGCGCTCGTATCGCTCTGCGAGTTGGTCGGCGTAGCGCTGGTAATCCTCCGGAGTGACCAACTCATCTTGACAGCGCGAAAAGAACTGCACGAAGTCGCCCAGGAACTGGCCGGGCTCGGCCAGGCGGCGATAGCGGTCGAGCTTGAGCAGTGGCAGATTCCGGCGGAGCAGGATCCAGTGGTCAACGTTGTCGAGGACTTGCAGGCTGGGGTTGCGCGGCAGCAGCACCGCGTTCAAGCAAAACGCATGAAACGTGGAGAGCCAGACCTGTTTGCCGCGCTCACCTGCTTCCCGCGCCACGCGGTACTTCATCTCTGCCGCGGCCTTGTCCGTAAACGTCAGCCCGAGGATCTGTTCGCCGGAAAGCTCCGGGTTGGACTCGAGCAGCCAGCGGACACGCTCGGTGATCACGCGGGTCTTGCCCGTGCCTGCCCCAGCCACTACCAGCAGCGGCCCTTCGCCGTGCCGTACCGCCGCGCGCTGCTGCGGATTCAGCAGATCGGCAGGGTCTTCCAGGCCCGGCAATTTTGCGATCTCTTTCACGTCTCATCATCGTAGCCGATTTGCTCCTGCCTGTGTACCCGGGTATGGCGCCGCGTACGCCTGAAACGCCATGTGCGGCCCAGATTAGTCAGGTGTATTTAGCTGTATGTTGTTCACCCCAGCCCAAAATTGACCGTGCCGCGCCGCGCGCCTATACTGAGCACGTAAGTCCTGCGGCGCGAGGAGCTGTCGCTCTTCAGCGAACGGACGCGAGGAGAGACCGTCATGGAACAGCCAGTGATTTTGGGCGCGGTACGCACACCCATCGGGAAATTTCAAGGAGGCCTGTCATCCTTTGCGGCCACCGATCTCGGCGCTAAAGCTGTGGCTGAGGCCGTCCGCCGTGCGGGGATTGAGCCGCAGCAGGTAGATGAGATCATCATGGGCAACGTGGTGTCCGCGGGCTTGGGGCAGAACCCGGCGCGACAGGCGGGCCTGCGCGGCGGCTTGCACCACCGTGTTGCGGCCATGACCATCAACAAGGTCTGCGGGTCGGGCCTCAAGGCCGTCGGTCTTGCCGCGCAGGGAATTCAACTCGGCGAAATCGAGGTTGCAGTGGCCGGTGGGATGGAGTCGATGTCTAACTGTCCCTACCTGCTGCCGCAGGCGCGCACCGGCTACCGCCTGGGCCACGGGCAAATTCTGGACGCGATGATCGCGGACGGCCTGTGGGACGTTTACGAAGATTTTCATATGGGCCTGACAGCCGAGCTGGTCGCGGAGAAGTACAAAATCTCGCGGCAGGAGCAGGATCAGTTCGCGCTCGAGAGTCATCAGAAGGCTGTGCGCGCCACCAAGTCGTGCTTCTTTGAGTCGCAGATCCTTCCCATCGAGGTGCCGCAGAAGAAAGGCGCGCCGCTGGTGATCAAGTACGACGAGTCGCCGCGGGAAGACAGTTCACTCGAAGCGCTGGCAAAATTAAGGCCCGCTTTCAAGAAGGACGGCACGGTCACCGCGGGCAACGCGCCGGGCACCAACGACGGCGCCGCGGCCGTGGTGGTGACCAGCGAACGCAACGCGGCGCGGCTGGGCAAGACCCCGATGGCGCGGATCCTGGCCCAAGCTGTCTCGGGCATCGAACCGAAGTGGGTGATGATGGCCCCGGTCGAAGCGGTCGAGAAGCTGCTGAGGAAAGTCGGCTGGGACCGCGACCGCGACGTGGACCTGTTCGAGCTGAACGAAGCCTTTGCGGTGCAGGCCCTGGCGGTGATGCGCGAGCTGCACCTCAATCCGGAGAAGGTCAACGTCAACGGTGGCGCCGTGGCGCTGGGTCATCCTATCGGCGCGTCGGGCGCACGCATCCTGGTGACGCTGCTCTATGAGTTGCAGCGGCGCAACCTGAAGCGCGGCATCGCCGCGCTATGCCTGGGCGGCGGCAACGCTGTCGCGCTCGCCGTCGAGCGTTAGTGCCGCATGGAACTCGTGAACTCACTGGAAAAAGAGAAGTCCGCGGATGGCGCGCTGGAACTCGTCTGGCGCGGAAGTGATCCCGTTGCCTTCAGCCGTGTAATCTCTGCCCTGCAAGCAGCGGGTATCCCGCACCATTCGAAGTCAACCCATGATCACCTGGTCTTCGGATTGGGCATTCCCCGTCCGCGCTATGAAGTGCGGGTACTCCAGTCTGATTCGGCGATGGCGAGGGACCTCGTTACGCCCATTGGGGAGACCTTGCCCTTCGAGACAGAGAAAAGCTTGCAGTTACTTCAAAACCAATCGGAGATTCCACCCGTTGCCGGTGGCGGCCGGCCCATACCATCACCCGGGAAATGGGAACCGCGGCGCGCTACAGTTGAAGTGTGGTCCGGCGACGATTCGGTGCTTGCGAAAGTTCTGCAGGATTGCCTCGCTGAGAACACGATTGGGATCCGCGTCGAAGGTAAGAGCCCCGGTCCGTTGCGCTTGTTCGTGCGTCCCGAGGAAGCACCAACCGCACGCGAAATCATCCGCGAAGTTGTCCAGGGTACCCCGCCTGAGTAGCCGAGCTTGATTCTCTGTGGCCCCGTGTGCTTGCTATACTCCCTTCCCGTCCAGTTTTCTTGCCGGAGGCCTCATGATCCTCGACGCCATCAAAACCGTGGCCGTGCTGGGCGCGGGCACGATGGGTAACGGCATCGCGCACGTCTTCGCCAAGGCTGGGTTCTCCGTGATCCTGCGCGACGTGGAGAAGCGGTTTCTGGACCGCGCGCTCGAAACCATCGCCAAGAACCTGGACCGCGAAATCAAGAAGGGGAAAGTGGCCGAAGTGGAGAAACCCAAAATCCTCGGCCGCATCCATCCCACCACGGACATGACCCCGCTCGGCCGCGCCGATTTCGCGGTTGAGGCCGTGCCCGAACGCCTGGAACTGAAGCTGGCGGTGCTGGAGGAAGCCGATAAGGTCCTCCGGCCGGAGGTCATCCTGGCGAGCAACACCTCTTCGATCTCCGTCACCGCGCTAGCCGCGGCCACCAGTCGTCCGGATCGCTTCCTCGGAATGCACTTCATGAACCCCGTGCCGGTGATGGTGCTGGTCGAGGTAATCCGCGCGTTGCAGACCAGCGACGCGACGTTTACGACCACCCTGGCCCTTTGCGAGAAGATCGAAAAAAAGCCGGTAGCCGTAAACGATTCCCCCGGCTTTGTCTCGAACCGCGTGCTGATGCCGTTGATCAACGAGGCTGCCTACTGCGTGATGGAGGGCGTGGCCGATGCGCAAGCCGTGGACGCGGTGATGAAGATGGGGATGAACCATCCGATCGGCCCGCTGGAATTGGCCGATCTGATCGGGATCGATGTGTGTCTCGACGTCATGGAAGTGCTGCACACGGGATTTGCCGACTCGAAGTACCGGCCGTGCCCGCTGCTGCGCAAGATGGTTTCGGCGGGCTGGTTGGGCCGCAAGTCTGGGCGGGGCTTCTACACATACCCCAGTTAGTGCGCCACGGACACGCCGGCCAGGAGACTGGGAGAGACGAGAGGAGCGTTGGGGCGGAAAGACAGATTTGCTTTTTCTTCGCCTCGTGCTACGATGCCCTCTTGAAAGACTCGCGCCAGGGTGGAAGCACTCTGGTAGACTGCAGTCCGCGGGTCAGCGTCACCGGCAGGCAGAGTCCTTCCTCTGAGGTGTATCCATGACGGATGAGAAAATCAAGGTTTTAGAATCAGCTATCGCGCAGATTGAAAAGCAGTATGGCAAGGGCTCGATCGTGCGCCTGGGCAGCAGGGATGTGCTGGTGCCGGTGAGCGTGATCCCGACCGGTGCGCTTTCGCTCGATACCGCGCTCGGTGTGGGCGGCTTTCCCCGCGGGCGGGTGGTGGAGGTATACGGCCCGGAATCCGGTGGCAAGACCACGCTGGCCCTGCACGTGATTGCAGAGGCGCAGAAGACGGGCGGGCAGGCGGCGTTTATCGACGCCGAGCATGCCCTGGAGCCGAGCTATGCGCGGAAGCTGGGAGTGGATGTGGACAACTTGCTGGTGTCGCAGCCCGATAACGGCGAGCAGGCGCTGGAAATCGCCGAGACGCTGATTCGTTCGGGCGGCGTGGACGTGGTGGTGGTGGATTCGGTGGCCGCGCTGGTGCCCAAGGCCGAGCTCGAGGGGGAAATGGGCGAGCCGCAAATGGGGCTCCAGGCGCGGCTGATGTCGCAGGCGCTGCGCAAGCTGACTGCTATTGTCTCCAAGTCGCGGACTTGCCTGATCTTCATCAACCAGATCCGCGAGAAAATCGGCGTTCTGTTCGGTAATCCGGAGACCACCACCGGTGGGCGCGCATTGAAATTTTACGCTTCAATTCGGCTGGACATTCGCCGCATTCAGGCCATCAAGGATGGTGACCGCGTCGTGGGCTCGCGTACCCGCGCCAAGGTGGTAAAGAACAAGGTGGCGGCGCCTTTTCGCGAGGCGGAGTTCGACATCCTCTATGGTGAAGGCATCTCGCGCGAAGGCGACCTGCTCGATCTGGGCGTTGAGAACGGGCTGATTGAGAAGACGGGCACATGGATGAGCTTCGGCGGCGAGCGTCTGGGCCAGGGCCGCGAGAACGCCCGCGTGTTTCTCAGGGAAAACACCGACATCCGCGAGAAGATCGAGGCCGCCCTACGGAAGCACCTGGGCCTGGCGCCAACCGGCAACGGCAGCCAGAGTGGTCAAACCTCCGTGGAGAAGCCTGCCGCGATGGCTGCGGCTGCGGGAAAGGGCAAGACGAGTCGTTAAAATTCTGCCCTGAATGTGTCACAAAACGGCACACAAGCTGCACAATCGTGCACATTCCCTGGCGTGCCGTTTTTGTTTGTCCCCTGTGTTTTCTAGCTGGTAAGCCGATTCGCCAAAGGGAAACCAACGTGCGAGCAATAGGACTGATTTCCTATTGCGTAGGCGATAGGAATTCCCTAGAATCACGCCCGTTAGTGAGAGGGTCAAGGGAAGGGGAACGCAATAGCGTCATCGCATGCTCAGGTTATCTAATTCTCGATTCTTTTCAGCTCTTCTATGCTTGTTGGTAGTGTGGGACCTTTCTGCCTCTGCCGCTGCCCCTGCTACTCGGAAAGCCTCCGCTGTTACAGTTAGGAACATCGCTACACGCTCCAGCGCGCGCTTCGCGAGCGGGGCACCAAGCAAGCGCTCCATCCGGCACAGGCACAGCACTACGCACTCTCGTTACGGGGTACCCACCTTCGCCGATTCCACCAACGGAGATATCGCTGAGTTTGACGACCCAATCGTTCGCCAGGCTGCCGTCGAGGCGCTGGGGCACTATAACGGCTCCGTAGTGGCCATTGATCCCAACTCCGGCCGCGTCCTTTCCGTAGTGAACCAGAAGCTGGCCTTTTCGGACGGTTTCATCCCGTGCTCGACAATCAAGCCCGCGATCGCGCTGGCCGCGCTGGAAGAAAGCGTGATCACGCGCGACACTATGGTGCCGGTGGCGCGCCGCCGCTACATGAACTTGACCGAGGCGATGGCGCATTCCAATAACAAGTTTTTCGAAGAGGTGGGCCGGCGGATGGGCTTTGAGACCGTCTCCCGCTATGCGCATCTCCTGGGCCTGGGCGAACTGGCGGGCTACGGCATCCCTGAAGAGCACCCGGGTGGGTTGCCATCTGAGCCACCAAAGAATGGTGGCGTGGCGCGCATGTCAAGCTTTGGCGAAGGCATCCATATTACGCCGCTACAGCTAGCCTCGTTGGCCTCCACGGTCGCCAATGGCGGGACGCTGTATTATGCCCAGTACCCGCGGACCCCGGAGGAGCGGCAGAACTTCGCCCCGCGCATCAAGCGCAAACTCGATATCGAGCCCCTGCTGCCGGAGCTGCGCGAAGGCATGCTCGCAGCAGTGCTGTACGGGACCGCGCGCTCCAGTTACGACCGCAATGAAGTCGAGCAGCACCTGGGCAAGACCGGCACCTGTTCTGAACAAGGCTCACGCCTGGGTTGGTTTGTTTCCTACGCCGCCGACCAGGTCCACCCGCGCATCGCTCTGGTGGTCCTGCTGCGCGGCAATACCCACCGGGTAATGGGCCCCACAGCCGCGTTAGTCGCTGGCCGCATTTACCATCGCCTGCACGAACTTAACTACATCACTGCGACTCGGCTGGATGCTGCGGCCGGGACTCCCTCCTTCGACAATTCCAGTTCCAGGCCGCAATAGATTGGTTTCGCGATTGCCGGATTGGACTTGCTTTGCACTCCCTTTCCTCTGCGGCGCACTTCTAGCCACCCTGCTCTTAAGAAGTCCGGCTCCACAACTGCGGGTTGCTCTTCAGGGACGCAGGACTGAATCTTGTTTTGACAGCTGCTTCCCACTTTGGGAAAAAGGGATGTTGCATTATATAACCCGCCTGCGAGAGGCTTAGCCCGGCGGGGATTTTTCGGAGGAGCGGCGCCAGCGCGCGCGTTGGCGCCGACAAATTTTTCTGGGGGGACTGTGAATCGTCGCGTTCTAACTCCTTACCTGCTCCTAGCGCTGCTGGGCGTGGCCGTTCTGGGTGCAGTTTCTTACAAAAGGTTTGCGGCTGGCCGGGAATTTGCGCAGCAGGCTACGCTTGCGCGGCAGGATGCCGAGCGCATCAGCACGCAGGTGATCTTATTTTCCGAGCACAAGTTGGCCGCCGGAGTCAACTTCAGCAACGCGGTTGAAAAGCTGGGTGTGGACCCGCCGACCGCCGCCGTCATCGCCAGCTCTGCGCAGTCGGTTTACGACCTGCGCCACGTTCGCGCCGGGAACCGACTGGCGGTGGGCCGTTCGGTCCTGGGCGAGTTGCGCGCAGTGCGCTATCAGATTGACGCTGACCGCATGCTTTGGGTGGTCCCTCTGGGCCCGACCGACCGCGGCTTTCACGCAGAGATCAAGACAATTCTCTCCACAACCGAAGTCGCCGGTGTAAGTGGGGAGATTCGCGATTCGCTGTTCAACGCCGTAACCGACGCCGGCGAAACTCCAGAGCTTGCCATGCGACTGGCCGAGATCTTCGGTTGGGACCTGGACTTCTACACCGATCCGCGCTCGGGCGACATCTTCCGCGTGCTGGTGGAAAAGAAGAAGTATCTCGACGGGCAGACTGCTGCCTACGGGCGGATTCTGGCCGCCGAATATAGCAACGACGGCCACATCTACCAGGCCGTGCTCTTCCGCGATCCCTCAGGCCGCCCGGCCTACTACGCCCCTGACGGCCAGTCGCTTCAAAAGGCTTTTCTGCGCTCGCCACTGAAGTTTGCTGCGCCGATTACCTCGCACTTCAGCCACAGCCGCTTTCATCCCATCCTGAAGGCGCACCGCCCCCACTTGGGAATCGATTACGGCGCGCCGGTTGGCACGCCTGTGCAAGCTATCGGTAGCGGGCACGTGGTTTTTGCCGGACCCAAGGGCGGCGCCGGCAATCTAATTCACCTACGACACACGAACGGGTACGAAACGATGTATATGCACCTCTCGCGCGTGCTGGTTCGCAGTGGGCAGCGCGTCGAGCAGGGCCAGCGCATCGGCTTGGTCGGCCGCACCGGCTTGGCCACTGGCCCGCACCTCGATTTCCGCATAGTCCAGCACGGCGCCTACCGCAACTTCGAGCACTTGCAGCTTCCGCCCGCCCAGCCGGTCGCCAGGAGAGACTGGAGCGATTTCGTCGCCATTCGTAAGCAATGGCTGCCGCTACTCCCCGAGCCGCGCGCCCTGCAAACCAGCGAAAGAACGGAAAATGCTCAGGCCCCCGAGCGCGGCGTTCTCGCATCAAGCCAGTAGCGTTCCGCTACAAGCTCTCAGCATTCGGTGGCCAACCGCGCGGTGTTCGACCCCGCTCGGGATATGCGGGCACGGCACCTGTCCCGAGCTTGCTTCGGGATGCGCCGTGCGCCCACGACCGCCAATGCCTGCGAGCTCTGCTCCATCTGTTGTAGTGCCGACATCCCGCCGGCGCATTGCGGAACCGCCCGAGCCCGCCCCAGGTCCCGCCAGTTGTGGTTTGACACTTGCACAAATCCGCGCAGAGTCGTACCGTGGAGGGAATCGCAGGGAGGGTTTATGGGTCATCCCACTGCAATCCTGCGACTCTCT
>Ga0209235_1000902_pt1 | contig 15704 bp, 28 predicted proteins | sample GraSoi013_1_20cm_4_FD_185817 | JGI IMG/M metagenome (GOLD analysis project Ga0209235, IMG submission 185817) | Grasslands soil microbial communities from the Angelo Coastal Reserve, California, USA - Sample 09_25_2013_1_20cm (SPAdes) (version 2) | ecosystem: Environmental > Terrestrial > Soil >... | reverse complement strand
GTCTTACAGCGAGTTTTTGCGGCCCAGTATGTGTATGCGGGGCTTGGCAGCACCATCGAGGTGCCATGAGACCGCACGGCGCGGCGCGGCGCCTAACAAGCGCTTGAAGCTGACGGCGCCCGGGTTTGGGAGGCATTGCGTTTGTGCGCCAGCGCAGTCCACGGTAGTCTCAATCACCGGCGCGCCAGCGGGGGTCGGCGCCGCAGCTTAAGCGCGATCCGTTAGGCGGCTGCACACATAGAAGAAGGGCTCGACCATGTGCCGAAACATCAAGCGGCTGCGGCAGCCCGACCGCCAGCCCACTGATCACGAGCTTCACGACGCGGCGCTGCAATTCGTCCGCAAGATCAGTGGCTTTCACGCGCCGTCTCAGGCCAACGAGGCGGCGTTCCATGCGGCCGTGCGGGATGTGGCCGCCGCGGGTCGGGTGCTGTTCCACTCTCTTGACGTCCGTGGATCTCAGACCGAAGCAGCCGTCTAACATGCGCTTGAAGCTGACGGGCGCGCTCGTTCTCAAGGAGACCGTTGTGTCGTGCCCTGGCAGGCACGGGACTTCGTCCACCACCCGTTGCGCGTGCGGGCGAGTCGCCCGCAGCTTAAGCGCGAGCCGTTAGGCAGCGCCACACCTGCATCCGCCCATGAGTCCTTCACGGCTGGCTATATCCTTCGGTTGCTTATCCGCCATCGCTGCCTGCGCGGACTTTGGCCCCGTCGGGCCTCTCCGGGTCACCATAACGGTAGACGTTCCTGAGGTGTCGCCGAGCGCTCCAGCGAGGATGTCCGTTACGTCGACGAATACCACGTCCTCGCGAATCGTTTGGGGCCACGGAAGCTCAAGCTGCCAGCTCGACGCGGCCGCTCAACTCAACGGCACCTGGGTGCTGATCGTCCCTCTGCGTGCCTGCACGAATGACGCTGTTGAGCATGGGCTCGAGCCCGGGGAGGTCCGTACCGAACTCTTGTATTGGGACGGTCGCGTCTTGCGTGGGGAGCAGTCCGAGCAACTGCCGCCGGGGAGATACCGCGTGCGGGGCCAGGCTGGCGACATAGGAGCGAGCGCCGCCACACTTATTACCATCCAGGGCGCTGCCTAACAAACGCTTGAAGCTGCCGGGCGGTGATCGCTCCAAAGGAAGCGGCGTGTTTGCCTCCTGGCGAGCGCGGACTGTCGTCCACTACTCTTGCGCCGGCGGGCGAGTCGCCCGCAGCTTAAGCGCGATCCGTTAGGCAGCACCACGGGACTCATGCGAACATCGATTCTCGCACTAGCAGTCATGGCCGCCTGCACGTCAGGGCCCGGGCGTGATGCCGCGCCGCAGCACGGCGGCGCGGTGGCCCAAGCCCCTGCCGCGTCCGCTGCCCCGGCGCCGACCGCGGTCGGGTTGCATTGGCCGCTCCTTGACACCATTGGCCGTCGCCTTGTGGCGTTCGACACTCAAGTTACGAACACGCAACAGGAGCTCCGGACACGCTCCGCCACGCCCGGCGGCGACTCCCTGTTTCTCAAGTTCCGCGAGAGCTACATGGCCGTGGCTGAGAGCCTCACGGAACGGCTTGGGGACGATAGCACCGGGCAAGGTCTCTCGATCAGTCGTGATGGCTGGTCGGACTCATTGCGGTCGGTGCTACAGCGCCATGGCTTCGCCCTCAACTTTTCGGAGGGTAACGCGTTCGTCGATGAAGACGTTGGCTACATCCTCGGAGCCTTTGGGCCGCTACTCACACCGGCGATGCGCGAATACCTCTCGATTCGGAATGTCGAACACCACGTGAGGTTCTCGGAAGATGCTGCCCTCCAGATCCCCTGGGATGCGCTGGGGGACCGAATCGCCACGTGGGAGGTGTTTCTCCACAAGTACCCGACGTTCAGTTGGCGCAACGCTGCACAGTACTGGCGCACCATGTATCTCGAGACGTACCTCACCGGAATGGACAATACGAGGACGTTCACGAACAGCGGGACCCTTGAGCAGGATGTACGGAAGAGCTACGAACATTTCCTCCGCACCCACGCCCGCACGCCCGCAGCGACCGTCATTCGAGACTACCTCGCCCTCGTTGAGGCGAACGCCACCCCGTCAGATAGCACCATCAAACGCTTCCTCCGCGAGCATGAACTCGAGTCCATGCTTGGGGTGCAACCTCCCGTCAACTAGGAGTGGTGCTGCCTAACAAGCGCTTGAAGCTGACGGGCGGTGATCGCTCTAATGGAAACGGAGTGTTGTGCCCCTGGCGGGGCACGGACTGTCGTCCACTTCACCTTGCGCCGGCGGGCGAGTCGCCCGCAGCTTAAGCGCGATCCGTTAGACGGCGGCAGCCGACATATTGCGCACGCCGTCCACGCAGTTCCGATCCCAACTCAATCCATCCTAAGCAAATGGCAAAAGGCTACTGGATTACGTTCTATCATTCGGTGCAGGATCCCGCTCGACTGGCAGAGTACGGCGCCCTAGCCGGGCCAGCGATCGAAGCTGGAGGCGGCCGCTTCCTGTCACGGGGACCCGCGGCTAGGACCTTCGAGGGCGTGGAGAAACAGCGTACAGTGTTGGTCGAGTTCGACAGTGTTGCACGCGCCGTGCAGACGTATCAGAGCCCGCAGTACCAGGCGGCACTGGTACTCCTAAAGGGCGCTGTGGAGCGCGACGTGCGCATTGTTGAGGGGGTTGGCTGAGCAGGTGCCGCCGCCTAACAAGCGCTTGAAGCTGCCGAGCGCTCTCGTTCTAAAGGAAGCCCGTTGTGTCGTGCCCTGGCGGGCTCGGATTGTCGTCCACCACTCTTGCGCCGGCGGGCGGGTCGCCCGCAGCTTAAGCGCGATCCGTTAGGCGGCGGCCGCCAGTGGTAGCACCACGACGCTTCTGTCGGAAGAGCCCCGTGGAGCAAGGCTCCATGGGTTGGCACGTTTTGATGTCGGTTGGTGAGCACCTTTTGATGGAGGAGGGCCTGTCATGAAACGCCACCGATCGCCCGTCGTGCTACTCCTGGTGCTGTTGGGAGTCGCGGGAGCCGTCTGGGCCGGCCCCAAGGAGGAAGTCGCCGCCGCCACCGCCCAGTGGGCGACCAGGTTTGTTGACGACAATCCCGACCAGATCCTCAACCTCTACGCGCCCGACGCTGTGCTCTGGGGTACCTTGTCGCCGACGGTGCGCCAGGGGCCAGCAGCGCTGCGTGAGTACTTCGTGGCCGCGTTCAAAGTCCTTCCCGAACACCGGGTGAGCTTCGGCGAGCAGCTCATCCGTGTCTACGGCAAGACGGCCATCAACACTGGGTACTACACCTTCTCCTACGTCCAGGACGGCGAGACGAAGACAATCCCGGCACGCTACAGTTTCGTGTATGTGAAGACCGACCGGGGCTGGTTGATTGTGGATCACCACTCCTCCGCGATGCCGACGCCCCTTCGGTAGCGTCGACAGAGAACTGGCTGTGTGCCTTCCTAGCTCCAGGGCGGTCAAACTCCCCCGCCGCCTAACAAGCGCTTGAAGCTGACGGGCGCGCTCAAGTAAGGAAGAATTGCGTTGCCCCGCTGGCGGACCCGATCGGCGCCTCTTCCTCCTTGCGCCCGCCCCTATTGCGCCCGCAGCTTAAGCGCGATCCGTTAGGCCGCACACACAAGCGAGTGGGGACCTTGAATCCCTTGGCGTTACTTAAGCACCCGAGTGCGTTTCTCCCCGTACTAATGTCCCTCGGTGCTCTAGCCACGATCTTGGCTTACCTCGCCTTGCACGGTTCGGCACCCCAAGCAGATGAAGGTACCGCGGCCCACATCTGGCAGCTCCTCATGGCTGGGCAAGTGCCGATCGTCGTCTTCTTCGCGATCAAATGGATGCCAGAATCCCCCCGACGCGCGGTGCCCATCCTGGCCATACAAGCTGCCGCTGCCCTCGCCGCGATGGCTCCCGTGCTTCTGCTCCACTGGTAGATGACGTGCGCCGAGCCGCTCCTCGGCCTGTGCGGCCTAACAAGCGCTTGAAGCTGGCGGCGCGCGTAGATTAGGGAATGAATCTTTCTTCAGCGCGCCGCAGCTTAAGCGCGATCCGTTAGGCGGCTCGGCATGACCACTATGGAACGGCGCGACTTCATCCTCTCGATTATCGCCACGGGCCTCAGTGCCTCTCTCGCCCCAATGGCGCTGGCTAGGACTTTGGACCCCTCGCTGCCGTTGACGCCGCGTACCTCTCCTGAGCCACCAGACTTCGGCACCGTCGATATCCAGCTCCTGCTGGCCGGTATCTTTCCCGAACGGAATCTCGTGATCACGGATCAATACGCCGGTGTCCAGATCGAGATTCTGTACCTCGGGCTCCGACGCCTCGAACAGTTCCGAGCGCTCCTTGAACGCAATCGCGACTACGCCGTCAGCATGGATCAGGGGATGGTTGCCAGAATCGTCGGCTGGAACGGACCTCGCCCCGACTGGATGAACGACGGCATCGTCCGTCGAGCTAAGGAAGCCGGCGTGTTCCTCACGCACGTCGGCCTCGCCAGGACCGTCCTCATTAGGGTATTCGGAGATCAGTACCGTCTCTGCGACATCGCAATGATTGCGAAGAAGATCGCTGATGATCGCTCGGTTGCCTGAGGACGAGCCGCCTAACAAGCGCTTGAAGCTGGCGGGCGCTCTCGTTCTAAATGAAGCCGTTGTGTCGTGCCCTGGCGTGCACGGGACCTTCGTCCACCTCCCTTGCGCCGGCGAGCGAGTCGCCCGCAGCTTAAGCGCGATCCGTTAGGCGGCTGCGGACCTTAGCAAACAGCTCAGTCCATCATCTCAGATCTCCCCCTTGACGGCCACGCGTGGACGACACCTCGTTAGCAGCATTGCTCGTTTGGAGTGGTAGCGCACCAGTTTCCATCCATCCGTGAGCTGCCGCTGAGCCACCTAGCTGCATGGAGGTTGCCATGACAGCACGCCCGCAGTTTCTCCAGCTCTCCCTAATTGGAGCGCTCGTCGCGGGCTGCGGCTCTGAACCGGTGACGAGCGGCGGCGGACAGGATCTTCTGCAGTCAGGGAATCAGCACGCCAAGGTTCCACTCATCACGAAGGCGTCAGGCGAACTACAGGACAATCGAATTGGAGGTGATTTTGGCTACTTGTCTGATGGCGTCTCTGATGGCGTCTATGACCACGTTTTCACCCTGGGCACGAAATGGGTCCGCACGGCGTTTGACGGACGGGGGAGTTACCTGAATTGGCAACGGGTCGAAACAGAACCGGGGACGTACACGGTCAACCCGCTCGAGGATGCTGCCATCACGACCTATGTCAACAACGGGGTCAATGTTCTCTTGAATCTGGGAGTGGGGCCAGGCGATGGAATAACGGGCACACGATTCGCCACAGAGGACGAGATACAGCGCTATCTCAACTACGTGCGCTTCATGCTCGAACACTTCAAAGGTCGCGTAAAGTACTACGAATTGTGGAACGAGCCGGATGGCAAGGATCCTGCCACAGGCTTGCCTTCCAGGATCGGCATGGACGTGGACACCTACGCCCGCGTCATCTCACGCGCCGCCGCCGTCATGCGGGAAGTAGACCCAGAGGCAAAAATCGTCATCGGAGCGGTCGGAGGAGAGTGGGTGCTCGGCTTCCCTGGTTATGGGGAATACGCACGATCTATTCTGCACATGGACTATTTGCGGCGTCTGATTACTTCCGGAGTGACCCCATTGGTCGACGGAATATCCTGGCATCCTTTCTATGGTAACAAGCCCGACGACCCCTACTACCGTACCTATCCGGAGTTTGTCAGGGAAACTAAGGACCTAGCAGCGTCCCAGGGCTTTCAAGGTGAATACTTCGCGGACGAGATCGGGTACTACACCGCCCCTACGCCCGATCCCTCGGGTCATACACCCCCGTTCGTCAGTGAAAAAGCCGCGGCCAAGTACTATGCCAGGGCTATCGTCATGCACCTGGGATTGGACTTTACCGTAACCACCGCACCCACTGGCGGCCTGGTGCCGCGCGTGGTCGGCTCCTTATGCACAGTGATGGAAGCAGCCACTCCCCTGACCCTACTCATGCAAGTCCAGAGTGGGGCGACGAACATCGAGACTTACACTTTTGCGTTGCCAGGAGGGAGTCGTTTAGCCGCTATCTGGACCGACGGGGAGGCTGCTGACGATGACCCAGGTGTGAGCGCCACGCTCACGTTCCCAGGTCTTTCTGTCCAGGGAGTGATCGGAGTGGACATCCTGAATGGCTTCGAGCAGGAATTGATCATCAACACGAAGAACGGCGGCCTGGTCGTCGGTAACCTGCTGGTTAAGGATTATCCGATCATCCTGCGCCTTGTCCCCTAACGACGTGCACGAGGCTCACGCGGTTTCGACTGGTGAAGCTGAAGCTCTGCAAGCAGCCGCCTAACACGCGCCTGAAGCTGACGGCGCCCGTCGTCTGTGGTAGAATTCCCTTTGTGAACGTTCTAGCTCGGCGCCGCAGCTTAGGCGCAGTCCGTTAGGCGGCCGGTCGAATGACGGTGGAACGCGCGCCGTGCGTGACGCGCCTTTTCGAAGGGAGCCTCCTATGGCCAAGACCTACACATGCCGGGACGTAGGCGTGAACTGCGACTGGAAAGTGAGTGGTAAGGATGAGGCAGACGTTATGAGTAAGATCAAGGAGCACGCTCGCACGGTCCATAAGATGGATCCCATTCCCCCCGATCTCGAACGGAAGGTTCGAGCCGCGATTCGAGACCAGCGATAATATGAGACCTCGCGACCGCCGCCTAACAAGCGCTTGAAGCTGACGGCGCCCGGCCTTGGGAAGAATTGCGTTTGTGCCCTGGCATGCTCCGTGCTAATCTGAAGCCCAGCGGCCCCGACGAATCCCGGCGCCGCAGCTTAAGCGCGATCCGTTAGGCATCAGCGCCGGTAGATTGCGCTGCCGTGCGCCTTTCTAGAGATTGTTGCCATGGTTCCTCCCTTTGACATCAAGCGCCTCACGCCTCGCGAGCGTATCGAGCTCGCCGAGCAGCTGTGGGACAGCCTCACCGAGGATGAGATCGAGTTAACGCCGGAACAGAGTGCTGAGCTCGAGCGTCGACGAGACCGTTTGGCGCGGGAGGGGCCTAAGGGACGCCCGTGGCGCGACGTTCTGGACGAGTTTGATAAGCGCGGCGGATGACGCCGCGCTTGCTGCTTGAGCCCGAGGCGGAAGCGGAATTCCTCGAGGCAGGTAGATGGTACGCGGAGCGGAACCCTGCTATCGCCGCCGCGTTCCGGGTCTCGGTAGAGCGCACGCTAGAGGCGGTTGAACGGGCACCGCAACAGTTCCCGATCGCGCTGCGAGACGTCCGTAAGGCTCTGGTGCGGCGCTTTCCTTATGTCGTCTACTACGTGGTCTTGTCGGACGTCATCAGCGTGATTGCGATCATCCATGGGCGCCGGGACCCTCGCGTGTGGCAGGCACGGCGCTGATGCCAAGCGCTTGAAGCTGACGGGCGCGCCCAAGTATGGTAGAATGTCATTTGTGCGCCAGCCGAACAGCGGGAACCAGGTCAACGTGCGGTCCGCCCGCGGGCTGAGCGCCCGCAGCTTAAGCGCGATCCGTTAGGCGGCAGCGCCCACATCATTTTCTCGGCACCCGAGCGGCAGCTGATGAGAACGTATCTCATTACCACTGGCATCCTGTTCGCGGTCATCACCGGCGCCCATGTTTTTGAGGTCATCGACCGCGGCCACGTTCACCATAGTGACATCCTCATCGTTGCTGTGAGCGCGGGGCTCAGCGTGTGGGCGTGGCGCCTGTGGCGGAAGACTGCCGCCTAACATGCGCTTGAAGCTGGCGGGCGTGATCGTCTCAGAGGATTCGTTGTGTTGTGCGCTGGCCCGCACCGGCTATCGTTCAACAATGGTTGCGCGGGCGGGCGGAGATGCCCGCAGCTTAAGCGCGATCCGTTAGGCGGCGGCGAGAGAACACGAGATGAGCAGCATCATAGCGGACAATCCTACGTGTAGACGCGTCGCCCAAGTTGCCTGGACGATCGCGCTCGGCTGGTTCCTGGTCCTGATACTCCTGAGCTTTGGGTGGGTCGGCCCGTTCTGGGCCTTTCTCTGGTGGTCCGTCCCCGCACTTCCGCTATTCGGCCTCACTTGGTACTGGCATAACCGAACTCGCGCGCGTTCGATCAACCGTTCGGCCGTGTTTCTCCTCGTCTTCTGGGTGGCTCTCCTCCTCGGGCTGCTAGTGGCCCATCCGCCGACGGCCGGGGCACTGGTCTTTTGGCTCTTCTTCTTAGCCGCGACCCTCTATCCCCTAGTAACAACTGCCTACGCCCTTCGCATGGTGCGCGGGGCAGGAAATAATCTTTCAGCCGCCGCCTAACAAGCGCTTGAAGCTGACGGGCGCGCCCAAGTAGGGTAGAATTCCATCTGTGCACCGGGTAACTCACGGTAGACGAATGAACCTGCGGTGCGCCCCCGACCTTCGCGCCCGCAGCTTAAGCGCGATCCGTTAGGCGGCTCAGTTCTTCGAGGCCGCTTTTGCCACGTACCACAAAGATCGCGGGCAGGGATGTCCCTATTGAGCAGGGCGATCCCCCGATTGTCCAGTTCTCTGGCGGACGGCGTGGCAAGTCGGAGGCAGGTCTTTACGAATTCTGGACCGTCTTCAACCGAAGTGGTCACTGCACAGCGCGCTGGCCTGTAGGCGGAGATCCTGGGGACCGGTTCCGCCGCATGGAGGGATCCAAGGCCGACGCAACCTGCTGGTTGATCGCTGCCGCAGCTGACGGGATTCGACCTGCGACCGAAGCTGAGCTCATCAGCTGGCTAAGCAGCAAACCCGGCGACTCCCCATTCGCCGAGTCTTGTCGGATCGGATCGAAAACCATGAAGATCGTCAAGACGGCGGAGGGCTTCTCCTTTGAACAAGACGATCACGAGCCTCAAGGACTGAGCGGCCTAACAAGCGCTTGAAGCTGGCGGGCGCTCTCGTTCTAAAGGAAGCCGTTGTGTCGTGCCCTGGCGGGCACGGGACGTTCGTCCAGTACTCTTGCGCCAGCGGGCGGGTCGCCCGCAGCTTAAGCGCGATCCGTTAGGCAGCACGCGAGGTGATCGTGGCCGTGCAGGCTTACTCGAAGCAGTCTATCGCTCTGGCCCAGCTTGAGACCGCGCTCCGTCTGTTTCATGTCGGCGACGACCTAATCTCGGTGATCACACTCGCAGGCGCCGCCGAGGAGATCCTCGGGAAGCTCGTTAAGAACCGAGGTCGTAATAACTCCCTCGACTCGCTCAAGAAGGCAGCCGCTGCGATGTACGAGGGCCTCTTCTCGGAGTCCATCGATACGCGCGTCTTCGCAGATCGCGCAAATCGCGCCCGCAACGCTCTGAAGCACTTGACGGCCGGCGGCGATCCTGTCTCGCTCGACCTTCGCGAGGAGGCGCTCGATATCCTGAATCGGGCAGTCGATGATTACTGGATTCTCGAAACGAGTCTCACGCCAGCCATGGAAGAGTTCATGCGAGCCCAGCGTGCTGCCTAACAAGCGCTTGAAGCTGGCGGCGCGCGTAGATTAAGGAATGAGTCTTTCTTCAGCGCGCCGCAGCTTAAGCGCCATTCGTTAGGCGGCTGCCTAGAATGACACTACGCGTCACTCTTACACTCGCGGCGATAGCTCTGTCATGTACGGGCCGTCCGCGCGTCGCTGCGCGCGGTTCGGGACCGACTTCCGCCGACAGCGCCCTCCTGTCTTCCGCTGCTGACTCCCTCGAAGCATTGGAGCGACGCATTGGCATGGCGGCGCCCAAGGACAGGCCAGCCACCGAGCGGACGGCAATCGCCACTGTGTGGGGTGATGCCCAACGCCGCATGACCGCTGTCATGGGTCGCACAGAACAGAGCCCCATTCGTGAGTGGCTCCTCGGAGATGTCTGGCACCAGGCGCAACGTCTCGATGTGCCCGGTGCCTTCGACAGTGCGGAAGGGCACTTGGGCCGAGCGTTGGCTCTCGACTCCGCAATGCTTCCTGCGCGCCTCTCTCTTGCGCGTCTGTACGTCAACTCGGCGCTTGAGCTTGCGCCCAAGGCAGAACACCTGCTCCGCGGCGCGACCGTAGTGCCAGGGTCTAAGGAGGAAGTGACGCTGCACGAAGGGCTAGCCTTTGCTCTTTGGTATCAGGGACGCCGCCGTGACGCCGCAGCGGAGGCAGCGTTCGTTCTCGCACGCGATCCCCAGAATCAGGCAATGCGTCTCTTTCGCGACGCCGCCGCTCGGTCGCCCGTACCGCGACGATGAAGCAGCCGCCTAACAAGCGCTTGAAGCTGGCGGGCGTTGAACGTCTTAAGGGGATCGGAGTGTTGAATCGCCAGCCTTCTTCTGCTCCCGTTCCACGTCGGTTGCGCCGGCGTGGGGGCGCCCGCAGCTTAAGCGCGAGCCGTTAGACGGCGCGCCACGATGAGCCCACCCACATCCTGCGTGATTTTAGCGACTGTCATTGCGACCTTCGTGGACGCAGCTGCCCAAACACGCCCTCACCCGCCCGTTGTCTGCCAGAACTGCTGGCCCTCGGAATGCGGCCAAGGTGCTTGGACGGCGACGGGCCGGGTGGCGGTCCACGCGGCCCCGGCTGACACCAGCGCGGTGGCTTTTGCAGTGGCGCCGGGCGATACCCTCTTGGCCGACTCGAGCCTGGTGCGCGTCACCCAATTCGGTCTCATCGTGTTGCAGCGGGCCTACGAGCCCTTCGCGCTCGGCGACTCGGTCCTTCTCACCCAGGCTCTTGGTGAGGGCTCCTATTCCACATGGTCGCGACGGGGCGGCGGTGTTAGGCGGCCCTTCTGGGGGCCCGGCGCCGACGCTCCGGCACGTTTGGTCAGGCCGGTCGCGCAGGAATGGTGGGTGCATGTGCAACGGGGAAGGGCCGGTGGTGGGTGGGTGCTCATGACTGAGTCACCGCTCGCTCGTCACATCGATTGTCCATGATCGGCGCGCCGTCTAACAAGCGCTTGAAGCTGGCGGCGCCCGTAGATTAGGGAATGACTACTCTTTCACCAGTGCGCCGCAGCTTAAGCGCGATCCGTTAGGCAGCAGTCCTGTTCTCAAGGAGGTGTCCATGCGCCTGATGTGTCAGCGTAGCGTCTCGGCTCTAATCGCCATTGTTGCGTTCGGCTGCACGTCACCTACCGCCTCTGTAGGCCTCGACGCTACGGTACACTTCGCTACCAGCGTTGAGTCAAGTTGCTGGTCCCTCGTCACTCCAACTAGAGTCTATGAACCCGTTGACCTTCCCGCCGCCTTTCGCGCGGAAGGCTTGAAGGTGCACGTCGTGCTTAGCGACGCACCGGGCTGGGCGACCATCTGCTACGTGGGACAGCTCGTGCACGTGAACAGCATCGCCGTGCAGTGACGCACGGACTGCTGCCTAACATGCGCTTGAAGCTGGCGGGCGCTATCGTTTTAATGGAATCGGAGTGTTTGTGCGCTGGCGCGCACGAACTATCGTTCAACATCATATGCGCTAGCGGGCCAGTCGCCCGCAGCTTAAGCGCGATCCGACTCACTCGAGGTCTTCAGTGAGAACAGCAGCGGCCGATTCCCAATGGACATCGGAAGCAAGTACCTCCTCTTCCTGTACCGAGCCCTTGAACGCACTGTGGTGGACAACTGTGGGAACTCGGGCCTACTCTCGGAAAGGGCGAGCATCCTAGAGACCGTGCGGCGCCTTCAAGGACACTCCGGCCACGGTCGATGATGCAGGTGCCTAACAAGCGCTTGAAGCTGACGGGCGCTGATCGCTCTAAGGGAATCGGAGTGTTGTGCCCCGGCGTGCCCAAACTATCGTTCAACGGTGGATGCGCTGGCGGGCGACTCGCCCGCAGCTTAAGCGCGATCCGTTAGGCGTACACGCAGGTGACTTTCTACCACGCATACCTCCGCGCTGCATTCGCCGCGACGGCAGTCGTTGTAGGTGCCGGCCTCATAGCCATCGCACTTGGCGCCATTTTCGAGCGGCCACCGGTCCTGGAAGCCCTGCTCCCGATTCCCCTCGCCGCCGCACTGGTTATCGCCTACACATTCGCACTCACGCTCGTTGTTGGAACTCTGGGCCACTGGCTCCTTCGTCGCTTTCGCTGGCGCGCGCGAGCGCACTATGTGATCTGCGGGGTGGCTTTCGGGTGGGTGGCTCCCTGGCTTCTTCTCGGGCGTCCGGAGGACGTCCGTTGGAACGTGCTCGCTGGCGCTGTCTTTGCGGGCGCAGGTGGGCTCGCGGCCGCCACCTTTTGGAAGTTGCATGTGCGTGACGCCTAACAAGCGCTTGAAGCTGGCGGGCGGTGATCGCTCCAAAGGAAGCGGAGTGTTTGCGCCCGGGCGGGCGCGTACTGTCGGCCACTATTCTTGCGCCGGCGGGCGAGTCGCCCGCAGCTTAAGCGCGATCCGTTAGGCGGCTCACCACGGAAGCACGACACCCCTGGCCCGTGATACTGGAAGGAGCTCTTACCATGCGTACCATCGTCAATCGTAACTTCGCCCTTGTGGCGATCTCGGCCATGGCGCTTGGCGTGCCAAACGTGACTGTATCGGGGCAGACGCCAGCTGAGCGTCCGCAATTCCCGTCTCCGAAGCCCGAGGTTCAGCCGCCCGCCGTTGAAGCCAACCTCAAGACGTTCGATGTCCTCGACTTCGACGTCTTTAGTAATCAGAAGTGGGACCGGCTCCAAGAGAGTCACGCGCAAGACATCATCGTCACCTGGCCAGACGGTCATGAGACAAGAGGGATCGACAAGCACATCGAGGATTTGAAGGCGCTCTTCGTCTACGCCCCGGGCATCACAATCAAAGTGCACCCGATTCGCTTCGGCTCTGGCACCTGGACGGCGGTCACCGGCGTCATGACTGGCACCTTTACACGGCCCATGCCCCTCCCTGATGGAACGAGCATACCCCCCACTGGCAAGCGCTTCGCAATCGGGATGGTAACCATTGGCCACTGGGTCAACGGGCGCATGGATCACGAGTGGTTGTTCTGGGATAGCGGCGACTTCATGAAGCAACTCGGCCTCCCCAAGTAACGGGTCTCGCAGAGCGCCGCCGGCGCGGCGTTTGTTGAACTGTCGCGCGGTTCGCTCGCCGCCTAACAAGCGCTTGAAGCTGGCGGGCGCGGCCAAGTAAGGTACAATTCCATCTGTGCGCCAGATAAGTCTCCAAGACCGCATGAGCCTGCGGTGCGCCCGCGCGCTTGGCGCCCGCAGCGTAAGCGCGATCCGTTAGGCAGCACATGAGGGTGGATCGTATGTCCTGTATGAAACGAGCGCCGGTCCGCGTAACCGCCATCCTGCTCGCCCTCGCCTGTGGCGAGAACCCATTCGAGCCCCTCTACCAAGCGTGCGCCGACGAGATGGCGACAGTTCGCAGCAATTACGTTGACACCCCCAGTCGTGAAGATCGAGTCACGCTCGCGGACGGTAGGCGGGCTGTCGTTTGGGGCATTGCGATCCAGCCCGGGCCGGTCCCGACGCCCAGAGGTGTAGCGTTCATTTGGAGTGCCGCCTCCTCCGCGTCGTGCACGGTCTGTTGGCCAGCCGATTCCTGCTGGACAGGTGACATCCTCCCCGCCCTGAACTAATCACGACCCGCGTGCTGCCTAACAAGCGCTTGAACCTGGCGGGCGGTGATCGCCTTAAGGGAAGCGGAGTGTTTGCGCGCCAACGCGCACGAACTATCGTTCAACGACAGTTGCGCCGGCGGGCGAGTCGCCCGCAGCTTAAGCGCGATCCGTTAGGCAGCACGCCAAAACAGCGACGAACAGCAACCCTCGTATGCCCCAGCCGGAAGCCCGCGACCAGTCCTGGTCCCTCGCACGCCTCGCCGCGTACTTCGGACTGGTCCTCGCGCTCACGGTGCTGGCCTTCGCTATAACCCTGTGTCTCCCAATCTCGTTCGACCGTACCTTCTTGATCGTCTTTGGCGTCGTTGTGCTTGGCGCCAGCTATTGGAGGCCTTGGTGGTTTTGGAAACACCGTGACGCGTTTTGGTTACGGGGAATGGTGGGTGACCGCCTCGCATCGCTCATCTATGCCGGGGCGGGCATCACCATGCTCTACTTCGGCATTTTCACTGATGCTCATGTATTCCATCGCTGAAACGCCTTGCGTGCTGCCTAACAAGCGGTTGAAGCTGACGTGGCCTGCTTTTAGAGGAAGCGTCCGCTTGTGCCCCAGCCCGCAGATACCGCAGCACGGGGCGCTTGCGCTGGCCGGCGCTCGCCCCGCAGCTTAAGCGCGATCCGTTAGGCGGCCAGGGTCACGATGGGAGGACCACGCCCGTTGACCGTTCCCGACGTACGTAGCCGCCGGCGGGTTTGGATCAGTGCGCTGCTCCTTGCCGCTGGCCTGCTCGGCCATCTTCTTGCAGCGCAGGCAATCGGTGGAAGCTACGTGGCCTACAGGGACCACATCTTTGGTTTCTTCATCCTTTCCCTCGTGTCGGGGGCTGTCATCGCGGGCTTGGGCTGGCGATTCTGGAGAGGTCGCCATGACATCACACTGTTGATTCTCGGCGTGGTTCAGGCGCTCCTGGGCCTCGTGATATATCTCGAGAGATTCCATATTGGCTGACCATGCTCGGGCCTGGCCGCCTAACAAGCGCTTGAAGCTGGCGGGCGGTGACCGCTCTAAAGGAAGCCGAGTGTTGTGCCCTGGTGGGCACGGACTCGCGTTGACTACTCTTGCCTCGGCGGGCGAGTCGCCCGCAGCTTAAGCGCGAGCCGTTAGGCGGCGGCGAGAATTACTACACAAACTCCCTCACGTGGAGAAACGAATTCCGACCTGGTCGCATACACATTCCTGAGCGGAGGGGCCCATGAATCGCGCCGGAAGTCTGGCCAGTATGCTCGCCGTAGCGCTGGCGCGCTGCGGCGGTGATGGGGGTACCTCGCCTAATCCTCGTTTAATCTTCGCCGCGATCGAGGCTGGCTCTCAGCACACCTGCGGCGTGACGACGGCAAGCTCCGCGTACTGCTGGGGGTCCAATGACCGTGGCCAGCTCGGCGAGGGGACGACGACCGCTCGGTCAAGACCTGTACTCGTCGCGGCGGGCGGGCTGACCTTCGCCGCTGTGAGTCTGAATGGCCACACTTGCGCGTTGGTGCCGGCGCGCGTCGCCTACTGCTGGGGGCGAAACGACTTCGGCCAGCTCGGCGTCGGGACGACTACCGGTCCCGAATCCTGTGCCACTCCATCTGGCCCGTTTTCGTGCAGCACCGTCCCGATGCCGGTTGTAGGGGCTGTTCCCTTTGCCGCCATCAGCGTGGGCGGTGGCCACACCTGCGCGGTCACGGCGGCGGGCGCCGCCTACTGCTGGGGGTGGAACGACTATGGGCAGCTCGGCGACGGGACGACCACCACTCGGTCGAGTCCGGTGCTGGTCGCGGCTCCGGCCGGAGTCACCTTCGTCGCCGTGAGCGCGGGCGAAACCCACAGCTGCGCGGTGACGGCGACGGGCGACGCCTACTGCTGGGGGCTGAACCAATCCGGCTGGCTCGGCGACGGGACGACGACGACGCGGTTGAGTCCGGTGCTGGTCGCGGCCCCGGCCGGGGTCACCTTCGCCGCAGTGAGCGCGGCCCGCTCCCATACCTGCGGTGTGACACCGGCGGGCGCGGCGTACTGCTGGGGCTTGAACGGCTCTGGCCAGCTCGGCAACGGCGACGCGACGATGGCCACGCAGTACACCCCGGTGCTCGTCACGGTCCCGGCCGGAGTCA
>Ga0209235_1000893_pt1 | contig 15775 bp, 15 predicted proteins | sample GraSoi013_1_20cm_4_FD_185817 | JGI IMG/M metagenome (GOLD analysis project Ga0209235, IMG submission 185817) | Grasslands soil microbial communities from the Angelo Coastal Reserve, California, USA - Sample 09_25_2013_1_20cm (SPAdes) (version 2) | ecosystem: Environmental > Terrestrial > Soil >... | reverse complement strand
CGATGAAGGGCCGGAGTACGAGAAGGGATTGGCCGCCATCCGGGGCGCGTTGGACGACGCGGCGTTCGCGGCGGCGTGGGTGGAGGGGCACAGGATGAACCTCGACGACGCGGTGACGTTCGCCTTGGGTCATCCGTAGCGCCTCGCTCGCGATTGCACCGATGTAGACCTGATGTGGCCGCGGCTTTGGACTTAAGTAAGCCCTCTCGCATCGTCGACGCATGCCTCGGAAAGCCAAAGTCGCCGCAGCCGAAACGACGGAGACGACGGCGATTGTCCTCCGGATCGCGGCCGACGACGCGGAAGACTTCGAAGCGATGTTCCAGGCCGAGGAGATCCCGATTTGGGACGACTTCACGCGCCGAGGTCGGTTCCTCGAGGCTCGCCTCGTCCGCGCAAGCGGCGGGAGTGAGCAGCGAGCCGGCATCCAGGATTACATCCTTCAAATCGTCGCCGCGGGTCACGAGGCCCATGAGGAGCACGATCGCGACCCGCGGTTCCGGGCGTTCCTCGCGAAGGCGGAGCGGCTCCAGCCGAACCCGCCGTTGGTCTGGTTCGGCGACACGATCTTTGAACGCCGGGGTTAAATCGGACGATGCGCCAGGGTGTTTCGATGACCGCTCCTCGACCGACCGTGTATCGAGACGCGGCCCTTGCCGACCCGACGGGGCCGTCTCTGCGGAAAGGCGTGAGCCTCCTCGTCGACGCAGGCCGCGTGGTCTGGATTCGTCCCAGTACCGATGAAGGCGATCTCCCGCCCAACGTCCACATCATCGATGCGGGCGGCTCGACGGTTGTGCCCGGTATGGTGGACGCCCACAGCCATGTCACCCTTCCCGGCGGCTCGCACTGGATCGACCGCGGTGCCGATCCTCCGGAGGAACTGCTCGAGGTCGCCGAGAACAACGGGGACCTCCTGGGCCGCGCGGGCGTGCGCTGGGCCCGCGACGTCGGGTCTCCGCTCGCCTTCGATCCGCGCGATGGCCAGAGGCGCGCCCTCGCGCTCCGCGTGCGGGAACGATGGCGGTCGGACCCGAATCGACCGAGGATCCGGGTCGCGGGAACCTGGATCGGCCACAGCGGCGTCCTCACGGGGGGCCTCGCCATCGAGGCGGACGACGGTCCGGCCCTCCTGAAGGCCGCGTCGACTCAGCTCGACGACGGGGCGGACTTCCTCAAGCTCTACCTCGATGGAGCGAAGAAGGAAGAGGCGCCCTGGTCGACGGAAGACGTGCGGGCCGTCGTCGAACTCGCGCACGGTCGCGGTGCAAAGGTCACCGCGCATTCCGGCTTCCTCGTCGGCGCGCGGGTCGGGATCGACGCCGGAGTCGATTCACTCGAACACGGATTCGAGCTCGACTCGGACGCGGTCGCAAAGATGGCCCGACAGGGGACGTTCCTTGTGAGCACCCTGGCGATCTTCCGCTCCTGGGCCTCCTTCGCGCAGACGACGACGTTGCCCCGGTTCGTCAGCGACGAAGGAAGGGAGCGGATCGCGCGTCGGCGGGAGCGGGCGATCGAGAGCGTACACCTCGCTTACCGGGCCGGCGTGAGGATCGCGACCGGCACGGACTTCGGCGGTGGATCCCTCCGCGCGAACCACCTCGCTTGGGAGGTCGAGGCGCTCGTCGAAGCGGGACTCCAGCCGTGGGAGGCGCTGTCCTCCGCGACAGTCCGGGGCGGCGAACTGCTCGGAGAACCCGACGCCGGTCGAATCGTCGAAGGAGGACCCGCGGACTTCTTCCTCGTCCATGGCGATCCGCTCACAGACCCGTCCGCCCTCTGGCGGGTCTGGCGGGTGGCCTGGCTCACAGCTCCCAGAAGGGGCCCGTGAGGCTACGGGCCCGGAACCGGGCGACCAGTTCGTCCTTCGACGGACGGGCGTAGTCCGCCTTCAGCTTGTCTCGATAATGGGGACGCTCAACGCGTGCGTTTGTTCGACCGTGAGCACAGCGCCCTCCGGCCCCGGATTCGATTCCCGCCAATCGTCGAGATGAGTCCGGCTTCGGAAGAAGACCATGTGGTTCGAGCGCGTGTTCACGATGTCGTCCACCATTGCGAGGCGGGAAGGGAGAGGTGGACGAATCGGCTTCCGAGCGTGGACATCGCCCGTCCATTGGCGAGGGTGATCGCGATCGGTTCCGCGCAATGATGGCACTGTGTCCCGATCCGGACCTCTTCGTTCAACATGGCATGGAACGCCACCGCGTCCCAGGCGCAGTTCGCGAAGTACCACCGTCGGTTTCGCCGCGTCACGACGAACGGGGTGGCGACCGCGGAGAAGGGACGGCCACGAGGATTCACTGGGTCCCGGGCACCAACCGCAGATGGCGCGCCGTCTCGAGCCATTGCAAGACCTCGACCGCCTGCGCTCGTCCGAGACGGGATCGCTTCATGATCTGCTCCACGACCGGAGGGACCGAAAACTCGAGGAAATGGTCGAGGACGTACTTCCTCACCCGTTGACCAAGGTCGATCGAGCGGATCAGGTTCGGACTCTCGCTGCCTCGCGATTATGCCATTCGGTCGATGAACGTTGCGGCACACACTCGCGCAGCCCGGAGGAGCGGAAGGTCCGGAAAGTCCCTATTCGCTCTAGGACGCCCGCGGTGGCGTAGGACGACGCGTCGCGTCTCACGGGGAGCGAGACGGTGGTTTCGGCCCGCGCGGCCGTCGCCAAGCGTAGATGGCGACCGCCACGGCGGCCGCAATGACGACAACGAGGAGCGAAGCCATGATCGTCACATTGTCGAAGCCGGACGCGGTGACGGGACTGGCGGCCTCGACCACGATGTCCTTCTCCACCGTGGCGGACACTCCGAACGGATTCGTGACGTTCAGGGTGACGTGATACGTCCCCGCGGCGGTGTATTGCTTCGTCGTCTGCCAACCCTCGCCGTACGTCCCATCGCCGAAGTTCCAATGGTAGACGAGGGAGCCGGTGAGGTCCCAACTTCCGTTTGCCGTGAACGTGACGTCCTCCGATGGCCGAACCGGGGTCGGAGACACGTTGAAGGCCGCGACGGGTCGGGAGACGGCCGTGATTTCCGAGGATGTCGTCACGGCGATGCCGTCTTCGTCGACGACCGTGAGGTGGACCGTATACGTCCCTGGATAGGCGTATCGATGGGTCAACGTCGCGCCCTCTCCGACGGCGCCATCCCCGAGTTGCCACACATAGCGCACGATTGTCCCGTCGGGATCCGAGCTCAGGCTGGCGTTGAAGGAGACCGAATCTCCGACGAAGGGCCGTGAAGGCGTGAAGGCGAGGATCGCGAACGGCGACTTCGGCGGGACAACCGAGATCGTCCTCTGGAAGTACGCCGTCGCGTTGTGGTCGTCCCAGACCACCAACGTGACCGAGTACGTCCCGGTCGCGGCAAAGACATGGCTCAGGATCGGGCCGCCGTCGGTCGAGTTCCCGCCATCCCCGAAATTCCATTCGTACCGGACGATCCGTCCGTCCGGATCGTGCGAGGCGGATGCATCGAAGGCGAGGGGCGTGCCGACCTTGCCAAACGGACGCGCGGTCGTGAACGTCGCGATGGGCGGGATGTCCACGTACAGGGAGGCGGACGAACGGTTCATCCCGTTGAAGTTGTCCGTCACGGTCAAGGTGACAGTGTACCGGCCGCCCTGCGCGTAGTAGTGGGCCATGTCGCCGTAATAGTTCGACTGGTTCGTCCCGTCCCCGAAGTCCCAGTACCACCGGGTGATGTATCCGTCGGGATCGTAGGAGCCTCCGCCGTTGAAGTAGACGTATTGTCCGGCGATCGGATCGGATGGGTAGTACGTGAACCGCGCGACCGGAAGCCGGTTCACGTTCACGGACACGGATTGGTTCTGCGTCACGACGTTGCCACCGTTGTCCGTCACGGTCAGCCGGACGACGTAGTTCCCTGGATCCGAGAACGAATGGGTCACGTACGTCCCGTTGGCCTGCCCCCCGTCCCCGAAGTCCCAGGCGGACGACACGATGTAGCCGTCCGGGTCATAGGAGCAATCCTGGAAGCTCGTCGGATATCCGACGACCGTCGGATTCGGATACACGTAGAAACAGGCGTACGGCGGCCGGTCGAGGACTTGCAGGGGCATCGAGGCACTCGTTTCGAGCCCGTCGTTGTCTCGGGCCGTGACCGTCACATTGTACGTTCCCAGGGCGTAGTAGTAATGGTACGCGTAGCTGTAAGACGAATCCCAGGTGGACCCGTCTCCGAAGTCCCAGTGCCAGTTCACGATCGATCCATCGGGGTCGTCCCCTTCGGCATAGAAGGACGTGAACTGACCCACGTACGTGGGACTCGGGCTGATGCTCATCGTCGTGATCACGGGAGGTCCGCCGAGGAGCACGTCCACGATCGCGTACGCGCGATTCCCGGCGCTGTCCTCGATTATCAGTTGGACCGGGAACCGGCCGCCTTGCGAATACGTGTGAATCGGGTTGGCGTCCGTCGAACGATTCGCGTCTCCGAAGGACCACTGATACGTGTACGGCGAGGTTCCTCCGCTCACGTTCGCGGAAAACGCCACGGTCCGGTTGTCGGGATTCGTGATGGTCGCGTTGGCGACGGCGGTCACCGGGGAGGATGGGAGGGCCACCGCGCCGTACCAGGCCTGATTCTGCGCCTCCACGCGGAAGTCGTCCGTGGGAAAATTCGGGTCCGTCAGGGTGCCCGGCAGGTCCGAGGGCGAAAGGGAGCTGGAATACCAGCCGGCCGAATCGGAGAGCCACGAGGCGCTGATGGCCACCGCCCGCGCATCGCCCACGGGCGTTCCTTCTCGCGGTGGAGATCGGTAGCTCGTCCCGGAGAGCAGCACGGTGCGGTCCGGCCCCACCCCGATGTCCTCGAGCCGAAGGTAGGAGCCCCCGGGACCCGAGGAAGGACGAAGGGCGCTGTCGACAATGGCCCCGGTCGAGTTGATCCGGTAGGTGACGCCGCCACTCTGCCCCGCCGAGTAGTTGTAATAGTTTCCCAGGGCGAAGAACGTCCCGTCGCCACGGGAGACGATCCGCCAGCAGTATTCGTAGAGGGACGGACTCCCGCCGAACTTCGTCCACTGGGGGGTCAGACTCGTCGTGAAGCGGGCGAAGATCGGGTCGTAGGTCGGATACGAGAAACCGAGATAGTAGAGGTCTCCGTCCGGCCCGCGGGTGATCGACCACCCGTATTCGTCATCCGGCAGGTCCAGTCGTCTCTCCCCGAGTTTTGCGCCGGACGCGCTGAACGCGACGATCGCGGCGTCCGTCCGACCGTTCAACAGTCGAGTGGTCGCGACAAATGCCGTCCCGTTGTCGTCGAAGGCCGCGGTGTACGGGACGGCCGTCCCGTTCACGAAGGCGGCCCAGCGGGCGCTGCCGTTCGCGTCGACCGCCAAGATGCCTCCGGAGGGAGGGGACCAACTCCTGGCGCCCGTGACGAGCGCGCCGCCCGAAATCGGGTCGAACGCGATGCCGGTCGGAAAGACGAAGGCATTCGTGAACTTTGAGAACGCGAGGGTGCCGTCGGAGAGGATCTTTCCCACGATCGTGCCTGCGGAAAAATTACCGCCGAATTGGCCTGTGAAATACAGGGCTCCGTCGGGAGCCACGGCCATTCCTCCCGGCGCCAGCGGCCCACCGAAGTTCAGGATGCGCTGCCAAATCACGTCCCCACGGGAATCCCGCTTCACCACAAAGGCGCCCGCCGAGTAGGCGTTCGTCGTCCCGAACTGGTAGACGTTGCCGGCCCCATCGACGCCGATGAAGCCACCCGTTTCGGTGGCGGCACCGCCTAACGTGTGGCCGTACTGCACGGTGTCCGCCGTCGCGCTCGGCATCAATAGGAACGCGACGACCGCGGCTCCTAGAAGAATGGCACAAGCTCTCCGCAACTCTCCCCCTCCACACAGGAGGCATGGATTTCAGAGGTATTTGTGGATTCGTGCGGTAGGAGGGTCGCCACCGTCTCGACGAATCCTTGCCCGAGCGGGCGTGGACGACTCAGGAATGGCGAGTCCGGACCTCCGGCGGCCGAACCGGAGGCCCCGATGAAGACACTTAGTCCTCGATCACCTGGAACTCGTTCCCGTCCGGGTCCGCGAACCAGAAGATCGTGCCCCACTCTTCCTTCTTCGTCGGGCGCGTGATCTTGACGCCCTTCTTGCGGAGTCGGGCCTCCTCCTTCGCGGCGTCCGCGGTGGCGAAAAGGTATCCCGTGTTCCCCTTCTCCGGCCGGGAGTCCGGGCAGAGATGCAACCGGACGTTCGCACCGCGCGGCCCGACGGTGACCCAATGAGGCCACGACGTCACGACGCGGAAGCCGACTTTTTCCTTCCAGAACTTGGTTGCCTTTTTCTCATCCCGCACGACGACCGCGACCGTTTCGAACTTGAGCATGGGCGCCGGAATCGGTCGGTGAGCCATAAGGCTGCGGCCTCTCAATCGCCCGATCGCCGCGCATTCTGATCATCGATAGCCCCGCCCCCGTGTGAACACCTCGAGGATCTTCACGTCGCGTCCTACGACCGCGTAAACCGCGCGGTATTCGCCGATCCGGATGCGATACTTCCTGGGATCGGTGCCTTCAATCGGTCGGATATCCGCCTTGGGCCGCGGGCGAAAAGGGTCTTCTTCGAGGACGCGCAGTCCCCGAACGATTCGATTCCGCTGGCCGGAGGGCAGCTTGCGCAGCTGCCGGGCCGCCGTCTCGGACAACGTGACCCGAAAGGTCATAGCTCGTCCAACGGGATGAACTCCTCTTCCTCCAGGATCCGGTTCCACCGCGCATCGTGTTCCTTGATGGACGCCTTCTCGATCAGCTCCCGGATGACCTCGTCATAGGTTTGTCCCTTGGACCCAAACCGGCGAAGCAACTCCTTGGTCTCCTTGCGCAGCGAAATGGTTGTCGTGGTCGATGCCATAATGATCGTTCTATGGTCGATATGGTACTTATACGTGACTATGGTGACCATACGAATGGAATGTGACACGCCGAAACGTCGCGTCTGATCGACGCCCACCAGATCGGTTCGAGCGCCCAACGGTCACAGGTTCTTCAGGAAACTGAGACTCGGCGCGAAGAAGTACTCCCCGCCTCGCAACCGGACGTAGTCTCCGAAGTTGAACCGCAGCCGATCGAGGAACCGCCCAGACCGACCCCACGTGCGGGGCCACTTCTGAGCGGCCCGCGGATGTTGCCCGATGAGCGCGTCGTCCCCCGTGTTCAGGCCCGGGAAGAGGAGGAGCTCGGGGAAATTCGGATTGTCGACCCAGGTGCGCTGAATGAACTCGAACTGCCGCGCGATGTCGCCCTGAAACGCCTGGAAGAGGAGGCCGACTTCGCCGTTTGCGGTGGCACCCGCGGAGACGCTACTCGACGTCGTGGGCCGCACCCCGTAAGGAACGCCTCGGCGCACGATCCGATGGCTTCGCTCTTCCTCCGAGTTCAGGAACGGGTTTGCCCCTCGCTGATTCGCTTTCCTAATGTGCGCGTGGAACGGACAGCGATTCCCGACGCCGTCGTGTGCGCGGTACTCGAAGTTGTTCACCGGCCCGAGGCCGTCCCAGGGTCGGAGGGTCACCGGCGTGCCATCTTTGAATCGGCCGACGACGAGTGCTCCTGCTAGAGCCTCGTCCGCCGCGAGGCGGGTCGCGAGGTCTTTCACGCCAGCGTTGAAATTCACGACGTCCTGCTGTAGTTTCCGGAAGACGAGAAAGCTCCCGAACGAATCCTCTTCGCTGGTGAACGGATCGTCGACTAGGACCAGGGCGAGCGGCGCGGACGGATCCCACGCATCGACTCCGGCTTCTTTCTCCGCATCCAGGTCCGCCTGCAGGAACAGAGGCTGACTTCGCGAGTCGACGTAGCCGAAGTGTTCGATCGGATCGCCTCTCGCGTTCCGCAAGACGGTGCCCCGTTCGATCGTCAGGACTTCGGCAATCGCGCGCAGCCCCTCGGAGACCTCACGGGTCTTCGCCGCCAGCTCATCCGCCGAATCGTGGGAGAGGCTCACGAGGGCGTGGATGTCTCCCTGATACGGCCCTTCCCATTCGTTCGATGGGGGATCACGATTTCTCGCGATGACGGAGAACGCCCGCCGCTTCATGCCTTCGCGGAACGACTGGCCGGAACCGCCGAAGTCCTCGGGCAGCAGGCCCAATGCGCCGTAGCCCGCGGCGGAGAGCGCGAAACCGCCGACGAGTCCACCCCGCGTGCCGTGATCGTGATAATTGCCGGTCTCGTCGAGCTGTTTCCGGGCGGAGGTCACCTCCCGACGGGCGAACTCTCGGATCCACGCCCGCACCGTCTCCGGTCCCGCGGCGAACCGGACGAGGAGATGGTCCGACTCCTTCCGGCCGTGGGGTTTCAGAATGTTGCTCTGGAGGTTCTCCAGCATCTTGCGGTACTCGGACCGCGCGGGGTCGATGTACGTGTCTCGAAGGTCGACGGCCATGGCCGGCCCCGAGAAGCGTCATCTTAAAGAAAGCTTCCGAGTCAATTTTCAGTTGAGACGACCCTGGGCGACCCGCGATAGATCGTGCTACGATGGCCGAGCGTGAGCGCGATTAGCAGCTTGCAGTCCCAATCTACGTCGATGATGACTCGGTACTCACCGACCCGGAGTTTGTAGGCCTCTACCGAGCTGAGTCGAGACAGGAACCGCTTTGGGTTGGCCGTCGCATCGTCGAGCTTACGAGCGATTCGCCCTTTCGCATTCTTGTCGAGCTTGCGGTACTTCCCGGCCGCAAGTTGAGTGAATTCGACCCGGAAGATCAGGCCTTCATCCCTCTGCCTTCAGGCGTGCCCAAGGAACCGTCTTCCCCGCTCGGACCTGTCGACGTGCTTCGAAGATCTCCTCAATTGTCCCGACGCTGAGCCGGTCCTCGAGAGCGCGCGCGAGGGCATACCGTACGAACTCGGACTTCGAGGGGAATCCCTCTTCTCGAGCGGTTTTTTCCAGGAGTCGGGCCTGTTCTTTCGTAAGTTTTAGACTGATCGTCTCCACATTCGATTGTAATACGGTAGTATTACTTAGGCCTTGTGCCTCGAGTTGGCAGGGCGTGAAGGAATCATACTCGCTCGGAGATTCTCCATGTGAGCGCTCCACACGGTGACTAACCACCTTTGGTCTATTCGCGGACTCGAATCAACCACATGTGGTCTATCTGGGTCGCGTAGGGTAGGCACCCTTAAGTGGGAGGGCCTCGTCGGGACGGACGAAGGAATTTTGAATGCCAAGCGAACTATTTGGAACAAGCGTCATCTTTGTCAAAGTGGCGCCAGGATATGTAGAGAGAACGTTGACGACCCTCCGCGCCAAGCCGAACGTGGCGAAGGCCGAGGCCGTCTTTGGGCGCCATGACATCGCCATTGCGGGCGGCTTCCGGAACACGGACGAGCTGCGCGCATTCGCGTCCGAGGTCCAAGCATGGGACCACGTCCGCGGATTCCGGAGCTATCCGGCACTCCAGGACTGGACCCAGAAGAAGGCCGACGGGCACGCAAGCAACGCGTACCTCCTCATTCGCTCGAACGACACGCAGAAGACGATGAGCGAGTTGAAGAAGGTCCCCGAGATCCAGGAGATCATCGGCACGACCGGAGATTCGGACATCGTGGCCCGCATCAGCGCGGACCCCCGCGAGAACCTCCTCGAGTCCGTCGTGACGAAGGTCCAGGGCATGCCCGGCGTGCTCTCGACCGAGACGCTCCCGGCGTTCTCGAAGTACTGAATCAACGACTCACGGACGGGCCGCGGTTTAACCGGTTCGTCCACTTTTATGCCGGCTTGTAATCCTCTTTCTTGACTGCGTTTGTCGCATAATCCATCGCGCGCGCGGCGTCGTGCGCCTGACTATCCACAGTACGAATCAGGAGACTCGATGAAGGACGCCCCAGGCAACCATATGTACGGCGACCGCATCCATAGGCGAGATGGTCAAGAAAGGGAGAGGCTCCGGCAAACCAAGAAGGGGGAAAACGCTCGACCCGCGCGTGGAGGACCTCCGAAAGAAGATCCTCCATCTCGACCCGTATTCCGGATGGTTTCCCGCCGGCGCCACGAAGCGGATCATGAGCATCGTCGACGCCGACCTGGAGCCGATCGGAGAACTCGAGACGGGCAGCGACGGTTTCGTCCAGCTGGCCGCCCTCGTCGGCCGCCGCTTCGTCCGGATTTCCTATTACCCGGGCCAGCCATACGCGACCCTGACTTGGATCACGCTGGAGAAATAGTCCTGCGGTTTCGCCTTCCCGATCGTGTCGCGCGCGATTGGATTCGTCCATCATGGGAACCCTTAAGCCGATGAACCCGTAGGACCTCCGATGCAAGCAACTCATACGAAGAATCCCTTCGATCAACTCGGTCTCGACCCGATTCTCCTTCGAGCCGTTTACGGCCTCGGATACGAGGCCCCGACACCGATCCAGAAAGAGGCGATCCCCGCCATCTTGTCCGGCCGCGATGTGATTGGCACGGCCCAGACCGGTTCCGGCAAGACGGCCGCCTTCCTCCTTCCGATCCTGCAGCGCATCCTGAAACAATCTCCGGGCCGAACGCGTGCCCTCGTCCTCTCCCCGACCCGCGAACTCGCGGCCCAGATTGAGGTCGCCCTTCGCGGCCTCGCGAAAGGGACTAAGATCCGCGGCCACGCGGTCTACGGCGGCGTCGGCATGGCCCCTCAAGAGCACGCCCTCCGTTCCGGCGTCGACGTCGTCGTCGCGACCCCCGGCCGTCTTCTCGACCACATGTCTCGTCGGAACGTCGACTTCCGCGGGCTCCAGGTCCTCGTCCTCGACGAAGCCGATCGCATGCTGGACATGGGCTTCCTGCCCGACGTTCGCCGGATCGTCGACACACTGCCTCGGGAGCGGCAGACCCTTCTCTTCTCTGCAACGATGGCGCCGGAGATCGAGTCCCTCTCCCGAACGATCATGCGCAACCCGATCCGCATCTCCGTCTCTCCTCCCCACCGGCCCCCGTCGACGATCCGACACGAGGTCTACCCGGTCCCTCAACATCTCAAGACGTCCCTCCTCGTCCGCCTCCTCGGCCGAGAGGACATGATGTCCGTCCTCGTGTTCGTCCGCACGAAGCGACGCGCGGATCGCGTCGCCCGTCAGGTCGGCCAGGCCGGCTTCGACGTCGCCCGGATCCACGGGGACCGCAGTCAGAGTCAGCGGGAGACGGCGCTCGCGGGATTCCGGAGCGGAAGGCACCAGATTCTCATCGCGACGGACGTCGCGGCCCGAGGTATCGACGTCGAGGGCATCTCCCACGTGATCAACTACGATGTGCCGACCGTCCCAACCGACTACGTCCACCGGGTCGGAAGGACGGCGCGGATGGAGGCGGAGGGAGAAGCCATCACGTTCGTGTCACCGGAGGAGGAAGGAGACGTGCGCGGCATCGAGCGGACGCTCGGGAAGACGATCCCCCGCGTCACCCTCCCGGATTTCGACTACCAAGCACCCCCGCCTCCGAGGACCCGAGGCCATGAAGGGGCGATCCGATCCCATGTCCCCCGGCGCGGGTACGCGAATCGTGGACGCGGTCGCTTCGACCGACGCCGATAGCTCACTTCGTCCCGAGGCGTCGCGAACGCCGATAATCCCGCTCCATCGCGGCGCCGAACTGTTTCCAGGCGTGCATCGTGGAGGCCTCCCGTTCGGCCTTCGAGAGCTTCTTCACGTCGGGGACAATCGGCCGGCGCCTCCATCGGAGCTCGAACCGGGTCCGGCCGTCCGGGAGCGGCGAGAGGACGTAGTCGGCCGTGACGTCGCGGCGGTTGCCGATGCCGTCCATATGCCACCGGTTCGGAGGATGCAGCGTGACGACCTCCCGGGACCAATTCCACCCGGTGTCGGAATCCTCGAGATCCTCGAAGGTGACGGAACGCGGGCTGCGCTCGATGATCTTCCGCTGGTACGACTCCCCTTCCAGACTCGCATCCTCGGGAGTGTAATCGGTGCACCACGTGAACGCAAAGTCGAGCGGGACGCCGAACGAGACGCGGATGCGATATTCGGGTACACCGGCCCAGTCCCGTCGGATTTCTTTCGTCATCATTTTGCCGCCTGGCAGCCTCGACACGCCAGGAGCGCTCTAGGGTGAGATAAGTCTTGTCGCGTCTTCGCTCCGTCGGCCCGCTTGGATCGATGGAATTCCCTGAGATTGCGCGGATTCTTGATTCGGCTCTCCGAAAAAGGTGGAGATGAGTTGGCTTCCCGGACTCACGGCTTTCCGGCCGCGGCCGCCGCCTGGAAGTTCTTGACGATATGATTCAGTTCCTCGTCGAACTTCTCCAGCGGATACCGTCGACCGTGGAGGTAGTTGCTGAAGTATCCCACGAGCGACGTCGTGTACGCCGTCTCCTGGAGTTCCGTTTCCGTGGCGCCGAACAGCTCCGCCGCGGCCGTGTGGAATTTTGTGCAGTACGGGCACTTGACCGCCCCGGCCGCGGCCAACGCGATCAGGTGTTTGTACTTCAGCGGGATGTTCGTCTCGCTGAGCTCGAACTTCTTGAACAGCTCCCAGCCTCCGCTGAGGGCGAGCTCGTCCCACTTGAAGTCCTCGAAGAAGCCCGGAACAAATCCGAACGTCCCCTTGATGTCTTCCAACGTCTTCTGCTTCGTCATCATGTCACCTCCTCCCGCGCGATGCAGGATTCGGGAACTTCTAACGCGCCCCCCTCGGCGCGAACTCCGATTTGATGAACCTCCTTGATCGATCGACGAGCTCCGGCTCCGATGCGATTACCCCTCGGTTCTACACGTCCACCGGAGAGCCGGAGCCAGGCGCTACTCCTCGGTCACTTCGTAGCTTCGATGACCATCTTGATGTTTTCCAACATCCGATCCGCGGATTTTTCGTTCATTCGCTCGAAGAGCAGCTTGTTCGCGATCTTCCCGAACGGCCCGGGGCGGACCTCGTAGTTGACATCCAGGGTCGCGAGCGTCTTGCTGCCTTTCGGCTCAAGAGTAATGCCCATTGAGCCCGTCATCCGGCCTTCGTACCGCGCGGCCAACCGCTTGGGTTTCGCGTACTCGCTGTACGTGAACGTCTCGGGGAACTCCATCCCCATCATCGAGTAGACGACGTCGAACGAGTCGCCCAATCGCTTCTCGCTCCGGCGGATGTTGCTGACTTTCGTGACGTTCGGGACGTAGACCGGAAAATTCTCCGGGTTGTCCAACATCTCGAAGACCTTCTCCACCGGCGCGCCCACCTCTACCGACTTCGTGATCTTTGGCATTAATGTTCCTCCACGTGATCCCGCAGCGTCGCGAAAAGTCGGCGTCTCCCTCTTCGGGATCTCATCCGTATCAGGAGGGAGGTATATTCAGGTTTCCTGTCCTCGCTTCTTCCACCGCTCGCGCCCGGCGACTCGCGCAGGTGCCGCTCGACCTCGTGCCCTTCCGCATAGGTCGCGGCCCGGCCCACGATCGCGGCAGCGGGCGGATCGTAGTGAGTCCAGACGAGAGCGAGGCCGGGGGCGCGGATCCTCCGCAGGTCCGCGCGCTTCTCGACGTTCACGTAACCGGCGTAGACGATGAGCCCCGGCTTGCGGGACGTGTCGATGATGGGGCGCCAGTTCCAGGAGGCCTTTCTTCACGAGCGCGTCGCCCCGCGGGGGAGGCCGAAACGGACGCCGACACGACTCGAGACCGCACGATTCAGGAAGGACCGAAGCGTTAAAGGAGTCGCGGCGATACTGGGCCGTCCCTGCGAGGGGGAGGGTTCCTATGATGAATGAGAAGGTGGCGACGGAGCTAAAGGGGTCGGTGCGCGGGGACGTCATCCTGCCGAACGACGGCCGGTACGACGAGGCGCGCAGAGTGTACAACGCGATGATCGACAAGCGGCCCGCGGTCGTCGTTCGGTGCACCGGGGTCGCGGACGTCATGGCTGCCGTGAATGCGGCTCGCGCTGAGGGCTTGGCCGTCGCGATCCGGGGCGGCGGCCACAGTGTGCCCGGTTTCGGCACTGCGGACGATGCGCTCGTGATCGACCTCGGCCGCATGCGGGGGATCCGCGTGGACCCCGCGACGAGGACAGTTCGCGCCGAAGGCGGCTCGACGTGGGGCGACTTCAATCACGCGACGCACGCTTTCGGGCTGGCGACGACGGGTGGAATCATCTCCACGACGGGCATCGCCGGACTCACCTTGGGCGGCGGCATCGGATACCTTACTCGTGGTGCCGGCTTGTCGCTGGACAACCTCATCTCCGCCGACGTGGTCCTGGCGGATGGCTCGTTCGTCACGGCGAACGCGAATGCAAACCAGGATCTCTTCTGGGCGCTACGCGGCGGGGGCGGCAACTTCGGCGTGGTGACGAGCTTCCAGTTCAAGCTCCAACCTCTCAAGAATATCGTCGGAGGTCCGATGTTTTTCGAGAAAGAAGATGCGGAGAAGGTGATGCGCACCTTCGACGAGTACATCTCTCGTGCGCCGCGAGAACTCGGCGCCTTCTTTGCTTGGCAAATCGCACCGCCGCTTCCCTTCATCCCGGAAGACCGACACGGGGATACGTTGTGCGTCCTCGTGACGTGCTGGACCGGCGCACCATCCGATGCGGAGGAAGCATTGGCCCCTCTCCGAGGAGCGGCAGACGTCGTCGCCGCGCATGTCGGGCCGATGCCGTACCCGGCGCTGAACGGTGCGTTCGACGGACTCGTTCCTCCAGGGCTGCAACACTACTGGAAGGCCGTCTTCGCCAAGGAGCTCTCGGACGGTGCCATTGAGGCGCACCTGGCGAACGGGCCCAAAGTCCCGGTCGTCAACTCAACGATGCACATCTACCCGATCAACGGCGCGGTCCACGATGTACCATCCGACGCCACGGCGTTCGGTCACCGGGACGCGAAGTACGCGATGGTCATCGCCGGCATGTGGCCCGATCCGGCACAGAACGAGGCCAACACCCGATGGGTGAGAGACTATTACAAAGCCCTCGCGCCCCACGCCCAGGAGGGCGGCTACATCAACTTCGCGGCAGGGGACGACATGAATCGGGTTCGAGCGAATTTCGGCCAGAGCTACGACCGGCTGTGTGAGGTCAAGGCGAAATACGATTCGGAGAACGTGTTCCGGCACAACCAAAACATCTCGCCGGCCTAGTTCGGGCCGGCGGACCGACGCGTTGGAAACCCGCGCCTCACTCGGCCTTCAGGTAACGGCTCGCGACGGCGGTCCCCGCGACGAGCATCCCGGTCGCGAAGATTGCCAGGTATCCGAGGTACGACCAGTCCGCCGTGTTGAAGACCACGATCCCTCGCCCCAGAAGGGCGGAAAACGACACGGGATTGACGCTCGCGATCGCTTGCATCCACGATGGGAAGTTGGCCAAAGGAAGGAGCGCGCCGCTCGCGAACATGAGGGGCATCGTGATGAAGTTCGAGATCACGCCGGGCGTCTGCCAGTCGGTGCTCGAGGCCGTCACGGCGAGGAAGAAGCACGACATGCCGAGGCCGAGGAGGAAGATCCCAAGGATCCAGCCCGCCCACATGAGCGGGTTTCCCGCGAAGGTCACGCCGAAGACGGCGGCCGCGGCGATCATCACGGGGATCTGCACGAGCCCACGGGTCGTCGATCCGAGAACCTTCGAGAGGTAGACGGTCGACTTCGTCGTCGGCGTCAGCAAGATACGCTTCATGAATCCGAACCGCTTGTCCTGGATTGTGCTCATCGAGCCGAACATCCCGACGGTCAGCATCGAGGTGGCCAGGACCCCGGGGAGCAGGAACGCGATGTAGCTATTCGTGTGGAAGATTTGCTGCACGAGCGCCGGCGAG
>Ga0209235_1000889_pt1 | contig 15812 bp, 10 predicted proteins | sample GraSoi013_1_20cm_4_FD_185817 | JGI IMG/M metagenome (GOLD analysis project Ga0209235, IMG submission 185817) | Grasslands soil microbial communities from the Angelo Coastal Reserve, California, USA - Sample 09_25_2013_1_20cm (SPAdes) (version 2) | ecosystem: Environmental > Terrestrial > Soil >... | reverse complement strand
TACGCTCGCCGTCTCGGTCTCGGGATACGCGGCACGGTGGCGCGCCAGCACGTCCTCGGCGATCTCGGCGAAGCCGATCCCGCCGATCGTCGAGACGGTGCCGGTGAAGCAGCGGTCGATCACCTCGGCGCCGAGTCCCAACGCCTCGAAGATCTGGGCGCCGCAGTAAGACGAAAGCGTCGAGATGCCCATCTTTGACAGGATCTTGAGGAGACCCGCCTCGGCCGCGGCGCGGAACCGCGCCCGCGCGTCGTCCTCCGCAACGTGCGCCTGCACGGACTCGAGCGCGAGCCAGGGGTGCACCGCTTCCGCGCCGTAGCCGATCAGCGCGGCGAAGTGATGCACGTCCCACGCGTCTCCCGCTTCGGCGATGAGGCCCAGACGCGTCCGCAGGCCGTGCTCGAGCAAGTGCTGGTGCACGGCCCCGACGGCCAGGAGCATCGGGAGCGGGGCGCGCTCGCGGTTGGCGGCCCGGTCGCTGAGAATCACGATCCGCGCTCCCTCCCCCACCGCGTGGCTGGCGGAGCGACACAGCCCGTCGAGCGCCGTGCGCAACGCGTCGGGGCCGCTCCTTGCGGAGGCGCTCCACGTCGCGTCGAGGGTCACGACCTGCGCGCCCGCGCCGGTTCGCAACGCCATGATCTCCTCCGCCAGGAGGACGGGGTGCTCGTTCCGTACGAGGCGCAGCCCCGCCGGCCGGTCCGCGAGCAACGAGCCCCGGCGCCCGATGTGCATCCGCAACGACATCACCAGCGTCTCGCGCAGCGGGTCGATCGCCGGGTTCGTGACCTGCGCGAAACGCTGGCGCAGGTACACGTACAGACTGGGGGCAATTCGGGCGAGGGGCGGGATCGGTGTATCGTCGCCCATGCTCCACACGGCGTCCTGCCCCGCGCCGCCCATCGGCTCGAGCACGTATCGCAGGTCCTCGAAGCTCCAGCCGAACGCCACCTGCCGGGCGACGCGCTCGGGCTCGGGTGCGGGCGGTGTATCGGGCACGGCGGCCGTCGGCCGCAGCAGACGGATGCCGCGCGCGGCCCACCGGCTATAGGGGCGGCGCCGGGCCACCTCGCGCTTCGCTTCCGCGTTGCGCAGGATCGCCTTCCGGCGGGTGTCCACCACGAGCAGCTCCCCCGGACCGAGTCGGCCGCTCTCCACGACGTCCCCGGGGTTCAGGTCCACCAGGCCGGTCTCGGAGCCCGCCACCACCAGCCCATCACGCGTGATCTTGTAGCGGCACGGCCGCAGGCCATTGCGGTCGAGTGCCGAGCCCACGAACACGCCGTCCGAGAACGCCAGCGCGGCCGGCCCGTCCCAGGGCTCCACCAGGCATTCGTGGAACTCATAGAAGCCCCGCAACGCGGGCTCCATCTCCACGGCGCCTTCGTGGGCCTCGGGGACGAGCATCATCAGGGCGTGCACCGGGTCGCGTCCCGAGCGCACCAGCAGCTCGAGCGCGTTGTCCAGGCTGGCCGAGTCGCTTCCCTCCGACCAGATGACGGGCTTGAGCCGGTCCACCGCCTCGCTCCAGGGCGGTCCGGCCAGCGCGGGCTCGCGGGCCCGCATCGCGTTTCGGTTCCCCCACAGGGTATTGATCTCGCCGTTGTGCGCGAGCATCCGGAAGGGCTGAGCCAGCGGCCAGCTCGACGTCGTGTTGGTGGAGTAGCGCTGGTGAAAGATCGCGATCGCCGTCTCGTAGTCCGAGGACGCGAGGTCGGGGAAGAAGCCGGCCAGCTGCGTGCCCGTGAGCAGCGCCTTGTACACTAGCGTGCGGCACGAGAGAGAGCACACGAAGAACGGATCGAGGCCAGGCCCCGCGTCGGCAACGCGGCGCTCGATGGTCCGGCGCGCGAGATAGAGGGAGCGTTCCCACGTGGTCTCGTCGAAGCGTCCGCGCTCGACGGGCGCGGCGACGATGGCCTGCCGGATGGTGGGGCACGACCGGCGCGCGCCGGCGCCCAGCTCGTCCACGTCCAGGGGCACGTCGCGCCACCCCAGCACGGGCAGCCCCTCCCCCCGGAGCACCTCCTCGATAATGGAAGTGGCGCACCCGAGCGCGTCGTGCTCGCGGGGCAGGAAGAACGCGCCGACGGCGAACGGTTGCGCTGGCGCGAGCGCGATCCCGCGGCTCGCGGCCTCACGGTAGAAGAGCGGGGCGGGAATCTGCGTGAGCAGGCCGGCACCGTCGCCCGAGCGGTCGGTGGCCGCGGCGCCGCGGTGGGCGACCCGAGCCAGCGCCTGCAGCGCGAGGCGCGCGATGTCGGCGGAGCGGTGTCCGGACGCGCGCGCCACGAACCCGACGCCGCAGGCATCGTGCTCCCGCCAGGGGTCGAGCCCTCGCGCGCGGGCTTGGGCCCAACGCGATCGGTCAGCTGCGGGCATCGTGTACTCCTCGTCACGCCTGGTCAACAAAACGGCCCGCTCGATTGGGAGCGGGCCGGGGGGGGTTTGCCTTGAGTCGTCTACGCGCTTACGCCCGCCGTCCGCTCCCATCGGTGGGAGTCGACGGATTCAGAATCGCGACGGCCTTCAGCGTGCAGGTGTACGCCATGTCGGAGCCACCCAACGGTATTAACCCGAAAGCATTAATATTCAGTCAACGGCATAAATATACTCGCCCGTTCGAACCCGTCAAGGGGTGGGCGCGATCAGGCGCTGCACCTCGGTGAACGGGATCAAGAGCTCAGTGAATGTGTCGTATGTGCCACGCTCGCGCAACTCCGTCGCCGCCCGCCGTACGAGGCCGAGTGCGGCCTGGACCAATCGGGGACCGAGGCTCGCGCGTTTGACGCCGAGGCGCTCGAGCTCGGGAATGGTCGGGCCCGGAGGTCCGGCAATCACGTTGAGCGGGCCCTCGATCTCGCGGGCGAGCCGCGCAATCGTTGCCGCGTCGCTCACGTGGGGAACGAACAGGCAGTCGGCCCCCGCGGCCCGGTAGGCGTTGGCGCGCCGCACGGCTGCGGTCAAGCGTTCCGTGGGCGACCATTCCTTGACTTCGAACGCATCCGTCCGCGCGTTGATCACGAGGGGGACGCCGGCCGCCGCGCCGGCCTCACGCACCGCACGGATACGGTCCTGGTGCAGGGCGACCTGCACCAAGCGACCCTCGTTCGTCCCGTCCTCGAGGTTCAGTCCCACGGCGCCCGCCGCGATGACGCCGCGGGCGGTCTCGGCTGCGGCCTCAGGCGTCGTCCCATACCCCGCTTCCACGTCGGCGGTCACCGGCACGCGCACGCTCGACCCGATGCGGCGAACCACGGCGAGCATCTCCCCGCGACTGATGCGCTCCCCGTCGGCGTAGCCGAGCGCCCAGGCGACGCCGGCGCTCGACGTGGCGATGGCGGCGAATCCCGCGCTCTCGATCACGCGGGCCGTGATCACGTCCCACGCGTTCGGCAGGACGAGGATGCCGCCTTCTCGATGGAGCCGGCGGAAGGTCTCCGCCTGCTCGCGTTGACTCGTCGGTCTCATCGCCCCTCCCTAATCCAGTGTGGTCCCGCCGCGAACAATATCCAGAATTCCTTCGACGCGTTGGAGGACGACAACCGTCAGCGCCACCGGGCTTGACGGCCCGCCTCTGAGACTGCATCAAGGGAGCACGACCGAGGGAGGTTCACATGACCCGGAATAGCGATGACCTGGACCGGCGGGACGCGCTGAAGCTCATTGCCGGCGGGCTCGGCCTGGTCGCCCTGGGCGGGACCGCAGCCCACGCCTGGACGCGCGCCCGAGGGGTTCTTCGCCGCCCCGCCGATGGACACGGTGCGGATCGGTTTCGTCGGCGTCGGCGGGATGGGGAGTGCCCACGTGCGTAACCTGATCCGGGTCGAGGGCTGCGTCATCAAGGCCGTGGGCGACATCGTGCCGGAGAGGGTGACGCGCATGCAGGACCTGGTCGCCGCGGCCGGATTCCCCCGCCCGGCGGGCTACTCCCGAGGTCCCTGGGACTTCGTGCGCATGTGCGGGGAGGAGGACCTGGATCTGGTCTACAACGCCACGCCGTGGGAGTGGCACGTCCCGATTTGCCTCGCGGCGATGCGCAACGGCAAGCACGCCGCCACCGAGGTGCCGGCGACCTACACGGTCGAGGACTGCTGGGCCCTGGTCGAGCACGCGGAGAAGTACGGCAAGCACTGCATCATGATGGAGAACTGCACCTACGGGCGCATGGAGATGATGGTGTTCAACATGGTCCGCCAGGGCGTGTTCGGGGAGATCTTGCACGGCGAGGGCGGGTACCTGCATGACCTGCGGTCCGTGAAATTCAGCCCCGAAGGCGAGGGGCTGTGGCGCCGTGCGCATTCGATGCAGCGGAACGGCAACCTCTACCCGACCCACGGCCTGGGCCCGGTGGCCAACTGCATGGATATCAACCGCGGCGACCGGTTTGCGTCCTTGGTCTCGATGAGCAGTCCCTCCCGCGGGCTCCAGCTGTACGCCCGCGAGCACTTTCCCGGCGGCTCACCCCAGCGGCAGGAGCAGTACGTCCTGGGCGACGTGAACACGAGCCTGATCAGGACGGCAAACGGGCGCACGATCTGCGTGAGCCATGATACCAACCTCCCGCGCCCCTACAGCAGAGTCCACGTGGTTCAGGGCACCCGCGGTCTGTTCCAGGGCTACCCGGACCGCGTCTACATCGAGGGGCGGAGCAAGTCAGACGAATGGGACCCGGCGGAAGCGTACCTGGCCGAGTTCGACCACCCGCTGTGGAAGCAGATGGAGGAGAAGAGCCGGGGCGCCGGGCATGGCGGCATGGATTACCTCGAGGATTACCGGCTCATCAAGTGCCTGCGCGAAGGGCTTCCCACCGACATGAACGTCTACGACGCGGTGGCGCTCAGTGTCCTCACGCCGCTGTCCGAATGGTCCGTGGCGAACGGCAGCCGGCCCGTCGAGTTCCCGGACTTCACCCGCGGCCGCTGGAAGACGTGGCCGCAGTTGGGGATCGTCACGCCTGACGCTACGCCTCGAAAAGCAGATCCTTCGTCCCTGCGGGGCTCAGGATGACACGCTCGCGCGCTCTGAGAAATGGAGAAGAAGGGACGACACCCTCCTTTCCCTCCTCATTCTCCTTCTTCTACTACCGCACGCGGCCGGCGGTGATCCGGGCTTGACGCCACGCCTCCGAGAATGCATCAACCGGAGCCATGCGACTGGACACCCTCGATTGGATCGTGCTCGCGCTCTACGGCGTCGTCTGCGTGGCCATCGGCCTGGCGGTGGCGCGCCGCGCCGGTCAGGGCCGCCATGAGTTCTTCCTCTCGGGGCGCCGGCTGTCGTGGTGGCTCTTGGGGGTGTCGCTCGTGGCCACGACGTTCTCGACGGACACGCCCAACCTCGTCACCGATCTCGTGCGCACCGGCGGCGTGAGCCAGAACTGGGTCTGGTGGGCCTTCGCGGTCACGGGGATGTGCACCGTGTTCTTCTACGCCAAGCTGTGGCGGCGCTCCGCGGCCCTCACCGACATCGCGTTCTACGAGGTCCGCTACTCCGGCAGGCCGGCGGCCTTCCTCCGCGGTTTCCGGGCGATCTACCTCGGCGTGTTCTTCAACGTGATGATCATGGCCTCGGTCAATCTCTCCGCGACCAAGATCGCCGGCGTGATGCTCGGCTGGGATCGCCATACGGCGGTGCTCATCGGCGGCGGCGTCACGGTGCTCTACGCCGCGAGCTCCGGGCTGTCGGGAGTCGTCTTGACCGATTTCGTCCAGTTCCTGATAGCGATGGTCGGGGCCGTGATGGCTGCGGTCGTCGCGCTCGGGCTCCCCGAAGTCGGCGGCCTGTCGGGACTGTTCGCCCACCCCGCGGTGGCCGGGCGCCTGTCGCTCTTGCCCGACTTCTCGGACTGGAGCACGGCGGCCGCGGTCCTGGTCGTGCCGCTCGCGGTGCAGTGGTGGAGCACGTGGTATCCCGGCGCCGAACCGGGCGGCGGGGGCTACGTGGCGCAGCGCATGCTCGCCGCGCCCACCGAGCGCGACGCCATGCGCACGACCCTGCTGTTCAACGTACTCCACTACGCGGTGCGCCCTTGGCCCTGGATCATCGTGGCGCTCGCGTCGCTCATCGTCTATCCCGACCTCGCCTCCATCGCCGCTCGCTTCCCTCACATCGACCGGGCGATCGTACGGAACGACCTGGCCTACTCCGCGATGCTCGTGTATCTCCCGCACGGGCTCCTCGGCCTGATGATCGCCTCGCTCGCGGCGGCCTACATGTCCACCATCAGCACTCACCTCAACTGGGGGGCTTCCTACGCGGTCGAGGACTGCTACCGCCGGTTCGTGGCGCCCCACGAGGACGAACGCCACTACGTGCGGGTGGGGCGCGCCGTCACGGTGGGGCTGATCGCGCTTGCGTCGGCCTTGTCGCTCTGGCTCCAAAACTCCTACCAGGCGTTCCAGATCCTGCTCCAGATCGGCGCCGGGACCGGGCTCGTCTTCCTGCTGCGCTGGTTCTGGTGGCGGGTCAACGCGTGGAGCGAGATCGCCTGCACCGGGCGCTCGGGCGCGCGCCGTTCACCCCGACGCTCCAGCTCGTGATCGGCGTCGCGATCACCACCGTCGGGTGGCTGGCCGTGACGTTCGCGACGCTGCCCACCGATCGCACTACCCTCCAGACGTTCTATGACCGGATTCGGCCGATGGGCCCCGGATGGAACGGCGCGGTGACGACCCGGCCGGCGAACCCGGGGGACAGCGTGACCGCCGCCTTCCTGTGCTGGTTCCTGGGCTGCGTCGTCATCTACGCGGCGCTGTTCGGCACGGGATACCTGTTGTACGGGAAGTCGCTGCCCGGGATCGTGTGCCTGGTGGCCGCGGGCGCGGCGGCCTGGGGGTTGTTCCGCGCTCTACCGCGGGTGGGGTTCGAGTAATCCGTCCGCTTCTAGCCTAGGCACCTCGGGAGACCGCCTGGGGCTCACCCCGGGCTTGCGCCCGGAGTCAGAACCTCCGCGCCCGCGGACGGTTCGGCCGGGAACATGTGCCGCCCAACGTCGTCCGAAGCGCCGCGGGGGGCGTAGAAGCGCTCCTGCAGAGCGGCCACGACCTCCGGCGCGCGCTCGACGCGACAGAGTGCCACGATCGAGCCGCCGAACCCGGCGCCCGTGAGTCGCGCCCCGGCCGCACCCGCCTCCCGGGCCAGCTCCACGAGCCGGTCCAGCTCGGGGTGGCTCACCTCGTAGTCGTCCCGCAGACTCTGATGCGAGGCGTCGAGCAGCTGCCCGAACGCCGTGAAATCCCCAGCGGCCATCGCCGCCTCCGCCTGCCGCACGCGCGTGCCCTCGGTGACCACGTGGCGGAACCGCCGCGAGAGCACGTCGGAGAGGGTTGCCCCCGCCACCTGGAGCAGCTCCTCGACCGGGGCCGCCGCGAGGAGGGCGGGGTAGGCCATGTCCTCCCGCTGGCCGAGCCGCGTGGCCACGAGGCGCCGTGCCTCGTCGCACTGCCGCGTCCGTTCGTTGTACGCCTGCCGCGCAGCCCCGGACTTCTCGGCGTGCACTAGGCTCGACGCCACGATGAACTGCCAGTCGGCGGGCACGGGCGTGGGCGTGAGCCGGAGCGGGTGGAAGTCGATCCGGGATGCGCACCCGGCCTGCGCACCGAGGATAATCGCCTGGTCCATCCCGCCGCCCGCGGTGCCGACGTAGCGCTCGCCTCGCCCCAAGAGGTCCATCAGCTCGAGCGACGGCACGGTCACCCGGTTCGCGTGCATGATCGCGAGGGCCATGCCCACGACGAGCGCGGACGAGGAGCTGAGCCCCGCGGCGATCGGGAGATCGCTCTCCACCAGCGCGTCGACGCCCCGGAGCTCCGGGAATCGTTGGGCCAGAGCCCGGGCCGCCGCCCTGGCGTAGTTGCCCCAGTCCCCCGCCGGAGCCAGCGGAATGCTGTCGCTCACCGCGAAGGCGCTGGGCGCGAAGCGGGGATCGCGGTTGATGAGGCGCGTCTCTCGATCCCAGCGGGGGTGGAACGCGATGCGGACGCTCTGGCGGAGGGCCATGGGGAGGACAGGCAGGCCGCAGTAGTCGATGTGCTCGCCGATCAAGTTCACGCGCCCGGGCGCGCGGACCACGTGACCAGCGCCGGCGGGAGGGGCGGTCGAGGCCATGAGGCTTGAATCTCGACGCCGGCGACCGCATTCGGCAAACCCGTATCGTCGCCGGGTACAGGTGCCGTTCCAACCTCCCCTGTCGTGGGGGCTCGGCACACGCCCGGGCCGCGTGTGGCCGGCGCGCAGCGGGGTGGGCTCGACGGCGGAGGACCGCGGCTAACCTGTTGAGATACCGGGCGGACCTCGGATGGCGGCTACCGGCTGCGCGTCCGCGGCGCGCGCGGCATCCGGGGAGCCCCCACGGACGACCATCCGCTGCTCGTCATCGACGGCATCACGGTCTCGAGCGAGTCACTCGGCAACACGCTGTCCGAGCTCGCGCCGGGAGACATCGCGGTGCGGCGTTACAGCTTGTAGGTCTCTTTCGCCAGGTCGTAGGCCAGCGCCCGCGCCATGCGGCGGGCATCGCTCGTGTCGATCACATGGCGCGCGACGAGCCCCGCGAGGAAGTTCGCGTCCGCGCGCCGCGCCAGATCGTGCCGGGCGGGGATCGAGCAGAACGCGCGCGTGTCGTCGTTGAAGCCGGCGGTCTTGTAGATCCCCGCCGTCTCCGTGGTGTGCGCCCGAAAGCGCTGCATGCCTTCCCACGAGTCGTGAAACCACCAGGGAGGCCCGAGCCGCATGGCCGGATAATGCCCGGCGAGCGGCGCCAGCTCCCGGCTGTAGGTGGACTCGTCGAGCGTGAAGACGACGAGCGTGAATCGCGGATCGTTGCCGTACGCGTTCAGCAAGGCCCGCAGGTTGCGCGTGAACTCGGTCGCGACCGGAATGTCCCCGCCGCGATCGTGGCCGAACTGCTGGAACAGGGGGCGGTTGTGATCGCGCAGCGCGCCCGCGTGAATCTGCATGACCAATCCGTCCTCCAGCGACAGCCGGGCCATCTCCATCAGGAGGTGACCCATGAAGCGCCGTTCGTCCGCGGGCGTCACGTCGCCCTGCCTCGCTCGCTGATACAAGACCTCCATCTCGTTCGGCGGCAGCCAGGCCGTGTAGGGCTCGAGCACGGCATGGTCGGTGGCGGTGGCCCCCATGCCCTGGAAGAACGTGCGGCGATCCTTCAGCGCGTCGAGGAACTCGGCGTAGTCCACAAGGGGTGCGCCGTGCTCCCGGCCCAGCGTTTCCAGCTCGGCCGGCCACTCGGGAGAGGCGATCCGGAACACCGTATCGGGACGGAAGCAAGGGATCACTCGTCCCTTCCACCCGGACTCCCGGATCGCGCGGTGGTGCTCCAGCGGATCGCTGGCCTTGTCCGTGGTGGCGAGGACCTCGATGCCGAACCGCTCGAACAGCGCTCGCGGCCGGAACTCGAGGGAAGCGAGCTTCTCCCTGATCTCGTCGTAGATCCGCGGCGCCGTCTCGCCCGACAGCCGGTCGCGCACGCCGAACACCTCGTGCAGCTCGTAATCGAGCCACGCGCCGGTGGGTGTCCCGCGGAACAGGTAGTAGTGGTCCGCGAACCGCTGCCACACCTTGCACGGATCGGTCTCGACGGACGTGCCATCCCGGCGGTGCACGCCCAGCGCCTCGAGCGGAACGCCGCGCGCGTACAGGAGCCGCAGGATGTAGTGGTCCGGCTGGACGATCAGCGCCGCAGGCTCCGCGAAGGGCTCGTCCCGGGCGAGGATCCGGGGATCCACGTGACCGTGGGGGGACACGATCGGCAGCCGGCGCGTTTCGTCGTACAGCTCGCGCGCGACGCGACGGACCGTGGGATCGGGATCGAAAAAGCGGTCTGCGTCCAGGACGGCGGACACAGGCCTACACGACCGGCGCCCAGCCCGCCGCGCGCTGGCGCGCGCGTTCGAGCGCGCGAAGCAGGCAACATGATCGGCTCGCGAAGAGCGCGGCTCAAGCCGCGGCTCGGCATTGCCGCTGAAGCGGCGTCACCGCCCGTTTACGGGCAAGTGCCGAGTCGCGGGTTTACCCGCGGATATCGATGACCGACCGAGAGTTGATGTTCGACCTCACCGAGCCCCTCCCCCCGGGGCCACTCGTCAACGCCGACCTGGCGCCCACCGGGATCGGCCAGCGCACCTGGAACGTGTGGCACATCGCGTCGCTTTGGATCGGGATGAGTGTATGCATTCCCACCTACATGCTCGCCGCGAGCATGATCGCCGCCGGGATGAACTGGTGGCAGAGTCTCGTCGCGATCCTGTTGGGCAACATGATCGTGCTCGTTCCGCTCGTGATCAGCGCCCACGCGGGGACGCGCTACGGGATTCCGTTCCCCGTGTTCGCCCGCGCGGCATTCGGCACGCGCGGCGCGCACATCCCTTCGCTCTTGCGGGCGGTGGTCGCGTGCGGATGGTTCGGCATCCAGACCTGGATCGGCGGGTTGGCGATCAATGCGCTGCTCGGAATCCTCTGGCCGCCGTGGGGCGCGCTGGGCGGCGAGTGGCGGTTCATGGGGTACGGCCTGCCGTACTTCCTGAGCTTCCTGCTCTTCTGGGCAATCAATCTCTACTTCGTTCTGGCGGGGACGGAGAGCATCAAGTGGCTGGAAACGCTCTCGGCGCCGTTTCTCATCATCACGGGGCTGGCGCTGCTCGGTTGGGCTGCGGGGAAGGTCGGCGGCATCGGCACGATTCTCGAGCGGGCGGACGCGCTGCGTCCCGCCACCGCGCGGGCTTCGTTCTTCGGCGTGTTCGTCCCCTGGGTCACGGCGATGGTGGGCTACTGGGCCACGCTGTCGCTCAACATCCCGGACTTCACCCGCTACGCGAAGAGCCAGCGCGACCAGGCGGTGGGCCAGGCGCTCGGCCTGCTCACCACGATGCCGCTGTTCGCGTTCATCGGCGTGGCCGTCACGAGCGCCACGGTGATGCTGTACGGACGGGCGATCTGGAATCCGGTGGATCTGTTGGCCCGGCTCACCGCCGAGTCGCGGAGCCCGTTGCTCGGGATCGTGGCGATGGTGGCGATCCTGGTCGCGACGCTCACGACCAACATTGCGGCCAACATCGTCGCTCCCGCGAACGGCTTCGCGAACCTGGCCCCGCGCCGCGTCAGTTTCAAGCTCGGGGGCCTGATCGCCGCCGCGATCGGCATCCTCATCTTCCCGTGGAAGCTGCTCGACATGTACCAGGCCTGGTTGATCACGTATTCCGGGCTGCTCGGCGCGGTGGGCGGCGTGATCATGTGCGATTACCTGGTCATCCGGCGCGGCGTGCTGTCGCTACGCGATCTCTACACCGCCGGCGGCACCTACACGTACCTAGGCGGCGTGAACCGGCACGCAGTCGTGGCTCTGGTCGCCGGGATCGTCGTGGCGCTCGCGGGACTCGCCCATCCCGGGCTGCGGTTCCTGTTCGACGGGGCGTGGTTCTCTGCGACCATCGTGTCGTTCGGCGTGTATTGGTTCCTAATGCGGAATGCGGAATGCGGAATGGAAAGTCGAGCGGTGAGCAAAACTCCCCCTGACATTCCGCAATCCGCAGTCCGCATTCCGCATTCTCTTTCAGCGGAGGCTTCCCCGCGATGAAGATCTATGACTTGTCGCAACCGCTCAACGAGCGCTCCTCCTTCTGGCCCTACTACCCGCCGTTCGAGGTCAAGTACATCAAGCGCAAAGCCGAGCACGGCGTGAACGCGCAGTACATCATGACGTCGAACCACATGGGAACGCACCTCGACGCGCCACGCCATTTCGTCACCGCCGGCAAGACGATCGACGAGCTGCCGCTCGAATGGTTGTGCGGCCCGGGCGTGATCGTGGATCTGCGCGACGCCATGGATGAGCTGGCGGTGTACACCCCCCAGATGATCGAGCAGCGGGTCCAGGTGAAGCCCGGCGACCTCGTGCTGCTGCACACCGGATGGCACCGCTACGCGGACTTCGGCGCCACCCCGGACGAGGAGCGCTATTACCACTATCACCCGGGCGCGCACCCCGATCTCGTGCCGTGGCTGCTGGAGAAGAAGATCCACGTGTGGGGGGTCGACTGCGTCTCGACCGACCACCCCATGAACCTTCCTATAGGACGCTTTCTCGGGAAAGGCGCCCACGGCCAGTGCGACAAGGTGCGCGCCAAGGCCGAGCAGAAATTCGGCGGCAAAGCGGCGGTCGACAAGATGTTCCCCGACTCCGCGTACCAGCTCACCCACAACGCGCTGTTCCCGAAGGACTGCATCCACATCGAGAACCTGGGCGGCGAGATCGAGGCGCCCGAGCTCCAGAACAAGCGCCTCATCGTCGGCTGCTTCCCCTGGAAGTTCAAGGGAGGCGAGGCCGCGTTCTGCCGCACCGTCGCGTTCCTGGGAGAATGGAAGATCTAGCGGATCGCTCCGCGACCGAGCTCGCGCGGCTCGTCGCGTCGCGCGAAGTCTCGCCCGTCGAGGTCGTCGAGGCCTGCCTCGCGCGGGTCGAGCGCTACAACCCCGCCGTCAACGCCGTCGTGACCCTGAACCCCCGGGCGCTCGACGACGCCGGCGAGCTCGAGCTGCGGCTGGTGCGCCGTGAGGAGGTCGGTCTGCTCGCCGGCCTGCCGGTCGGCATCAAGGACGTGACGCCCGTCGCGGGCCTCCGCACCACGTACGGCTCGCCGCTCTATCGGGACCACGTCCCCAGCGAGGACGCGCTCATCGTGCGCCGGCTGCGGGACGCGGGCGCCGTGATCCTCGGCAAGACAAACTGCCCCGAGTTCGCCGCCGGCGGGAACACCTTCAACGAGGTCTTCGGCCGGACGCGCAACCCGTGGGACCCGACGCGCAGCGCCGGCGGCTCGACGGGTGGTGGCGCGGCCGGCCTCGTCACGGGAATGATCGCGCTCGCCGAAGGAACGGACCTGGGCGGGTCGCTCCGTATCCCCGCGTCGTTCTGCGGCGTGGTCGGCCTCAGGCCGTCGGTCGGGCTGGTTCCGACGTATCCGGCGGACTGGACGTGGGACACGCTCCAGGTCGAAGGCCCCGTCGCACGCACCGCCCAAGACGTGGCGCTGATGCTGCAGGCCGTGGCGGGTGCGAGCCCCGTCTCGCCCCTGTCCCAGCCGACCGCCGGCCGCAACTTCGTAGCCGCGGCCGCCCGAGGCATCCCGGAAGGGCTGCGGGTCGCCTACTGCGCCGATGTCGCCGGGATCGGCGTCGATCCTGCCATCGAGCGGGTGTGCCGCCGGGCTGCGGTCGGGCTCGGCGAGCTCGGCGCCGCAGTCGAGGAAATCGAGCTCGACCTGTCGTTCGGGCGGACGGCGTTTCTCGCACTGCGGGGGTTGTGGTTCGTCGCGCAGATGTTTCCGCGGATGGAGCAGCTCGACCGGTTCGGAGCCAACGTCGCGGGCAACATCCGCGCCGGACTGGATACGACCACGCGGGAGCTCGGTGCCGCGGAAGCGGCGCGCGGCAGGATGTGGCACCTGTTCCGCGAGTTCTTCGGAAAGTTCGACCACCTGGTGACGCCGTGCATGGCGGTCCCGCCCTTTCCGGTGGACCAGAACTATCCCGAAACCGTGGCCGGGAAGAAAATGGAGACCTACGTGGACTGGATCGCGCCCACGTTCGTGCTGAGCCTCACCGGCCTGCCGGTCGCGTCGGTGCCGTGCGGGCTCGATCCCGACGGGCTGCCGGTGGGCCTGCAGATCGTCGGCAAGCCGTTCGGCGAGGAGGCGCTGCTGGCCCTGGCGGCCCAGGTCCAGCAGCGCCACCCCATCGGCCGCCCGCCGCTCGGCTAAAGCGTTCCGTTGGCTTTCTGCAGCGCGTCCTTCCGCACCAGCGCGAAGCCCACGACGTTGAAGTTGTAGTCGGCGATCTCCCGGAACAGCTGCTTGGCCCGTGCGGCGTCGCCCGCGCCCTCCGTGGCGACTGCGAACTGATACTTGATGTACGGGTCCAACAGATTGCCCTGCCGGAGGTGTGCGGCCGCTTCATCGTACTTGCCCTGATAGAGCGCGATGAATCCCTCCAGCTGGTGCATCGGCTCGAGCTTGCGCGGGTTCGCGTCGGGGGCGAGTAGGTGGGTAATGCGATCGGCCTGCTTCTGGGCCGACGCATAATCCCCGCGCCGTGCCGCGGTCCACCCTTCGAGGTACGCGATCTGTGCCTGTTGCCCCCGCGTGAACGCTGGGTTCCCCGCCTCGTCCCCTTGCTGCATCAATAACGGTTCGAGCTGCTTCAACGCCTGCTCCGCGGCCGCGCGGTTACGAGTGTGAGTCGCGATGACGACGACGTTCGTGAGCGCGGCAACCTTGTTGGCCTTGGGATCGGGGACCCCCAAGCCGTCCACGGACGCGACCAGCCGATTGAGCTCGTCGATCGCCGCCGCGGGATCGCCAGCGTACACGCTCACGTAGGCGCGGAACGGCGCGTAGGCGGCCTTCTCGTTCGCCCGGCCCACGGCCATGGCGGAATCATAGTCGGCCCGTGCTGCCGCGTAATCGCCCAGGAACGTGTTCGCGTGTCCCGCCTTCACGAGCAGCACGGCATTGCGGGGTTCGAGCTCGTGGCCCCGCAGATATTCGTCGCGTGCTTTCACGAGGTTGCGCTGCGCCCGATAGGCATCGCCGACGAGGAGGTGCGCATTGGGCTCATCCGGCGCCAGCGCCTCTGCCTCCTGCATGTGCGCGAGCGCCTTCGTAAAGTCGTGCGGCTCACCGAAGATGTAGTCGTTCCCCAGGGTGGCATGCGCCACGTACAGCTTGGGCGAGAGCTCCAGGGCCTTCGCGATCGAAGCACGCGCGTCCTCGTTCTTGTTCAAGCCAATCTGGGCTCCGGCAAGAGCGAGCCAGGCACGCGGACTCTTGGGGTATTGCTGGACCAGTTGCTGCCCCAGCGCCAGTTGACCCGCCAGGTCGTTGTCGAACCCTTTTCGGGCCATCCGGATCTGGAGCCGCTCCGCGTCCGACGCGCCGGCCGCGTGCTGCTCGGCTAGCGCCAGGTTGGTCTTGAACTCGTCGAGCGAGTTTGCCGTGTTCGCCACGTTCAGATAGGCGAACGCGAAGGAGGGATCCGCGGCGACCGCCGCCTTGAAATGCACGTTCGCGTCGATGAACCGACCCAGATCGAACTCCCGCAGACCCTCGAGGAAGTGGGCTCGGGCCGCCGCCGAGGACGTGGTGATCGGATGGTTGATCACCGCGCTCGTGATGGGATCGAGCGCGGCATGCCGGCCCTGTGTCGCGGCGCCGGCAGACCAGCCGACGGACGCGAGCACGACCGCCAGGACAGACTTCATCGTCGTCTCCGATGGTGGGGAGTGGAGGTGAACGCTGGCGGCAGGCGACCGGGGGTCGGGAACGTTCCCTGGGGAGGCCGAACATGCCGGGCCGCGGGCGCCACCACAAGAGGATTCGCCGGACCTTGACAGCTCCTTGACACTCAAGGATGGAAGAGCTTCGCCACCTCCTGCTTCGTGACCTTTCCCATCGCGTTGCGCGGCAGAGCCGCGACGCAGCACAAGGCGCGCGGCGTCTTGTACGGGGCGAGCCGCTGCTTGGCCCAGCTCTGCAGCGCCTCCAGCGTCACCCCGGCGTCGCCGCGCAGCTCCACCGCCGCGCAGATCCGCTCGCCCCACTCGGGGTCCTCCACGCCCACGACGGCGCACTCCGCGATCTCCGGATGCGTCCGCAGCACCTCCTCCACTTCGAGCGCCGACACCTTGTACCCGCCGGTCTTGATGATGTCCACGCTCGAGCGACCCAGGATCCGGTACGCGCCGTCTTCGACGACGGCGACATCGCCGGTGCGGAACCAGCCGTCTCGGAACGCCG
>Ga0209235_1000886_pt1 | contig 15839 bp, 12 predicted proteins | sample GraSoi013_1_20cm_4_FD_185817 | JGI IMG/M metagenome (GOLD analysis project Ga0209235, IMG submission 185817) | Grasslands soil microbial communities from the Angelo Coastal Reserve, California, USA - Sample 09_25_2013_1_20cm (SPAdes) (version 2) | ecosystem: Environmental > Terrestrial > Soil >... | reverse complement strand
CTGCGGCGGTTATGGCGAGGAGGCCATTTTCCAGGCGCTCGACCCAGGTTTTTTGCCGCAGATACCAGAGAGGAAATTCCAGGTGCTGGGAAGGGCATCCCAGCAGACGTTCCATTTGAATGACGCCGACTCCGCCCCGGCCCGGATCACGCCGGCGTGCGACATACAGCAGCGACAGGATGCCCTCACAAACGCGTCGGTCCGACTCAAAACTGTCGGACGCGGAAGCTTCGTCAAAAAGCTTCAGAACAGTGGCGCGGTTCTGGTCGTATTTGACGTCGTAAGCGGCTCGCTTTTCCGGATCCGACAGGATCCGGTACGCGTCCATCACTTCATTGAATTTTTTCGTGTTTCCGGTGTCCCCGTTGTCAGGATGATACCTTTTGACGAGAATGCGAAACACGCGGCTGATTGTTTCCTCATCCGCATTCGGGCTCAACTGGAGTATTTCGTAATAATCCCGGAAACCGGCGACATCTGCTGTTATCGTACCCACCTTGGCTCCTTATTAACCTTTTGTCATTGGAGGTAGAACTTTCCTCGCCAGCCCGGCTTTCGCAATCAGACGAAAGTCGGGCTGGCGAGCCGAAGGCTTCCGGCTTACGGCATCAAGGGGAAGTCCACCTCTACGTTTCCATTCGACTTGTGTTGTAACAGCCGCAGGCGAAACGCATAGTCCCCGATTGATCGCAAAGAGCACCAGTTCGACGCGATTGTAAACGCCGAGCTTCTCATAGATATTCGCGAGATGGTGCTTCACGGTGTACTCGCTGATGCTACACGTCGATGCGATGTCTTTGTTTGGTCTGGCCATCTACGAGAGCCCCGATAACCTGCATTTCCCGGTGTGTCAAACCCAGACGTGCAATTTCTTCTTCCGATCTCCTGGAAGAATTAATCGGCGTTGTCACAGAAGCTATTGGAATTTCAGGATTCTCGATTTTTGCTCCCGACGTCTTCCTGCGGATACCAGACGCGCTTTCCCGGATAAGAGCAACGAAATCAGTCACTGTCGCACGGCTAACCCAGAAACCGCCGGCCAGCACCGTATGAATGCTCTTTGTCAGGAGTTCCCGTGTCGTGCACGAGGGCACGACCCCATGCGCCCCGTGCAGTATCAACTGGGTCACCCGGCTGCTGTCCAGGCCATCAGCCCTAACCAATGAGCGGACAGAGCAAGTGGTGTGGATCTGGCGAAGTAAAGCGCAAAGCGCTTCCCAATCCAGGTTCAGGTCCAATACGACGAGTTTAGGTTCTGACGATTGCAGTAGTGGAATCATTTCCTGCTCGCGGTTGGCACAACCTATGATTTCTATGTCAGTTTCTTGCTCCAGATAGGCTTTCAGACTGTCGCGGAAGATCGGGAAATCACTGGCAAGAATAATAGGTCCCGCGGCATCGTATTGATCCCTCATCGAAACCATAAATCATCCTCGTACTCGTTAGTTTTGCGACGCCAACCGGACAGGCGGCTTCGCAACGATATCTCTGGTGTTTGGACCTTCGAGCGTTTTGCGAAGGTCCCAAAGTTGCCAAAATGCTGCAACATGGTCTTGAGAACAGTTCAGTGGCGGCGCGCATGAAAAAAAGTATGGCCCTCGGGATTGTCCCTATTGAAAACTCCATCCGCCCATTTTCCCAGTCTATTAAGGCAAAAGTCCCCGAGGGAAACTGAGGACGGGCGCTTATCAGCAGTGAGTCAAATCCGTTGGCCGGCATATCACAGTCGAACCAATAACAAGCCGGGTCCCGATCCTGCGGCTGATTTAGACCCCAGACCTAATTACGCAGCCCGCCGTTCGTAACGATGATGGAGACCGCCGACTTCGGGAATCGCAATTACTTTGCCGAGCGACTGTACCGGGCGTGGGTTGGGTGAGTCCCTGTCCAACGAAAGGTGAAGCCGCGATTCATGGTAGTAGCTTGTCGGCATTCCGGACGTCGCGCATCGACCTAGCAATCTGGTTGCGTTCTATGTCCACGCGGCCAGCCTAAGCAGGTTGTCCCAACAGAATCAATCACTTGCTGGGCACCCTGGACGTTTTTGCGGATTTTGGGATGTCCCGCTGCCACAATGCCGCCCATGACACGCCTTATGCGGCTCATGTTTGGAGCACTCATGGAATTCGTACGGCCCATGTGTGCACTGGTGGGCATGGTCGGTATTGGACTGGTCCTATCCGCGACAATCCCCACAGTCTACGCGGCGCAACAGGTCGCCGGCCATCCCTCCGTGCTCGACACCCAGATCGGCGACGCCACCCTGTATGCTGCCCGTTTTGAGGGCCGGAAGACCGCGAGCGGCCTCATATTTGAGGGTGACAAAGCCATGGCTGCGCATCGCACTTATCCTTTTGGTACGGTGGTGCGCGTGACATATCTCCGCAACAGGCGGTCCGTCACAGTGGTGATCGTCGATCGCGGACCCTACGGCAAGAATCGGCAGGAGGGCGCCATTATCGATCTCTCCCCGGTAGCCGCGAAGAGACTGGGTATGCTTCGAGTGGGACAGGCGCGCGTGAAGCTCGAAGTGCTGGCGTGGGGAAACGGCAAATACCTAAACTGACGCAGGAACGCTATACATTCTTGGAGTAGCACCTTACTGCTGCAGACCCGATGTCCAATTCATGATGGCGATGACGGGTGGGGTACGACCAGCCTGCGTCCGAATTGAACTCCGGGAGTAGTACCCGCCAAGTTCACAGCGACAAGACTCGCATCCGGGCTTGTATGCAAAAGTTCCTTTCCGTCGGGGGTCCAGCGCGGCGGCCGGGTGCCGCCGCCTGGCGAGACCTGCCACTTTCCTCCCGAGAGTGGAAACGTCTGGACATAAATCTCGTATTCGTTTGTTTCATTCGATTAATACGTTGATCCAGATGTCTCCGCCGGAACCGTCAGCGAACGCGTGACGACTACCGTGAATGTCTACGTTCCGATGTGCTTTTCCAGACGAGAATCATTGAGGACGAACATGTTCAGCGGCGCTGATTACTCCTCATAACGCCGCAGTGGCGATCTACCGCGGCTGCGCCGAATGTGCAACAACTGGGCGACCTATGGGGAGACTAATGTCAGTTTCCGGTTTGCCGACTTACCAGCCGCTGGTGAAAGTAAAATCGAATCCGTTCAATGCCCAGAATTGGCGCTCGTCCGGTGTGAACGTTGTCACGTCGTAAGGAATTCGAAGCGGATTGCAGCCTACGCTTTATGGAAAACCCGTCGTTTCGCCTTAGTGGCAAACGTCACGCTGAGCGTTCATTTTGTCCAGATTGAAGCCGACTTCAATATTTAGTGCCACCGGAATGTCTTTCCCATTTTGGACCGCGGGCCTAAATCTCCACTGTTGAATCGCTTCAAGAGCGCTCTCCGTTAGACCGAGCGGCAATGGTTTAACTACCTTCAGAATGTCTGCCGTCCCATTTGTTTGAATGACTGTTTGTAGGATGACGGCTCCCACTAGGCGCGCTCGGCTGGCTTCGCCCGTGTACTGCGGTTCAACTCGCCTAATTACCGTCGGCGCCGAGATCCCTGGGCCGACTCTATTAATATCGTCGTACTCAATGGGTGGTGCCGCAGCGAGACTAAAGTCAACGTCGATTTGCGCTATCGCCTCGATAGGTTCGCCGTTTCGTTTGGCTGGGGAAAACCTCCACGATCGCAGTGCAGTGACCGCATTCTCGTCAAGACCAAACCCGACGGTTTTAACTGTTCGCAAAACTTTCATACAGCCCCTCACATCAAACGTGGCTTCGATTGTGACGGTTCCCTCGATTTTCTTTTCCCGCGCAGTCCGCGTGTAAAAAGGATCGGTGTAATAGAGAACCTCCGGAGACTCTATGGGTCGATCGTTGATCGCCGGCGAATCAACGACGTGAACACGCTGGGATAGCAGAACAACCAAAACCATTGAAGCGAACTCCATTTGGTCCTCCGTTTCAAATGCGTGAGGTACTTCGACTCAGGGGCTCGCGAGTTCAACTTGAGCGAATGTGCCAATCGTCAAAACAGAGCGATTATAGGACAGTGAGACCACTTGGACGTAATACCGCGTTATCGGAAAAGTGGAAGTTCAGGGCGTCACGGAAACCGCAGATTGCGAAAGTCGTGGTTGTTCGTCCCGGCGTGTGGACGAATACCCTGATGTTGTGCACGCTATCCTCCTACGCCGTCCGGAATGCGCACTTCTCGACGAGCGTGTTTATGACGATGTGGATTTCAGTTACCTCGCTGTAGTGCTGTTCTGTTCAAGCGCGAACTCGCAGCTAAAGGAATGTTGAAAATCCGTCACTGCTCCAGCAACTCCTTCACACGTGGTACGATATCCTGTGCCCATTCGACGACATCATCGGGCGTAGGTACTTGATCACGCCAATCTGGCACGCAAATCAACCCTGCCGGTCCACCCACGGCTTCATAAACATCGACTGTGGTTCCAGACCGGCAGGTGTGCGTGAACAGGAATTTGCCTCGCTTCTGTTTAAAGTACTCTTGCAGATATGGATTAAAGAACGGATTTGATGCCGAATTTCTCACGTTATATGCACGTCTTGGGACGGCCTCGTCTTACCTCCGCTTTTTGCCGGGCAGTCTCCAGAACAGACATAGACGAATGGGCATTGCGTACAAGGAACCGCACCTCGCTGAAATTGGCGAATCTCGTCCCGCCGTCGGAGTTGCGCTCTGCTGCCAGGAGCACAGACCTGACCCGTGGAGTCGACGAACTGGATGGCGTGAATCAAGATAAGCGCCGCAAGGATTTCCTCGGCGGTCATAATCATCTTCGAACAGTAGACTTCTTGATCGCCTCGCTGCCCAATGCGCCAATGCACTGGTCGCCCCCAGGGAGAGTTCTCGAAATCCATGTCTTGGTCTAGGACGATAAAATCTCGTTCTGGTTCCATGGCCATACTCGGAATGGATGTGAAGCCCCCCGTGCGTTCTCGGGCTATTACGATTAGCGGACTGTCGGGAATCGCATCATCGAGGGGGACGTCCAAGTTCTTCCGAATGCGCTTCCATTTATTAGAAATGTAGTTGTCGATTGTGACTTTCGCCTCCGGCGTTTCGGGTACCAGAAATTCTGGGACTAGCCCTGGGCGTTGAAGTTCCTGCCGAGATGCAATGAATGTCGAACAAATTATCGGTTCGCCAAAACGACGCTCGACCCGCCACTTCACGGATCGTTTAAGTGGACCGTCTTCGGTTTCGTCGCTGTCTAGGACTTCAAAGGTTTCCTTCGTTGCAGATAACGGCGTGCAACAACTCAGTGTGGCTGAGTAACTTGAAGGGCGCTGACAAATAAACAGCACCTCCGGCAGTTTTGATTCGGATTCAGCCGAGGTTCGGGTCTCCGTCGAGAGCATCATATTCGGCGGTGCAGTGCCAACCTTTGAAAAAGTGGCTTCACCAACCACACTCTGCATTAGCAATCGCTCTAAGTTCACTCTTTCCTCCCATAAAGGTTTAGGTTATTAACAATCCTTCGTGATCCGCCACGTTCTCCCTTTCTCGTCTTTTTGAATTTCTGGAGCCGTCTCTCCTCCGCCTCACAGCTTCGGCCGCAGCGCAATTACATCTGAAGCGATCTTGAGACGCCGCATAACTTGCCTTCATCGGTTCGAGTCGTTCCAGCCTTTGATCCGCGTGCGGCGAGGAACGCGCCTGCCCGTGGACAAAGCCGCCGGCCTACATTTTCCAGAGAGTGTATCGATCGGAATCGGGCGGATGGTGGACGCGCTCTTGCTGCTCAGCGAAACTCGTACACCAGAAAGTTGCCGCGGAGTTCCGCATTCGTCGCCGGTTTCGTCATCACGGGAGCGTGACCAAACATCTCCTCGAAGCGCGGATTGGCGACGAAACAGGCGGCGCGCCAGCCGCTGAAGCGCGATAGGACGCGGCCCATATCGGAGTAGAGCGCCAGCAGTCTCTTTTCGTCACCGGCCGACATGCGGACGCCGTAAGGCGGGTTAAAGCAAAAAACGCCGGGTTTCATATCATGAGCAGCAGGCAGCATACGGTGGACATACTCCGGAGTCAGGAGTCGGACATCCTGATCCGCGATGACGAGAGAACGGGAATATGCGGGGCCGGTCAGCCCTGCGGCGCGCAGGTTCCCCACCATGGCGGGAATTCGCTCAGGATCCACATCGAGGGCAAGGATGCGCGGCACAGTGCCGGGGAAGAGGTCGGGCGTTTGGATTGGAAGATCCTCGAAGGCAGTGAGGCGGCCTATAGGGAGATCCATCGGTTTCCGAATGGCGGCGCCGACCGCCAGGCCAGCGGCCTCGATCGGAATTGTGCCGCCTCCGGCCATCGGATCGACGAGCGGCTCGGTGCGTGCGTCCCAACGGGAGAGCATGATCAACTGCGCGGCCATCGTCTCGCGCAGCGGCGCAGGTCCCATCGCCACGCGGGCGCCGCGGCGATGACGCGCTCCGCCTCCGATATCGATACCGACGCAGGTGTGTCGCGTTTCGGGAATTCCGGCCCGCCGCACCACGAACACGATGTCCGGTGATTCCGCATCCAGTTCCGCGGCGACGCCCCTCGCCGCGAACGCTTCGACAAGCGCGTTCTTGACGACGCCGCGAAGCTGCAGCGGCGACGCCTCGAAGTCGGAAGCCGAGCCAACCTCGACAGAGAAGGGCAGATTCTCATCGGGAAGCCGGTCGTCCGCGGAGAGGACCGGCACAAGATCCGCAAAAAGCGGCTCCAGGCGTACCGCGTCGCTCGAACACAAGTCCCACGTGATCCGCGACGAGGTGCGGTGATAACACGCGGCCACCCAAGCCGCACGCGCTTCGAACGGGTAGAGCAGCGTCGCCTCTCCTTCGCGCTTCGGCTTCTCGACGCGTATATCAAATGGCGAACGCATCACGAGGCGCTTGAACTCCGCTTCCATCACCCGGTTTGCGCCGCCCGAACCCGTCAGGCGAAGCTCATCACATCGATGCGCGCTCAACCTTCGCCTCCAGGTTCGAGGTTCTGCCGGCTGAACTTCACAAGATCCGCGTCAACGTCGATTTCCGAGACCAGCCATCCCGCCGCCATCCATGCGAACGCCTGCGATCTCTTACCCGTCTTTTGGTTGGCCCACCAGTTCGGAAAGCGGCGCGCCTCCGGCGGCAGATGAGCGCGTACGACCTCTTCGATCTCCGCGATGCGAAACTGGAGATCCGTTGTCGCGGCAGGAACTGTCAGAAGATGCTTCGCCAGAAGCAGATACTTTTCTTCGACGAGCAACTTTTCGAGCGCGTCCACCGGAGCGATAACAATTAGATCTGCATTCATCCCGAAATTGGACACAAGGCCGGCCACCGAAAGCAATATCGTCGCCTGCTTCTCCCGGCGAAAGAAGATGCGATAGTCCTCATCGACTGGAAGTGAAAGAATGCTTCCGGATCCCTCCACCCGCGCAACACCGAGCCGCCGGTTGCGCGGATCCCTCGCTAAGGCCCGCAGTCGCGAAACGATCTTCCTGCGGAGATCTTCCGGCAGATCAATGCACGATTGGAGAAAGCGATCAGCGAGGATAAAGTCTTTCATCATCTTGAGTCGCCATTTAAAGTCTCGCACACCGACAGTTTGGGGACGGTGAGCTAATTGGCAAATTCGGCGTCAGCCACACAAAGCTGATGAAACAAGTGCCAGCTCCCTGCGCCTATCCAAAATAGCCCAATGCCGAAGTTTCCCGTCAAGTCTCGGCCCCGGGTTACAATCAGAAGTTCGTCTTTCCGACTTGGAGTTATCTGTCAAATGCAGCTTTCCGTAAATAATGTGTCCATGCGCTTCGGCGCCCGCATTCTGTTCGAGGATGTCAACACCACGTTCATCTCCGGGAGGCGTTACGCGATCACCGGGCCGAACGGCGCCGGTAAATCCACGCTGATGAAGATCATGACGGGTGAAATCGATCCCGAAAAAGGTTCGGTCACGCGGGTCAAGAAGATGGGAGTCCTCAAGCAGGACCAATTCGCCTTCGATGCATTTCGCGTGATGGATACCGTGATCATGGGGAATCCCGTTTTATGGGAAGCCTTGCAGGAGCGCGAACTCCTCTACGCCAAGGACCCGAACGCGCTGACGGATCAAGACGGCATGCGCTTGGGTGAGCTTGAAGGCATCGTCGGCGATGAGGGCGGATATACGGCTGAAGTCGATGCCGCAATTCTGCTCGATGGCTTGGACATTCCCGAAGACCTTCACAATCGGACGATGAGCGAGCTTCAGGGCGGGCAGAAAGTGCGGGTCCTTCTGGCGCAAGCGCTGTTCGGGAATCCCGATGTTCTGTTGCTGGACGAACCGACGAACAACCTCGACCTCGATTCCGTGCACTGGCTCCAGAATCACTTTCGCAGTTACGACGGATGCCTTATCGTCATTTCGCACGACCGCCATTTCCTGAACGAGATCTGCACTCATATTGCAGACATCGACTATCAAACCGTGATTACCTACACCGGCGGCTACGACGATATGGTGCTCGCAAAAACGCAGGTGCGGGCCCGGATCGAAGCGAGCAATGCTCAACGCGAGAAAAAAATCGCCCAACTGCAGGAGTTCATCGCGCGGTTCGCGGCAGGCACGCGATCGTCGCAGGTACAATCGCGTAAGAAAGAAGTGGAGCGGCTGCAGACGTCAGAGCTCGCGAAATCGAATATTCAACGGCCCTACATTCGATTCGACGTTGCCCGGCCCTCGGGAAGACATCCCCTCGAAATCGATCGCCTCACGAAGTCATATGACGGAGCGACCGGCCGGTTCCGCGTGTTTCACGATTTCACAGCGTCCGTGAGCCGCGGAGAGAAGATCGCTCTGATCGGAAGAAATGGCGCCGGCAAAACCACGCTTCTGAAATCCCTGATTCGAAAGGCGGCGGGTTTCATAGATGCTCGGGATCAGGCGTTTCCAATCGATTCGGGGAAGGTGACCTGGGGCCATGAGGTCAGCGTCGGATACTTCGAGCAGGATCATCGGGACTCCATCACACCCGGCGTCAGCGTCATCGAATGGCTCCACAGCTTCGATCCAAGTGCGTCTCAGGAGGAACTGCGGGGATTGCTCGGCCAGATGCTCTTCAGCGGCGAGGATGCGCTCAAACCGACGCAGGCTCTCTCCGGCGGCGAATCGGCGCGAATCATTTTCTGCCGGCTGATGCTGCAGAAGCCCAACTTCCTGGTATTGGACGAACCAACCAACCATCTCGATCTGGAATCGATCAACGCCCTCAATATCGCGCTTCAGCGTTATCCGGGCACCCTGCTGCTCGTAACTCACGACCACGATGTGATCGATGAAGTAGCCACCCGAATCTGGAATTTCAATCACGGCCGCTTGGAGGATTTCAAAGGAACCTACGAGCAGTTCCTCGCTCAAGCCGAACAATTGGTGTAAGGCTCGGACCTACGTTGCGTGGATGACATGTACGAAAGCTCCGTGGTAGTCGGGATCGTGTTTACGGAATGGGCCGGAAGTCGCTGTGGTTGTGAAATCGATCCGTTCGCAAGTCCGAATTCGCTACGGGATATGGGTGTCCGATCCCGCCCTAACGGCGCCGTCTTTGTCGCGGGCCTTAATTTCCAGCTGGTCGATTGAGTGTTTTTGCTAGCAAGAGCGGCGGCTACAATGTCGCGAACTCCACGTTCGGGCCCTGCGCCTCGGTGCGATGGGCGTCATGCTGAAAGCGGATCGGCTCACTGGCTCTTTAAGGCCTTCCAACGTGTCCGTATTGGAATTGATCATTTCACCGGATATCGGGCAGGCCCGTGCGGTCGCATCGCGCACGCAACTGCCGATTGGTTAGCATTACGCGACGACCGGTACGCTTCGGCAAAACCGTAGCTGTTGACAATTGCGATTCTTAGCGTATCGTTCCAACAGCGACAATCAAGTCGCTAAAATTCAAAAATGTTCGGAAGCTCCTGTCCTGACTGGTCGCCGATTGATCTTTAATCCCTGCCCGCCAAGCTCCAGAAGTTCCCTTACAGATTAGGTAAATACAAATGTCGAAAAAATTGTTTGTTGGAAATCTGTCGTTTCAAACGACAGAAAGCGATATCACTACTGCATTTGAGCAGTTCGGAGCTGTAGAATCGGTTCAGATCATCACGGATCGAGATACGGGCCGTTCCAAGGGCTTCGGTTTCGTAGCCATGGGCGAGGAAGAGGCTGACAAGGCAATCGCTCAATTGAATGGATCCCAGCTCGGTGGCCGCGCCCTGACGGTCAACGTAGCGAAACCGATGGCCAAAAGAGACTTCGGCGGTGGCGGCTATCGCGGCGGTGGCGGACGCGACCGGTACTAAATTAGCGATTAATTTGAAACCTGCGGGAACACTCCCGCGGGTTTCTTTGGTGGCTTGTGATGCCACTCTGGTTGTGAAGTTCTTAAATCATCTACAAACAACGCGCGGGAGCTGCAAGAAGGTCAGTATCAAAAATAGATACGAACTTGATCGCAGATTGTCAGGTTTGTGGACAAACGGCGCTGGGATTCGATCCTAACTCGCTGAATTTGCTACAGTCGCTGTCTTCTGTATTCGACACGGGCCTCCGCTAGAAGTCGAAGGAGGTTCTTGCGGTTTGCCACTAAGAGGCGGACCCAATCGCGGCGTCGCATCTGAGGAAAGTAGATACCGCGAAAGGCGAGCCGAGCGAACAACATGACAGCTCGTTCTTGGAATGGTCGATGCGCGATCTTCTGAAGTGCTGTCGCAATGGCCTGCGGGTCATAAGAACGCGACCAGGCTGCTTTCATTTCCGCTTCAGCCTCTTCGACGTTGATGTTCCGCGGCGTGAAGGCCATCCTGAACGGACGAATATCAAGCCAATGCTCCGGTGCGATCAGACGCCCCTCCTTGTTTAGCCGGTCATAGAGTGGGGTTGCTGGATATGGCGTCAGTAATCCGAATACGGGAAGACCCGGTGGCCACGAGGCAATCGCTTCGAGGGTCCGGCCTGCCACACCCGGAGTATCGCCGTCCATTCCGAAGATGAACGATGTGATGGCATAAACCCCGCGCTCAGCGAGCTGGCTTAAGACGGCGGCATATTCGCTAGGTTTGTTAAAACCCTTGTTTACGTCTTCGAGATTTGCAGCATCGATCGATTCCAGACCTTGGAAAATCCAGCGACCTCCACTTGCGGCGATCAGGTCCAACAATTCCTGATCACGTAAAAGATTGATGCTGATTTGTGCGACCCAGGGAAGGATCGCGTCGGCCGCGATGATGGCTTTCAGAAGTGACTTCGTACGCTTCATGTTGATCGCGAAATTGTCATCCACGAAGAAAATGGCAATATGGCCGCCATCCCTACTGGACCGCGCCTTCAATCGAAGCATTTCGTTGACGACACTCTCGTTCGTCCGAAATCGAATGGAGTCGCCGAAAAAACCGGTTACCGTGCAGAAATCACATCCATAAGGACAACCGCGTCCCGATTCGATCGGAATCAAGTGGAAGCTCTTCATTCCAATGCCTGCGCGGTCTACCCAATATCTCGCCCATCGTGGCAAATGCCCGATCAAATTGAACTGCTCCAGATCGAGTTGTTCCCAGGGTATGTTGGGATACTCCACGAGCGATGGCTTGATTTCTTTCCCCTCGGCGTTAGTTGGCGTGTAGATCTCTTTCAGTTGGTCCTTCGCGGTATCCTCAACAATTTGCGGCCACGTTTCGTCTGCTTCTCCAAGGGCGATGGCATCCGCATGGCGCGGGTTTCCATCGCCTCCCAACGGTTCGCCGGGAACCTCCGTCACATGTGGGCCTCCCATGACAACCTTTGCGCCTGCCGCACGTATCACATCCGCCATGTTGTAGGCGCGAACCGCCATCCGCGTCATGAAACCGATTCCTGCAAGCCGGATGTCATTCTCCTTGACGAAAAGTGCAAGTTCGTTTGGCGTTAGCGGTTGAGCATTTCCATCAATCAGGAAAACCTTGTGCTCGGCCGGGGTGAGGGATTGGAGGAGGAACATCCACAAATGGGGCATGAAGTTCCGCGTGACGCCGTTGTCCGGGTTATAGAGAAGAATATTCATGACGACATTTCAATTTCGCGAACCTCTACGGCAGGGTTCCGATTTTCGTGGCCGAAATATTCGAACGACCGCGTGAGCAACCAAAAGGACTCCGGTCAGAACGCCGAGAAATACAAGGCCGGCTAACACCAATTCCATACTGTTGATTGCCCATTAAAAGCTCCGATGACATTTCTCCAAAATTCAAGAAGACGGCCGCACAATCACCACATCGACAGTCAAAGTCTTGTTCCTTGGTCAGGTAGTAAATCCGCTTCGGTCTCGAAAGATCTGTCGGATCAGGTGTTGGCTTCACTGCCCGGCGCGGTATGAGGGGCGCCGGCCTTCTTTGACTTTTCCGCCGGAGCGCATCGAAACCGAACACGCTCCGGCGGCGGAAAATGTGTTACTGACTGGTTTTCGCTGTGGAGTTCGTCACCTTAAACGGATATCCCGGCGGGCCGTTTACATAGAAGGCCCCAAACGTCGTGATCTTATCCATGTCGGGATACAACACGCTAAGGGCCGGTGCATCACGGCTCCCACGCGGCGCGAACCAGATGGCTCCGTCTTTCGTGAGTTGTATCTTCGGCGTGTCGGCGGCGAACTGCGGTTTCGGATAGAACGTGAACGTCTGGTCTTTCGGATTGAACTTACCGATCATCGCGCCTCGATCAGCCGTTGGCGAGTCCGCGAACCACATGTTGCCTTCGAGGTCTTGAGAGACGTCGTACGGCTGCGCGTTCTGCTCCGGAATGGTGTATTCGGTGATCCGGAGGGTGGCCTGGTCCAGTTTCGCCAGCTTGCCGGGACGCTTGCCGGCGGCCCAGATGCCCCACCAAATGTTGTTCTGATAATCCACATTCGGACGCCGAGTTTGGCCTGGGTATGTCGGCGGCGTAAATTCGATCCACGTGTTGGTGTGTGTGTCGAACCTCATGATTTTCCCGCTACCCCAATCGGCGATCCAAAGGTTGTCGTTCCGGTCCGCCACGATGCCGTACGGTATGGCGTTGGTGCTTGGCATGGGAAACACGGTTACTTTTCCTGTCTCTCTCTCGTACTTGGCCAGCGCGCCGCCCATGATCCATCCCATGTATAGATTCAGCTTCGAGTCGAAGGCCTGGGACTGCATCCACTTGATCCCATTTCTGACAACGTCGGTGGGATCCCCGTCGACGTTGACATCCCACTTCTCGGTCTTCGGGTTGAAGCCGAGCAGGTAGCTTCGCACTCCTCCCTCGGCGTGCTCCGGCATCCAAATCATGCCGTCCGGGGAGATCAGCACCTCGTGGACGTCGCTCTTGGGATGGGGCGTCACCCACTCCTTCCGCTCTCCCGTGCGCGGATTGAGCTTGACCAACCGGCGCGGGATTCCCCGATCACTCCCGTATACGTTGCCCTCCGCGTCAAACCGCACATCCTGTATCCGCCTCCTCCCGGCTCCTGGTCCGGTGGCATACTCCGGCGCGTGCACGCCTTGCCCCGGCGGATCTTCGGGTACGTAGTATTCCATGAACATCGCCTTGCCGAGCTTCGCTTCGTCAAGCGGCGTTTCCTGGACGGTCCGGACATTGCGCGGCGGCGCGCCGGGACCGAAGTTCTTGACCATGTATGCCACTAAGTCTTCGCGGTCCTGGCGCGAGAAGCGGAACTGTTGGGCTCTGTAGCTCAGGAGACCTTCGGCGTACGAGTTGGCGGCGCGGTCGAAGTTCGCTTTGCCCATCATGCGGTCGACACGGGCGTTCCACACCGCTGCGCTTCCAGGCTGGGAAGGAAGAAAGTTTTCTCCATGACAGATGATGCAGGTCCGCTCCGCGACGTCCCGGCCTGCCCCGGACGGATAGATGTTTTCGTAGAGGTCGAATGACACCTTGATCCGGTTGCTCGCCAAGGTCTCCACATTTTGCAACGGGTCGGCCTCGCCCTCTTTGCTGTTCGCGACTTCTTGAAGCGATACTTTGATTTTCGGGTTGTCCCCGGCTTTCACTGCCAGCTTCTGCACATCCGATTTAAATCCCTTCGCCGTGACACTGATTTCATAGTTGCCAGGAAACAGCGAGACGGCCCGAAATTGGCCTGCATTTGTGAAGACCATGTACATAATGCGCATGTCTACGTTCCGGATGTAGACCTGTGCGGCCTTGAACGGCTTGGCTGAAGTCACCGTGCCGGACATACTCGCCATACCTCGCACTGCGGGGGCCTGCACCGTCGTCACCGGCGCTGAGGCCAATCCGCCCTGCCCGACGGCCAGATATCCCACCGCCAGGACCACGACGATCACTGGCAGCAAGACTCTCCGTGCTGTTTTCGAAGCGTCCATATCGTACCTCCTTTAAGACAAGTGGTGGATCGTTTCGCGACCGGATCGTACCTCTTCGAGACACGTTCGTTGACGGTTCGACGACGGTTACATTTCGTTCGCATTAGACCCCAAATTCAATCTGAATAATGCGAGCATTCTTACTGACTCCGGGTTTTCTAACAACAAAATTCGTTTCGAAGAATTCAAATGTGCTGGCTCGGATTGGATTTTTCGAAGCCTTGCCGCCGGCTTGTTAAGTAGCCCCGGGGAATCACACCCCGAGGCTCTCCGAGAACGCAATGGCAAGGCCGTCACCGTTTTAATTGCTCCTGTCGATGATGATGATGTTGAGAGCCTCGTCGTCGCCGGCTCGCCGCGTCTCCAAAAACTGCTCAATAAGTCGCGGGCAAGCATCAAGGCACATTGAGGCCGTGTTGCTGACGGCTGCGTTCGAACGCTTGCTGAATTGCCAGAGCGGTAAGGAGCACGACTTGGCAGACACAACTTTATTGACAAGGTGCTCGGTTAATCTCTTGACAGGATCTGCGTGGTCTGGATAATCAAGGATACTGAGATTGAGCATTGCTCGGTCGCATTTCAAAATAGTTCATCGATTTTAATCCCACCATTTCGATAGATCTCAAAGTTGATTTCAAGACATCGGCGAGCCTCAGGGGCTCGCCCGGCCTTCTTCATCGTTACGTGGTGTTCACCTCGCCCACGGCTGGTTCTCCCCAAGACTTGTGGTTCCTGAAAACCTCTTTTACTAGGTTCTTTACTAGAGGCCCGCCCGATCGGGTACCGGAAAAGTCCGTAAGTTGTTCAATGCGAAAGGGGGGACTCGAACCCCCACTAGATCCTAAGTCTAGCGCGTCTGCCAATTCCGCCACTTTCGCCTAATTGATTCTAAGTCATTTAGCGACTTGGACCAATACTGTCCTCTCGGGATGCGGGGACTTTTCGGCCAAGTCGCGGAATCGTGGAAGGTTCTGGACCGCCTGTCGCCGGTAATCCTCAGAAAGGTGCGTGTATCTATCAGTCATCTTGCCGTCGCGATGCCCGAGAAGTTCCATCATCGCCTTCTTCGTCGTGCCGTTCATGGCCAGCCATGACACGAAACAATGGCGCAGGTCATGGAAGCGAAAGTCGGCAATTCCGGCTCGCTGCCGTGCATTCTCGAACGCCGTCCTCCAGGACTTCCAAGGTTTCCCATAACGGCTGAGGAACACCAAGCCATCCGGCGCCTGATTCCTCTCGCTCTGAATCCGCTTAAACATGGCAAAGAGATCGTCATTCATGGGAACGCACTTCAAATCCTTATTTTTCCCATTAGAGGCGAGAACCGTGATCGTGCGACGCGTCATGTCGACCGAAGGCCACCGTAGGGTTTTGATTTCGCAGGAGCGGAATCCCGTATAGATCGCGGTTAACACGACGTCGCGGAAATCGTCGTTGCACGCACTGATGAATTGTTCGGCTTCCGCCTGCGTCAAGTAGCGGGAGGTTTGAGGC
>Ga0209235_1000880_pt1 | contig 15896 bp, 19 predicted proteins | sample GraSoi013_1_20cm_4_FD_185817 | JGI IMG/M metagenome (GOLD analysis project Ga0209235, IMG submission 185817) | Grasslands soil microbial communities from the Angelo Coastal Reserve, California, USA - Sample 09_25_2013_1_20cm (SPAdes) (version 2) | ecosystem: Environmental > Terrestrial > Soil >... | reverse complement strand
ATCATATAGTTGCAAATTCCGGCACGTTCGACTATACCACGACGCTGCCCGGAACGTACGTACTAACATTCGACAACAGCTTCTCGACTTTTTCCTCGAAATCTGTTTCTGTGTCCTACACCGCGGCGGGAACAAGTGCTACCAAATCCTTTGTCGTGAGTGGTGGGAACACTGAGGAACTTTCCTTTACTCTGTCAAAGGGAGACAGACTCTATGGAAGCTTCAGTGTCTCCGGCGGTTCGGGCAACGATATTGCTTTCTATATCACCGCCCAGACTTGCACTCAGACCGTGAGCTTCTCCTTCTATCTGGTCAATAGTGGGAGCGCGAACGGATATGCCACGGTTCATTTCCAGTCAGACGGAACTTCAATATGGTCAAACCGCTACTACGTGGTCCAAGGTCAACAGCTGCCAGAGAACGGGAGCACAAACGCAGAAAGGATAGGGCATGGAATACCTGTCAAGTTGGCTCTGGCCACGACGCGAGGTGATGTATGACTGTGTCAATGTCAGACAAGGCAGCCATCGCGCTCAAGAGTGAAGAACGCCGAGCACTCATCCTTCTGGACGTAACCGCAGTCGCCGGTTCGCCTTTGTCGAGTTTCCCCCGAGGATCGAGGTGCTGGCCCGGTTCTTCGAGAAGTATCCGCCTAGGATCAGCCCGGCTATAGTACTGGATCTCCTCCGCAGGCTGAACGGCAAGATTCGGGCTGAGAAGAGTCTGGGGAAAGGCTTCGAGATTGGCCATGCACTGTTCATGGAAGAGGACTTGGACGAGGAAAAGCTAGAGATGATCTGGCGGTATAGAATCCTGCCGTTGCTCGAGGAGTATTTCTTCGACGCGCCTGAGCGTCTAGGCGGGTTCGGACTGGAAGAGATGATCACGGCTGGCTAGCATCTATGACCGTATCGAGAAGAGGCTAGTCTAGGATGCGAGAATCGTGATTCATAGAGGCTTGACACGTTCCTATAATGAGTCTGAGGCCAGTCTAGCCTCTCTTCGTGGAAGGGTCCTAGTGAGCAGACAGGTCCGTCGAGTAGTCCACGACCGGATAGAGTGCAGGTATAGCGAGCTGAGTCTGGACACAGCCGAGAATCTTGTCTTGAAAGCATCACTCTACTATCTGCGCGACCGTCGCCCCAGAGAGATCCCCGTGTTATTGTCGAGGATGCGCGAGGTTTCCCTTCGCCCCATTCCCCGTGCAGCATGGCCCCGGATAAGATACGGCCAGCTCAACAAGCACTACAGGAAGAGCCTGAATCTGGCGAGACTGGCGATTAAGGGTCCGGCTAGGTATATTCTGCTAGAGCGGAAGCCGCGACAGGAAGAGACGGTCAGAGTGGACCCGTATCCGGACACAGGCGAGTTTGGAGAATCGTATGATGTCCAGGCTAGGTGTTCAGAACAGTATCGGGATCGTGGCCTAGATGCAGGTCCCTGAACAGTTTTCTCCAGCCTCTCATACCCATATTTTCGGGTCGCTTTCAGGCTCTTCATGCGTTGTGCCAGTTGCGCGTACGATACGGCTGATGTCAGACATCGGCCTGAATTTGGTCTGATACTCTGCGACCTATGCAGCCAAGACATGGAAGCAAGCAGGCGCTTCCGGCTGGGTCTGCCCTATGTCGAAAATCCCGAGGTTCGTAAACTACTAAAGAGAATTTTCGGTGATGACCGGTACTATTCCGCTAAATGAGACTATTTCTTCTGAGCTGCCGAGTCTGCGATACGCATCGCAGTTGGAGGATCGACCGTGGCCGGCACAAGGCTGACTAGGCTGATTTCTACCCCGTCAGTGTCTACAATTGAGCCTGTGACTTGCATAAGGTAGAGGCTTCGGCCAGAGTTCCCGCCCCGAATCGCCATCTCAATCTCTGCCTTCGTTACGAGGCCGGTGTTTCGCCGGTCGCCTTTGACAGGCTCCGGTTGAGGTTCCACGGTCGCGGCTATGACCATTTACTGTCTCTTCTCCGTCTGTGGTTTCGGCATCGTCTGCCTGTCTAAAGCCCCCAGATCGGGAGCATATAGCGACGGTGCGGATGAGAGTCTACGAATCAGGTCTAGTCCATAGTCGTTGGGGACCTGTTCGCTCCGTATCGGGTTTGCATCAGCGTGAAAGCCGAGTCTCGGATCGTCCGCCGGCATAGGACGAGGCTTCTTGACTAGCTGCGCATCTTCTGTCATTTGAAGAATCGCCGCTTCTGCCCAACAGGACCCGTCGATACCTGTGGATGATAGGCTGATTCTTGCGGTTGAACATTCGACCCGCTTCCACCAGATCCCAGCTTCCTGTCCGGCTGGGTGGTGATTCCTGTTCCCGAATTGCTCAAGCTACCAAAGCCAGGTGTCTCAGTAGTGGTATTGCCCAAGCTGGGAGGGCTGAACGGGGCTTTGTCATGCTTCGCTGTTCCGGGGCCGGGTGCAGGTGGAGCAAATCCGACTTTGGGATATTCCCGAGCGTCCATTGGACTCCCGAAGACTTTGCCGGTTGTCGGTGCACTGTTCATTCCACCAACAGAGCCTATCTGGTCAGTGTTCGGCCGGGAAGTTGTGCCTATGCCCGTGTCGGTTCTAACCTGTGTTGCCTGGGCAGGACCAGCTAGCGGGCTTTGCGGGATCGTCTGAGTCTGTGGAAAGTGCTGGCTGTCGTTCGGCATGTTGACGGCGTAAATGTCCCATCCCCTAGTTGTTCGAGGAATCGATTTCTGTAACGGCTCGTCTGTCAAGATTTACCAGCGGGCTCCACGTACTAACCTTCTTTCGTTAATTCTGCCAATCGAGAAGGTTCCGGTTTCGCCGATCTCGCTTGTCGAGTAGGACTGGCTTGTAGATCTGTTGGCTGGCGGCGACATTCTGCCCAGCAGCTCAAACCACATTCTCTGCGCTACCGTCCCCTCGTAAATGGATGCGCTGTGCTGGTTCGGAAAAGAATCGTTGACATAATTGCCCCTTGGGCTGAGAGCAGCTGGGTTTGGCCCGGACTCGAAGACAGTCTTCAAAGTGGTAGGCATCGGAAAAATCGAAGAGCCATTCTCCTCAGATATTGCAACGTCGCGCATTCTCTGCCTAGCTCTCAGAACAGCCAGTTGAGAATTGGCTTCACGGATTCTACGCTCCTCAGCCTCATGCTGATAGAACAACGCCTCATCATTCATCTGGTATACCGCTCATAGAATGGACGAACGCATCGTAAAAGCTTTCGCGACTCGACACATTACCACCCAGAATATTTTCACTAGACTCGGAGTGTAAGCATCCTTTTCCTCACAAGCCATCCCACTTTCGCATATGGCCCTCTTAGACTGGAATGTAGACTACTACAATTGGAATAGTAATGATGATAGCAGACTCAGGCTAGCCTAGCTCGAAGCGCACTAGCTTACAACCAATAGTAACTTGTACTACCCTACAACTGAGTATGATGACACTACGGTCTGTTTCTGTTATCTATGTTTATAGTAGCGTGGTGGTAGTGTATTCTGGTCGGGTATGTCTGCGTCTCGTGCGCGGCCCTTGTTTGTTCAGTTGTGTCCGGATGATGATTTGTATGTGAGGCTGTTGTCTAGCTGGTTGTTCCGGGGGGAGAGGGGTGCGTTGCGGAAGACTGTCGAGGTTCTTGTCAAGGAGTATCGTCAGAGGCATGGATCTCCAAGCAACGAGGTTGAAGTTCCTGTTCCTGAGTTGACTGTCTCGCAGACGTTGAAGCGGTTGAATTTGTCGCAACCTAGGTAGCTTTTTTTTGCCGTGTTTCTACTTTTTTCGAATATGACTTTTCATTGTATTACATACTATCGCCAGTGGGTTTGCGATAGCTTAACGCATATAGACATATACTGCGGCGCGTTGGGTCGCAGAATTAAAATACGACATCCGCTGACATATACAGACATGAAAGAATTAGTTGACCTGCATATCCTGGTGTCCGTTAATGTCAGAGAACAGATCCAGAGCATAGCTGAACGCGACGGCTGCGCGACTTTTAGCGAGGCGACGCGGGGCGTATTGAATCTGGGACTATCAGAGGCATTGAAGCGAGGCTCCAGATAGAATGTTATCGAGTAGGGCTGGAAGAAGAGGATTTTCCAGCCCTGTTGATCTTCAGTTTCAACCAGGCGTTTCCAACCCGTTTGAAGAGGAAGAAGATCACGCTTGACTGTTCAGTCGCAGAATATAGCACTTTCTGAAACCTGCCGTTACTGTCACCAAAGCCTAGCTGAGCTTTCCTCGTGGGGCAAGGTGAACCATCAGGAATACTGTCGAATTTTCGTCGGGGTTCCAGATGTTGTCTCTCGGCCGGTAGGTTTGAGGCGAGCTACATGAGTGAACAGTTCGAGATTCCCCACTCAAGTCTCTGGAAGGTCTGCACATCCTGCCACGAAGAGTTTCCGATAAATCCTGACCCTCAGGGCTTCGAACGTCTATTCATCAAACGGTGTAGAAGGTGCCGTTTGGAAGCAGAGGTATGACAGAGAATCCTAGTATTCAGATCGGCCCCTCAAAAATTCCCGGCCTCAGCCCTGTAATGAGCTACATCGTAAACCTGTACCATCGAGCATACCCCATCGTCGGAGAAGCTCCAAACATCGCACAAATATTCTGCACCGCCCAGACCCGACACCTACCACCGCAATACCGACGGCATATTCTCCCACAGGGAGAGTGGGGCATGGGCAAATCAACACTGTTGAAAACGGTTCTCAAACCAGTGTGGTCCGACGTTCGCCTGTTCACACGGGTAACAGGACCAGGACTCGACAGATCCACCGAGTCACTAGACGGCAAGATCCTGTTCATCGAACAGATCCTGCAAGCAGAGCCGATGCAACTATCATTCCTCATGTCCGAGGGAGAACTAGCGATACTCTCAGTCGAACGCGACCCCGAGTCGAAACGCATGGTGTCCAAAGAAACCCGGGTCAAAGGTATGCCGGTCGTAGCTTCCACGTTGACAGGCGGACAAGTCGAAGCCCAATTCCTCAGCAGAGTATCAACTCTCAAGGTTGACGAAAGCGCAGAGCAGACCCAGCGGATCACCGAGAAGAAGCTGGGCGACTGGAGCAACCGGCAGATGGGCGACCCAACACTTATCGCCGGACCCTTAACATGGATAGACAGGAAATGTAGGGACCTAGGACCCAACGTAAGGGAGATCAAGGCCCCGTGGGCTTCAAAGCTCAAAGCGGGAGAAAACATTCCAAACGTCCCGTCCATGCGTCGAGGACTTGACAAGATAGCCAACCTGGTCAACGCTATCGCTTTCATCAAAGCAGCATTGAACCTGCGCCCGGCTGTAGTCAACGAGATCACCAAAGGAGTCCGAGAGTTCTACATCATCGCAGAGCCCGAGGATATGACTGACGCGATCTTCATGCTAGGAGCTGATCAACTACTCGAATCAGTCTCCTACTTTTTCGGCAAGTCAAAGGCCGTCTATGACATGCTACCATCAGAGGGGCAAGGATGGACTAGCAGAAAAATAGCCACTGAATTGAAACTCGGACAGAACCGGGCCAGAGAATACCTGAACAGTCTCGTAGACCTGAACCATGCGACTAGAGAAAAAGACCGGGGCCAATGGTACTATCTCAAGATACCCGATTCAGAACCAACGATCAACTTGTCAGTCACCATGGACGATGCGGAACTTGAAGCATGGTACAGAGACAACTTTCCTGAAGCCACCGCAAAACTGGTTAGACCTAGCCCTGATGTGGAAATAGTGGAACCCCTATCTGAACCTGAATCGTCCACGACTAAGCCGATTGTGCCCGAATCGTCCACAATCGAACCCATTGTGCCGAATATCGCCCCAGTTAGCTACACCACTAACACTGTTACATTGAATGGATCACGGATCGATACGAGTCTGCTTAGAGAGTACATCCAGAAGACCGTCATTCCGTCAGAACAAGGACACACTGGCTACGCCAATATTGAGAACATCGAGTATCATGTCGGCAATAGATTCGGAGACAACGCTAGGACCCTAGTTCTTCCCCAGCTCTCGATACTGGTCGAACAGGGTAAGATCCAGCCTGGCCCGTTCAACAACTGTTACAGGCTGCCGAGCAAATGAGGGTCCAGACACCGAAGCATATCCATTGTTGCGAAGCCTGTGGAACAGAGATCCAGAAGACCGCAAATCTTTGCGTTGACTGTAAGTTCCATCACCCCGAGCTGGTCAGACGGGTTCAGCCTCAACCTATCCGCTTGCCAGTTCCAAAGCGTGCTCGCCAAAGTGAGAGATTCTGGAAGAGACCTTACTGGTTGTGGCCACCGCTAGGTGAGGAAGGCTATTGCATGACGCTTAGTAGTAGAGTTTCTCCTCGATCTTTCAAGAGATAGCCGTGGCTGTCTTCCGGTACTTTCCGGTCTGTTCGAAAAGACCATCGGAACCCAATAATCACCCTATCTAGACACGAGACGCGGAACGACTCTGAAGGTCGCTCAGAGCCATACCAACATAGTCAACCCCATAAGTATGCTGCAGATACTCCCGCAAGGCCAACGCGGATCTAGCCTCCGAAATGAAACCCTCCTTCGGAAACTGGAAACTCTGCGAAGAACCACAAGACCGGCACTTGGCAATCACACTATCATAAATCACACCCCCACTCCTCCCAAAGTCATGATCCACCGGCTCCAACTGCCCACCACAATGACACTGAGTCTTCAACACGGTTGCATAGGTAGCCTGTATCTCTCGAAAATGCTCCTCGGCATCCCTGAGCAGCTGACGCTTCAATTCAGCATACTTCGAGTCACTCGCCATCTCAGGCCTCTCCCTCTCGACCTTGCGCAGGCCGACCTCTAACAGATAGGCCATCGGGTTGTCAGCGGCCATGACAAGAGAGCATCTCGACACCCGACAATAGCAGATTGGTACCTCCGCTCCTTCGAGCTGGTTCTAACGATTTTCCAACCTCTTGGAATCAACGCTCTGAGGTCCTCGCAATGCTTCCAACTCACGAAAAATGATCCTGGAATCGCGTAAACCTTAAAAAATGCTCTTTCCCTCGTACTCGTGAATTCTAGATTCAAAATAGAGGTATGAGGTAAAATGTCGGCACAAACAGTCGGAGGGGTCCCCGTACTAATCCTTAAGGAAGGCACGGGACGATCAACCGGAAAGGAAGCTCAGAGAAACAACATAACCGCAGCAAAGATCGTAGCTGAAACAGTCAGAACCACCCTTGGTCCAAGGGGAATGGACAAGATGCTCGTCAGCACGATAGGCGACGTGACGATAACCAACGATGGCGCCACAATAATGAAGGAACTCGATGTTCAACACCCCGCAGCCAAGATGCTAGTAGAGGTGTCAAAAACGCAGGACAACGAGGTGGGTGACGGGACGACCACCGCCGTTCTGTTGTCGGGCGAGCTTCTGGAAAAGGCCGAGAAACTCCTTGACAAGGATGTCCACCCAACAGTCATTGTGGACGGCTACAAGAAGGCGGCCGAGAAGGCGATCGAGATCCTTGACAAACTATCGATCCCGATAACCGACAAGGACGACGCCACACTCCGACAGGTAGCCATGACTTCGATGTATAGTAAAGGAATCGTCATCGCCAAGGAACATTTCGCCGACATAGCGGTAAAGGCTGTAAAGCAAGTCTCTGAGAAAGTCGACGGGAAGATAAAGGCCGACATAGATCTCATTAAGATAGTAAAGAAGCATGGCCGCGGGCTGGAGGAGACGGAACTCGTCAGAGGGATCGTAATCGACAAAGAGATCTCCCATGCTCAGATGCCTAAAAAGATCGAGACCGCGAAGGTTGCACTACTAAATGCCAAGCTTGAGATTGAAAAGACGGAGTTCGACGCTAAGATAAACATCAACAATCCAGACCAGATGCACCTCTTTATCGAAGAAGAGGAGAAGATGCTGAAGGACATGGTCGCTCAAATCCAGAAGACTGGAGCGAACGTTCTCTTCTCCGAGAAAGGAATCGATGATGTAGCGCTTCATTATCTGGCAAAGAACGAAATCGCCGCAGTCAAGAACGTCAGTAGTGGAGACCTCGAGAAACTCTCCAAGGCGACGGGCGGGAGAATAGTCGCGAGCGTAAAAGACCTGACAAAGGAATCGTTGGGCGACGCCAAACTAGTCGAAGAAGTGAAGATCGGCGAGGACAAGCTCATCTACGTACGAGACGCCAAGAACCCCAAGGCGGTCACCATCGTTATCCGAGGAGGAACAGAGCATGTTGTCGACGAGGCTGAAAGGTCCTTGCATGACGCGCTCTCAGTTGTGAGAAATGCCATCGAAGATGGAAAGATCGTCGCAGGCGGAGGAGCCCCCGAGGCGGAGCTCGCTAAGAGGCTGCGAGAGTACGCTGTAAAAGTAGGCGGGCGCGAACAGCTCGCCATCGAGGCCTTCGCTGAGGCAATGGAAGCGGTGCCAACTACCCTGGCTGAGAACGCCGGGCTCGACCCAATTGACATTCTAGTCGAGCTCAGGTCAAAACACGAGAAAGCGGTCAACCCGTGGTTCGGAGTGGATGTTTACTCGGGAGAGATAAAGGACATGAAGAAGCTGAATGTGCTCGAGCCGTTAAGGGTCAAGCAGCAGGTCGTAAAATCCGCGTCAGAAGCCGCTTCAATGATACTCCGCATCGACGATGTAATTGCCTCAAAGTCCGTCGAGAAGGGCGGTCCAGGCGGTGGAAAGGACTTTCCGAAGCCCGGCGGCGGAGACGACGAATACTAGGACGAAGCCCGAATAGACGACTGCGGCGCGGAGAAGAAAGCCTCAGCTTCGGCTTTTACATGAGTAAGAGAAGAGATAGAACGGTCAGACCGTTTCTCGACGTGGTCCTTGAAAAAGCAGGGATTTTCTGCAGAAAATCGCCCGGAACAAGCCCAGATCGCTGATCCAAGCATGCGTTTTGACCTCGCGCAGTTTTCACGCTGATTCATGCGGATAACTCGCACCTACGAAAACGCTCGACCGGCCGATTCTTTGCCCGGAATTGGCCGAGTCGCCCAAATCGGTTTCAACTGGCGGAGACCCCCTCCAGAAAATCTCAAAAACGTTAATCCTCGCGACACAAAACTGCTCTTTGAAGGGCCCTAGCGTCGACCGATTCCAGATATTGTGATCTCTCCAGCCAGCTCAAGCATCGAGTAGCTTCTTCCTAATGTTTAGTAGAATATTTGGCGGCGTCCAGACTGAGAACACCCTAACATACCTTGGAGACGCAGCCTTCCGGAGAATCCGCGCAGGCCCATCTTCGAGATAGCCACGCACGAAAGATTCCACATATCCCGTCAAGGCTGTGTTGAATGGTAGCCAATAATGGCCTGAGTAGTACAGGAATTCGGCCACGTCCCAGCTGTAGTCTCCGTTCTCACGTGCCTGTTCAAGATCAACGAGCGTTACGTCTCCAGCACGATCAACGATGAAATTCTCAGGTTTTGTATCGCCCAATGCCGCTTCCAACTGGTGCGCACCGGCCATTAGACGCCCAGTAGCATGCGCAGCCCCGACTTCCCTCTGACCGATCTGGCCGGTCTGCGCGATTCTAGGAAGAAGAACCGCGAGGCCATCGCCGGCGATGTAGGAGAAAAGAATGGACCTAGACCTCAAGTCTGCTCCTAAGATCTCCGGCACTTTCAGTCCTCTTCTTGATAGGAGATAGTTGAACGCGTATTCTGCTTCCATTCTCCGGCGTCCGGATATGGAGAAACGAACACTTCCTAGACCATAGAGATTCAGCGTGACCCATTTTAGCGAGATCCAATTCGTGTATCTCTTAGCCACGAATTTTTCGCCATTAACGTCAATTAGGAAGACATCGTTTACGAAGCTCCCTATTCGTCTGATAGAGACTCGCCCCTCAGGACGATAGGTCCGAACGAGTTTCAGAATCTGATCAGTCTCTTCGGGCACCTCGTTCACCCCTTACCTTCGTCCGTGCGGGATTGAACCAGCCCTCCTAAATATGCTGGACCTAACTCGACCTTCAACGTCCGAGAATCGGATCCAAGAACTTCCAAATCTCATAGCGGCAGAAATTTCATTCTCTTTTCATTAACATACTTCATCCTTTTCTTGGTCGGTTCAATACATGTCCTAAACTACCTTCTCTCCAACCGGTTCATTCCCAGAAACACTCAGCTAGGACCAGTCTCGATGGAACTTGCCGCAGTTACAACCCTGGTCATCTCTCTCATCGCGATCCCATGAGTACAGATACATGCTCTTTCTTCGGAGGAGTCATCTCGACGAGACTAATCAAGCTCTACCTTTGGTTGATGCACGGCAAGACAATCATCGTATCGAAGGCGAGCGACCTCGAAGTGCTCGCAAGAGCCAGAGAGCACAGGCCACTGCTAAGGCGACAGATGGTCTACTTCGGGTCCATCCTCGCGGTTGTCGTATCGTTTAGGATCTAAACGGTCGAGACAAAGAGTCTTCCCCATAGTCTCTCCGCCCTTCAAGACGTCAGACACCATATCTCTGATCACTCAGGACAATGTCGTCCTCACTATGGCTGGGTCGCTCATGATACCGGTGGCGGCACCTGCACCTCCCTACTTTGGGGCTTGCGTTTGAGAACGATCGATGTTGGACCACTCCATAATGCCATCCTCACATCTCTAGTCGGCGCATCTAGACGTTTCACGCCGCTCTACCCGATCTCGCCCGGCCGGTCACCAGTCTACTGATCTACTACTTGCTCCTCTTCATGGGCGTCTGTTAGTCCTTCGCTCTTGGCTGCAATCTGGCGGCGGACCCAGCAAACAAGCGCATTGCAATAATGTTCTGTCCGAGAAATTAACGTCGAAGCTTGTTTCATCGAAAATCTGACTAAAAACTCGGAGGAAAAATTCGTCGAAGTCTAGCCAAGGTTTCGAGATACTGTTTTTATAGAGTCCGACGTGACAGCAGATTCGGCCATTAAAGTTTGGACAGGGTTCCTTCAGGGATCAAAGGTCTTGACGAGCTGCTCGGCGGAGGATTTCCCGAAGGCAGGTGTATTCTCGTGGTCGGGAGCCCAGGATCAGGCAAGACGACCTTTGCTCTGCAATACCTCTATCATGGAGCGATGCTCGGCGAGACTGGCCTCTACGTTACCCTCGACGAACATCCTGATCTGGTGAAGAAGAACCTCCAGTCATATGATTGGGATATTGATGGAATGGAGAAGAAGGGTAAGCTATTGTTCATTGACGCTAGCGGCATTAGAAGAGCACGAAGCGGGGACAACAGCCTCGTTTCCTCATACGGTTCCTCGGGGGTTGACGTCACGGATTTCACGGAGCTCCTAAAGACCATTAGCAAAGTCGTTGAGGGAGAGAACGTTCACAGAATCGCACTGGACCCTGTTACCTCCCTTATGCTACGCTACGTCGAAGAACTGAAGAGACGTAGGGCGACAGTCGCCTTCTTTGACGCGCTAGCGGATTCGGGTTGCACGTCGATCATAACGAGCGAGCTTAAGACCTCTCTCATGGATAGACGATTCCAGCTTGAAGAGTTCCTGTCGCACGGAGTAGTGCTGTTGCACTCGCTCTTTCACGAGGGTAACATTGTCAGGGCTGTCCAGATTGAGAAGATGCGAGGAATCTCTCATGACACTCAGATACGCCCTTACCAATTTGGGGTTACCGGAATTGAAGTCTTCCCAAGAGACAAGGTGTTCTAAGCGACTATTCAGCTTCCCGGTTTCTTGGAGTAGAAGATTATGCCCCTACCTGCCTCGATTCCGAAAAGAACCCATCCCTCTACGTGGGGCCTCGATCTCAGTTTTGTAATTCTCAACCTTCTCCTTCGAAGCCCTCTTTCCTCGAACGCTTCCATCTGAACTACACAGTCAGCCATTTCCTCCAGCTGTCGCTGGACTATTCCGTCCATACTAGGCCCGAAGGTGAAGACCGCTTTTCCTCCAATGCCTCGGACCCTTGCGCCAATAGACTGAACAAACGAAATGATGCTCTCCGGTTTGGCTTTGGAAGCAAGCGGCATCAGCGAGTCGAAATAGAGATTTGTGCCCTTTGGCGTTGAAGGCAGTGAGGACGATATCTTCATTCCAAGACTGGTAAGGTCTCCCATTGATGAAACGAAATACTTCTCAGGTGATTCTCTGCCCGCCTCAGCAGAGTAACTGTCAACGAAAGTCAGCAATCCGTTTTGTTCGTACCCAGTCACGTCGAGATTCATAGCGTTCATTCCCGTCCGAATGTTTGAGGGAAAGTCACCAGTGGTAACGAACACGCATGGCTCCCCCTTCCTCAAGTCTTCATACATCATCTGTTGCGAAAGGAGAGACTTTCCGGACCCAGTATTCCCCTCAACCGCCATGACCGTTCCACCAGCCAGCTCTCCTCCGGTCAAGGTATTGAAATGGTCAAAAGGAACTAAGTAGCTCCTTGTCTTCCTCCGTCTGTAAAAAACGACCCCTGCCACGATTCCGACACCACCAAGTGCGGCATACGGGAGCAAGTTAAGAGTCGTAGTCAGTAGAGGATTAGGCCGGGTGAGGCTGAAGCTCGCTATTTCCCTCAGACTAAGCGCTACGTTACTCTGAGAGTCGATGACATCAACATTGATCTGATACACGCCAGTAGTCGAATTGTTCGGGTAGAACCAGTCAGTGGTATACGTGAACGTAGTCGGAGACACGCCTTGGGACCTGGCCATCGAGAGGTTGGTTGCTAGGTTGACCGGGTTAAGTCGAGTGTCCACCACAGTAAGGTTGACCCTTCCATTCAGAATGTCTTCGGGAAAGGTGAATATGACCTGAGCCAGAAAATACACGACATTAGTTGGGTAGGAAGCACTGACGTTGAAACTCGTCGTTGGAAACTGGGCCCAATTCTGAATTTGAATAGGATTTGCAAGGGCGTCGTAGCCGGACATAGGGACTAAAACGGACGACGGGGTCTGAGTGGAGCCCCATGACAAAGTGATGCTCGTGTTTGCCGAACCTGCATGAGTCGCATTTATGGAGACTGAGATTTGGGACTCGAAAAAGAGTGGCTGAGAAACTATTGGGAGAGTAACGCTAGCCGGCGCCGGAACTCGTGTCACCGTCGCATTCTGGAAAGAAGAAGGAAAATTGAGACTTCCGCTGGGCAGAGACTCATGGAATACCCCCTGCAATAGGACCCTGACACTCCTCGTGCTGTTTGATGAAAGCCAAATACTGAACGTCAGCGTACCTGCGATTGTTGCGGAAGGTGGAGGAAGCAGTATGGGTTGGTATGCGAAGACCATAGGTCGACCAGCAAAGGTTAGACTTTGAGGAGTAGCGTCCCCGGGAGAACTCAGTGTAAGGTTGTTGGGGGCGGTAGAGAGGAAGAATCTCCTGTTAACCGTGGGGGTGAGACTGGTCGGAGCGAGTGTCGCAGCAACGTGTGGTTGATCAAGGACGATTGTGAGTATAGTGAGCGTGAGGAGAGCGATGATTATGGGCCGCGGTCCCAATTTCTCGTGAGTAAACCTTCTGCTTGGGCTAAAAAAGCCTCTGGAGTACGGGACTTTGGACGTCGCATAAATGGAGGGGATGAGTCAGAGAACGTGCTCTAAGGTAGCTAGGCTTTTCCTATGCGGAAGACTGAGGTTCCGCAGTTTGGGCAGACGCCTTTGATGGCTGGTTTGCCGTTCTTGAGCGTGACGTTCTGGGGGTTCTTGATTTCGATGTTTGCTTTGCATTTTACGCAGTATGCTTGTGGCATTTCTCGTTCAACTGGGGCGGCGTTCATCCTGTGCTGGTATAATAAACTCACGCAGAGCCCCGAAATCCCTCGTGAGACCGCTAGCGAAATGAGCGGCTTTTCATCGTCAGACGCTTGTGAGGCCGGCAAAGACAACCTATCGCAGAATTCGCAGTAATATTTAGACTCGTATTGCTCGGATTGGCGTAATATGGCGGGTCATGATAAGCGTGATGGAGCTGGAGCTTGACTTGGCAGTTTGTCTCTGCGATGATAGAGAGATTTGATGAGCAGGTTCAGTAACGCCGCATTATTGCCTCGTAAGCATCTCGAAACTGCCTTTGAGTGGCGTAGTTGCGGAGCTTCTGGGCCCATGCTCTTTCGAAGAGGTCCCTCAGGTTTGGGGTTCTCAGCTTGTTCATGTTGGCCCCTTTGCTCACCTCCATGAATTGGTCGACTACGCTCGCAAACTCCTCGTAGGTCGGGGGTCTCTGTGGGCTTCCACTGTCTTGCGCTAGCTTCTGGCGCTCCTTAAAGTGTCGAATTGCAGCTCTGACAGACTTCTGAATGGCCTCGTCGATTTTCTCGTCGAACTCATACTGCATTCTGAAGTTCTCTCAGTTGTGCTCTTTCAAAAAGGCGTTGCTTGCACTGTCGATCAAGATATTGGCAGGGATTCCGTTCCTTCACGTATTTCTTGCGAAAAACGTTCTTCCCAAATGTAGCGTTCGTCCCTATGCCGTTATGATAGTCTTGATTGCTGTTCTTGAAGTCTTAGCGTACTCCAGGCCCTCTTCTGCCTCTTCGAGTTTGTATCGGTCGCTAATGAGGCTCCCCACATCGATGCGTTTGTCCGAGACGAGGCGTATCGCTTCATGCATCTCTGGCTCGACGCATGAGTAGCTGGATATTAGCGAGATCTGGCCTGAGAATAGCGTGCTGACATCGAGTCGGTGTTGAGCGCCGACCCCGGGGGCCCCGAACAGCAAGACCTTTCCCCCCTTTCGTACTGAGCCGAAGGCTTGGTCGAGCGCTTTTTCGTTACCTGTGGAGACTAGGGCTAGGTCAGCTCCAGCGCCGGTCATCTTCTTCACTATCTCTGGAACGTTCTCAGCCTGTGGGTCAAGCGTCTCGTCGGCGCCGAGCCTGCTTCCCATTCTCAGTCTGGATTCTATGATGTCTGTTCCGATTATCTTTCCAGAAGTCCATAGGCGGAGAATTTGTACTTGAGTTAGGCCTGTTGGACCCAGGCCTACGATGAGGACGTTGTCGTTTTCTTGTAGCTTTGCTCTGCGGATTGCTCGTATGCAGCAGGCTGTGGGTTCGATCATGGCTCCCTCTTCGAGGGATAGTTCGTTGGGGAGGTGTATCAGCGCGCCTCTTTCGATGTTGTATCTGGGGACCCGGAATGATTCGGCGATTCCGCATGGGTCTATGTTTGTTTTCTTGAATTGGGGGCATAGGGTTGGCTCGCCTCTGAGGCAGCTGGAGCAATGGTAGCACGGGACGTGGTGGTGGGCGACTACTCTGTCGCCGGGCACGTACTCCTTCATGTCTTCCGGTGCTTGTTGGATTGTTCCGCTGACTTCGTGGCCCAGGATTCCGCCGGGGCCTAGGCGCCCGTCTATCTTTTCCAGGTCTGTGCCGCAGATTCCGCAGGCTTCCATCTTGACGAGGGTATCGCCTTTGTCCAGTTGGGGAGTGGGGACTTGCCTAAGCTCGATCTTGTTTGACTCGTTGAGTAGGCATGCTAGCATGGACTGGAGGTGTCGGTATTGGATTTAACGGATTACTTGCGCTAGACGGGTTTCGTCCCTATTGTACAAGGTTTTTGTTTAGACTCTATTCTCTAGGAAGAGTAGGTGACCCATGTATAGTGGGGGAGAGGGTTAGGGAGTGTGGGCTAGGTTGTGCGGGACTCCAAGCAGTCGGTGAAGTTCATGCAGGTATTGGACCGTGGCATCTTTCTGCGGTTGAAGCATCTGTCCCGGAAGAGGGGGGTCACCGTCCAGGAGCTCATTAGAGTGCTAGTGATTCCCGACTGGATGCGCAGGTTTGAGGAGGAGTCGAACCGTCTGGAATCGTTGAGGAGGCATCGCCGGGCCAGGGTTGCGCGCGGAACAAGCGGGCTGGCGATGGCGAGGGTCCGTGCGGCTCCGAAAAGAGAGACCGCGGCTTAGTCTGGGCGGCTTCCTCCGACGGTAGTCCGCATCGGCGGGTCTGTG